>JABAOH010162816.1_pt1 | contig 10136 bp, 7 predicted proteins | sample 7062181 | NCBI WGS metagenome assembly JABAOH01 (sample SAMN14538630, study PRJNA623070) | marine sediment metagenome | biome: marine biome [ENVO:00000428]; feature: marine pelagic biome [ENVO:01000023]; material: deep marine sediment [ENVO:00002113]; isolation source: pool of 5 deep marine... | reverse complement strand
CGGTCCATCGCCATAGAGATGTAGGCCCCGTCCCTCCACCAGGTGTAGTTGTAGGTGTCGCCGGTAGGCATGAGGCTGCTGATGTCGGGGGAGGCGATGATGCTTCCATTGACGTTCCAGCAGTTCCTCAGGACAGAGAGGGAGCGGTCGTACAGAGCCTTGGCCCTGGAACTCAGGTCCGAGGGTAGTTCGATCCTCTTTCCGTTGAACCAGGACCTCCAGAAGTTGACCGTCTCCTTCTCCCTGTAGTCTACTGCTTCCTCCGTTAGACGCCTATAGGCCTCGTTTATACTCCTTCTCGACTCGCCCATCAGCAGAAGTAACCAGACTCGAGCTGAGGTCTCCGGCTCAAGATCTAAGTTCCATTGAAGAACCGAATCGGTGGCCCCGTGGGAGATGATGCTCCCATCCAAGACACCATCCTCCGCGTCCACGTAGCTACCCTGAAGGCCCTTGAGGGTGTGCTCCCCGCAGGTGAAGCTGTCGAACCTCGGCTCCCCCCAGAGCTGGAGGTAGTAGTCCCTCTTGTAGTGCACCACTGCACCTTGGACATCGTCCCAGTAGCAGGTGTCCTGGTACAGGGACTCGGCGATGCTCATGCTTTGGTATTGGAAAAGCCGAAGGTGTCTGTGTCTGGGTTCAAGGTTCTTCACGCGGTATTGGCGGAGCACCAGGTTTCTGTTTGGATGGACCATGTCCCGGACGTACACCACCAAGCCGTTCCCGGTGGCTTGAGACCAGCCAACACCATTGTCCTCCCCATATCCCTGCTCTAGCTGCCAGCCCTCTGAGCCGATCCGAAGGAGGCGTCCCTCATCTGCGTCATAGATCATCCGCCTGCTCTCCAGAAGGTGTTGAAACTGTCCTGCGTAGGGATAGTACAGATAGAGCCAGTCACCCCTCTCGTCCACGGTCAGCAAGACTCTGGAATTCCCCATCATTAGGGAGATCATCTCCGCTCCTCAGCCCTCCCGCCAGACGAGGGCGTGCTTGATCACTTCCCTGCCTCTCTCCCTGAAGGCCGTCTCGAACTCCTGCCAGGGATGCCTGTGGCTGATAACCTCCCTCAATTCCTGCGGGTACCTGTCCAGGAAGGACCTCAGATACTTATGCGCCTCCCCGAAGTGGGCGGCGTTGGAGTTCACACAGCCGAAGATCACTTGGTTCTCCAGCACCATGTCCTTCACGATCTCGGCGGCTTCCACCTCCACCGTTACCGCCTTACCCGGCACGCCCAGGAGGACCATGATGCCGTTGGTGGCTAGTGCCGGCGTAAGGTGAAACGGAACACGCGCGGCCCCGGTAGCCTCGAGGATGATGTCGAACCCATCAAAGTCCTCGGCCAGCACCAGAGGATCCACCTTCATGGAGTTGAGATGATGGGCCCCAATGCGTTCGACGAGCCTCGCCCTCATGGTGTCGTCGGGGGAGCGGTCCATGGTTATCACCTGGGCTCCAAGGAACCGGAGGAGAAAGGTGGCCAGGATGCCGAGGGAACCGGAACCCGCCACCAGGGCCCTCTTCTCCTCTAGGGTCTCAACCTCTCTCCAGGGCATTCTCTCCTGTATCGTCAGCACCTGGTGAACGGCCTTAACCGCGATGCTCGTCGGCTCAGTAAGGACGGCGACCTCTCTGATGTCCGGCGGGACCCTGACGAGGTACTCCTCGATCTCCGTGAAGGACGGGGACAGGAACCCGTGCAGCCCTTTGATTCCTCTCTCCTTGAAGAGCCCAGTGAAGCAGAAATCGCTCTGCCCTGTCTTGCAGGGCTTACAGATGCCGCATCCCCGCCGCACCGTGGGATTCACCAAGTCAGACGCCTTCAAACCGCCTCCCCTGGGGGCCTCCACGACCCTGCCCAGGGCCTCGTGTCCGAGGATGAGGTACCTCTCCCCTGAGGGGGGCGTCCCGTACTCGCCCCTCGATATCTCCAGGTCGGTCCCGTCGATGCCTACCTCCAGGGTTTCGACGAGGATCTCTCGAGGCCCCCGCTCGGGCTTCGGCCCCTCTATGAGCCTGACGCCCGCCTTCGGAGGCTCTACACCGATGCTCTCCATCCACTCCTAACCGCTTTTCCGTTGGGATTAAGTTTTCCCTCCGAGTCACCGCAGGAGCCCCGAAGGTATTGAACGGGGGAGCGGGCTGGCAGCTCTGGCTCCTTCAGGTCAAGGGTAATATAGGGCGCCCTCGCTAGCCGCGGCGATGGATCAGAGGGTGTTGATCGGAGGCGAATGGGTTGAGAGCGAGTCCGGCGAGTTCCTAGAGGTCCTCAACCCTGCAACCGAGGAAGTGGTTGACAGAGTGCCCTGGTGCACCAGACAGGACGCCAAGAGAGCCCTGGAAGCGGCCGATGCGGCCCAGGGGCGATGGGAGGAGGTGCCTGCGTCTCAAAGAGCGAAGGCCGTTCTCAAGCTGGCCGACATGATCGAGGGGGACAACGAGAGGCTGGCCCGGATAGTCACCGCGGAAGAGGGCAAGCCCCTGAAGGAGGCCCGAGAGGATGTCCAGGGGGCCGCAGAATATTGTCGATACTACGCTAGCCTCGCGAGGCAGATCGAGGGGACGGTCCTTCCGGCCGAGGCGAAGGACAGGACCATCATGATTCTGAAGGTTCCCGTGGGTGTCGTGGTTGGAATCACCCCATGGAACTTCCCCGCTGCCATGGTCACCAGGAAGATGGCCCCCGCCATCGTGGCCGGCGACGCCATCGTCGTGAAGCCCTCCTCCTACACCCCCCTGGTAGCGATCGAGATTTTGAAGCTTGCGGAGAAGCTGGACCTTCCGAAGGGCCTAGTCAACATCGTCACCGGGCCCGGCAGCAAGGTGGGGGACGAGCTCGTCCGGAACCCCATCACTCAGATGGTCACCATGACCGGCTCCGTGGAGGTAGGGGCCAGGATTATGGAGACGGCGAGTCCGAACCTCACCCATGTCGTCTTGGAGCTGGGAGGCAAGGCCCCCTTCATCGTCTGGAAGGACGCCGATCTGGAGTGGGCCGTCAGGAGTGCCCTCTGGGCCCGATACTGGAATGCCGGGCAGACGTGCATATGCAACGAGAGGACCTACGTACAGGAGGGGGTCTATGAGCCGTTCAAGAGGAAGTATCTGGCGGCGGTGGAGAGCCTTCGAGTGGGAGACCCCACGAAGGCCGGGATTGACATGGGACCCCTCGTGACCCAGGATCAGCTGGAGAAGGTGGAGAGTTCCGTCCAGCGGGCAGTGGAGGAGGGCGCCAAGCTCTTGGTCGGGGGTACGAGGTTGAAGGGTCCGGAGTTCGAGCGCGGCTACTGGTTTGGCCCCACCGTTCTGGAGGATGTCGAACAGGAAATGGACATCGTTCAGAAGGAGATTTTCGGTCCCGTCACGCCCCTCAAGAGCTTCGACGACCTGGACGAGGTCATCCAGTACGCCAACGACTCCGAGTACGGCCTCGCCAGCTACATGTTCACCAAGGACGTGCGGGCCGCCATGAGGGCGGCCCACAAGCTGAGGTTCGGGGAGACCTATATCAACCAGGTAGGTCCAGAGACGGTTCACGGGTATCACGCTGGCTTCAGGAAGTCAGGAATCGGGGGTGACGGCTCCAAGTACGGCTTTGACCACTACTTCCAGACCAAGACCGTGTACCTGGACTACAGCGAGAGCCCAGAGGCCGCCTACATCTTCCCCTATCAGTAGGCGAGCTGCCCTGGGAAGGAGCCTTCGTAATCCATACGCGCACCCTTGTCAGCGGAGAGGGCAAGCCTGGTGTATATGGCCAGGAGTCCTCTGCTGAATCTCGCAGGTGGCAGCTCCCAAGCCTCCTTCCTCTGGTCCAGTTCCTTCTCTGCCACGAGGAGATCTAGCCGCCGCTGGGGGATGTCCACACTGACCTCGTCCCCATCGCGGACTAAGGCGATGGGCCCGCCGGCCGCGGCCTCGGGGCTCACGTGACCGATGGCCGGTCCTCTGGTGGCTCCTGAGAACCTACCATCGGTGATGAGGACCACTCCTTCCGCCAGCTCTTCTCGCGTGGCGATGGCTTCGGTGATGTAGTACTGCTCCGGCATCCCGTTGGAGGCCGGCCCCTCGTAGCGGATGATCAATGCGTGGCCCGGCTGGACTCGGTCTTCGAAGATGGCCTCTATGGCGGCCTCAGAAGAGTCGAAGACTATCGCCTTGCCGTTGAAGGTCTGGAAGTAGGCTGGCAGGGCCCCCACCTTGACCACGGCCCCGTCGGGGGCCAGGGAGCCGTAGAGGACGGCCAGGGATCCCTTGCCGAGGGGGTCAGACAGGGGCCTCACGACCTCCTCCGGTCTGACGCCAAAGTTCGATAGCCAGGACCTGTTCCTCTCGAAGAAGCCTGAGGACTGAACCTGTTGAAGGTTCTCCTCCAGGGTCAGGCCCGTGACCGTCAAGGCGTCCATGTGGAGGTACTCCCGCAGTTCCCTGATCAGCCACTGAGTCCCCCCCGCGTACCACAGGTAATTCACCGGGTGGACTCCCGAAGGTCTACAGTTCACGAGAAATGGGATCTCGCGACCCAATTCGTCGAAGGACTTCAGGGCGATGTCGACGTTGGCTTCGTAAGCTAGCGCTATCAGGTGCATGATTGTGTTGGTGCTTCCACCGATGGCTGCGTGGATGGTCATGGCGTTCTCGAAGGCCTCCCTAGTTAGGATCTCCGAGGGCTTCAGGCCCTCCTCCACCATTCTGACGATATGGCTTCCTGCCCTCTCTGCAAGTCTCCCCAACTCAAAACTGGATGCTGGAACGAGAGCAGCGGTGGGAAGGGCCATCCCTAGGGCCTCGGAGATGACGGCATTGGTGTTTGCGGTCCCCAGGAAGGCACACGTCCCCGTGGTAGGACAGGAGTGGAGGGCCAGGCTCTCGTACTCCTCCCTGTCAATCTCCCCCCGCCGCAGTTGCGCGTAGAGGGATCCCACCTGCTCCAAGGTGATCCCCTTGGGCCCCACTTCCATGACCCCTCCGGGGATGAATATCGACGGAATGTTCACTCTGGCTGCTCCGAGAAGGACTCCCGGCGTGCCTTTGTCTGAACCGGATACGATGCACATGCCGTCGAAGTGTCCCCCGCGGACGTGCATCTCGACGGCGAAGGCGATAACCTCTCGACTGGCAAGGGAGAAGCGCATGCCAGGAGTTCCTTGGTCGATGCCATCGCATATGTCCGTGCAATCGTAGCGCGCCGTGGCGCCACCCCCTGCCTTAACGCCTCTAACAACCCAATCGTCGGCCAGATCGGGAAGGTGGTAACTGCAGGGCATGCTCTCACCCCCCGTCGTCTCCACCAGAATCCAAGGCTTCTCGAGATCCTCCCTGGTCCATCCGCATGCTAATCGGAGGGGGTCAGCCTCCGGCGCAATCTTCCTCATCTCTTGACTGTGAAGGGGCATGGCTGAGGCCTCAATCCCTCACGCCAGCGCTGGATTATCTAGTTTTGGCCAGCTCCAGCTCTTCACGCGTTGCTCTGCCTCGCGGTCCCGTTTCGGGGATTCGCCTTTCGTCTCCGGACGGCCGACTTAGCCGTGACATATACCAAATATTTAGACCAAAGAAAATATACATAAAGTACTTGGTGACAAGATATGCTAGTCAATCGGGTGAATTGGCATGCCAGAAGTGGGCTTTGGCGTTATTTCTAGCCCCACCAGGCTCAAGATATATCAGACGCTGCTGAGGAATCCGATGAGTACCAATCAGCTTGCGCAAAGCCTTGGCTTGTCTCACTCCTCCCTCAGGTTTCACCTCAGGGACCTGGAGAGTTCTGGGCTCGTGACCCGGAGGACGGAGACCACCAAGGGTCGGGGCAGACCGAAGATCATATGGACTGTTGACAAGGGAGTCCACATCGACGGATTCCCCGTGAGGCGCTATGAACAGCTGTCGGAGATCCTGCTGCGCACTCTCATACACCTGGCTGGAGATGAGGAGGTAGGTACCACCCTCCTTCATGTGGGTAGGGAGTTGGGGGCAGAGGCGTTACGGGAGATTTCTCAGAGCAAGTCCGTATCATCCTGGACACCGGAGTCCTTCTGCGAGCATTTCATCATTGGGAGCATGGAGAGAGGCGGGATCGTGATCGACATCGAGAGATGTAGCGAGAGCGAGGTGGTCTTCTCTAACTACAACTGCCCCTTTCAGGAGCTGACCGTTCGATACAAGGACGAGATATGCGACAACTTGGACAAGGGGTACTATCAGGGCATCGCTGAGGCCATGGGCGGGGGCGCCCGATTCGAGAGGACTGCTTGCCTGGCGGACGGTGACGACATGTGTTCATATGTTCTGACCTGGGGAAGGGGAGGCAGTGTCAGACCGGAACGCCTCGCCGCTTCCAGCTGAGATCCCTCTTCCTGAGGAGGCGCAGGGCGCTCATATCGGCCGCAACCGTTGCCACTGCTATCGAACCTCCGGCCCTGAGCAAATGGCGTTTGGAAACGGCTATCCCCTCACGAGATTAGAGGCCTCACCATGTCCAATATTCTCCTCTTCTCTCTGACGGTAAGTTCCGTCACAGGAGGTCTGGAATAGGCCTTCAAACCCCACACCTTCTCCACCAGGTACTTGGCCGCTGAGGGGAAGGTTCCTACGCGAACAGCTTGAGCGAAGCGCGCTAGTCGCATCTGCACCCCTACGGCTTCATCAACCCTCCCCTTCTGGAGTAGGCTGTAGAGCCTGACACCTTCAGAGGGAAAGACGTTGCTTGAGCCCACTATGCCACCCTGGCCTCCGTGGATAACCACGGAGGCGAGCAGGGGATCGGCCCCCGTCATGAACGAGAAGCTGTCAGGCATGTCGGCTATGATATCGATCGCCCTAGCCAGGTCGCCGGAGCTATCCTTCAGCCCCTGCACAATCCCCTCGTGGGCCAGCTCCAGAACCAGGTCCACGGGAAGTTCCACGCCAGTGAAGGCTGGCAGGTTGTATGCTAGTATCGGAATGTCGACGGCTTCGCGCAAGGCTTCATAGTGCCTCCTGAGGCCCTTCGTGTCCGGCTTTATGTAGAAGGGCGTGACAACCATGACCCCATCAGCCCCGGCCGCCTCTGCGTCCTTGGAAAGCTCTACTGCCTCGAGGGTCGAGGGAGCGCCGGCCCCAACCACCACTTTGGCCCTGCCGGAAGCCTCCTCAATCACCGCCTCCGCAATCGCCCGGCGCTCCTCCCTATCCATTGAGGTGAACTCCCCCATGCTGGCCATGGGCACCAGTCCTTGCACGCCGGCGTGGAGTAGGTTTCCCACGTGCCTCTGCTGAGCCTGAAGGTCAACCTTCCCCTCAGAATCGAAGAAGGTTATGAGGGGGGCGTAGATCCCATGGAATATCCTCATGAACTCCTCCCCTGAGTTAACGGCTCTACCTATAAATCCATATACAACGCGCCGAGAGTCGGTAGGGGGCAACAGCCTTTTTGAGCGCCTTCGGTCATGGGGGGAAGTTGATACGTAATCTTGATGAGCTGGTGCGGATTCCTGGGCGGCCTGAACTCCGCTCGATGCGCCGTACCGTCCTGGAGGTCTATGGGACAGCATTGCGGTCTGCCGATCCCAGGAGCGCCGTAAGGCGACACCTCAAAACGGGTAAGCGGAGAATTTCGGTCGATGGGGTCGAGTTGCTGCTCAAGGATATAGAGTCCGTGCGTATGATCGCCTTCGGGAAGGCCAGCTCGCCGATGGTGGAAGCCGTGGCAGAGGCTGTCGTGCTCGACGAGGTCTTGATCGTGGCCAGCGGGGGCAAGCCGCCCAGCATGAGGGAATTTGACTTCGTGGAGGCTGGACATCCCCTGCCCGACGAAGGAAGCCTTCGAGCAGGCGACCTTGCTCTCAAGATGGCGGGCAGGTGTGGACCCAAGGACCTCTTACTGGTCCTGGTATCAGGTGGCGGTTCAGCAATGTTGGAGGATACTGATTTGCCCCTAGATGACCTGAGGGAGATCTCAGACGTCCTCATGAAGAGCGGCATGGACATTGTGGATCTGAACACCGTTAGGAAGCACCTTTCCAATATCAAGGGGGGCCAACTCGGGAGGGAGGCCGCCGCCAGGGGCGCGACGGTGGTCACCCTTGCCATCAGCGATGTTGTGGGAGACCCCCTATCCTTCATAGCCTCCGGTCCCACAGTCCCGGACGAGACCACTTTTCTCGATGCCAGACGAGTGCTGAAGGACTTCGGGTTGTGGGATACCGTCCCCTCAGCGGCAAGAGATAGGATCGAAGCTGGCGTGGCTGGGGCCCTTGAGGATACGCCAGGACCTGGAGACCCTACTTTCGGCAGGGTCCACAATGTCATCGTCGCGAGCAACAGGGTGGCCTGCAGGAGTGCCGCGGAGGAGGCCCGTAGGAGAGGATATGAGTCGATTGTCCTGACCAGTCACCTTCGAGGGGAGTCCAAGGAGGTGGGCAGGGTCCTCGCCGCCGTCGCCATGGCCGTCGACGAGGAGAGCTTGCGATTGAGCAAGCCTGTGGCCATCGTCACGGGAGGAGAGACTACAGTGACCGTCGAGGGTGAAGGCGTGGGCGGCCGCAATCAGGAACTCGCCCTCGCGGCAGCCCCCCTCTTGGAGGGAAGAAACGTTGTCCTGCTCTCGTGCGGAACCGATGGACAGGACGGGCCTACCGAGGCCGCCGGCGCCATCGTGGATGGCGAGACCATGGACCGTGCCTCAAGATCGGGACTCGACCCCGCAGACTATCTCTCCAGGAACGACTCTCACAGCTTCTTCAGACAGCTGGGGGACACGGTCATCACGGGACCAACGGGAACGAACGTAATGGATCTTCAAATACTCCTCGTCCGCTCCTAGCGCCGAGACCTTCCGCTTCGTAATAATCAGGTCGGATTCTAACGACTTCTTGGAATCTGCCGGCCTTGGGGGCGGATTCTAAGGTCAGAGGTCGAGGCCCCCCTGCATTCGTCCCCGGCGGGCCTCGTCGTTGACGCGAAGGTACTTCCTGAGGCTCGACAAGCTCCTCCAGTCGCCCTGGAGCATAATGTCCCGGTCGGGGACGCCACGCTCGGATTGATCCGTGGCCGAACTGGCCCGGACGAGGTGCGGGTGGACGTAGGTCGGATGCCCGGACTTGCGTGCATATTTCTTGAGGCGTGTGTCGAACCACTGTCGGAAGGCGGCGTACTTCTGGTTGGGGTTTCGGAAGACGTAGTGGTCGGGCCCGGCGCGGTGGTGGTCTCGGAGCCAAGCGAGGTCCTCGAGGAGGGCGGGGTAGAGGTCCTTCCCCGTCTGCCTGCCCCATACGAGGGCCGTCCTGTCGCCCCCTTGGATCAGGCCAAGGCCCTCCGGCTGATAGCGGAAGAGGCCGACGCCCAGCCAGGCGAAGAGGGCCTCGGGATCGTCCACGAAGCCCCGCAGCGCCTCCTCCGTGAGGGGCTCGATGGGCGCGTCGCCCGCCGGGGGCTCGAGGCCCTGGAGGCGCGCCAGGACGGTGGCGAGGTCCCGGGGGCCGGGGGCGCGGCCGAAACGGGGGTGCTGGAGGCCCAGGCGGGAGGCCTTCTGCTTCACGGCGTCCAGCGTCCGATCCAGGTGCTTCGCCGCCCACTCGACGGGGAGGGCCTGGCCGTAGACCCACCGGAGGTAGGACTCCTCCTCCGTGGACCACCGACCTGTCCTCATCCCGGGGCCCCCGTCACGCGCGAACGTCCTCTACGGCCGCCCATCCCTGGACGGTCGTCCAGAAAGGGGAGGCCGAGTTCCGGCGCGGCCAGGCGTGGGAAGAGGCGATGGGAGCGGCAGCCCATCATAATCCGTAAATATGATACCACCACAGCCGGCACCGTTCGGGAGCCTCTGGCTGGCGCCGTGTCACCGTTGGGAGGAGGCCTGGCGTGCACCCTATTCTCAATGCTGAGACTACAGCAATGCTTATATCGGACCTTGCTTTCGCGCCACAGGGCTGCGCCGAGGAGGGGCGCGGTACAAGTACCCAGGGCCCGCAGAGCGGGGGGAGGTGAAAACGTGAAGAAAGCATTAGTCATGTTTGTCGGCCTTGCGGCCTTTCTGCTGGTCGCCTTGGCGCCTTCGGCGCTCGCGGACCCTGACAAGAGTAAGAATGCAGAGTTCATTACCGTCGATTGTGAGGGAACCCTCGTTGACATCGTTGTTAACGCCAAGTCTAGCGGCA
>JABAOH010120961.1_pt1 | contig 10138 bp, 7 predicted proteins | sample 7062181 | NCBI WGS metagenome assembly JABAOH01 (sample SAMN14538630, study PRJNA623070) | marine sediment metagenome | biome: marine biome [ENVO:00000428]; feature: marine pelagic biome [ENVO:01000023]; material: deep marine sediment [ENVO:00002113]; isolation source: pool of 5 deep marine... | reverse complement strand
TAACACCGTTCCATCCTTTAACCGGTTCCCGGTTACCAGGAGATAATGACCCGTCTCCACTTCCAATTTCTCCGGAAATTCGGTTAATTTTGTATTTTCACCATAATCAAGGGTGTGATACTCCCCATTGGCGTACCTGGCTAATGTGAAATGGATATAATATTCGGGGATCAATTTGCTGCCTTTATCGACTTGCTCCAGGCAAATGAACCCCTTTGATACAGGTTCAGAGGGCTGATCTTTAAAATAAACATCGATCCATCGGTTATTGGAAACATATTGCGGTGTCTTATCTGCGGGTTCCAGGCGGGCCAGGATGCCAAAACTCCGGCAAAGACCCACAAAAAAGATATCACGAGAAGCACTGTCAGATACTCGAAGCCGATACACCCCACGAGGTGTAATAGGTACATTATAATAATTGGCAACAGGATGGACCTGGATGTGGTCGCGAATCCAGCGAATAAGAATAGAAACATCTTGCCGGACTTTTTTTATGAAATCCGCATCAAACTCCCCCTGAAAAAACGACTTGTAATCTATGATAATCTCATTTCTAATCCTGGGATTCAAGACATACTTAACAAACGAATCCCTGTCGGTTTTCGGCAAGTTACCGCTGTGAATAAAAGAATGGCGCAGATGTCCCAAAAGAATATCGGCGGGTGTATCCCTGAGGTCTTTTTCTGATACGGTACTGAGAAGCGGAAGCGCCCATTTAAATAATTCAGGGGTTTGAGCACTTTGGGTAAGGAAATTAGAAATTTCCTGCCAGTTGCCCCGGCTCTTTTGTAAATAATCCCAAACTTTATCCGGTTCCAGGCCAAGTTTTGACGCCAGGGTGACTGCGTCGTTTTTATCGATAAACGTGGATTCATAATTCGCCCGCAATTGATCTTCGTATTTCAAGCGGCGGTCGTTTTCTTCTTTACCTTTCTTTGAAACCGGGAACGGCTTGGGTTCAATGGGAGGAACAAAATCATAATCCACGGTGTATTCCACCCCAGGGTCTTTATCCAGGACAACCACCACGAGATCGGTGCTGGCAGCGGAGATTTTTTTATAACCAAAGGCCCCACCTTTAGTTACCCATATCAACAAGTCCCCCAGGCCCACGTTCAAACGACACGTCCCATTTGAATCGGTGCGCTTCCGGGCAATGGGATAAAACTCCGCGTAATTGTACAAACGAAACTGAACATCAGCATCTTCAACCCTTTTCCCATGTTTATCCTCCACTTTAACCGTTAACGTTTGGGTTTTAGCATAGTTGCCGGTGAGATTGATCTCGGTGAATCGTGGGGATTTGGTGATAATCTCTTCCGGGCCATCGTATTGGCCGGAGACTTTTGTGTGGACCAGCACCGCCCTGCGAGCCGGTTCGGTAAACCAGGCCATATCCAGGTCTGGCTCCGGTTCGCAAGCGCCTAAGTAATGCCATTTGCCATCTACCCAGGCTTCTACCCAGGCATGATTGTCATCGCAGTGAGCCCAGCGGGGAGTGTAACACTGCCGGGCAGGAATACCAACGGTCCGCAGTGCTGCCACTGTTAACGTGGATTCTTCCCCGCACCTGCCGAACGCGGTTTTTATGGTACTCATAGGGGAAGAGGTTCGTATATCTGCCTGTTTATAGGTCACCTTTTCATGGCACCAGTGGTTCACCTCCAATACCGCTTCTTTCATGGATAAATGAATCACCCTGTCTTTTAATTCCTGGAAATAAACGCTGCGGAAATTATCCAGGTTTTCATTGTTCACCCGGTAAGGCAGAACAAAATGACGGAATAGTTTATCAGGTACTTTTTTCCCCCATGAAAAGGTCTCCTTGGCTTCAAATGATTTGCGCACATGTTCCAGGAAAAATTCGCCGTCATAATCAGCCAGGTCATTGAGAGGCATATGGGCAAATAAGAATTTCATGGCCTCTTTCTCTCGCAGTGAAAGACCCTGGTCAAGTATTTTAAATAGAGCGTCTTTCTTATTTTTTGCCAATTCTTCCTGTTTTTTGAATTGGGTTTCGACTTTCTGCCGATACAGGGGGTCTTTGATAAAGTGTTCCTGGCGAGTACAGGCAGTGGTTAAAAGCAGAAACATTAAGATGATTAATTGAGCTAGCTTCATTTGTTTCATTTTCTTCTCCATGGGGATTTAGTGTTGAAATATTCAATCTATATGATACCACAAAAGCGCTGCCAGTCAATCATGAGTGCATTGCACTCATCTTAAAACGAAAAAATTAAACAAATTTTGAAATTGACATAAATCGAAAAAAGGGATATTGTTTCAAACGTTTGAGGAACCCTCCAGCTTACTTTTTTATGAAAAGCTTTTGCGGGGGGTCCAGGGGGGTGGCTTTCTCGAAAAGAATCCCCCTGGTCGCCGAAGGCAAATAATAGTTCTAATAGAGTTTTATAGGAGTTTCAGGATGGACATTCTTAAATTTTTTAAGTTTTTCTTTTTTAGTTTTTATGTCCATCCTGTAGATAAAAATACTGGACAGTATATCCGCGCGGAGGGCAGTAGGTTTTACAGAGTGCCCGTGCGGTAGGAGAGATCAAGCCCCCAAAGGGGGAAATTCCAAATTCCAAATACCAAATTACAAACAAAGGGGCGTCCTTCGGACATTTTTAAAACGCCTGCGGCGATTCCACCGATAGCACAGGTGCATTGTTTTGGTCATTTGAATTTTGGTCATTTGGATTTGTTTCGGATTTCGACATTCGTATTTCGGATTTTCTTTCCCTTCCCCTATCAGCGGGGCAACCCCCTACGGGGGAAATCCCAAGCACAAAATCCCAAATTACAAACAATAAGGCGCCCTTCGGGCAGTTAGATACCATTAATAATTAACAATTAACAATTGACAATTGACTATTGACAATTAGAAAGGTGCTCTTCGGGCGAAGGTTGACTTTTCTTGTCTTACGTATAAGGATGCCACAATAAAGTCATATTGTCATGCACCGTGCACATTTTTGCACATTTTCATTTTTACAACAGAGGCTAAACAGTGAAGTACTAAGCCCGGTTATTTCTCCACGATTGGGGGGCCGATAAAATTCCTGATCCCATTTCCTTTATTATTAATTGATTCTTTTTCCACAACTTATCTCTACTTTTTCTGGTGAATCAGTAACCCTTTCATCCCAGGCGCGTATAGTTTCCCATTCCACATTAATGACATCCCCAATTTTATAAGAACCTCTGTGGAGCCTACCTCTACTATCCATATATTCAAAATAATAATAAGTCTGATTATAACTACGTGTAACGATTTTTATTTCGATTTCTCGCATTCTTTGTGGATGATGTTTAATATGCCACTTTTCCTCGTAGTATTTAATCAAAAAATCATATCCCTCTTCCCGAAAGTTTAATGCTTGGGGTAAGAGTTCATATACTTTTTCTTCTTTATCATAATTTTTACCATCTGGGATTCGGTTTTGTAACATGAATAATACGTCTTTTATAAGTTCATATTTCTCCCCACCAATTGAACGCAATTCTTCAACCGCTGCCTTACTGACCTTAATATCTGAGCTCTTAATTTTTTCCATTAGCTGCCAAATTTTCCAATCAGCGATTATTTTTACGAGCGATTCTTTTTCTTTACCGTTTAGATTTTTTTGCCTTTTTGACTTTATAACAGATATAAATTTTTGAGTCTTCATGATTCTTTCTTTCAACTTTTCAACCTCAGGATTAGGAATTTCTTTCCATCCATCCCTCTTATACTTTACATCTACAAAAACATTCCATTGAAGCTGCTCATTTACCGTATAAGTAGTTGGACCGAATCTTGCCACGGTTTTTGGTATTTCATCTAGTTTAACTTCAAGTCTCTCTATTATCTCGTTGAGTATCTTTATAATGAACTCAAATATAACTTTGTTTTGATAATCCTTTAAGGTCATTATGTAATTAATCAGATCTTTAGGAATGCCATTTTTCTCCAATGCATTAGCGGCTTTCTCGCGAACGCCACTCTTAGTATGATTTAATCGCCTTAAATTTCTCTTTGTCCTTACTGACGCAATCATTAATTATCTCCTTCGTTACTTTTTAGGAGTCATACTACTTGCAAATAATTAATTTTAATTGCTTTGACATTTTAAAGAAAATACAGTCATATGTCAAGGACCTGGTTGAATTAAACTACTACCCCACTTAATAGTATGTAGTATGGTTGTGGGAAATAGGTGCCAGGTAAATAATCCACTGTTGTTCAGGAAGAGGATCTCTTTGGTATGAAAGGGGGAAAGCCGCATGGGAAGATGGTTACAGGGCTGTGGGAAGGTGGTTCCTAGGCTGTAGGAAGGGGTACCTAGACCGTGGGAAGACACTTCCTAGGCCGTAGGAAGGGGTGCCTAGACCGTAGGAAAACACTTCCTAGGCCGTAGGAAGGGGTACCTAGGCCGTAGGAAGATGGTCCTTGACCCGTAGGAAAGGCTGGTTTATTTCCAACTAGTGTCATCTAAATCCTGGAAATTCGATTCCTGTTCATGAATCATTGGTATTAATTGAATGGATAATCACCGGTTGTCTTCTATCTGACCCTATTTCCTTTTGTCGCCTACACCCACATCTCCTTTGACTTGAAACAAAATGGTGACGGTGCGTCAAAACGTCAGAGAAAAAAATGAAAGACAAAAAATCTCTGACCCACAGGATTTTTGACCTTTCGCCGCAGGCGATTTAAACTTGCCCGAAGGGCACCTTATCTCTCCTACCGCACGGGCATTCTTAATCATCTGATGCCCTCCGTGCGGATCTACTGACCCATACTTTTTATCTACAGGATGGACAGAAATACATAAGAACTCAAAAAACATTTAGCCTGTCCATCCTGAATTCCTATGAGAACTCTATAAGAACTTTTCTATGCCTCCGGCGGCCAAAACCCTTTTTGAAAAAAGGGTTCTGGACTCCCAAAAACTTTTCATACACGGTCAGCCATTGTACCCCACTTCACCACCTCTCGCCACATTTGCATCTATTTACTTCTTACTTTTTACTACCTACTACCTACCTGACCTCCTGCAAACTCCCGGGATTGACCGGGATTTTTTGCATTAAAAACCGCTCAGCCATCTCATCGATCACCAGTTTGGGATTTTCCCTCTCAATAACATGGGGATGAAAATTTAAATCCCAATCCCAGATGAACAACACCCGTGAAAATTGTTCGGATAAAAAGGGTTTCAGTCTATTATAAAAGGAGTCGTGAACCATCAGGATATTGGGAAGAGGTGCTGTCGGACATTCGCTGTAACCCTGCTTGACAAACCGGGAAATATTTTCCAGTTTGTCACCCGTTGCTCTCAGCGGGAGACGGGCTTCCAGGAATATCATGTCCTCACGGAATACGTCTTTGTTCAGGGATAACATAATGGCCAGGTCCCCACCGCTGCGATTTACAATTTTAATCTTAAACCGGGAAAGCGGAAGTGGTACTGCTTCTCTAAAAGAAGGAAAAGATCGTGAGATATGGGTTATAATTTCCCGAAAGGCAATGTATGCACCATAATCATTCCAATGCGTGTCGGTCCTGGAATAGACCGGGTATTGCGTTTTGCCTGCCTTTAAGGCTGGTCTGAGGTCCAAAACAGGTACAGTGGAATGGCTGTGAAGATACTCCAGTAACTGGTCCATACGGGATTTCTCATGGACCCGCCGTATATGATCCGGCATAAACTCCGGGTAAATGGTGTTTTTATTGGGCACGATAAGAAAAAGATAATGAATGCCCCTGGCTGCCAGCCACTGCTGTCGCTGCTCCAGGACATTTTTCCACTGCTCCAATTGACGGGGAGTAAAGAGTGTGATTGACCGATAACATTCAACCGTTCCCGGTCGCAGCTCCAGCTTATCCAAAAAGAACCAATCATCTTTGCCTATTAATACTTTGGGGACCGGGGAAACCCCCAGGATTTTTACTTTAAGCAGGTTGTTCAGGTAAATCAAACCGGATCGAAAGGTAAAATAGTCATTATAATACCGGGTGTACTGTTTGGGATAGACCAACAGCGAGTCAAACCGGAACTCTGGTCTCCGGCTTAATTCCCGTTTTTCCACCAATTCCGATTCCCCGGATATGTTAAATACCTGGTCTGCCAGGGGAATATAGAGAAAAACTAAAAAAATCATACCACCATTCACTATTACTTTTGAAGAAACATGCATTTTTAGTACCGCGAGATTTGCAAAATGAAGGAAACTAAAAAAGAGCACCGATAAAATAACAGCCAGCAGGTAATAAGAAGCTTTCCCGGTTTGAAGGGTATCGATCCATTTATAAAAAACTTTTACCGGTTCCAACCAATGATGGGGCCCCGCGGTTTCGATAAAATAGCACTGGTCTTTAACATAGTGGTTATATATTCCGTATTTCTGCTGAAACATTCTCTGGAGGCGTTTCCCCTCTAAACGAGGCTTACTGAAAATAAGCGGGCCAGTTATTTCCAGGTATTTTACCGCAGTAAGCCCGGGATTGTTACCAAATTTTAATCTGAGTTTCTCAATTTTTTTCTGCGGTAATGGAAAACAGACTTCCTGGAAATGGTTTGCGGCATCCACGTTTACTTCTATGGTTTTTTCATTTCCAATGATAAGTTTAAAGGTATCATGATGAGGCGATTTTACCATGAGCACCAGTTGAAGTCCGGCTCTCAGGGGCGTTTTCTGTACATAAAACAACGCACCTCCAAGAAACACCAGGGTTAAGATGAGTTCCACCCATAATCGTTTGAATTTTACTATCTTTTTTATCATTTTTTAATCATTGAGCTGTGGATGCAGATCATTTGGTTTATCGTGTTAGAACCTGAAATAGATAAAGGGATTATAGGTACCGCTGGCCATTGTCATGGTGCTGGCCAGGAGGACTGCCAGGAGATAAAGGTTATAAATAAGGATATATCCCGAATTTAACAGATGCAAGCTAGTTTTGGTTTCCCGTTTTTCCCACTTGTTTTTTTGGTTTTGGTACCACTGGTTCAATTTGGGGAAAAGGGGAAGAGCTCCGATAATCCCGATGATCATAAAGACAATGACTTCGGCATTGAGGTAAAGGGCAGGGTAATAACGGATGCCGTCACCGGTCCCGAAGCCGAACATGGTTTTTAAATAGGAGAAAGCATAACCCAGGCTGTGGGACCGGAAAAAAACCCAGCCTATCATCACCAGGAGCTGGCAGTAGACCAGTTGTAACGGTTTCCACCAGCGGCGCCGCATCCACTTGCCCAGGCCGGCATGTTCGATCACCAGTAACAGGCCGTAGTACCCACCCCAGACGAAAAATGTCCAGTTGGCACCGTGCCATATACCGCAGAGCAAAAAGGTAAAAAATGCCCCGATAAAATAAGCCCAGTTTTCGGCTTTTACCCCCCATAACCGCGGGCTTTTGATTTTCCGGGACACTGAATAAGCAATAGGAAGAAACAGGTAATCCCTGAGCCATTTGGCTAAAGAAATATGCCATCGTCTCCAGAATTCTTTGATGGATTTGGCAATATAGGGATAATTGAAATTTTCTAAAAGCTTAAAACCGCACATGCGGCCGATGCCGATAGCCATGTCTGTATAACCGGAAAAATCAAAATAAATTTGCAGGGTATAGCAAATAATTCCCAGCCAGGCCAACCCTGCGGTCAGGTCAGATGCCGGGATGGCAAAGATTGCATTGGCTGGTGCTGCCAGGGTGTCTGCCACCAGCACCTTTTTTCCCAGTCCCAGGGTAAAACGTTTGACACCATAAGCGAAATCGTCGAGTGTGATCTGCCGTTCTGCTGCGATTTGTTTCCTGAGATCGCGGTAAGGCGTAATTGGCCCGGTAATCAATTTGGGGAAAAGTGCCATATAAAGACCAAATTTAAGGGGATTTTTGTCCATGGATACGGTCTTGCGGTAAATATCCACAAGAAAGGAAAGGGCCTGGAAGGTGTAAAAAGAAATACCAATGGGTAAATGGATGGGATCGACAGCACCGGACATATCCAGGTTGTCTAAAATAAAATGGGTATATTTAAAATAAACCAGCAGGCCCACGTTGAAGATAACGGCTGCAATAAAAACAGTTTTTTTGAGGGCTATACCTTCTATTCGATCCACCAGCAGTCCCAGGAGATAGTTACCGATAACCGACACCAGCAGGAGTAAGACGAATTCTCCTTCCCCCCAGAGGTAAAATACCAGGCTGGCCATCAGCAGGAAGAAGTTATGGGCTTCTTTTTTCAGGATAAAGAAAAGGAACAAGAAGATAGGCAAAAAGAGAAATAAAAAAATCAACGAGCTAAATTCCATTCAGTCACCTTCGCGGTAATAGTTAGGCTTCTTCCGGGTTTAACGAAGGAGTAATTATACTATAAGTTGTTGAAAAAGGCTATTGTACTAAGTAGGAAGTAAGGCGGCACCAATGGGGTACAATGGTAGAAGCCATTTAACACGGGTTGACTGTGTATGAAAAGTTTTGCGGGGGTCCAGGGGGTGGTTTTTCAAAAGAACCCCCTGGTCGCCGAAGGCAAATAATAGTTCTAATAGAGTTTTATAGGAGTTCAGGATGGGCAGTCTAAAGGCTATATAATTTTTTTTCGATTTTCTGCCCATCCTAAAGATAAAAATACTGGATAGTATATCCGCACGGAGGGCATAAGTTTTTTAGAGTGCCCGTGCGGTAGGAGAGATCAAGCCCCCAAAGGGGGAAATTCCAAATCCCAAATCCCAAATTACAAACAATAAGGCGCCCTTCGGGCAGTCAAATGTCACTTGCACTTGAAACCTGGGCCAACTACCAAGTCAAAGAACACCGGTGAACCTCCGGTTCTACCGATTCAGTTTTTAGGTGAGTAAGGTGAGTCGGTCAAATATGGTTAGTAGGGATATTATTAAATTTTCATCACTTACCCACTTAACTCACTCAACTAACACCAATAATATAATCCCTTTCAAACCAATTGTCAAGTAGTTTGAGGATTTTCATTCATTTCCTCTCTTCTCTTCTTCAACGTCTTCATATCAGGTATATAGTAATCGATTATTTCCTTATTCTTTAATTTATACTCAGTAAAAAATCCTAACACCGCATATATAGCCGGAGGGATTTTTGACAGATAAAAAAGCAATTCTTCTATCTCTTCATTGAATTTCCCGAAATCATACTTTTCCTCTTTTTCTTTCCTGTACATCTCTTCATCACTGCAAAAGATGTAATTCAGATTAATATTATGATTATTATGTAAATATTTTAAATATTTGGCGGTGGGGAGTTTGAAGCCTCTTTCAAAGTCAGAAATATAACTCCTGGAAATACCGGTTTCTTCACTCACATCAGCCAATGTCATTTTAAGGTGTTCACGAATGGCTTTTATTCTCTGTCCCAAATTCGCATACTTCTTTTCTTTCATTTAAACACTCCTTACAACGTCAATCTTATCATTTGAATTCCGTTATAATATAGCATGAAGATTCCCATTAATCAAATCTCTGATAAAAAAAATGATGTTCCTGGAAACCGGGACGACCGGCGGAGAGAATCCACCGGTCATCCCTTTACGATTTACAGGTTACGCCAGCTTCGCTTCCAACGCCTTTATCCTTTCTTTAAGCTCGGCTACAGTTTCCTTTAATACGGCTACTGTTTCCTCTAATAATTTAACTTTTTGCTTTAATTCTTTCAGCGTAACCGAAGAGTCCTTGATCATTTCGGGCTCATTTTTTTGTTTTTTGGTCATGTTTTTTCTCCTTTTTTTGGATTTTTTTTAGCCACGAAGGTACACAAAGAAACACGAATGATAAGTAAATCCGAAATCGCGCAGAGACCAATATCGAAATTCGAAACAAATTCAAATGACCAAAATACAAATGACCAAAACAAAAAATCACAATTACTAAGAAACTCGCGTGCTTTTGTTTGGAATTTTGAACATTGGAATTTGGAATTCTTATTCGGCCGGGGGTGCCACCCCCTTTGGAATTTCCCGGACAAGCCAGGTCCTTTTGGTTCCGGCTCGTCCGGGCTGTGGATGAGATGTTTTTTAACCGAATGGAAAAATTCGATGATAGGTTTGTAGTCTTTGGATTGCTTGAGTGCGGGCATGATGATTTCATCGCTAATTAACCGGGTATGACCGGCCAACGA
>JABAOH010005572.1_pt2 | contig 10138 bp, 7 predicted proteins | sample 7062181 | NCBI WGS metagenome assembly JABAOH01 (sample SAMN14538630, study PRJNA623070) | marine sediment metagenome | biome: marine biome [ENVO:00000428]; feature: marine pelagic biome [ENVO:01000023]; material: deep marine sediment [ENVO:00002113]; isolation source: pool of 5 deep marine... | reverse complement strand
CCTACGGGACCAACATATTGGCCAACGTGATCAATGAGGCTGGCGCATATCCGACCAAGAACTTCATGTGGGGCCAGTTTGAAGGGGTCTCGAAAATCAGCGGGGAAACCCAGGCGCAAACGGAGACGGACCGCGGTGGGCTCGCCACCCACGGTTGTCACCGTGGCTGCATCATTCGGTGCTCGGGCATTTTCATGGATAAGGATGGCCATTACGTGACCAAACAGGTGGAATATGAAACGGTCTGGGCCCACGGTGCAAACTGCGGAATAGACGACCTGGACGCCATCGCTATGCTTGATCGCCTCGACGACGATTACGGCCTCGATACCATTGAGATGGGAGCCACCATAGCAGTGGCCATGGAGGCGGGCCTAGCCGAGTTTGGAGATGGCGAGGCTGCCATCAACCTGTTGAAGGAAGTGGGTAAGGGAACTCCCCTGGGGCGTATCCTGGGGAATGGGGCTGCTGTAACCGGCAAGGCTTATGGTCTGGAGAGGGTTCCGGTGGTCAAGGGGCAGGCCCTTCCGGCCTATGATCCTCGCGGAATCCAGGGAATCGGGGTGACCTATGCTACCAGCACCATGGGGGCTGACCATACTGCAGGCTATGCCGTCGCCACCAATATTCTCAAGGTCGGGGGCCATGTCGATGCCCTGAAACCGGCAGGTCAGGTGGAGCTTTCCAGGAATCTCCAGATCGCCACCGCTGCCGTTGACGCAACGGGCATGTGTCTCTTCATCGCCTTTCCCCTTCTGGATCAGCCTGATACGTTTCAGGCCCTGATCGATATGATCAATGCCTTTTCCGGTTTGAGCCTGACCGCCGACGACGTGACCGAACTCGGCAAATCCATTCTCAAGAACGAAAGGGACTTCAATACAAGGGCTGGTTTTACGGCGCAAGACGACCGACTGCCCGAGTTCTTCAAGAAAGAACCCCTACCGGATCACAACCTTACTTTCCTCGTGAAGGATGAAGATCTGGACACCCTTTTCAACTGGTAGGTTGAGGACGAAACGGAGCAAACGAAATCGTGGCGAAGTGGATTGAGGGAGAGGCCCTCGTGGGGCCACTCCCTTTTTTCTCCCGCGGCAGGGAAAGGGGTTTTTCCCCTATAAGGGACGACAGAGCCGGTGAAACGGTTGCCGGTAAAGAGGAAGGATATCGTGGAGAAGGACGCTATCGAAAGCCTCTCCTTGATGCTCGAAGTGGATAAGATCGGGAGGTTTCTTTCGCTCCTGCAGGGTGGGTTCATGGTCAAAGCGCGGGTTGGCTGCAGCATCCAGATGATGCTCTGCAGGCAGTTTGGCCTGAGTCCCAAATATGTGGAAGAGCGGATTCAAACCATTTTTTTGGACGGAAAGGCAGTCGATGATATTGATTCAGCCATTGTCAAAGACGGATCAACCCTGGCCCTCTCGGCCGCCATGCCGGGACTGGCAGGGGCCACCTTGCGAAGGGGAGGGGCCCTGGCGTCATTCCGGAGTCAGGCTACCCACCGGGAAGAAAAAAAGGCCATCTCACGCCGGGAGGGATTGGTCGTCCTGAAGCTCTTCAATCTGCTCGTCGAGGAGCTTGGGCCACTGTTTCTCGGGCAGGGTATTTTCGTCAGGCGAGAGGATTTGAAGGGTTTCTTGACGAGCCTCCCTGGGGAATTCTGGGCAGGATGCAAGGCGGCTACGCTCGATGGCCGGAATGTAGGCTTGGGCGATCTCAGGGAGATGAAATGGCTGAAAGACTGTGACTTCGTGATGCTCCAGGTTCATGGGCATAGTTGACGCCTCTCCAGCTCGCTTGCGGGGAAAATAGGCGATACGGCATCTTCCGCGGGTAGTGCTCCTGGTTGCAACCACCTCGGGGGCAGCTTTTTACGGGGTGTTGCCGAGATTCCTGGAGCGAACAGTAAGGGATCTTTCATAACCATTCTCAGTGAAGCGTAAACGGCCGCAAAGCGATTGTTTGAGCCCACAGGGCGAGTTTTGGGTTTGCAGTGAAGCGAACTCCAGAATAGTCAAAAACGCTTTTCAGAGAGCGAAAGGGCATTGGGGCAACAGTCCGTTTATCCATGGTCATATGATGATTGTGGCCTTCGGCCACCCAGGCTTGAGACAAGCAATCGGAGGAACACCTCGTTCAACCGCTTGACAAGTTGTGCCTCCGGAACGGTAAAATATAGTGTACGGATGTGAGCAACTGATTTCGCACATATCACGAGCTGGAATCAAGGAAAGATTATGAAGGGCGATCCAAGGGAAAAGAGAAGACCTGGCCTCTGTGGTATTTGCCCCGCAGGCTGTTGGGTTGTAGTTACCTATGACGAAAAGGGGAAAATCGGGAGGGTTAATCCGGATGAGACTTCGCCGTTGGGAATGTTGTGTAGAATAGGCCAACTTTCAAGGGAAGTCGTTTACTCCAAGGACAGGCTTCTATATCCCATGCGCCGGAGAGGGCCAAGGGGTACCTATGAGTTTGAGCGAATTTCATGGGATGAAGCATATGAAATCATAATAGATCAGCTGAACCGGATCAAAGCGGAGTTTGGACCGGAGGCGGCCGCAATCTACACAGGGAGCGGTAGCTTTGAACTCGCATTATGTGACATTTACCAACCGAAAGGGGTAGCTGTCTCCTCAGCATCAAGCGTTCTTTTCCCCTTCGGATCACCGAACACCCTCGGCGTAGGCGCTCTCTGTTACGTGTCTTTTGCCATGATAGCTCCCCATGTTACGATGGGGGGCATGTATATCAACATGTTCTCGGACATTGAAAATGCTGACCTTATTGTTATCTGGGGAAAAAATCCAGCAGCCCATTGTCCTCCCCTCGATTTCATGAGAATTCAAGAGGCCCATAAGCGAGGCGCTCAGATTGTGGTGATAGACCCTCGGAAAACGCTCCTGGCAAAATATCCAAATGCGGAATGGATTCCCATTCGTCCTGGCACAGATGGTGCCCTTGCACTGGGGATGTGCAATGTTCTGATCGAGGAGGAACTGTACGATGAGGAGTTCGTGGATAATTGGGCAGTTGGCTTCGAGGAGTTCGGGAGGTATGTTCAGCACTTCAGGCCCGAGGTTGTAGAGGGAATCACCGGAATCCCTTCGGAAACCATCAGATCCCTTGCCCGGAGAATAAAGGGGAGCAACGGGGTTGCCCCTGTGATGTACAGCGGGCTCGAATACAGCGACGGTGCGGTCCAAGCCATTCGAGCGACAATGGTACTCTGGGCCTTGGCGGGACAGCTTGATGTACCTGGGGGACACTGTTTCAGCATGACCCAGAATAGATTTCCCATCAATCGTGACGGCCATGTACCTAATCCGGATGTGCGCAAGGCAGCAGGGCACAATGATTTTCCGATATACACGAAATATCGCGGGGAATTTCATGCGGGCATTCTGCCAAAAGCCGTGTTGGAGAAGAAGCCCTATCCAATACGACTGCTTATCAATCTCGGGGCCTCGATTATCACCTCTTGGCCCCAGTCAGATGTCTGGCAAAGAACGCTGGAGGCCCTTGATTTCCTTGTTTGCATAGATCGTCAGCTCAATGCCGATGCAGCCTATGCCGATATCGTCCTTCCTGCCGCGACGTACTACGAAGTCGAATCCTATATGGTATATGACTCTATTTTCAGGATCAGGGAAAAGGTTATAGAGCCCCTTGGAGAAGCCAGATACGATTTCTTCATCCTGTCGGAGCTCGCGCGGCGTCTTGGGTATGGCCATCTCTACCCACAAAACGAGGATGAGTTGCTTCGCCGGGTGCTAAAAAGTTCTGGGTTCACGCTTGAAGAGGTTCGAGTTGCGGGGGGTATGGTTCAGATCCCGCCCGTGATGATGCAATACAAGAAATGGGAGAAGGGTTTGCTTCGGGACGATGGTCAACCCGGATTTCAAACCCCCTCCGGGAAGTTCGAGATCGCCTCGTCGATTTTGGAAGAACATGGTTACGAGGCCTTACCTGTTTATACTGAGCCCGGTGAAAGTCCTCTTTCTCAACCCGAGCTGGCTAAGGAGTTTCCCCTCGTTTTCAATTCAGGGGCCCGCTCAAATGTGGACTTGCATACATTACATCACAGTATTCCAGAACTATTGCGGGAGCATCCTGTGCCGACTGTTATGATGAACACTGTGGATGCCGAGAAACGTGGCATAGGGAATGGAGACCTCGTTCACGTGAGAACAAAGAGGGAACAAGTTGACATGTATGCCTTTGTCACCGACGACATTGTTCAGGGAGCAATAGAGGCAAGCGCAATGGGGGGGGGAGCGCTCGGGCCAGAAGCCTGGCGAGATACAAACATCAATAAACTGACTGATCTTGAGCGGTACGACCCGATTTCGGGTTTCCCGGTATATAAGGCGTTATTGTGTGACGTGGTCAAGGTCTCAGAGGGAGATGAAGTTCATATCAAGGGTTCGGGCGAGTATAGCGCAGATGCCAAGGTGGAAAAAGCACTCACACAAAAACACGTATACCTTGATCATAACGGTACCACTCCAATTCATCCGGAAGTTGCGAAAACCATGACGGAGTACATTTCGTGTTATGGTAATCCTTCGAGCATATATGCCGCGGGAAAAGAAGCACAACTTGCAATGGAGGCGGCTCGCCGAACTGTGGCGATACTGGTAAATAGTACGGCAAGACGGATAATCTTTACCGGGGGAGGCTCCGAGGCCAACAATCTGGCTATAAAGGGAGTGGCCTTTGCAAATCAGGATTCAAAGAACCACATCATCACATCTACCATAGAGCATCCGGCAGTGCTGAATACGTGCGAGTGGCTGGAAAAACGTGGATTCTCGGTGACCTATATTGAGGCTGACAGAGAGGGGAGGGTCAACCCTGCGGACCTGGAAGCTGCGGTTACCCCAAAGACGTGTCTCGTGAGTGTGATGACAGCGAATAATGAGACAGGTGTTATTCAGCCCATCGTTGAACTTGTGAGGATAGCAAGAGGACGAGGTACCCTATTCCATACAGATGCCGTACAGGCCGTGGGAAAGATTCCCATAGACGTGGAGGAACTTGGGGTAAACCTGCTCACCATGTCGGGTCACAAGCTCTATGGCCCGAAAGGAATTGGTGCCTTGTACGTGCGCAAGGGTGTCATTCTGGAGCCGCTCGTGAGCGGAGGGAAGCAGGAAAAAGGGATGCGGGCAGGAACTGAAAATGTCATGGGCATTGTCGGGTTCGGCAGGGCAGCAGAATTGGCCATTGATAATCTGCGGGAAATGAAACGCGTTCGGGAGATGAGAGATGCATTGGAAAAGGGGATTCAGGGCTTGATTCCCGGTGTAAAACGAAACGGGCATGGGGAACAGAGGCTCCCGAACACGCTTAATATGACATTTCCGGGAATTCGGGGGGAATCACTGGTTCTGGCCCTTGATCAAAAGGGTGTCGCGGTTTCCTCGGGTTCCGCCTGCCGTGCTGGGGTGCCAGAGCCTTCCCATGCCTTATTGGCAATGGGACTCACTGAGGAGGATGCGCATTGCTCCTTGCGTTTCTCACTGGGCATCGGGAACACAATGGATGACATCGATCTTACCCTCTCCTTCATCCGGGAAATCATCAAGGAGCAAAAGGCAATGGTGCGTTTTGTTTCCTGCCGTTGAGGTTTCACGGGTTTCAGGAAAGCGGTTGAATAACACTTGAAGGGGAGAGGTTCAATGACTGTTCAATGTAAGGCCTTACAGCCTCACGATGTTCAGGCGGCAAAATCACACCAAGATTTTGCTTTGGATGTCCTGCTCGGACTTTCACGATCCCCCAAGGCCTTGCCAAGCAAGTACTTTTACGACGCAGAGGGCAATAGGCTTTTTCAGAAGATCATGGAGTTACCGGAATATTATCTCACCGAGTGTGAATTTGAGATCTTCCAAAACCACAAAGACCGTATCGGGGAGCTCATCGGGAGTGGTCGTTTCAATTTAGTGGAACTCGGGGCCGGTGACGGGCAAAAAACGAGAGTACTGATCGACCACTTTCTCGGAANNCCCCATTGATATCTGCGAAGAAGCGCTCAAGGAATTGCTCCAAGAACTCCAGGAGTATTCCCCATCTCTGCGCATCGAAGGATTGGTTTCAGAGTATTTTGTTGGACTGAAATGGTTATCGAACCAGATCCACGATAAGAATGTCGTCCTGTTCCTGGGATCAAACATCGGGAATTTCAGCCATTCCGAAGCTCGGGTGTTCTTGTATAGCTTGTGGAACGCATTGAACGATGAGGATTATGTTCTGATCGGATTTGATCTGAAGAAGGACATCCATCGGTTAACCGTGGCCTACAATGACTCCCAAGGTATCACGGCAGCTTTCAATCTGAATCTGTTGCGGCGAATTAATCGTGAGTTGGGAGGGAATTTTGATCTGGGCCAATTCAGGTACTACAGTGCCTACAACGTATATTCCGGTGCGGTAGAAAGCTTCCTCATCAGCCTGAGAGAGCAGACCGTTTGTGTCGAGACCCTCAATCAGTCCTTTTCCTTCGAAGCCTGGGAGCCGGTTCACACGGAGCACTCCCATAAGTATCTCGTGTCTGATATCGCCGAACTGGCTGAAGAAACTGGGTACGAAATCATCGAGCAGTCCTATGACTCCAAGAGATACTTCGTTGATTCCCTCTGGCAAGTGAGAAAGAACAAGGAAATGTAGTCAAAGCAGCGCGATTTCGACGAGCCGAAAGCAAGTCGTCACCACGAAAAGAGGTAACTCATCCTCGCTCTTCCTTTCTTCAGTATTCAAAACCCCTCGATCACTCCCTTCATGGTGTGAACCACGGGTTCAATGGTATTCAAGTCCTCCAGGGGAATGTGGCAGAAGATACGGTGTCCCCTTTTCGCCTCGCGCCAAGGGGGCACCTCTGCTTCGCAGATCTTTCCCGCCTCGGGAAGCATTGCTCGCCGAGGGCACCGCGTATGAAATCGACATCCGCTGGGTGGGTCAAGGGCGCTGGGCACCGGTCCGCTGAGCCTGATATGCCTTTGTTCAACGCTCGGATCAGGGATCGGTACTGCCGAGAGCAACGCTTCGGTATAGGGGTGATAGGGCGGTGCATAAATGGCCCCTGCTGGGCCTATCTCCACAATCTGGCCTAGGTACATGACAGCGATATCATCGGAGAGGAAACGTACCACGCTGAGATCGTGGGCAATGAAGATGACGGTTGTCCCAAACTCCTCTTGAAGATCCATCAAGAGATTGAGGATACTCGCTTGAACCGATACATCCAGGGCGGACACGGGCTCATCGCAAATGATCAGATCCGGGCGGCATGCAAGGGCCCGGGCGATTCCGACACGCTGCTTTTCGCCTCCGCTCAGTTGTCTGGGCAGACGATCATAATAGTATGCATCCAAACGCACTGCCCGAAGAATCTCGACGGCCCGGCTCCTGATCTGATCCTTTGGCACGATTTTGAATCGCTTCAACGGCCGCGCGATTTGCTTTCCGACCGAATAAGAGGGGTTCAAGGTGGAATCAGGATTCTGAAAGACCATCTGCATTTCCTTTATCAGTCCCACGTCCCGGTCTTGAAGGGGCCGAGTGATGTCGAATCCCAAGAATTCCGCTTTCCCATTATTGATCTTTTCTAGGCCAATGATGGCCTTTGCCAGTGTGGTCTTTCCGCAGCCTGATTCCCCAACAACGCCGAGAGTCTTCCGTTTCGGTAGTTCAAAGGTGACCTCATCCACCGCCTTGACGTATCTTTCCCTAGCCAACCCCAAGAGGTCCAGCAAGGATTTCGACTCCTGGCGGTAGTAGGTCCTCAGATTTTCAACCTTGAGGAGATAGTCCCTGTAGGCTTTTGCAGGTTGGGAGGGATGGGCCCTACTTTGAATATCCGAGGGAGGACCCCAGGCGTGTCGGTCGATCTCCTCGGCATAGATACAGCGGGCACGATGACCCGCCGTGATTTCCCGGAGCTCAGGGCGTTCCGATCGGCATTTGTCGGTGGCATAATCGCACCGGGGCGCATACATACAGGCATTATCGGTCCTTTCAACAGGCGGTGGCACACGACCGTGAATAGGGTAGAGAACCGTACTGGCCTTACTGAATCCCAAGGTGGGTACGCATCGCATCAGTCCCTGCGTGTAGGGATGGAGAGGATTGCCGAAGACCTCTTGTGCCGTCCCTTGTTCGACCATTTCCCCCGAATACATCACTGAGAGATAATCACTGACTCGAGCCACCACTCCAAGGTTGTGCGTGATATACACGATACTGGTATCGAAATCCGTCTTCAGATCGTCAATCAGGTCTAGCACGGCGGCTTCCACGGTGACATCAAGGGCCGTGGTGGGCTCGTCCATGATCAGGAGCGCGGGGCTATTGAGAAGCGCCATGGCAATGACAACCCTCTGCTGCTGCCCTCCGGATATCTGATGAGGATAACGATTCATTACGGCGGCAGGGTCGGGCATGTGAACCCGTTTCAACATTTTAATCGATTGATCCCAGGCTTCTTCCTTTGCGATTTCCTGGTGAAAGACGAGGGCCTCGGCCAACTGCTCGCCGAGTCGCAGGGATGGGTTAAGGGCCTGCATGGGATCCTGGTAAACCATGGCAATATGATTCCCTCTGAGTTGCCGCAGTTCTTCCTCGGAGCGACCGATCAGGTCCTTCCCCTGAAATTTAATACGGCCTCCTACTATCTTGCCGTTGGGGCCGAGAAAATCGACGATTCCAAATGCAACGGTACTCTTTCCACATCCCGATTCACCGACAAGGCCAATGGTCTCCCCTCGATGGACTGACAGGGATATTCCCTTGACGGCCGGAACCTCACCCCCGCGGGTTTCGTAGGAGATGGAAAGATCCCTCACCTCCAGGACAGCATGTTGACGGTCTTTAGCGTTGACCTGCTCGCTCATTGCATTCTTGGAATTCCGTTCTACTGATATCGCATCGACTCTTCCCTGAGCCCATCGGCAAACAGGTTCAAACCCACGACGATGGAGGCGATGGCAATTGAAGGCCAGAGCGCGGCCCAGGGGGCCCCAGCAAGGATAAACTCCCTTCCCTTGGATACCATGCTCCCCCAATCAGGGGACGGCGGTGGGAGCCCAAGGCCCAAAAATCCAAGGGTACCCATAGCAAAGATGGCATAACCCACGCGGAGCATGGCATCGATGATGATGGGACCACGAGCATTGGGGAGTATCTCCACGAACATGATGTACCAGGAGCTTTCCCCGCGGGTCTCCGCAGCCCTAATGTATTCACGGGTCCGGATGTCAAGGGTCAGGCTGCGAACAAGCCTGGCAATGCCAGGGGTGCCGACGATGGCAATGGCAATCACGACATTGATGGCCGATGCACCGATAGATGCAACGATGATTAAGTAGAGGAGGATGATCGGGACGGACATCATCGCATCGAGAAGGCGCATGACGATCTCGTCGACCCATCCGCCGCGATATCCCGCAAATAACCCTAGAGTCGCCCCAATCATCAGGGAAAGGAAAATCCCCCAGAGGGCGGTTCCACCCGGTATCCAGGCCCTCTCCGAGATAGGCAGAATAACGAGAACGACCCGTGCCCCATGAATCAATCGAGACCAGAGGTCCCTTCCCAGTTCGTCCGTGCCGAGGGGGTGTGCGGCTGTTGGTCCTTGATTGGGTGCCTTCCAATCCTGCTCCATCGGGGTATACGGAGTCAGCACCGGCGCAAGTACGGCCACGAATACCCAGAAGAGTACGATGAGAAGCCCGATGGTTGTCGTCTTAGAGCTGAAGATAATCGAGATGCCTTCCGATAGCCGTTTAGAAGTCGTAGAGCGGGTGCGAACCATAAATGAATTGTCGCTTGTGGATTTTCTCATATGACTCTATAATTTCGCGCTCGGAGTTCCCTTGTTACCGTTTCTTGGTAATCTCCATACCATTGATTTCAACCTTTCGCCTCAACAAAAAGACTTGAGGAAATTTTTTTCCTTCTCTCCCTTCGCTGCTAACGGCTATTCATAGCGAATGCGTGGGTTCAAGAAGGTGTATGCAATGTCCGCAACTAACTGCGTCCCGACGGCAACGGTCACCATGATCATTGCTCCCGCCTCAAGGGCGTTAATATCCCTGTATAGAGCGGAATCGAGCAGGTACTTGCCCAAGCCGGGATATCC
>JABAOH010006631.1_pt5 | contig 10139 bp, 4 predicted proteins | sample 7062181 | NCBI WGS metagenome assembly JABAOH01 (sample SAMN14538630, study PRJNA623070) | marine sediment metagenome | biome: marine biome [ENVO:00000428]; feature: marine pelagic biome [ENVO:01000023]; material: deep marine sediment [ENVO:00002113]; isolation source: pool of 5 deep marine... | reverse complement strand
CGAGCCGGACCTCAGGGGTGCGGCGTCGGGCTCGATCTATCGTTGGGAGGAGAAGGTCCTCGAGTCGATCCCGCACACTTCGTTCAAGACGCCGCCGGGCACCGAGTACTCCTACTCGAACATCGGGTTCGGGATGCTGGGGCTGGCGAGCTCGCGCGCGGCGGGCGTGCCGTTCATGACGCTGGTGGAGGAGCAGATCTTCAAGCCGCTGGGGATGACGAGCAGCACCTTCATCGTCAACACACCGGAGCTGGCGGCGCGCCTGTCGGTCGGCTACAGCCGTAACCGCGAGACCGGTGAAGTGAGCGCCGAGCGGGCGACGCGCGAGCACTTCGGCCGCGGCTACAAGGTGCCGAACGGCGGCATCTACTCGACGGTGGGCGACCTGGCGAAGTTCGCCGCCGCTATGATGGGCGCGTCGTCGGTCCAGATCTTGTCAGAGGCGAGCCGCGCCGAGGTCTTCAGGCCGCAGGCGCCAGCCGAAGGCTATGGGCTCGGGTTCGCCATCGCTGACGAAAACGGTGTGACGATAGTCGGGCACGGCGGCTCGGTCGCCGGCTACAACGCCGACCTCCGATTCGATCTCGACTCGAAGATAGGGATCGCCGTGCTGCGAACCACGAGCTACAGACCGCCGACGGGAGATCTGCTGCTGAGGCTGATCGCGGAGCACACGAACTAGCGGAGTAAGGAACGATGCTTCGCGGGCGCGACGATGAACCTGATACCCGTTCCGATGCTGGTCCGGCTGTCCAAGCGAACAACGAGCTCGCCCTGGACCTTTACGGGGAGCTGAGGCAGAAGCCGGGTAATCTGGTCTTCTCGCCGTACAGCATATCCACGGCGTTGGCTATGGCCTGCGGCGGTGCCCGCGGCGGCACCCAGGCGCAGATGGCCCGCACCCTCCACTTCAGTGTCGCCCCGGAGGCGCTTCACCAGGCCTTCGCAGCGTTACAGGCGAGGGTCAATGCCGTGCAGGCTCGGGGTGATGTGCGGTTGCTGGTCGCGAACGCGCTGTGGCCTCAAGAGCGTTACGCCTTTCTCGAGGATTATCTCTCTTTGGTGAAGGAGTGTTATGGCGCGGCTATTACTCCCGTTGACTACCAGCGGGCCGCTGACGCGGCACGTCAGACCATCAACGATTGGGTCGAATCGAAGACGGAAGACAAGATCAAGGAGTTGATCGCACCTGGCGCATTGAGCGACCTGACGCACCTGGTCCTGGTCAACGCCATCTACTTCAAGGGAGACTGGTTGGCACAGTTCGATCCGGGCCTGACTAGCGACCGTTCTTTCTGGCTGTCGCCGGATAAAGACGTCCAAGTTCCCATGATGGTTCAGGAAGGGGAGTTCGGATATGCGGAGCCAAGCGGCCTGCAGGTGCTCGAGCTACCCTATGTCGGCGGCGAGTTGTCCATGGTCGTGCTGCTGCCCAAGAATGTACGGGGGCTGTCGAGCCTCGAGAAAGCCTTGACGGTGACGAACTTGTCGAAGTGGACGGATCGTCTCGGTCAGACTGAAGTCGAAGTCTACCTTCCAAGATTCGTTATGCGCTTCGGCTGTGAGTTATCGGATGCGCTTATGGGGCTCGGGATGACCGATGCGTTTGATAGCCGTATCGCCGACTTTTCGGGTATGGACGGGAAGGAGCAGTGGTTGTTCCTGTCGGCGGTTATCCATCAGGCGTTCATCGACGTGAAGGAAGAAGGGACCGAGGCCGCGGCGGCAACGGCTTTGGATCTTTTGGGAGCGGCACCGCCGGATGAGACACCGGTGACTTTTCGCGCCGACCATCCGTTCCTTTTTGTCGTTCGGGAGAACAGCACAGGGAGCATCCTGTTTCTCGGTAGAGTCGTGAACCCAACTCTTACCACAGTCTAGGGCGACCGGTCTCGAAGTCGCGGGCCCGGCCACCTGCATCCATCACCTCCGGTCCGGGAGGGGCATCATGTTTAGACGTTGTGCAGGTTCCCGTCGCTTTGCCGGCAGAGTCATGGCGCTCGTACCATTGATTTCTGCGATCCCGGGCGCCGGACTGGCTCAGCAGATCGCACCGGAACGTTACGAACAGCTCGAATACCGCTACATCGGCCCGGAAGGGAACCGCGTGAGTTCCGTGGCGGGGATCCCTGGCGACCGGACGGTCTACTACGCCGGGGCTGCATCGGGAGGGCTCTGGAAGACCGTGGACGCCGGGCTCAACTGGGCGCCCATCTTCGATGACCAGGACGTCCATTCCATCGGAGCGCTGGCCGTGGCGCCGTCCGACCCGCAGATCGTCTGGGCCGGCACCGGCGAGCCGTTCATCCGCTCCAACGTCTCCATCGGGAACGGCGTCTACAAGTCGACCGACGGCGGTGAGACCTGGCAGCACATGGGGCTCGAAGGGACGGGTCGCATATCGAGGATCCTCATCCATCCTAGCAACCCGGACATCGTTTACGCCGCTGCGGTGGGCCACGGTTACAGCCCACAGCAGGAGCGGGGAGTCTACCGCACGACAGACGGCGGCGAGACGTGGGAGCGCGTCCTCTTCGTCGACGAGAACACCGGGGCATCGGACCTGGTCATGGACCCGAACAACCCGCGCATCCTGTTCGCCGGGATGTGGCAGATCGACATCAAGACCTGGGGGCGCGAGAGCGGCGGACCCGGCAGCGGCCTGTTCGTGTCGCGGGACGCCGGCGACAGCTGGAAGCGCCTCGAAGGTAACGGGCTGCCCGAACTACCGGTGGGGAAGGTCGCCGTGTGCATGACACCGGCGGACCCGAACCGAATCTACGCGCTGATCGAGACCGGGGACGGCGTGCCCTGGCACGGTCGGGAGACCGAGAGCGGCGAGCTCTGGCGCTCGGACGACGGCGGCGAGCACTGGGAGCTCGTAACCCACGACCGCGACCTGGCCGGCCGAACGGCCTACTACAGCCGCTGCGCCGTCGCGCCCGACGACCCCGACGAGGCCTACTTCCTCGCCGCCGCCTACAGCGTTACCAAGGACGGCGGCCGGACGTCGGAGGTCGCCGACGGCGAGGCGGAGCCGGGCTTCGATCACCACGACATGTGGATCGACCCGACGAACGCGGACCGCATGATCGTCGCCCACGACGGCGGCGTCTCGATCTCCGAGAACCGTGGGCGCTCCTGGTTCGCCGTCCAGCTGCCCGTCGCCCAGATGTACCACGTCACGGTCGACAACAACATCCCGTACTACGTGTACGGCAACCGCCAGGACGGCCCCTCGGTCCGCGGGCCCAGCAACAGCCGGCTCTACGGCTGGTACAGCGGCCAGATCCCGCGGGCGATGTGGCATACTGTCGGCGGCGGCGAGAGCGGCTTCGCGACGCCCGATCCGGTGGACCCGGACATCATATGGTCGAGCGCCTCGGGGTCCGGCGCCGTCGGCGGCATCGTCGTCCGCTACAACGAGCGGACCCGTCAGTTCCGTCAGGTCGAGGTCTGGCCGGAGAGCACGATCGGCTGGCCGGCCGAGGGTGTGCGGTACCGGTTCCAGTGGACCTTCCCGCTGCTCATCTCGCCGCACGACCACAACACCGTCTACGTCACCAGCCAGCACGTGCACCGGACGACGAACGGCGGCCAGAGCTGGGAGGTCATCANNGGCTGGGAGGTCGTGAGCCCCGACCTCACCACCAACGACACGACGAAGATGGGGATCTCCGGCGGCCTCACACCGGACAACATCGGGGTGGAGTACTGCTGCGTGATCTACGCCTTCGATGAGTCGCCGGTGCAGCAGGGCGTGTTCTGGGCCGGCAGCAACGACGGCCTGGTGCACGTCAGTCAGGACGGTGGCGCGAACTGGACGAACGTGACCAGGAACATCCCGGGCCTGCCGCCCGAGGGTGTGGTGCGGAACATCGACGCGTCTAAGTGGGATGCGGGGAAAGCGTACATCACCGTCGAGTTTCATCAGGTGGGGAACTTCGATCCGTACGTCTACAAGACCGAGGACTTCGGCCGACGCTGGACCAAGATCACCGACGGGATTCCGCGCGGCCCCTTGAGCTACGTCCGTAACATCCGCGAGGACCCGGTGCGGCCGGGTCTGCTGTACCTGGGGACCGAGAACGCGCTCTACGTCTCGTTCGACGACGGCGACAACTGGCAGCCGCTGCAGACGAACCTACCAGCGGCTCCCATGTACTGGATCGTGGTTCAGGAGCACTTCAACGATCTGGTGGTTGGGACCTACGGCCGCGGCTTCTGGATCCTCGACGACGTGACACCGCTCCAGCAGCTCACGCCCGAGGTCGCCGCCTCCGACGTCCACCTGTTCGAGCCCCGGCCGGCGTATCGCTTCCGCGGCATAACCGATCCGATCCCCATGTGGAACGACCCGTCGGCCGGCGCGAACCCGCCGTACGGCGCATCGCTCAACTACTGGCTCGGCTCGGAGCCGGCGGGCGAAGTGAAGATCCGGATCCTCGACGCCGGCGGCGACACCGTCCGCACACTGGACGGGACGAAGGAGATCGGGATCAACCGGGTCTGGTGGGACCTGGACTCCGAGCCGACGGTGGAGATCAAGATGCGGACGAAGCCCCGCTACGCCGACTGGGTCGAGTTGGGCGATGAGCGCTGGCGGCAGGGAGGCGGCCGGATGCGATTGACGATGCCGCCGGGAACGTACACCGTGGCGCTGGAGGTGAACGACACGGAGTACACGCAGCAGCTCACCGTCCTCAAGGACCCGAACTCGGAGGGGAGTGAGGCGGACATCCAGGCCCAGATGGCGATGCTGATGGAGCTGCGCGACGACATGAACGCCGTCGCCGAGATGGTCAATCGCATCGAGTGGATCCGACGGCAGCTCTACGATCTCAAAGCGCTGCTCAATGACAAAGGCGGTGAGGACGAGGTAATAGCTGCTGCGGACGCCCTCGAAGAGAAGCTGATCGGCGTCGAGGAAAACTTGATCCAGATGAAGCTCACGGGTACCGGCCAGGACGCCATCCGCTGGCCTCTGATGCTGTTCAGCAAGATCGGCTACCTGGCCGGCGCTGTAGGCGTCGCCGACTTCCCGCCCACCGACCAGGCGCGGGAGGTGCACGCGCTGCTCAGGGGACGGCTCGAGTCGTATCAGCAGGAGTTCGATCAGCTTCTGGAGACCGACGTCGCGGCGTTCAACGCGATTCTTGGGGAGCGCGACTTGGGCGCGCTGATCACCGAGCTCGACTGAGCGGCCGAGACTTGCTGACGCCCGTTGCCCCGCCTGGTCCTAGCTGGGTCGGGCGGGGCCTCGCTTGTAGCGCGGGTAGCCGTAGATTGCCTCCTATTCTACAGACCTAAGCCGGGAGGGGTTATGTCCGTCTATGCCTTCGTATTCCGTTTTGCTCTTGGTACGGCCCGGCGGGCAGCGGGGCCGCTCGCATTCCTGCTGGCCGGGCTCGTCGGCCTCGGCGCCACGGCGTCGTCCGCCGCCGCCCAGGAGGGCTCGCCGTTCGAGGTCTTCCTGAAGGGGCTGGAGTTCCGTTCCATCGGGCCCGCCGCCATGGGCGGCCGGGTGGCCGACTTCGCGGTGGACGAGGCCGACCCATCGACCTTCTACGTCGGCACCGCCACCGGCGGCCTCTGGAAGACGACCAACCACGGGGCCAGCTTCGAGCCGGTGTTCGACGACCAGCCGACCAGCTCGATCGGTGACGTGACGCTGGCGCCGTCGAACCCGGACATCGTCTGGGTCGGCACCGGCGAGCCGCAGAACCGGCAGTCCTCGCCGTGGGGCGTGGGCGTCTTCAAGTCGCTCGACGGCGGCGCGACGTGGACACACATGGGGCTGGAGGAGACCCGCCACATCAGCCGGATCCAGATCCACCCGACGAACCCGGAGATCGTCTACGTCGCCGCGGTCGGTCACCTCTGGGGGCCGAACCCGGAGCGCGGCGTCTACCGCACGACGGACGGCGGCGCGACCTGGGAGAAGGTGCTGTACGTGGACGAGCACACGGGCGCCATCGACCTGGCGATGGACCCGCAGGACCCGCGCATCCTCTACGCCGCGATGTACCAGCGGCGCCGCACGAACTTCGGGTTCAACGGCGGCGGCCCGGGGAGCGGGATCTACCGGACGCGGGACGGCGGCGCGACCTGGCAGGAGCTGACGGAGGGTCTGCCCGAGGGCGACATGGGCCGGATCGGCCTCGACATCTACCGCGGGGACCCGCGGATCGTCTACGCGATCGTCGAGGCAATGGGCGACGCGGAGGGTGTCTACCGGTCGGCCGACCGGGGCGCGACCTGGGAGCAGGTGAGCGAGACCAACCCGCGGCCGATGTACTACTCGCAGATCCGGATCGACCCGACCGACCCGCAGCGGATCTACCTGGGCGGCACATCCTTCTACATCTCGAGCGACGGCGGCAGGACGTTCGAGGACTATCGGTACCGGGGCGTGCACGTGGACCATCACGCGATCTGGATCGACCCCGGCGACTCCGACCACCTGCTACTGGGCAACGACGGCGGCGTCTATGCCTCGTTCGACCGAGGTGCGAGTTGGCGGATGTACGACAACATGGCGCTCGGCCAGTATTACGAGATCGGTGTCGACATGTCCGAGCCGTACAACGTCTGTGGCGGCCTGCAGGACAACGGCACCTGGTGCGGGCCGAACGAGACGTTCACCACGAACGGCATCCTGAACGGCCGCTGGGGCGAGGTGAGCGGTGGCGACGGCTTCTACGCCCGAATCGATCCGACCGACCCGTCGATCCTGTTCGCCGAGTCGCAGAACGGAAACCTGAGGCGGGTCGACCTGGCGGGCCACGAGGGGCAGGCGATCCGGCCGGAGCCGAAGCCGGAGTACGAGGCGCAGTTCGAGTCGGAGGAGGAGGCAAGGCTGCGGTTCAACTGGAACTCGCCGCTGCTGCTCTCACACCACGATCCCTCGGTCGTCTACTACGGCTCGAACCTGCTGTTCAGGTCGCCGGACCGCGGGCACTCGTGGGTCCAGGTGAGCCCGGACCTTACGCGACGGATCGACCGGGACAGCCTGACGATCATGGGGGTGAAGCTGGCGTCCGACTCGATCCTGTCGAGGAACGACGGGATCTCGTCGTTCGGCAACGCGACGACGATCGCCGAGTCGCCGCTCGACCCGGCCGTGCTCTACGTGGGCACGGACGACGGCAACCTGCAGGTCACCCGGGACGGCGGCGCGACCTGGACCAACGTGGTGGAGCGCGTGCCTGATCTTCCGCGCGGGACCTACGTCAGCCGGGTCGTAGCGTCGCACCATGCGGTCGGCCGGGTTTACGCGAGCTTCGACGGCCACACCAACGACGACTACGCGGCCTACGTCTACGTGAGCGAGGACTACGGGCGGCGTTGGCGCCGGATCACTGAAGGGCTGCCAGCCTGGTCGGTGAACTCGGTGGCGGAGCATCCGGCTCACCCCGACCTGCTCTTCGTCGGCAACGAGGTCGGCGTCTACGTGACGACGGACGGCGGGCGCCGTTGGACCCGGATGGCGAACCTGCCCACCGTCCCCGTAGACGACATCATCGTGCACCCGCGGGACGACGATCTAGTTCTGGGCACCCACGGCCGGAGCATCTGGATCCTCGACGACCTGGCGCCGCTACGTGCCGTGACCGACGAGCTGCTCGCCCGGCCCCTGCACCTGTTCGAGCTGGACGACGCCGTGGTCCGGAACCTGACCAGCTGGGAGCCGCGGCCGGCGGGCGCGTTCGCCGGCACGAACCCGCCGCGCGGCGCGGTGGTCCGGTACTGGCTGGGCCGCGAGGTCGCGGCGACTACCGTGGCCCAGGCCGGGACGGACGGGGACGAAGGCGCACCGCAGACCCGTCGTCGCGCTGGGGACCAGGAGGAGGAGCCGACGGTCACGCTGACGATCCTGGACGCCGAGGGCGAGGTCGTCCGGGAGCTGGAGGGCCCGGGCACGCGGGGGCTGCACCAGGTCGTCTGGGACCTGCGGACCGAGCCGCCCTACGAGCCGCCGGAGGAAGAACGGGGCGGGTTCTTCCGCGGGGCACGCGGCATTCGGGTACTGCCCGGCACCTACACCGTTCGACTGGAGGCCGGCGGCGCGACACAGAGCAGCGAGCTGGTGGTCGCCTGGGACCCCCGGGTCGAGGTCGTCCGGGCCGAGCTGGAGGCGCGCTGGGAGGCCGTCCGCTCCCTCTACGAGCTGGTCGCGCCTCTGTACCTGGCGAATCAACAGTCCGACACGCTGAACAGGCGGCTGACGGACGTGAAGAGGTTGGTGGACGGGCGCGACGACGTGCCGGAGGATCTCGTCACGGACGTGGAGTCGCTGCGGGCGCGGGTGGACACGCTGGACGACGAGCTGGGCGATGTGAACCGTGACGTCCGCCGGCTCTACGGCCGGATCGACGGGGCCAGCCGTCGGCCGACGGAGGACCAGCTCAGCGGCCTGGACGAGGCGTGGGACGAGGCACCGGAGCTGATCGAGCGATTGAACGCCATCATCGAGGATGAGCTGCCGTCGCTCTATCGGCGGCTCAACGAGCTGGGCATCCGGCCGGACCCGGGCGAGCCGGTGGAAGTGCCGAGGCCGCCGGGGAGACGCTGAGCCGGCTCCAGGAGTACGCGCAGGCGTGCGACGAGTTATTCACACGTTGCCCCGCTCGGCCCTCGGAGGTCGAGCGGGGCACTTCACAGCCGGGCCGGTCATTCCGAGACCGTGAACTGCTCCAGTGTCGTCGAGCACTCGAGAAACCCCGGACCCGTTTCGAAATAGTACTCGAAGATGCGCGGGTCGGCCTTCCGTAGCTCGACCGTGAAGCGAGGGCCGATCGGGTTCTCGCAACGGTCGTCCAGCGGCTGCCAGGCGCGCGAGACTGGAAATTCCGCCTGCCAGAGGACGAGGATCAACGATTCGGGCTCCACCTGGCTGGCAAGGGACCAGTAGGTGCGAGAGGCATCGATCTGCGTCATTACCTCGTCCGTCGATATGATCTCGGATTCGATGAGCGGGACGTCGAGCAACGCCTCTCCCCCGCATCCCAGTGCGAGTGCCAGGCTAGCGGCGAGGGGGGATATCGATCGCATCATCGTTGTCCCTCCGGGTCGGTCGGGTGGGGTACGGGGCACTCCTCGCGGGTGGCCACGGCAACCGGCATGCCAGGCGAAATCGCCCGTCGCCACTGGCCGCGATCACCCTACTTCCCCAGTTTGTTGAACGCCGGGCTCAGGATTCTGAGGCCGACACTCGATCTTTGCCAATCCAACCCCGCCCGCCGACGAACGAGGGAGGATCGACTCATGCGACCCTGTCGGCTGCTCTTGCTGGTCATCATGCTGCCCGGCGCATTAGGATCGGCGCAGGCTCAGAGCACGCCCGCAGACCGGGAAGCACTGTTCGACTACATCCTGGCCAAGACGCTGGAACGGGAGGCATTTTCGCCGGTGAAGAACCGGGTGCTGGGTCTCGACGTGGAACGAGAGATGTCGCGGTTCCGGGACGAGCTGATCGCCGCCGACACCGAGGAGAAGCTCTACTACGCTCTGGCCAAGATCAGTAATGCCCGCAAGGACCGTCACCTCCGTATCAGCCTGGTCGGAGGCGGCATCACGTTGTCCGACACGACCGGGGCGGCGCAGTCGAACTATCCAGTTCCTGGCTCCACGATCCTGCACGCGCCGATCCGCTTCGCTGCCGACTACGGCACTCCCGATGCTTACTTCGTGTTCGTGAGCGATTTCGCCGAAAATGTGGCCGAGCTGGGCGGTGGGGAAATTCCGGCGGTGGGCGACAGACTGGTAGCCGTGAACGGTCGGGACTTCGAAGACTACGTCACGGCGATCGAGCCGTACCACCGGTACTCGACGATCGAAGGCTTCTGGTGGCAGCTCGCCGCTTGGATACCTCAGTTGAGCTACCAATTCCCGCCCGAGTTCCACCGCATACAGCTGGAGCTGACTCTGGAACGGAAGAGCGGGGAACGGTACTCGCTCGGGCTGCCGTACCTGTCGCCCGATGAGATCGACTGGGTAGGCCACGGAGAGCGGCGCTATCCCGGCTTCACACTCGTCTCCTCGTCGGTGAGCTTCGACCTCTACCTGTCTCGCGAGCGCCGAGTCGTGCTACTTCAATGGCACGGCTTCAGAGGCGACCTGGTGATGGCCATCGACCA
>JABAOH010036813.1_pt1 | contig 10144 bp, 7 predicted proteins | sample 7062181 | NCBI WGS metagenome assembly JABAOH01 (sample SAMN14538630, study PRJNA623070) | marine sediment metagenome | biome: marine biome [ENVO:00000428]; feature: marine pelagic biome [ENVO:01000023]; material: deep marine sediment [ENVO:00002113]; isolation source: pool of 5 deep marine... | reverse complement strand
CCCAATTTTGCCTATATCGAGTCCGAATAAATGTGAGTTTATTGAGAAATTTTAAATATTTTTAACAATTTTCCATGTGTAATCGGATTAAGTATACGATGAGAAGGAAATGTATCAATCGTAAAATTTTTTTGGGGGATATCGGAATATTTCGCCAGCGCAAGCAAGCACATGGCGGAGGTTTGTTAGAAAAGTTCTTATGGCATTCACGTTGCCAGAATAATAGAATCAGCAGCATGTAGCAGGTTCACGTAAGTCTTGCAGGGATAAGAAGGACAGGAGTTTCTCGGGTGGACAGGCACTTCAAGACCACTCTATTTACTCTTTCAATATGTCAGAAGTCTACTGTATCTTTGGTGCTTAAGCACCCGATACAACGACGTCTGTAAATACTAGGCTCGGTGTGCGCTGGGAAGAGTAGAGCCATGGATCATTGGCCACTTCAACAAGCCTGTGCCAGAATTTAAGATGGTTGTCGGCAATGTTCATTTCAGCTACAGGTTGAATTAGCTCGCCATCCTCAAAAAGAGTACCTATGATCCCAATAGAGGCATCACCAGTAGTCGAGTTGGAATTACCACCAATGAATCCGGTAACGAAGATGCCTCTGCCAAGGTCCCTCATGATCTGGCTCACTGACCTTGCACCTGGAGGAATAATCAAGTTTGAAGGCCCACCTGTCGTCGGCTCCCAGCCGAGTTTTCTACTGTAATACCAATCAATATAGAACTCTTTTAACACACCCGATTCAATCATGACTCTTTTTTTTGCTGCGAATCCGTCCCCGTCATACAAGCGACTACCCAGACCTCCGGCAACAAACGGATCATCAATAACTGTGAGATGGTCGCTTGCGATCTTCTGCCCTTTTTTATCAGCAAGGAAAGACTGTTTCTGCTGAATATTTCTGCCGTACATTGCCGAGAGCAGGCCTCCAAGTAGCCGTGGTACGTTTCGGTTCTCGATAATGACTGGTAATGTTTCCGTTTGGATCTTTTTGGCGCCGAGCAGATCAAGAGTTCGTTCAACTGCTACTGTTCCGATTTCCTCGGGTGCAGGCATGCCGCTTCTCTTGACGGATGCCACAAAGTTGTATCCGTTCGGCCTTCGATCCCCTTCATCTTGGACCGTCATCTCCGCCCCAGCCCAGTAGACTGTGGATTCCTGGTAGCCTTCGAAGCCGTTGCTCGTAAGCATTACCGATTCGGTGCAGCTATCGTGCTCGCCGGCGGTGACGGAAATGACCTTCTCACCGCCTTTGGCCAGGCAGACCTTTTCGATGGCCTTGACCATGGCGTGCCGCTGCTCTGCAGTAAGCTTCTCATACTCGACGTCTCTTATCCCTATGTCGATATCAGACCGGCCCTGGTAGTACATGGGATCCGGCAGAGTTCTGTAAGGATCTTCGGCCAGGAGCCTGGTTGTAGCCACGGCGTTGGAAATAAAGTCCTTCAGAGCATTCCGACGCAAGTCTGAAGTGCTCTGCCCTGAATAACGGCCATCTACATAGATTTCTATGAAGAGCCCTTTGCTAGCCGCCTCCTTGATATTTTCCGGCTTTCTCTTTCTATAACGTATCTCCACAAACCGCTCGTTGTTGATACTTACCCGACAATCGTCGGCACCGGCGGATCTTGCTGTCTTGATTGACCATGCAGCCAGGTCATGCATTTGCTTGTTCATATGTACCTTCCTTTTCTCAGGCCTTCACGCCACCTACTGTCATCGATTTAACCAAAGCAGTCGGTAGGCCGAACCCAACAGGAACTCCCTGCCTATCTTTGCCACAACCGCCGGCACCACCTTGATACATCTCCAAATTGTTCGCTACCATCGTGACATTCTTAAGCATCTTGGGGCCATTGCCCATGATATTGATGTCCTTGATCGGGGCTGTCAGCTTGCCATCCTCAATCATTCTTCCCTGGGATACATAGAAAGCGAAATCGCCCTCGCCGATTTTCACCTGTCCGTTGCTCACGTCCTGGACGTAAATGCCTTTCTTGGCGCTTTTTATGACATCTTCTGGTGTGGCCTGTCCTGCCAGCATGTAAGTGTTTCTCATGCGGGGTACAACATAGTGTTCGTAGCTTTGCCGGCGGCCATTGCCGGTCGGCCTTACCTTGTAGTACCTGGCAGAAATCTTGTCGTGCATATAGCTGCGAAGGATACCATTCTCCACCAGCACTGTTTTCTGGCCCGGAGTGCCTTCATCATCGACATTAAGAGAGCCTGCGAGGCTTGGGTTGGTGCCATCGTCAATAATGGTTACAAATGGCTCAGCCACTTTCTTGCCTATCATGGTGCAGTAGGTCGAAATACCCTTACGGTTGAAGTCGGCCTCCATTCCATGTCCAATGGCCTCGTGGAGCAATATCCCGGTGACACCCGGACCCAGCACGATGGGCATTTCTCCAGCTGGAGGTTGCACTGCGTCGAAGAGGACAAGAACGCGGTCTACCACAGTCTGGGCGACCTCATTGGCCACCGTCGGAGCGTAGAAGGAGAAATCCTTCCTCCCACCAACATTCCACCAGGCCCTTTCGCGCTTGCCATCCTTCTCGGCTACGACGGAGGCGAATAGGAAATTCAGCGGCAGCAAATCCTCGGTCCTTATCCCATCGCTGGTGACTACCATAATTCGTTTTTGCTCATCATGAAATCCGGCATTGACTTTGACCACCAGAGGCGAAAGGGCAAAACACTTGTCATTTACGGATTGCACTAGTGGAAGCTTCGATTCGAGCGGTACAGAAGTCAGCAGCCTCTCGAGGGGGTAGTGATTCCCAATCTTCGGCGATACAAAGTCCCCGGCCGGCTCGTTTGGCGAAGCATCAGCGATAGTCGCGGCCGTCGATGCAGCAACTATCATCGATTTTTCGGCCAATTCCTGTGTGAATCCGTAGCCGACCTGATCGCCTTTGACAGTTCGAATGCCCACACCGAGCGCTACGTCACAATAAGCTTGGCTAACCTTGCCATCTTCGAGGATAACCGAGTTGCTGACCGTGTGCTCGAAATACAAGTCGGCGAAATCGCCTCCCATGGACAGGGCTTCAGCCAAGACTCTTCGGCACAGGTTATCAGTGATGCCGAACTCCGATTCGAAATATTCTGCTTGTTTAGCCCGGGTCATGTTGAATGAGCACGAAGACAAAGTTGGTGTCAAGGTTGCGGCGAAGGCTGTGCCCGCTGCACCTCGAAGAAAGGAACGTCTCGTTATCTGTTTCATATTCTGTTCCTTAAATTTGTAACCGAGAGATTTCCCATTTACGCTTCACAGGAACTCTCCTGCATGCTTCAAGTCTTACAATAACGTAATCTCATCTCAATTTCAACAAATAATACCAAACGCGGCCTGATGTGTTAGTCATCTTATCATATTATGTCCTCCCAGATAAAAACCACACCGGCAGCACGCAAATAAGGCGAGGTCTGTTACCAAGCATTATACTATCAAATACAAATTGTTGCAAACCGCCTCCCGGCCGTCGCGGGTTGGTGTGTGATGGTTTGGAGCGCGGGTGACGTAAAAAATATCCTTCTGACAAAAAGAGCTATTAATGCCTGATGAAAAAGCCCGACCTGAGGCCATTGATACGCCAAATGTACCGAAATAATTGGCCGGTACCATAGCCGCCATGGTTCGTCGCGTGATGTCACCTTCAGTAATACCCAAAAGGGTAATCGTAAAACCGCTGACATGACTGAAGGTATCGTTAGTCCGGCGAATATCCACCATGTTGGGATATGAAAAACTACGGTATGCGCCACCCGGCTTGTTTTCTTCGGCATACAAACGCACCAGTTGATTGGGATTATTAACTGGGAGAGGCCGCAACAGCAGTGCATTAACCAGAGTAAACATGGCCGTGGTCCCCCCAATGGCCAGGGATAGCACGATCACCGCAGTCACGGTGAAGCCGGGATTCTTACGCATTTGTCGCACGCCGTATTTGATGTCATTAAAAAAAGTACTCATTTTATGACTCCTGTCACAAGTTAATCGCCAGTTATCAGGACATTGCCATATGTTTTTCGGGAATTGACTTCCTGACAACTGATGGCTCGTCCGGTGTCATTGTTTCGTCTTCCACAATGCGTCCGTCGAAAAGATGCACGGTACGCTGGGCATGACTGGCGTAACGTGGGTCGTGTGTAACCATACAGATGGTGGAACCGCTTTTATGCAGATCTGACAGCATCTCCATAACGATGTCACCGTTGGCTGAATCGAGATTTCCGGTCGGCTCGTCCGCCAATAGAATGGACGGCTCGGTAACCATTGCCCGCGCCACGGCCACACGCTGCTGCTGGCCACCGGAAAGCTGGGCAGGGTAATGTTTCATTCGGTGTGCCATGGAGACTTTTTTAAGGGCGGCATGTACCCGTTCTTTGCGTTTGTTTTTGGGCATCTTTTGGTACGTCAGAGGCAATTCCACATTTTCGTAGACAGTCAGGTCACCGATAAGATTGAAGCTCTGAAAAATAAAACCAACTTCCCGGTTGCGAATGCGTGCCCTTTGTGATGTGGATAGATCAGCAACAGAGGTGTTGTTAAGGCAGTAGTTACCTTGTGTGGGTGAATCCAGTAAACCGAGAATTGAAAGCAGCGTGGATTTGCCGCAGCCCGAAGGGCCGGCAATTGCAATGTATTCCCCTTTGTGGATTTTCAGATGGACGCCCGAGAGGGCGTGGGTTTCCACTTCTTCGGTTATGAATACCTTATGGAGATCTTCGACGTTAATTAATGTTTCATTTGATTGATTCATGTATCTGTTCCTAATTAATTTCGAGTTTTTTACAGTTTATTCGTATCGCAGCGCTTCCATCGGGTCTATCTTTGCCGCTCGTCGGGCGGGCAGCCATGCGGCGAGCAGGGTGATTACAATCATCAGCAACGCACCGATCACAAAGGTGAGCGGGTCGCTGCCTTTGATCTCGAAGAGCTGGCTCTCAAGCAGTCGGCCAGCCGCCCATGCGCATCCGAGACCGATTACCAAGCCGGGCACAACGAGAGCGAACCCTCGTGTCACCACACTTCGGATGACATCATAACGATTGGCGCCAAGCGCCATGCGAATGCCGATATCGCGGGTCCGGCGTCCAACGTTGAAAGCGAGCACGCCGTAGAGACCGATGGATGCGAGCGACAACGCTGTTGCGGCGAAGCATGCGAAAAGATTACGGTTGAAACGGCGTCCGGCGGTCGAATTGTCGATACGTTCGGCAAGTACCCGGACATCACGGACAGGTTCGTCAGGCATTACCGATGCGACAGCGGTTCGCACAGAATTGACGATAGCCGCAGGCTCGAGTTGTGTGCGGACTAACAGGTGCATGTTAACGGGTACCGGCCATTGACGCAGTGACAGGTAAAACTCGGTGGCTTCGCCGTGGTCGAGTCCCGTCTGCACAGTATTACCTACGACTCCAATAACATTTACCCATGGCAGACCGAGGTCTGGAAAACCGAGACGAAATTGTTTGCCGATTGGATCCTCCCCCGGCCAGAAGGTATCGGCCATCTTCTTGCTGATAACGGCGGAGAAGGTGACGTCCTTAAAAATGACAGCGAGGTTCTGTGGTGTCATTTCCATTCCGGGCGGAATGACGTATGCTGGTTCGGTCCCGTCAAAGACGCGGCCGTGCAGCAAGGGAATGCCCATGGCCCGGAAGTAATCCGGACTTACCGTGTGATGGCTGGCCATGGGAAACTCGCCTGCTGCAGGTACGGGCAGATCCCTACGATAGAACGTCATGGTATTCTTGCTGAAAGTGAAAGGCATACCCGAAGCAACGGCGGCTGCCTCAACCTCAACCATGTTCTGGACGGGCTCGAGTACCTTCTCGTAGTGACGCCTGAAAATACCGGGATCGCGTTGAAATTGCTCTACCGGTGGTGATGCCACTTCGAGAGTCAGTACGCGGGTCGGTTCGTATCCCGTCTCAACATTGAGCATGCGGTGCAGACTGCGAATCATCAGGCCGGCCCCGATAAGCAACACGAGCGCGAGCGCCACCTGCCCGACAACAAGCAGATCACTCATCCGCATACGACCGAAAATCGCGCGTACTTCGCGTGTAGTCTGCTTAAGAGCATAGGCCGGCCGGACATGTGAAAGCTGCCAGGCCGGGGCAAGTCCGAAGACCACGCCGGTGGCAAGAGTGATTCCAACAACAAAGAACAGCATGAAAAGATCGAAGCCGCTTCCATCTACTACCTGCTGAACCTGAAACGGCACCAGACGGCCAGCGAATCGGAAGCCCAATAAACCGATTAATATACCGGCTGTGCCGCCGATGACTGCAAGAACGAGACTTTCAACAAGCAACTGACGCATTAAGTTCAGACGTGATGCGCCGAGCGAAGTGCGTATCGCCATCTCTCGTTCGCGAGCGAAAGAGCGCGCCAGAAGCATATTCGCCACGTTGGCACAAGCGATGAGCAGGACAAGGCCGACCGCGCCAAGCAGTAGAAAAAGCTGTGTACGCGCGCCGCCCCCAAGTTGCTCGCGCAGTGGTACAGTCGCCACTCCAATGCCCTTGTTGGCCACGGGATATTCCTCAGCCAGGCGAATCGCGATCGCGTCCATCTGTGACCTCGCGGCTTCGAGGCTAATTCCCGGCTTGAGGCGAGCGACTGCATATTCGTTACTGCGGCTCTCCCGCATGTCGAGGAAGAATTCCTTGGCAAACGGTGCTATGGCCGTTATGAGGTCTGCTTGCCAGTGAAATCGGTAGCTTGCAGGCAGAATGCCGGCGATGGTGATGTTCCGGCCATCAAACTCGAAAGATCGGCCTACGATATCAGGTTCGCTGTTAAAAAGGCGTTGCCAAGTATCGTTCGAAATCCAGGCTACTCGTTCGGCACCCGGGATATCATCTTCCGGGTGCATGCCGCGTCCCCGGATCGGGTGTACGCCAAGTACGTTGAAGAAATCTGCGGAGACATGCAATACCGACGTCATCTCCATACCTTGCTCGGTCTTTAGCCTACCTTCTGCACCATGAAATACCGCCAGAGAACTAAAGACATCCTGCTGCTGCCAGTCGAGAAAGTTCGGATATGATATTGGGATTGTATTGCCTTGCGCATTGCTCTCAGAAAGGTAGACGAGCCTGTCAGGCTCAGGGTAAGGCAGGGCTCGCAGGAAAGTAATATTGACAATGGTGAAAATCGCGGTGTTTGCACCGATGCCAAGGGCGAGCGTCAAAACTATGATAACGGTAAAACCGGGATTCTTTCGCAATTGCCGAAGGGCGTATTTGACGTCATTTAAAATCGTCGTCATACAATTTCTCCTTGATTATTTTTTTTAGGATAAGAGTCATAGAAATATTCTGTAAATGGACTGGAGGTAGGATAATAAACGTTTAATGGATGGATAACAGAGAGGGTTTTCTTCTTCGATTTTCTCATAGTTATGGTTCCTTACCGAAAAAAGCTGACATCGAATCAGTTTTTCTACGGGAGCATTATGCTGACTACCTGTTACCGTTTTGTTACGGTCTTGTCCTTTTTTTGTGAATTTTTCAAATATATTTATAGCACCAGTAGGAGAAGATATCGGATTCTGTGAGGACAGACTCCATGCGATGATATGTGGAACAAGCTGGGCGTCAACTGGGTTGGCTACAAACGTGGGGATAATGCGGATATCTTCAATAGCGCCCAGCGTTTTGATGATTCGCAGCGTCAATTGCTTCAACGTTATATGCAAAAAGTATACGAGACCTTTAAGGGGCATGTAGAGAAAGGTCGTGGCAATAAACTTACCAAGTCCCTTGACCAGATGGCCGGGGGCCGTATCTACACAGGAAAGCAGGCCTTGGATCTGGGACTGGTAGATCACATTGGTGGGCTTAAGGAAGCAATCGATTATGCTGCATCTAAAACGTCCCTCAAAGACTACGAAGTCCGTATCATTCCTCGTCCCAAAGACTTTTTCACAATGATAATGGAACAATATTCAGGGCAAGGCCAAAAGCCTAGTGATATTGCGGCTCATAGCGGGGGCGCGTTTCGAACATACGACCTCCACTTCTTTAATAAATTGATCAGCGACAATTATTCTCACCGTTGTTTGTATTCACTCCCTGGGCTGCGGAACATAATTCACTTGGATTTAGCTATTTTATATCCGATGTCTGTGTGGTTACACCTGAACAGCTAAAGCCACTCTGAATATCGCGCCGGTCGGCTTAGCGCTAAGGATTTCCACATAACCTTTGTGTGCCTGGGCGAATTTTTTCACCAGGGCCAGTCCCAGGCCTGTACCGGTGGTTTCACGCGTGGCTTCCGCTGCGGAACGATAGAACTGCTCGAATATTTTTTTTCGCTGCCTGTGAGGGACACCGGGACCATGGTCCTCGACTTCGATTAATATTAATCGGCCGTCGCTCCGGGTCCTGACAGTAATATTTTTATCCTTCGCATCGTGTGCGTATTTGATTGCATTGTCCAGCAGGTTAATAACTATCTGAGTAACCGCGTCACTGTCAAAAGCCGACTGCTCAATCCGGCCAAGCTCGGTCTTTATCGAAAAGCCCTCTTGTGCGGCATAGGGTTTCATCATTTCAACTACATCCGCAACGCACTTGTTTATATCACCGACTTTGAAAGTATATTTCTTTCGTCCCTTCTGGATGCGCGAAAAATCCAGCACATTCTCTATCAACCGGCTGAGTCTTTCGCTTTCCTGCCGCATATTCCTGTAATATTCGGTGAGCTTGTCCTCCGATTTGACCCAGTTCTTCTCCAGCATTTCCGAATACATTCTTATCGAAGTCAGGGGAGTTCTAAGCTCGTGCGAGACGGCCGATATAAAATCATCCTTTTTCTGCGCCAGCTTGATTTGCGCTCTGGCACTGCGCCACAATCCCGCCAGACCCAGCGCCACCGCCAGGAGCACAATCCCGATTATACTGAAATACCAGTTTCGCAGATGACTTACTTCTTTACCAATCCAGGCCGGGTCAATTTCTTTGAGGTTTAATATCAAATCCCCAAAACCAAAATGCAATATCGCGGTATAGGCAACATCTTTGCCATCTGTGTCCTGTTTTTTTGTCTGAGGCAACTCGAAACGCATGCCCTTACGTACAAACCGAGACGCAGACTCCTCAACCTGCTCTATCAGCCTCTTTTCATTAAGCTGAAATCCCTGCAGCAGGTGTCTGTCCTCTATCTGTACATGTCTTAAAAGAAACACCTGCCCGCCAAACACGGATTGCCGAGCATCAACGCTGGGAACTATCAATGGGAAAAATGGTTCGATCCTTATTTCCACTACATCGGCTTGCTGCTGTAGTGGCTGCTGCATCTTACTCACGTCTGCCACTTGCTGCTCGAGTTGTACAGCATCTTGTTGTTCCATTTGCTTCTGAGCAGCGCCGGCAGCCGTTCGCCGGCTTAGAAGCTCTTCGTTCCGGGCGATGTTGGAGGTAACGACCGAGCGCTTTTGGGTCAAAATTTGCTCTTTCTGAGTATCCGCCTGTAAACTCTCGATACGATATTCTCTTGAACGACCCGCCAGACCTCTTGTCTGCTGTTTTTGACCGGCTTCTTTTTCTTTCACCTCTTCCGGCAATGAATCTTTTGATAGATTTATGTCACTATATAACAGGCGTGAGTCTGTAACAGGAAACTTGAAGACGCCGCCCTCTCTACCTAATACAGGCAGCAGGTTTCGTTTAACATTATCGACATGAACTTCGGCCTCTCGGTCCGGTGTGTTTTCCTGGATTGCCTGTGACTGTCCGTTTACGTAATAAGGGGTTACAATTGTGCCGTCCGGCTCAATTTGGAAGTTTCCGTATGCAAACTCGTTGTACAGCCTGGCGCCCAACGGCGAACGCAGCAACGGCATCTGCTGCTGACCGGGCGCCACATTCTCCGGCACATAGTAATATTGATAATCGGTATATGGACGTTGCTGTTCGGTCTGAATGAATTCATTAAGTTTGCGTGTGACATCCTGCCTGATTTGCTCGGCCACGGCGGCAAACTCACCCAGACGCGAACCTTCCAGACCCTGCGCCCTGATTTGGATAGAATGATATCCCAGCCAGACCAGCCCGCACAGGGCTCCGAGAATTACCATCGATAGAATTATTAATCGCCTGTACATATCAGTTTTGA
>JABAOH010016706.1_pt1 | contig 10144 bp, 6 predicted proteins | sample 7062181 | NCBI WGS metagenome assembly JABAOH01 (sample SAMN14538630, study PRJNA623070) | marine sediment metagenome | biome: marine biome [ENVO:00000428]; feature: marine pelagic biome [ENVO:01000023]; material: deep marine sediment [ENVO:00002113]; isolation source: pool of 5 deep marine... | reverse complement strand
CCCGGCCCCTGCTCGGCCGCTGACCTGGTCTGTCGAGCGGTGTGCTGGGGGGGGTGGGGGGGAGGCGGTTGGTCTCTGGTGCTGAGACGGGAGCCTGCGGGTTGCCTTTGCATGAAAACCGATCGACGCATGCCACCATCCACCCTGGAACAACTTCAGGCGATGCTCAAACGGACCGAGTCCGCAGAGCGTGCCAGGCCGCCGGCCGGGAAATCCGCGCCGTTGCAAATCGGTTCGCCGTTGGACCAGTTGTTTCCGCCGGGTGGGCTGCCGCGTGGGGTGCTGGTCGAATGGCTGGGGCAGGGGAGTGGTAGTGGGGCCACGCGGTTGGCGTTGAGCGTGGCTTGTGCGGCACAAGACAGTGGTTTGGTGCTGGTTGTGATCGATCGGCAGTCCCGTTTTTATGTTCCGGCTGCCGCTGGTCTGGGCATCGATCCGGCTGGCTTGATCATTGTCCGGCCGGCGCGGCAGTTGGACGAGCTATGGGCGTTGGACCAGGCGGTGCGTTGCACGGGCGTCGCCGCGGTATTGTGGCGTGGCGACACATCGCCGGGCATCCTGGACGTTCGGCACTTCCGCCGTCTGCAATTGGCCTGCCAGGCCAGCGGAGTGATCGGCTTGTTGATCCGTTCGCATACGGCGCGCCAGGAACCTTCTTGGGCGGACGTTCGCCTGCTGATCCAGCCGCAGCCCTCTGGCAGGACGGATAGCGTTGGGCAAAGCAGGGGCGGGGTAGGGGTTGGAAGCGGTTTGTCCGCTTGGCAGTCTTCGTCCTTTGTACGGCGCTTGGAGGTGGAAGTTTTGCGTTGCCGCGGCAGGAGAACCGGGGCGCGGGTGCAACTGGAGATCGACGATGAAATCCCCCAAATTCGCTCGGCGGATCCTCTGCCTATGGCTGCCCGCCGGCCCGCTGGCCGCCGCCGACCGGCCTGACCCTTCCGATACGGTTGGTGATCGTGCGGCATTGGCCCAGCGTGTGGCGCTGGAAAAGTTGGCGATCTGGTGTCAGCAGTTCAGTCCTCTTGTGGCGGTGGACGAATCCGAAAGTTGCGACACTCTGTTGCTGGACATTACGGGGGTCGCTGATCTGTTTGGCGGCGAAGGGTCACTGGCCGAACGGGTGGTTGGCAAATTCAAGTCTCGCGGTCTGCCGGTCCGTGTGGCCGTGGCTGACACCGTTGGGGCCGCCTGGGCTGTTTCTCATTTCGGCCTGGGGGATGGGGATTGTGAAATGGCGGTTGGGGATGGCGGATTTTGCTGTATCGGTCCTTTTTCGAGTCCGGAATCGGCGATCTGCAAACCGCATTTGTATTCGCTGCCGATCGCGGCCTTGCGTGTGCCGGCCGAAACAGTCCGCTTGCTGGGCGCCTTGGGCATCCACACGATCGGTCAACTGGCCGCTTTGCCGCGCGATCAGCTGGCGGCGAGGTTCGATCCTCAGTTGTTGCGGCGGCTGGACCAGTTTACCGGTACCTGCGAGGAAGTGTTGGTCGCGGTTGGTCAACCGCCGGTGGCCCGTGCTCAGCACTTGTGGGAGAGCCCGGTATGGGGCCGCGATGCGATTCGGCAGGTGTTGCAGCGGTTGATCCAGCAGGTATGCGACCAGCTGTTTCAGCGGGGTCAGGGCGTGTTGCGGTTGAACTGCCGGCTGGACCTTTCGGCAGGCCCGGCTGTGCAGGTTCCCCTGGGGCTCTACCAGCCATCGGCAGACGCCAGCCATCTGCTGGGGCTGATGGACTTGCAGTTCGAGCGATTGAGGTTGCGTGAGCCGGTGACGGCGATGCAGGTAACGGCCACCGCCAGCGACCGCTTGGAAGCTAGACAGCTTGAAATTCAAGAATGCGGATTTTCGTTGGCCGATAAGGAAGAGGACCGTCGTCGACTGGCCCATCTGGTCGATCGGCTCAGCAGCCGCCTGGGCCGTGACGCGGTGCTCGCCCCACGCTTGCTGGCCGATGCCGTACCGGAGTGTGCTTATCGGCTGGATCCCCTCACCGGCTCGACAAGCTCGACCAAACGCTCGCCAACATCGCCACGCTCACCCCAACGCTCACCCCAACGCTCGCCCCGCCATAATTCCCCTTCTCCCAGATCGGGGGCAGGAGGCGTCCCTGGTCTTTCCTTGGGGGATGCTTGTCTGCGACCGTTGTGGCTCAACTCGCAACCGATCGCTCTGCCCGTCACGGCCGTCATCCCGGACGGCCCGCCGATTCGTTTTCGCTGGTTGGGCCACTTTTACGAGGTTGCCGGCTGGTGGGGTCCTGAGCGGATCGAGACTGGCTGGTGGCGGGGTGAGGCCCCCCGCAAGGTGCGGCGTGATTACTACCGGGTGGAAACGACCCGTGGCCAGCATTTCTGGCTCTTCCGGCGCCGCGACGATGCCAGGTGGTTCCTGCATGGGGAGTTTGACTGATGGCGATCTGTTTCCCTATGGATGGCCGCCCAAGGCAGTTCTGGGTTCCTCCGTATGGCAAGCGATCAAATTGGCAGTTCGATGTACGCTGAATTGCACTGCAAGACGAATTTTTCTTTTCTGGAAGGGGCGTCGCATCCGGAAGAGCTGGTCCAGCGGGCGGCGGAATTGGGTTACACGGCGCTGGCGGTCACGGACCGTAACAGCCTGGCCGGCGTGGTCCGCGCTCATGGCGCGGCCAAAGATGTCGGGCAGAGACTGTTGATTGGCGCGGAAATCACACCTGTCGACGCTGCGCCTGTCGTTCTGCTGGCCACCGACCGCGCCGCCTACGGCCGGTTGGCTCGCCTGATCACCCGCGGGCGCCGCAATGCGCCCAAAGGCGAATGCCAGCTGACCTTCGACGACGTGGCCGCGCACGCCGACGGCCTGCTGGCGGCCGTGATGGTCCCGCCGTTCGAAGGCCGCAGGCCGCGGACGGCGTGCAGGGCAGTCGACCGAAGGCGACAGGGTGGGGAGGAAAGTTCGCAGGGAGGGGACGGAAGCTGCGGCGTACATGGCAACGACCCATCGGCCATCCAGCGGTACCGCGAGCTGTTTGGTGCGCGGTGCAGTCTGCTGGCGGAATTGCACCTGGGACCGGACGATCGCGGCAAACTCCACAGGTTGATGCGGTTGTCCAGGAAAGTTGCAGTCCCGCTGGTCGCGACCGGCGGGGTGCGGTATCACGTTGCCGAGCGCCGTGCCCTGCACGATGTATTGACCGCCACGCGGCTGGGGGGCACCGTGCACGAGGTCCGTGGTAACTTGCCGCCCAATGTCGAGCATCACTTGAGGACCATCGACCAGCTGCAAACGCTGTTTGCCCTGGCGCCCCAGGCGCTGCGTCGCACGATCTGGATCGCTGAGCAATGTATGTTTTCTTTGGACGAGCTGCGTTACGAGTACCCGGAAGAGCTGGTTCCCGAGGGTTTCACACCGTTCGCTTATCTGACTCAGCTTGCATGGCGTGGTGCGCACAAGCGTTACCCCCGCGGCCTGCCTGCCAAAGTTCGCACGCTGGTGGAACACGAGCTGGGTTTGATTGGCGAGCTGGGTTACGAGGCGTACTTTTTGACAGTGTGGGACCTGGTCCGGTTCGCTCGGCAGCGCGGCATCCTTTGCCAAGGCCGTGGCTCGGCCGCCAACTCCGTCGTCTGCTATTGCCTCGGCATTACGTCGGTGGACCCGGCGCGGACCGACCTGTTGTTTGAGCGGTTTGTGAGTCGCGAGCGGAGCGAGGCGCCGGATATTGATGTGGATTTTGAACATGAGCGGCGGGAGGAAGTGCTGCAATATATTTACGGCAAGTACGGTCGCGAGCGGGCGGGGATGACGGCCGAGGTGATCACCTACCGACCCCGCTCGGCCGTGCGCGACGTGGGCAAGGCGCTCGGTTTCCCGCTGGCGGAGGTCGATCATTTGGCCAAGAGCCTGGAGGGGCACGGCCGGGAGGAGCTGAAACAACGCTTTGCCGCTGCCGGCCAGGATGTCGGTACGCGGGTTGTTCGGCAGTGGATCACCCTGACCGAACAGCTGTGTGGTTTTCCGCGGCATCTGTCGCAGCACGTGGGCGGCATGGTCATGACGCAGGGGCCGCTGTGCGAACTGGTGCCGATCGAAAACGCGGCGATGGCCGGCCGGACGGTTATTCAATGGAACAAGGACGACCTGGACGAACTGGGGATTCTGAAAGTCGACTGCCTGGCCTTGGGCATGCTGACCGCGATCCGCAAGGGGTTCGCTTTCGTCCGCCAGCAGACCGGCCGGCAATGGACGCTGGCCAGCGTCCCTGCGGAAGACCGGCGGGTGTACGACATGATTTGTACCGCGGACACGGTGGGGGTATTTCAGATCGAAAGCCGAGCTCAGATGAGCATGCTGCCCCGGCTGCGGCCGCGTTGTTATTACGACCTGGTGATCGAAGTGGCCATCGTGCGACCTGGGCCGATCCAGGGCAACATGGTGCATCCTTACCTGCGCCGCCGCATGGGCCAGGAGCGGGTCACTTATCCCAACCAGGCCATTCGCCAGGTTCTGGAAAAGACGTTGGGCGTGCCGTTGTTCCAGGAACAGGCGATGCGGATGGCCATGGTGGCGGCCGGTTTCACGCCGGGCGAAGCGGACCAATTGCGGCGTGCCATGGGCGCCTGGCGGCGGACCGGCGTGATCGATCGCTTTCGCCAGCGGTTGATCGACGGCATGCGCCAGAACGGGTATACGGAGGAATTCGCGGAGAGCATTTTTCGGCAGATACGCGGGTTTGGCGAATACGGATTTCCCGAATCGCACGCGGCCAGTTTCGCGTTGTTGGTCTATGTGTCCGCCTGGCTGAAATGCCACCATCCGGCCGCCTTTACGGCCGCCCTGCTGAACAGTCAGCCGATGGGATTCTACGCTCCCGCTCAACTAATCAGCGACGCTCGACGCCACGGCGTTGAAGTGCGCCCTGCAGACGTCAACTGCAGTGACTGGGACTGCACGTTGGAAGGCGACCGATCTGGGCCGGCGGTACGGCTGGGGCTGCGGATGATCAGCGGCCTGTCCCGCAAGGCGGCAGATACCATCGTGCAATGTCGGACAACGGTCGATCGGTCGCCTGGCGAACGCCGTTCTGCGTGGAACGGCAGTTACAGCGGGCCGTGCGTTGATGCCCCAGCCGGGCCGATGAATGCGCAGTTCAACGAAACAAACGCTTACGCGTCCATCGAAGATTTTACGGTGCGCACGCGGCTGAGCCAGGCGGTCGTGGTGCGGCTCAGCGAGGCAGATGCCTTCGGTTCGATGGCCCTAGACCGCCGCAGCGCACTGTGGAACGCCTTGGCGCAAAAAAACAATTCCCAGGAACTACCTCTGTTCGCTGACGAAAAACAGCCGGACGACCACTGTGCCCAGCTGCCGGCACTTGGCGATTTCCAACAAGTCCTTGCCGATTACCGCTCGGTCGGCCTCTCCCTCCGCGCTCATCCCATTTCCTTCATCCGTCCAGCGCTGGATTCGCTGGACGTGGTCCCCAGCGGCGGCCTGGGGGATCTGTCGGCCAACCGTCGCGTCCGCGTGGCGGGGCTGGTCTTGCTGCGCCAGCGGCCCAGCACCGCCCAGGGGATTACCTTTGTGACGTTGGAAGACGAGACCGGCACCGTCAATCTGGTCGTGCACCGGGGCACCTGGGAGCGCTTTTACCAGGTTGCGCGGCACGCCTCCGCCATGGTTGCCGACGGCCGCCTCCAGCGCAAGCACGGTGTGGTGCACGTGGTTGCCGAACGGCTGGAAGACCTGAGCGAATCGCTTGGTCAGCTGGACAGCGCATCGCGCGATTTCCGCTAAATGAATCTCCAAAATGGCGGAGTGCCGGCTCCAGGTACGTGTTTAGCCCGGCTGCCTCGCTAGGGGAATTCGGGCGACGAGAAAATCGGGACGCCTAACGCGGTCGCGCGCCTGACGGGGGTCGGGAGTCTTTTTCGCCACCGAAAAACCCTGCATCGATCGGTAGTAGGACGGGTGGCGAAAAAGACTCCCGACCCCCTCCGGCCCATGCCTGCAGGCTGAACCGGCTTTACAGAAGCCGGCTACAGCGAACGGCTAGCTATACAGTAGCCGGCTACAGTGGAGGGTCGGTTACAGAGGCTGGTCGCGCCCAGGCAAACAGTTGGCCGTTCCCCGGCAGATGGCTTGTCAGAAATGCGGGCTGGTTCATCCCGTCACGGCGCCGCTGCTCTCCAGCATCCGCTCAACCGTGCGAATGACCTCTTTCACGCTGTAAGGTTTGGCAATGACTTCGGCCACATTCTTCTCTGCCGCCCACTCGCGCGTCTTTTGCTCGACAGCCGTCGCGGTCAAAAAGACCACAGGCAGGTCGGCAAGGAGAGGGTCTTTTCGGATCTTTTCCACCAGTTCGTACCCGTTCATGTTCGGCATCAGGACGTCCGCGATCAGCAGATCGGGCGGCCGCTTCTGAATTTCTTCCCACGCTTCATCGCCATCCATTGCGGTGATCACTTCGTACCCCGCTTTGGTGAATTTCAGTTGCAGCGGCACGACGATGTGAAATTCGTCGTCCACAATCATCACTCGAGCGGACATGGTTCCGTTGCTCCTTAAACCCTTAGTGGTATGAAACGGCAAGCTTGTGATTGACGCACTGGGAAACCCGACTCTCAATACTCTCCGTATTCAGATCACCGCACGCTTGTTACCGCAAGAATAGGTTGCGATAGCACCATGCCCCCTTTTTGCCCAGAAAATGGCAGAGCGCTTTCCGCCTGTAACACCTGTAACGGTCCGCAGCCAGCCCAGGGACGTCACGTGCACGCCATGGGCAACGGCCTGTAACGGTTTGTCGGTCTGGACCGCCGGTTTGCATGTTGGCGGCGATGAAATGCCCGCCTCGCCAATGGCCGCTCAGCGCCGATGGGCCGGGACCATTCACGAGCTGGCGGGAAGGATCACGTCGGCGTGCCAGTATTCTTTGAGCCGCCGAACGAGGGCCACAAACTTTTCGCGTTCCACCGGTTTGTGCAGACATCCTTCCACGGGCGATTCCTGGCCGTACAGCTGGTCGTCTTCGCTGTCCGAGCCGGTCAAAATCACCACGGGTATCTGGCACAAGTCTTTGTTCTGCCGAATCTCGGCCAGCAGCTGCCGGCCGTCTTTCCGCGGCAGATTCAAGTCCAGCAGAATCAGGTCTGGACGCGGCGCGCGGGCAAACCAAGTCTGTTGGCGGAGAAAGTGCATGGCCTCCGCCCCGTCGTGGACGATCGTCAGGCGGTGTTGAATGCGACTTTCTGCCAGTGATTCGAGGGTGAGTCGCGCGTCCATGGGATTGTCTTCGACCAGGAGAATCTCCATGGGTCGACCGACCAATTCCGTCATCGCTTTGCCCCCTGACCCGTTGAGTGAGGTGTGTTTTCAGAACAGGAACAAACCATGGACTGGCTATCTTTATTGTAGCATCAGTTACAGTATTGCTAGCGATAGATGACGAAATCCGGCCGGAATGCATCCCAGCCTGGGCGGGACAAAGCGACCGGCTGGTCCCAGTGCGGTTTGGCCGGGGCAAGTTGGCACCCCCCAGGGACCTTGGTTTACGGGATTTTGTTTTCCGAGCACGCGCGCAGGGCAATTTGGCATAGACTTGCGCCCCGGCAAACCCCTTCTGTGGCCCCGCCACTCCCCGGACGGGAGCCCCCTGTCGGTGGGGTCGGGCAGACCGGGTCGGTCTGCCAGGCTGTCTTGACCCGGCAGAATGACTGTCCCTACAATCCCGCCCCGCATCGATCGCGGCGAACCCCTGCCCGCAGATCTTGGATCATCCTGTTTGCTGATTTCGCTGCCCGATCGCGTATCCCAGACCTGCCCGTCCCTCATCGCTCATTCGTGGGGTAACCAACATGCCCGAGACCCGCCATGCTCGACCGCAATCACGCTCGACGTTCTACCCGCCCAGAAATATCGCCCTTTTGGTCGGTGGTGCCTGCGTGCTGATCGTCTGTGCTGCCATCCGCTTTACCGATGGCGTGCCGCCGGCCGATGCCAAACCGCCGGCTGCCGCGGCGACGGATGGCTCAAAAACCAGCATGCCACCCACCAATCCGCTGGCAGCCCAGGTCAACGGTCAGAAGATCACTCGCGTCGAATTAGGACGCGAATGCCTGAAGCGGCACGGCGAACAGGTTCTGGAAGCGGTCATCAGCCGGAAGTTGATCGAGCTGGAGTGCCGCCAACACGGTATTTCGATTACTGCGGAAGAGGTGCAGCAGGAAATCGAAAACATCGCTGGACGATTCGGGTTGCCGGTTGACCAGTGGATGATGCTGTTGCGGAACGAGCGGAATATTTCGGCCGAGCAATATTCTGAGGAAATCGTATGGCCCATGTTGGCCCTCCGTCGTCTGGCAGCCAGTCAGCTGGCCGTCAGCGAAGCCGAAATTCAGAAGGAGATTGAATCGCAATTCGGACCCCAGGTTCAGGTCCGCATGATTGTGATCGACCAGCGACAGAAAGCGGACCAAGTTCGCACCGCGGCGATCACAAATCCGGACGAGTTTGCTCGGCTGGCCGCCAAGCATTCTACGGATATCAACAGTGCCAGTGCCGGCGGTCTGGTGCAACCGATCCGACGCCATATGGGAGATCCTGAAATTGAGCGGACAGCATTTGCCCTGCGTCCCGGCCAGATTTCCCCAATCATCCCCGTCGGGGAACAATACGTCCTGCTCAAATGCGAAGACCTCCTGCCCGCTCGTCAACCCGGCAAGGCTCAACTGCAGCAGCTGCGGACCGCGATCGTCGACAACATCCGCGATCGCAAGCTACGTCAGGCTGGTACCGAGCTGTTCGCGCAGCTGAAGAAAAATGCCCGCGTCGAAAACGTGCTGAATCACCCGCAAAAAAGCCAGCAACAACCCGGCGTGGCCGCCACCCTGAACGGCCATCCGGTTACCATGGCCGAACTGCAAAACGCCTGCATCGCTCGCCACGGTAAACAGGTGCTGGAGAACATGATCAACAGAGCCCTCCTGCAAACAGAAATGGCCAAAGCCCGCCTGCAGGTGACCCAACAGGAACTGAATCAGGAAGTGATCCGAGCGGCCATCGATGCCGGTTTCACCCACCCGGATGGCACCGCCGACCTGGAAAAATGGATCCAAACGATTACCCAGGAAAACGAAATCACCCAGGACACCTACCTGACCAACATGGTCTGGCCCACCGTGGCCCTGAAAAAGCTGGTGGGAAAGGTCACGGTCAGCGACGAGGAAATTCAAAAGGGTTTTGAGGCCAACTATGGTCCCCGCGTCCGTTGCCGAGCGATCATTGTGGATAACCTTCGCCGAGCTCAGGAAGCCTGGAACCTCGCTCGTCGTGATCCCCGCATCGAAAACTTTGCCGAACTCGCCGCTCAATATTCGGTCGACGCGGCCAGCCGATCGATCGGGGGTGTCGTGCCGCCCATCCAGCGGCACGGAGGACAGCCGGCGCTGGAACGCGAAGCGTTCGCCCTGCAGCCAGGCGAATTGTCCGGGGTCATTCAAGTCGCCGATAAATTCGTGATCCTGCTGTGCGAAGAAATTACCAAACCGGTCGTTGTCGAACTGGCCGAGGTCCGCGATCTGCTCTACCAGGATCTGCTGGAAAAAAAACATCGCTTGGCGATGGCCCAGCACTTCGAAAAACTACTGGCTGCCGCCCGGATTACCAACTTTCTGGACCCGGACGCATCGCGAACGCCATCGGCGGATACGACGGGCCAGGCGAAAAGCCGGCCATCGGCCGCCCGCGGATGAGCGGCCAGGCCGGTTGGTCTACCAACTTCCTGGCCAGCGACGGGAAGGCTTCCCCGGGGCACAGACGACGGCCCGATTTGACCGCAAGGCACACGGCGGCCTCTGGCCGCAACCAGAACATCGGGATTTTGAAGAAGAGCAAACCGAGTCAACGGAGGGGCTGACCATTNNTTTGAACAGGAGCAAACCGAGTCAACGGAGGGGCTGACCATTCTCTGTTTGCTAAGTTACCTCATCTTCAAAAATGCCCGCAGCTGGCGTGGACTTTGATGGTTTACCGAAGAGCACCCCGGCTGCTCAAGCCCGACCCCAGGCGGAAACGCCATCCCTTCGCGTGAAGATGGCACTCAGCAGCCGGGGTGCTGACAACCACCGCCGCCCGCCAAGCACCCCGGCTTCTCAACGT
>JABAOH010023609.1_pt3 | contig 10146 bp, 8 predicted proteins | sample 7062181 | NCBI WGS metagenome assembly JABAOH01 (sample SAMN14538630, study PRJNA623070) | marine sediment metagenome | biome: marine biome [ENVO:00000428]; feature: marine pelagic biome [ENVO:01000023]; material: deep marine sediment [ENVO:00002113]; isolation source: pool of 5 deep marine... | reverse complement strand
AAGCGATATAAAACCACCGTTGAAGGTTTACTGGCAGCCCGGCTGCTCGAGCTGCCTCAAGACCAAGGAATTTCTCCTTGCGAACGGCGTCGAGTTCGAGTCCATCAACGTGCTCGAAGATGAAAGGGGCTTCAAGGAGCTCGCCGCACTCGGCGTCAAGCTCGTGCCCATCGTGGCTCGCGGCAGTGACTGGGCGAACGGTGCCGTTTTCCGCGACGTCGCCCGGGTGGCCGGCTTCGAGTGGGGCGGGCACCAGATGCTGGCCCCCGAAGAGATGGTGACGCGGATCAACGGTATTCTGAACGCCGCCCGGCGATTCCTCGAACAGATTCCGCAAGACAAGCTCGACGATATGCTGCCCGGGCGCCCGCGTTCGTACCGCCAGCTCGCCTATCACGTGTTTCAGATTCCCGACGTGTTTCTTAATCGCGTCGAGCACGACGCGTCGTATACGTATGAGGCGTTGATCAGCAAACTGCCTGCCAACCTGAAGACCAAAGAAGATCTAATTAACTATGGTTTGGGTGTGCAGTCGCGGTTGAATGCCTGGTGGGCGAGGGCAGGCCGCGCAACCGATTTCAGCCAGCCCGGTAAGGTCTATTACGGCGATGTGACGCTGCATGAGGTNNTCGGGCCAACACACGCGTCAACTTATGCTCACGCTGGAAAGACTGGGAATCGCGCCGAACGAGCCGGTGACGGACGCGGACTTTGCGGGCTTGCCGATGCCGAAGAATATCTGGGACAACGAGAGAACGTGGGATGGATCCGATCTTGCGTGAAGGCACCGGTTCGGTATGGAGCTGCAGGCTTCACTGGCAGAAGAGGTTGTGCACCAAAGTGCTTCGGGTCTAGGCCTTACGACGGACGATTCACGAATCACGGTACTACAAAGACGCCACGTATTCGCGCATTCGGCGCAGCGTACTTTTGTCAGGGAGTCTCCCTACGCCGGCGCCCATGTTGTCGACCAGGTGCTTAGGATTGCTGGTCGCCGGAATCACGCACGTGACCGCAGGATGGGCAAGAATGTACTTGAGCGAGAATTGCGCCCAGCTCTTGCAATCGAACTCGCTCGCCCACGCGGGTAAGGGCTTTCCCTTGACCTGCCTGAACATGGCGCCGTTCTGGAAAGGCCTGTTGGCGAGCACGGCGATACCCTTGTCGGCGGCCAGCGGCAGCAGACGCTGTTCCGCATCGGGCTCGGTAAACGAGTAGTTCAGCTGCACGAAATCGAGCTGCTCCTTTTGCATCAGTCGCTCCAGCTCGCCGAAGGCCGACACGCGAGAGTGGGTGATGCCGATGTAACGCACGCGACCGGCGTCTTTCCAGCTGCGCAGGTTTTGCAGCTGGGTTTCGACGTCGACCAGACTGTGCACCTGGATCAAGTCGAGCGGGCGCTTGTTGAGCAGGAACTCGGAAGTCTGCATTTGTTCGATACCGGCCTGCTTCCCGTAGGTACGGACCTTGGTCGCCACGAACAGCCGCTGCGTGATCCCGAGCTCGGTGATCAGTTTGCCGATGACCGATTCGGCATTGCCGTAGATAGGGGCAGTGTCGACGAGCGTGCTCCCCGCATCGACGAAACGACGAAGCACCTCGCGCAGCGGCTCGAGGCTTTGGTCGTTATCCGTCTCGAACTCGTCAGAGGTGCCGAGGCCGACGGCGGGGATCATCTCCCCGGTGACCGGGATCCGGCGCCTGAGGATCGCGTCGCTGTCGACGGCTTGGGTGATGTCCCAACGGCTGGCGACGCCGGCGGCGAACAAAAGCTTCAGTGCAGTGCGCCGGCTGAGCCTAACGCCGGTGCCGAGCTTGGTGGGATTTTCGCTCATCGTGCGATGCCCTCGACCTCGCAGAATCGTGCCTGCCCTTGGCCCTTGGCTGTCTAGTTGCTGTTTATGTTGCCACGTCCGCGGTCACGAACCCAACGGGTCACCGCGCCGTGGGCGCCGCGCTATTGAGCCTTGACCTCGGCCCTGGTATTAACTGTTGCCAACAAAACGCAGACCTTCTCGGAGATATATCATGCACGACTTGCCGCACCTGTACAGCGCCACCGCCTCCGCCCAGGCCGAGGGCGACGTCCGTGTCGAAGCAAAGGGGTTGCCCGCCCTGTCGACGGCTGCGCCGGCCCAGTTTGACGGCCCCGGTGATCGCTGGTCGCCCGAGATGCTGCTGGTCGCCGCGGTCGCGGATTGTGTCGTGCTTACCTTTCGTGCGATCGCCCGCGCGTCGAAGCTCGCGTGGAATGAGCTGTCTTGCGAGGTCGAAGGGACGCTCGATCGCGTCGATCGCCTTATGCAATTCACCCACTTCACCGTTCGCGCCTCACTGACCGTGCCGCCGGGAACGAGTGTAGAGCGTGCCGACAAACTTTTGCGGAAAGCGGAAGAGACGTGCCTGATCACGAGGTCCCTCAAGGGCGAGGTGACGCTCGACGCCCACGTCGCGGTGTCATCCGCTTGAGCGGTGGGGTTCAGCCGAGCAATTAGTGTAGCTGGGCGGCCGCCTCTTTATAGCCCATTCGAGCGGCGGGATCGGTAAACCCCGCCCGCTCGATGTCTTTCAAGAGACTCCTCAGCATGTCTTGGCGGCCGAGCTTGCGCGCCGAATCGGCGAGCAGCAGAAAGAACAAGTCGCGCTGCGCGTGACTGCCACCCATCTCCCACAGCGATTGCCGCGCCGGCATCAGAATGTCGACCACTCGCTGGTGCTCGCCCTTGCGGTGCGCGATGGCGGCCTCGGCCGCCGGGATCACCGCCGCCGCATAGCGTGGTCCGAGCGTGCCGGCGTCGCTCGCCGCGAACGCGCGCATCGACCGCACTAACCGCGCAGCCTGCTCGAAGCGTCCGGTCGCCGCCAGGATGATGGCGAAGTGGGCGCTGGTGAAGGGACTGGTGTGGTCCTCCAAACGCGCCAGCGTCAGCTCGGCCAGCTCGTCCCAGCGATTCTTCACGTCCACGCCGCGCAGCTCCAGCCTCAGCAGCATCGAAGCCCCGTTTTGCATGTCGATGTAAAGATCCGGCATCGCTTTGAGCAGTGGCAAATCCCGGTTGCGGACCCAGGTGTCGTAAAGATCGAGCACCGTATCCAGCTCGCCCCGTTCCAGGTGAAACAGACAGCGATGCCACCATAAGTGCAACGCCATCTGATTCGCGTCCGCCCAGTTGTCCTTCAAGCCATCGAGCCAGTCAATGCCCTCGTCATGGCGCCCCTGCATGATCAGGACGTGCGCCACGGCATGCGTGCCCCACACGTCCGCGGGGTCGATCTCGACCGCCTCACGGCCCAGGCGCTCGGCCTCTTCGAAGCGATGGGTTTCCTCGAGATCGAACGCGCGACAGGACAGGTACACGCCGTAGCTCGGCACGCGCTTGTGCCAGTGCGCAGTCACGCGACCGGAGATCTCTGCTGACCACTGCATTTCGCCGATCCAGAAGAGCTCCATCTGAGCGAGGCGCTGGGCGAAGAGGTCGATTGGGTGCCGAGCCAAGATCGTCTCGTACGTGGCCACGGAATCGGCGATACGCCCGGCCGCCGCCGCCTCCAGCGCCCTCAGGTAGAGACGCTCGCGCTCGGTCATGTCGGTCTCGACGGCCTTGGCAGCCGCCAGTGAGGTCTCGATCCGTGGTCGAAAATGAACATTGCGGGCCCCGTGCAGGATCAGTCCGTTGACGATGTGCGCAAAGCCGAAATCGGGGTCGGCTTGCAGGGCTGCCTTGATCCTAGGCAGTAACGCCGCTTTCCAATGCAGAAAGTTGTGGATCGCGCCATCAAGCGATTCTGCCGCCTCGGCGCTCTGGGTCGTCATCGCATGTCCGCGTTCGTCCTGCTGCATGTCGACGTTACCCCCAGCCGGCTCAGTGAAGATGCTAGAGGATAGCATGGTCGCCCGCCCGCTCGGATAGCGGCATGTAGGCGACGCAGCAAGGTGCGTACGATTGATTTTCGTCATTGCACGGTCGCGCTGGGAGGAGCACTCTAATCAAAAGATGCGAAACAAGCCGACACCTTTCCGATAAAGCAAGGCCATCTCATGGACATGCAAGTCAAGCGACCCCTGCCGACAGGCGTGGACCTGATCCACGATCCGACCCTGAACAAAGGCACGAGTTTTAGCAAGGAGGAACAACGCGTCCTCAAGCTTCGTGGCCTGGTGCCGCCCCGCGTCTGCACCCAGGAAGAGCAGGTGCTGCGGGTGATGGAGAACTACCGGCGCAAACCGAACCCGCTCGAGAAGTACATCTATATGATCGGGCTACAGGACCGCAATGAAACGCTGTTCTACCGGGTGGTGGTGGATCACATCGAGGAAATGATGCCGATCATCTACACGCCCGTGGTCGGACAGGCCTGTCAGCATTATGGCCACATCTTTCGCCGGCCGCACGGCATGTTCATTACGCTCGACCACCAGGGCGAGATCGCCGACGTGCTGCGCGATTGGCCGCAACCGGACGTACGCGTCATCGTGGTCACCGACGGTGAGCGCATTCTCGGGTTGGGCGATCTGGGTGCCAACGGCATGGGCATCCCGATCGGCAAGCTTTCGCTCTATACGGCCTGCGCGGGCGTGCACCCGCGCCACACTTTGCCCATTACGCTCGATGTCGGCACCAACAACGAGGAGTTGCTGCAAGATCCGCTTTACCTCGGCACGCCGAGACCGCGGCTGCGCGGCGAGGCATACGATGCCTTCCTGGACGAGTTTGTGCAGGCGGTGCAGACGGTATTTCCAAAAGCGCTGCTGCAATTCGAAGACTTCGGCAACCGCAACGCCTTTCGCCTGTTGCGGCGCTACCGCGAGCGCATGTGCATGTTCAACGACGACATTCAAGGCACGGCGAGCGTGACGCTGGCCGGCCTGTACACGGCGATGCGGATTACCCGTCACCGGCTGGCGGATCAGACGATACTCTTCAACGGTGCCGGCGAGGCGGCGCTTGGCATTGCCGATCTCGTCGTCAGTGCAATGATGGCCGATGGGGTCAGTAAGGACGAGGCCATGTCACGCTGCTGGCTCAAGGACTCCAAAGGTCTGGTCGAAAGCACCCGTACCGGTCTGCAGGAGCACAAACGCCCCTATGCACATGGGCATCGACCACTCGTAAACCTGTTCGATATCATCGAGGCCGTCAAGCCGACGGCGCTGATCGGCGTATCGGGCCGACCGAAACAGTTTACGCGAGAGATTGTCGAGGAGATGGCGAGACTCAATGAACGACCCATCATTTTTGCGCTCTCGAACCCGACGGCCAACTCGGAATGCACGGCACAGCAGGCGGTCACGTGGTCGCGGGGTCGGGCTATCTTCGCCAGCGGTAGCCCCTTTGCACCGGCCACCTATGAGGGTAGACGATACGTGATCGGGCAGGGTAACAACTGCTATATCTTCCCCGGCGTGGGGCTCGGGGTCGTCATTTGCGGGGCTCGGCGCGTCACCGACGAGATGTTTTTCGAGGCGGCGAAGACATTGGCTCAGCTGGTCTCCGACCGGGATCTTTCCGTGGGTTGTATCTATCCGCCGCTCGGCAAGATCCGCGAGGTCTCTGCGCAGATTGCGACCGCCGTGGCAGAGGTTGCATACAGGCGCGATCTCGCAACCGAACCGCGGCCCAAGGACTTGCTCGCATACGTGAAATCGAGGCAATACCAGCCGAGCTATCAGAGTTACGTGTAGGGCATCGCCTCGGGCGACGATGGACTAACGGGGTCTGACCCCCGCAGGATGGATGACCTCGGACCTTCGCCGTTACCCGCTTCACCCCTGCTGCGCCCCGTTTGGGTTTGCGCTTCACGTTCGCGCCGCGTTCGGCTTGAGCCACGGGGCGAATAGACCAAGCGCTACGATGGCTCACAGAGGCGAAAGGGTCGCGGGATTCTNNGGGATTCTAAATGGGAAAGTTTTCGCGAGGACTCTAGATGGGAATGTTTGGCGACCTTAGCCCTTTGCCGTAAATGGGAAAGTCTTCTAACAGACTGTAGCGAGGAAATTTTTCTCCGTTTTGGCGCAAGGAAGCGCTCCTCCCTCCCTCCCCCCTAGAACGGGGAGGGTTGGGCAGAGGGGTGTATGTGCCTACTTCTCCCAAAACGCCTTGGCCGTTTCACGGGCGACGTCGACCCGGCTGAGCCCGATGTCCTTTAGCATTCGATCGTCGAGCTGCGCCAGGTGCCGGCGCTGGCGCGCCCGTTCGTGCCACGCCATCAGGGTATCGAGTGCCTGATGGATCAGTCCGTAAACCCACCGGCGCGTTGACACGCTGGTCCCGGAGGCGGAGGCGGGCAGGACGTCTGAAGTCTTGACTGCGATGTCGTACATCTATATTCTCCTTATCCGAAAGAAAGTCCGTTGGACTGTGCTAGTAGCGATAAAATAGCTACTCTACGTAGGTCTAGCAAACGAAATTATTTGAATTTCGGATTAGGTAAATTTATTCGATAGGGTCATGGCCCGACGTCTTCCGCCCCTCAATGCGGTGCGTGCCTTCGAGGCCGCGGCGCGCCACCTGAGCTTCACCCGGGCCGCCGAGGAGCTTCATGTTACCCAGGCAGCGATCAGTCACCAGGTGAAAGCCCTGGAGGTCTACCTCGGCTTGAAACTGTTTCGGCGCCTCAATCGCGCATTGGTGCTCACTGAGGACGGGCAGACCTACCTGCCGCCGGTCAAGCGGATCTTCGACCAGCTCTACGACGCTACCCGACGCCTGACTGAAAGCGAGGCCCGCGGAAAACTTACCGTATCAGCGCTACCGTCGTTGGCGGCGCGCTGGTTGGTCCCCAGGTTAGGTCGTTTTCGGGCAGCCCACCCCGACATCGATATACGCTTGGCACCCGCGACTCACCTCGTCGACTTTGCGCGCGAGGACGTGGATGTAGCGATCCGTTACGGTCGGGGTCAATATCCCGGATTGCGCGTCGATCGCCTGATGACCGAGGACATCATGCCGGTGTGCAGCCCGGCGCTGATCACGGGTCCCCAGCCGCTGAAGGAGCCTGCCGACCTCAAGCATCACACCCTGTTGCATGACGAGGGCCATGGCGAGTGGCGCACCTGGCTGCTGGCTGCCGGGGTGGAAGATGTGGATCCGACGCGAGGAACGGTCTTTATGGATTCCGGCATGCTGATCGAGGCCGCCGCGACCGGGCAAGGGGTGGCGCTGGCCCGCGGCGCGTTAGCCGCCGATGATTTGGCCTCCGGTCGGCTGGTGCGTCCCTTCGAGATCAAGGTTCCGGCCGAGTACGCCTACTACGTTGTGTGCCCAGAAGCGACGGCCGATCAGCCCAAAGTGGCCGCCTTTAGGGATTGGCTCTTAAAGGAAGCCGGATAGAGCCGCAGCCGCGACTAGACCAAAAGTGTTGCCTGACGGCGACGGTTTGCTAGCGGGGTGTAGCCCCCGCGCGGCCGGGCACTTTGGTTTCGGCCAAGGTGCCCAAAGCCATTGCCCCGGGCTCTGCGCCCCGAAAACCGGAGTCTCCCGCTCGGCTTGAGCAAACGGGCGACCAAAAACCATCGACTAACACCTGACGACTCACCATGAACGGTAAACGACTCACGGCCGGTAACCCCTGACCGGGTCGCCGGCAATACAGGCCTCGCCGGCGTTCTTGGCCATGCGCAGGTACTTCTCGGCCAGTCGCACGAGAGGTGTTGGCTCGTTCACTGTGTCCGAGAGCGTCGCGATACCGATACTGACACTGGCGGGAATATGTTTGTCATGAAAGACGATCTTGCGTGACTTGACCGCCCGGCGGATGCGCCGCGCAAGCATTACCGCCCCGGCATCGCTGATGTCCCGCGCCAGCACGACAAACCTGTCAACGCCGCATCGGGCGAAGATATCGTCCACGCGCAGTTCGCGCCGGACGATGCGGGTGACTGTCTTGACGATCAAATTACCCGCCGGGTTGCCGTAAATATTGTTGATGCGGGTAAAGCGATCGATGTCGAAAATGAGCAAGGCCAACCGCGTTGCATGGCGCTGGGCATGGGCGCAGGTCACCGCAATCTGATCGAGCAGATACGAGCGCGTGTATAGCCCGGTTAGCGGGTCTTTGATCTCGCTATCGATCAACCCGTGATGAAAGTCGCGTTCGGTCTCGTCTTGGTAGGAGAATCTGATGACGGCACTGGGACCCAGGGAAAGCTTGTCGCCGTCTTTCAGTTGAAATCGTCTGACCGGCCTTCCGTTCAGAAAGGTGCCATGGGTGCTCCCCAGGTCTTCCACCACGGCGGTGCCTTCGGGATTCGTTCTGATTCTCGCATGGTGCCGGCTTGCGCGTCGGTGGGTCAGCCTCACGTCGGCGTCGCGGCCCCGTCCGATCAGCAGTCCCGCCTCAAGCGGGAGGGTGTACAACATGCCGACGGGTCCGCCGCTGAGCACCGTGAGACACGGTTTGCGGCCGTTAATCTGTCCTGCCTGCGAGGCCCACGGCGCCGGGGGACTTCTTCGAATCGCCTTGCTCATGTCTGCAATAACTCACGCATACGGACCGGACCGCTTGGCCGCCATCGATCCTGGCGACGCGATGCCTGTTCACGGGTACGATGCGGGTGTTAACGCTCGCGGGACCGTGAGCTTGTCCCTGGCAAGACAGCAGCCTGGGTGCGCCCGCGGTAGCGGGAATGACGGCCGGCCCTCGGGCGTCCGGCACTCCACACACACTACCAGCCAGCAGCTATTCTAACTTTCCGACGAGGCCAGGGGAACGGTCGAGTAAGCACTTAAGTCTATGAAGATAAGTAGTAATTTATGCGCGCCAAGATTGCGGCACCTGTAGAATAGCGACGGCGGGCCGCACGTCGGCCCGCACCATCACGGGACGAAATCATGCTTGGCGCCGTCTATCGCTGGATCGATCGAAACGTGCTCGAGCTCGGGCGCGAGCTGCGGCTGTCTTACCTGCCGCCGCTGATGGTCTACATGGCGGCCGGGATCTCGGGCCTGACCGCCATCGTCGGCACCTTCTTCGTCAAGGAATACCTCGGCCTGTCGGCGGCGTTCCTGGCCGCGCTCGGCTTCTGGGCCGGGATCCCGTGGGCACTCAAGATGCCGCTCGGGCACCTGGTCGATCTTATCTGGCGCTGGAAGAGCTGGCTCGTTTATCTCGGCGCGGGCCTTATCGCTGTCAGCCTGCTGATCATGGTTTTCCTGATCGGCGAACGCGAAGCCATGACCGCGGTGATGCCGGCCGGGGCCTGGTATGTCACGAGCGTATTGCTGGCGCCCATCGGCTACGTGATCCAGGACGCCGTCGCCGATGCGATGACGGTCGAGGCCGTGCCGCGGGTGGACGCACAAGGGAATCCGATCGAACCGGCCACCCGCAAGCTCATGCACACGACCATGCAGACCTTGGGACGCGTGGCCATTATCAGCGGCAGCGTGTTCGTCGCGCTGATAAACCTTTACGTTTTCACCGGTGTGCAAGCGTTGCCGCAGGAAGAAATTGCGCAGATCTACCGCAATGTGTACCTGATGGCGTTGGCGATTCCCGTGATTTCTGTGTTCGGCGTGCTGCTTGCCGCAGCGATTAAACAGCGCGACAAGCGTCGCTGGCTGCGGCAAGGCTTCACGCGTGATCAGGTCGCGGCGATGCTGATCGAGTCGGCGGAGCGCCCGGCGCCCAATTGGTGGATCCTGGGCGGCAGCCTGTTGTTCGTGGTCTTCACCCTGACGGTGGGCCTTAACCGGTGGCCTTATAGCGAGGAAATTGTTTTCATTGGCTCGATGGCGATCGTGATCTTTCTAATAGTGAAGCTGACGCGCGAGCTCGAGCCCGACGCGCGCGCCACGCTCGTCGGCACGGCCATCGTCATCTTCGTCTTTCGCGCTATTCCCACCCCCGGCCCCGGCGTCACTTGGTGGATGATCGATGAGCTCGGTTTCGACCAGCAGTTCCTGTCGGTACTCTCGCTGATCGGCGCGAGCCTGACGCTCGCCGGCATGTTCATCTTCCGCCGTTTTATGGCCGAGCGTTCGATCGCCTACGTCGTGGGCGCGCTCACGGTCGCCGCCTTTGTGCTGGCGATGCCCATCGTCGGCATGTACTACGGCCTGCACGAGTGGACGGCGGCGCGGACCGCCGGCGTCGTCGACGCGCGCTTCATCGCTTTGGTCGACACGGCGCTGGAATCACCGCTTG
>JABAOH010053347.1_pt1 | contig 10147 bp, 9 predicted proteins | sample 7062181 | NCBI WGS metagenome assembly JABAOH01 (sample SAMN14538630, study PRJNA623070) | marine sediment metagenome | biome: marine biome [ENVO:00000428]; feature: marine pelagic biome [ENVO:01000023]; material: deep marine sediment [ENVO:00002113]; isolation source: pool of 5 deep marine... | reverse complement strand
CCTTCTTTAGCGAATGCAACAGCTACGGGGAGACCCATATTTCCGATACCGACAAGATCCATAGTCACGTCCCCATTGCGGATTGCGTGTGAAACTGCTGCAGCAGATTTTCCGTACACTTTGACCATTTAGCCAACCTCGCGCACTAAGCACTTCAAGCGCGCACTTAAGCATTATTGTTAACAAACTTTTCAAAAAAAGGAAGAAATCTAGGTGCAATAGCGCTAGAATTTTTTAAGATTTAATTTGTCAGTGAGAAACGCTAGGATCATTGAGATGATGTGATTAAGACGACGAGTCCAGAAATGATTTGCCCCTTTAATTATACGTAGATACTTATCTTCCACTTGCAACAGAGCATAGATTGTCTCTGCTTCAACGAGGTTGACTGTATCATCATCTTGACCATGAACAATATATGTTGGACAGGGGACATACCGAATAGCCTCCTTTATTAGTNNAACAAGTGCAGCAGGAGAGACATCCATTGCCGCAGCCAAACTCATACTCCCACCAAAACTGTATCCAAGAAGGGCAATACGCGAAGTATCCGTATGAGTGTGATTTCGTAGAAAGTTTACAGCCGCTATCGTATCTTGGATTTCACCAATTCCCTGCCCAAATTTTCCCTGGCTTTTCCCTACTCCACGATAATTAAATCGAAGAGTATTGAATCCCTTGGCAATAGCCGCTTTTTGGATTGCTCTTATGCGACTATCATCCATTGACCCACCATAAATTGGATGTGGGTGACAAAGTACTAATCCAGGTTGATTAGCTCGCTTGGATAATGCCAGAACCCCTTCCAAGGAAAGATGTGATGTTTCAATTGAAACAGCGTTTTCACTGCCGTTCAAGGATTCATCGTTGTACTTTGAATTGAACACGTAAATCCAAGCCTCCTGAAGTCGTAAGCGGCTATGAATTCGAGGTTGTCCTGTCCTTTTAAACCTGCGTCCTTCAATTGAAGCTCATTTAATTCAAGACCCATTTCGTAGTGAGTACGAAACTGCAGCAGATATTAAAGTTAGATGAGAAGGAACGCATAGAGGAGGTAATTTTGTGCCAAAAATATTAGGAAACTTTCATGAGCAGCTGGGTTTGAAAGTCATAGATAGTCATTCTCATTATCTTTCTTATGCGACTTTTCAGTCATGGCAGGTAAGCTCAAAAGCAATTCAACGACGTATCCGTACCCGAACAGATATGACCGAAGTTGAGGTGCCTGGTCAGAATGAGGATTTTGCCCAACGTTGGGTCAGGGAAATTGATCGATATGGAATTACAAAGATTGGCATGATGGTGGGGCCTGAATCTTGGAACGAATTCGCTGACGCTCTTAAACGATTTCCTGACAGGTTTCTTGGTTTTGCAAACATTAATCCTTGTTTACCGGATGCTGAAGAGAAGGCGCGCTATGTCATTCGTGAGCTTGGTTTCCATGGGTACAAACTCTACCCAGTACTCAATAACTTCCACACCTATGATAAGGAAGCGTACAAGATTTACCAAATTGCCGATGAGCTGAATGTTCCGGTGCTTCATCATTTTGGTGTTTCAATTGGAGCAGGCGTCAATCTTCGATATAGCAACCCACTCGATTTGCAGCCCCCGGCTCGGGATTTCCCCAATGTCAATTTTGGTATTGCCCATCTAGGTGCAGGAATGTTTCGAGAAACCCTCTTGCTCTTCTACCAGCAAGACAATATCTATGTTGACACATCGGGGTCGAACGTCTGGATGCGATACATCCCCTATCCTTCGGATTTGAAAGGTGTAATGAAACGAGCTCTCGAAGCGGGAGGACCTGATCGGATAGTTTTTGGCACAGATAGCTCGATGTTTCCTCGGGGATTCCGATACGATATCCTTGAAAACCAGCTACGCATTTTCAAGGACTTAGGACTGTCGGATGAAGATATACAAAAAATATTCATAAAAAACATATTATCGATTATAGGAAAGAAATGAGGCTACACTTCGGGATTGGTTTCAGTATTTGATTCTGAGGAATTCTCTTTTGGCTGTTGGCGTTTAAGAGGTTCTTTTGCATCGATGCTGTATATGGCTTTGACATAGAGTCCCCCCTCACATCGAGGACAAGGACCAATGTCTCGAAAAATGTGATCACCAGATTCCAGAGGTCCTTCGGTTTCAACACCACATTTTTCACAAGCGATCAGACGCCGAACTTCGGCAAATTCGAGCTTAGTCGGGGTACGGGTTCTGCGATAAACAAGGATTAAGAAAACGCCGAGAAATCCCACCCCGAGACCCCATAAAAGAAAATTGAGAGGTGGAGGTTGAAAAAATCCCCAAAATAATAGGACAATAATTAGAGCAATAAGAAGTGCCCACCAAAAACGCTGACTCATACCTCCGGCTGTCAATTCTGGGCTGGGTTCTCCAGCCGCCTGGTAATTCGACATTTTCAGGTCACCTAATTACGTTCTCAGTATTTATGTTTCAGCCTAACGATTCGGGATTTAGGATAGTTTCACATCCAAGTGCTATTTTTTACTTTTTCGCATTCGTTGAATAAATGAGAGGGTCTCTTCGATTTCTCGCTCTCGAGCTTCAATAAGTGGCCACAAACTTAGCCCTAAACCTTCTCCCGAAATTTCTGCAAACAAATCAATGAAAAGCCCAACTTGGTATGCATACATGTTAGATACAGTCTGTGACGGGCGCCCATGTTTGATGTGAAATTCAACAAGAGCATAATCACTCCACCTACGATAGGTTTCGTTCTTCCAAAGTGTTGCCGCATCAAGTGGAAAATGCATTAGGGCATTTTTCTTTCCAATATTTGGAAAAAGAAACGGAGCTTGAAATGGATTCTGAACATTCCATTCAATATGGAGTAAATCCTGGGTTTTTAAGGGATGTAGCTTACAGGGTATAGCTGTATTATCCCGGCGAACCTCAGGAGTAGTGAGAGCATAGGCATGCCATTTTCTAGGTACATGCAAAGCAATTGGACTATCAGCGCTCTGTAAATTATCAATATGACTAACACGAAGGTCATTAGGAACTTCTTGGTAGTGATAGCTACCCCCGAAAGCTTTAGTCATGTAATCAGCCATGGGATTGAAGTCATCTGGAGAAATCTGCAAATCTTTACTGTCCCAGTTAATAAAAGATCGAATGGTATGACCAGGTCGTTTACCTTTTAGAATAGGCTGAGCACCATAATCAGCATTAAATGTCACAATTAGGGGTTCAAAGGTTTTCCCGTCCTTCCTAACTATTACATAAACGGGTTCATAGTCATACAAATGCCGGGGGAGAAGCTGAATAGGCCAATAAGTAAAATATTGGATGCAGTATATGTTCTTATCTGCGGGATCTCGACTAACTCGAAACTTGATTACACAAGTCGGTGTATCTTCAGAGGGAAAGATGCTCGAGAAGAGGCTACGAACATATTCCTGGAATTGTACTGAGTATTCAGATCGAAGGCGGTTCCGAATCTGATCAAGTACTCCATGCATTTCTCTATCCCATGGTATATCACTTTCAGGTAGATCAACGCCTAATACCGCGAGTTTTGCACCAGTTAGATTCTGAGGGAAATCACCAAGACAAAATAGAAATAACGTATCCGCGATCCCAGCAAAATCGTCACCACGAATTCGTTTCCTTAACGCAGCGAACCTTCCTTCAGACACTGATAGACCCAAATTCTTTGCGAGATCTTCTTTTTCCTCTTTGAATAAGCGCATATCTACATATAGCTTTGGGCAAAATTGTTGGGCGAGACGATGTTCTTCATCAGTTGNNCTTTTTCCACCGATTGATAACTAATTCTGATAATTTCATGTTTGAGTCTCCGGCGTCTCAACCCACGAATAGCATGGAAACGAGTAATTATCTATTTTTGGGTTAGCTTTGAGCTTTTCTTGCTTATGATAGAGAGGATTTTATTTTAACATGTATCGATTACTAGAACTTGTGAATGATATTACAATTGAACGAATTAATCCCTTATCTGATCTTCCAGAACTTGTTTCGCTTAATCGAAAGGATACAGAAACTAGTGAAGGCATCGATCCCCAAGAATGGCAGCAACTTTCTCGCATGGAACGTTGGCAACAAGGAGGTCCTTGGCTCGATCGACAAACCTTGGCGCTTCATTTAGACGTAATGGAAGAAGCAGGCGGAATAATCTTAATTGCGCGAACCCCGGAATTACTTGTTGGCGAATTAGAACTCCTTTTTGAAAAACATGTCAGTGACATAACTAAGGCTTTTATCACCTGGATGGTCGTGCATCCAGGATTTCGACATCAGGGAATCGGATCACAATTGATCAACCATGCAATAAAATTGGCTAGAAATCAAGGTTGTAAACAGCTCTTTACAACAACGGAAAATCCAGATGCTTCACACTTTTTTGAAGCTAATAAATTTAAAATTATTGACCAAGAAGCACAATTTTCGAAGACTCTAAAGCCCTTCCGTAAACCACCATCGCCAAATATTCAAAAAATCTCGCTGCAATGGAAGCAACGTGAACACACCCCAATGGGCTTTGTACCGAGTATCGGAGTTAATTATACCTCAGAATATATCTGGAGTTACCTACGCAACACAGATCATTTATACAGTATGTTAACAATTGATGTCCCCCGACCACAACTATGGTTATTGCGTCAAATAGAGAAAGAAGCTCTAACCGTAGATTACCCATTTCTTCGGATTTGGTTAGCCGAAGCCAACGCGCAAGATACAGATTTCCTTATATCCGTTTTAACCGTCACTGAATATTTGAGCTGGAAAAATGGAGTGACAAAATTATCTGCATTTTCGCATAGAGACAAGTATGAATTTCTCAAAGCGAACGGGTATCAACTTAAGCAGGAACACCCTTTCCTAATGCTAGCAATTTAGTTATTAAGAATGGATAATGCGACCATTTGCCATCCGATATTGATGTTCTGACGCTGATAATACCGCAACCTGATGACTCACTACAATAATCTGTTGGAAGGTTCGAGACAATTCGTCTTTTAATAGTCGGATAATATTATCACGGCGTTGAATATCGGAGCCTCCAAAGGGTTCATCAAGAAGAAGAAACTGGGGTGCGGTTCCCCTACCTTGGGGGAGAAGAGCAATAGCAAAGCCTAATCGTAGAGCAAGGAGAAATTGGTCTTCGGTTCCACCACTGTACAGGTTGGCTTCAACATATTCCCCAGCTGTTGAGGAGTATACTTTGAGACTATAATCCTCACTCAGTTTCGGAAACCGATACCTACCATCAGTTATTGTTGCTAAAAGCCGTTCCATAACGTTTACAACACGAGGGCGAACTTGTTCACGGCCTTTTTCTGCAACTTCACGAATGAGATCGATGACAAGCTGACCAGTTTTGATATTTTCATCAAGTTTCGCAACTTCTCGTTCTTTTACCGAAAACTCTTCTGCAACACCTTCATTTTCTTTTAAGAGGTTATTTAGTTCGACAATTCGTTCAGCAGTGGTTTTCCGATTGGTCTGCAATTCGACTTTTCTTTCACGCATCTCTCTAACTTGTTTATCGAGTTTCTCAAAAAGAGCATTCGAATATTTTCCTATATTCTCAGGTAGTGTGGGAAAACTCAAGGAGGATAACTCGTCATTCAATGCAACAATTTCTAATTTGGTTTGTGCCAAATCTTCTTCCGCTTCAGCCATTCCCTTTATCTGATCTCTAATTGAGCCCAATTGTGCTGTTATCGAATCTGCACCAGCTTTGAGTTCGAGTAGTTTCTGATCTACAATTCTTACAGTTTCGAGTAAAGTGGATGCATCAGATTCCGCGGATATTTTTATTCCTTCGAGAACAGAAGGAGAAAGCTGATTTAGCTGTGAATGAACTTTTTTGCTTTGTGCCATGATTTCTTTGTTTAAATCTTCTTTTCGATTTAGTTGTTCTTGAAGTTGATCTTGGAAATTTTCTTTTACTCGATGTTGTGTAATTACCTCGCTCAGCGTTTCTTCGCGTTGTCGAAGTTGGTCTAATTTGAGAACATTTCGTCGGAAGAAGTAGTATGTCCTTCCCAAGTAGGCTAGAAAAGGAATTGCACTTATCATTAGGATAATGCCAATTGGGAGATTGAAAAATAGGGTAGCAATACCTGCTGCGAGAAGCCCAATGGAGAGGATATAAAGAAATGGAGAAAAAATTCGCTGCTGTCTCGCTTCAGCTTTTTCCCTTTGAGTTTTGACAGATTCATATTCAACGACAACGTCATCTATTGGACTTAATCCATCGAGCTGAGCTTCCAATTCGGTGATAACTTCAGTTACCATTTGTTTTTCATCGACAATAGTTCGTAATTGATTCGAAATTTCTTGTAATTCATCAAACTTCGTTGTATCATCTTCCAAATACTCAAGTTGTTTTTGACGTTTCTTTAGACGCTTTTGTTGAGACTGGAGTTTAGATGCGCTAGCTAATTGTTTCATAATTCGCGCCCTAGTCTCATTTCTAAATCCGATTTCTCGTTTCAACTCCTCTTGCTTATCCTGGATATCTTTGTAAGCCTTAACCCCGGCGTAATCTTTCTCGGTTTGAGCTAGAATTTGACTAATCTGCTTGAGTTGTTGTTCTAGCTGGGTTAGAACTTGTTGTTTATTTTCTTGCTCACCTATTTGCTTACCATATTCTTCATTGCGATGTTGTAGCTGTTTTAGCACATCTCGTTCCGATTCAAGGGCTTTTTTCAGTGGACGAATTTCAAGCGCAACTTTGTCGTCGACACGGGAGAAACATTCCCGACCCATCATCGCATTGATGACATGACGTCGCTCCATTTTAGGCATCTGTGCCAAACGATCTAAATCCTTCTGCAAAACAATATTACTCGCGAGAAGGTCACTGAGGGCAATTCCGTTGAGAAGACCAGTGATTTCTTTATCGACGTTTTTTACACCGGTTGCAAGCAAAGTAGTCTGCCCTGATGAACCGATTTTATGCAGCTGCGCTTGAGAAGGACGTTTGCGATGAATTTGACGCGTAACTCGATAATTCGTTCCCTCGATTTCAAAAAATAATCGAACAAAAATCCTATCGGCGTCATAGTTGATAAGCCGATCTTTTTGCCCCGTAGGAGCTTTATGAGTCCGCCCAAAGAATGCAAATAATATTGCCNNCTGATCGCCAGAATGCCTTGAGGGAAGGTGATATCAACATCAAGATGTTTGAAATCTCGTGCGATAAGTTGTCTAAGAATAACCACCTTCACCAACCCCCATACTCTTCAAGGAGCTCTATTCCACGTTCTAAGGCATTTTGGAGAAGCTTCTTCTTTTCAGGGTTTTTTTCTTGATTGATTCGTTCAAGGACATATTCTCGGTATTCGGTGTTTGGAGGTTTAAGTTCAGCTTCAGGAACCAAAAAATCTGGATCTGGACTAATGTATTCAAGTTCATCAATAATTTCAGTTGAGAAGCATTTTGCAAATCCGTGGCGTACGACCTCCGAGCGACGATATAGTTCAGCAGATTTGATTGTCATAACTCCCTTAAGACGGAATCGAAGGATAAGTTGAGGATTACGAAGACGCGTTATTTCTTTGATGAGCAATTGATTGATATTCGAGTCTTCGGGAATTGTTACCTCGATAGTTTTCATGGGACGGGTTGCAATAGGAATTTGTTTGAGTTGTTGAACGCCATCGGTGTCTATTTCAAGCCAGACAAAACCTTTCTTTTGACCTTCTTCAGAAAAGGTCACATGTTCCGTGCTTCCTGGAGTGCAAATGGTAGTATTCTGGAGTTGTTGTTTTTGAAAATCATGATTATGACCTGCAGCCAAATAAGTGAGTTTTTTAGGAATCGATTTCAATAGGATATCAGGTTCGTGAGGAAAAGTCCCACGTAATCCCTCAACGTTATAATGAGCGAGGAGGAGATTCACATCACCTTTTCCAGGAATAGACAATTGTTTCAGAGGGTCTTCTGAAGGTAAAATCAGGGGATTAAACGATAACCCTGAAACTTCAACCTCCAGATTGTTAATGGTAATCGTATCGGTTTGGATAGTTTCCCAGTTCTGGAAGAAATTGACAAACCCTGCACGGGCATATTCAAGTAGGGGTGCAACACCATGGCGGCGAGCACGAGGAACATCATGGTTTCCACTGATAATGTAAACAGGAATTTGCTTTTCATGGAGTTTACGGAACGCGTCCATAACATGTGCACGGACTGGATTGCGAGGATTTAAGCCATCAAAAAGGTCCCCTGAATGTAGAAAAAGGTCTGGTTTCTTTTCGAGGGCATACGTGATGACATCATCAAAGGTTTTTAAGAAGTCTTTTTTTCGTTCATAACGTCTGGCTTGGAATTTTACGCCAGGTATATCCAAATGAGTATCGGATGTATGCAAGATTGTAATGGGCACAGATAATCAAACCTCGGAGAAGGATCCTTTGAGCTTGGTTTCTTCTTTTCGTTCTCTTACAAGTTGTTGCTCGATTCCTACAGCTTTTCGTGCTTTTTTAAGTCGTGCAACTACATCGATGTCCGCTCCACCCTCCTTTGTAAGGCGAGGACGGACTTTCACCATGACAGGAGTGCGTGTAATATCACCGACTACTACGGCTTCACCGACATTGAGACCGGGAAGATCCGAGATTAGATCTTCACTTAGTCGTTCAGAGGATTGGGCAATGGCGTTTTGGTCCCGGGGATTAGTGATTTTTAAAACAATTTGACTATTGCATTGGCTAAGGCTATCAGGATGAATTCGTCCAGGCCTTTGACTGATTAGAAGTAAAAAGACGCCAAATTTTCGCCCTTCCTGGGCAATTCGCCGAATGATCGGAGCGGAGTAGGTAAAAGTTTCTGGAGGAACAAAATTGTGGGCCTCTTCAACAACGATGAAAACCGGATAAGTGAATTCGTCTGTTGCAACTGCTTCAAATACATCTCTTAAAAGTCTGCTAACAATATAATCCGTGCTTCGATTTCCGAGTCCTGAGAGGTCCATAACAGCGGCGTGATAGGGCTTAATGATTTTTGTGATTGGTACTCCACTTCGTGAAAAAACACGTAGTCGCCGAAGACGATGAATATATTTAACTGCATTTCGGGCGCCCGCACGTATATCCTTGCTAGCTTCTTCATTCGTAGAAACGGCATTCAACTCATTTACGATGTCTTCCATGAGATAAACTACTTTCCGTTCTTTTAACTGATTCAAGGCAGCCTCTAGACCAGCACGAATAATTGTGAACTGCTCCCCTATTCCACAAATACCACATAGTTCATCAAAATCTAAATCAGCTAATCGAACAGTATATTCTTCGACTTGTCCAATGTCTTTCTTACTATAGCGACCGGTACTTTCAGGATTTTGAAAAACAGTAACATGATTAGAGAAATCGTGCGTTTCGCCTTTATCAGTTTGACTCAGAAAGACATAATCAGCGTGAGGATCGATAATAATAACTGTCGCACCCCGCTGCATTAATTCTTCGATAAGCACACCTGTGAGATAACTTTTCCCTGCACCAGTCTGGGCTAGAATAGCCACATGACGTCGAAACCCATTGATGCGTATATTAACGGGGATCTGTGGACGAGAGATGAGATTACCAACATGGAGGCTGGCTTCAGGGGGATAAGCATAAAACTGGGAAAGAAGGCGATCTGGAGCAATATAGATGGGATTTCCTGGCGTTACCGCTCTACGGGGGAGTAATATTAGCGGTGGATGTCCTTTCTTGGAAGGAGCAAGGTATCCGAGAACACGGGCAATACCCCATGTTTTGATATCATCAATATGTGCTTCTTTGATACGAGTGATGGCTTCATAATCTAAATCTCGACGCAGGGCTAGGCTTTGTGCGGTGATACGCTCGACTTGCGCCAGCACCTCAACGGATGTTAACACACCATCTACCAATTCTTCAGATTCAACGGTGAGATATTCAAATTTCGGAGGATACCTTTTCTTTTCACTCGCAAAGTAAAATTCAGTGGCTTTGGCTTCTTCAACAATAAATCCAACTGGTTCATCTTCGTATGTTTTAGGCATGACGAATCCTCCTGTCTCGACGTTTCGGCGTCAATAGAATTTTCAACTCTTTTTCTACTAATGGTTCATATAATGTTCTCACATCACTCATAGGAAGCCGCGCTTCTTGGTCAGCTT
>JABAOH010012684.1_pt1 | contig 10148 bp, 10 predicted proteins | sample 7062181 | NCBI WGS metagenome assembly JABAOH01 (sample SAMN14538630, study PRJNA623070) | marine sediment metagenome | biome: marine biome [ENVO:00000428]; feature: marine pelagic biome [ENVO:01000023]; material: deep marine sediment [ENVO:00002113]; isolation source: pool of 5 deep marine... | reverse complement strand
AGGTTCTTTCCCACCATCCCCGTCATGCCTGCACCCTTTGCGATCTCCAGGGACTCATTGAAGCTTTTGAGGGCCTCCTCATGGAGTCCTTTCTTCCTCTGGGCGACCCCGATCCAGTGCAGATTTCTCACGACCATTTTCTCAAATCCATTCTCCGTGCTTGTCTGGAGGGATTGATTTAGATGCCTCAACGCCTCGTCGAAGTCTCCCTCGTAAAAGTGAATCACGCCGATGGCGTTGGAACATAAAGCTACTCCCCCCCACTTGTTCATGGACCTGAGCTTCTCAAGCCTCTTTCCCCATTTGGCGAGATCCCCCGGGGAATACTGGCCTTTCCAGACTCGCTGTATTTCTTCCTTGATTGTGCCTCTTTGCCGTTTTTGTCCCTGTGCATAGGGAAGGTAGACCAGGCTTACATTCCAACTGAGAAAGATGAAGCTCAAGATAATGATCATTTTTGTCATAATGACTCTCCGTGATCGCTCAATCGCCCAAGCGTCATTTCGCCCTCACCAAGAGCAAAAATACAAAAGCCTCCAAGGAGCTGTGAAAATCCCTCAGAGGCTGCTTATCTGCACCTTCTGGCAAAATCCTCTCATAGCTCACCCCAGAAGGTCGGAGTCATGTCGTTAATTGGGCATCACCGACATCCTCTGTGTACCACACGGGATGTGAAATCGCAAGTTCCTATTCCAAAATGGGTCATGATGGTCACCTTTTCTTCAGATGCAATCCGTGGAATACGTAGAGGCGTTAGAAATCTTTGCTTAACCCCCTTCCGATCCAAACAACCCCACCGTTAGGTGGATCCCAGCCCTCATGTCCGTTTGAGTATTCCCGGTGACCCGCATTCCAAGGCAACCTCAAAATACAGTATTTCTCCCCCATAAAATACAGGGTTCACCCCATTTGCTTCTCATCAGCTCTGTTTCATAATACTATAGTCCGTATGTTGGTTCTAAGACCTGATTAGTAAGAGGTCACAGGGGCATGCATGATAAGCGGAAATTTCCTCGGTTTCCAGTAACGAAACCGGTCATTTGCTCCCGCTACGGGAGGCAGATGACCATGCGAACCCTCAATATCAGTCGGGGCGGATTGAAACTGAACGCCAATTTCGATCTAGGCGTTGGTGAGTCCCTGGATTTGGCGATTCTTGCAAATGGCACCAAAATACGGTGTAGAGGAGTAATCCTTGCAATCGAAGAATTCAACCATAAGGTTCACGCCAGGTTGTGTTTCGCGCGCATCTCGGAAGTTGATTTTAAGAAACTGTGCGATTATCTGGATACTCTTTCGCGGGGACGCTTCCAAAAGTGGGTAATCGGTGGTCTCCTCATGCTATCGGCTTATATCGCCTACCTCATTCTCCGTACCTACTTTTTCCGATGATCTCCATTTTTTGGGGTTTCCTCCGGCGACCAGGATTCCCACCTTCAAATCCAAGAGTACTTCGTGAGGATGCTACCGCCCTAACCTTAACTGCCTGGTGGGAGGCGATGAATAACCTCTTGCCTTTGAGCCATAATGGTATGATATAGCATTATGAGGTGATAAGAGGGATGGGAAGGAGAGCCGCATGAAGAGAATCGCAGCTGTTGTTTTTCTAGGAGCCTTTTTTGCTCTTCCCGGGGAGATTGGATACGCCCAGTCTTTGGATGAATCGCTCACGAAGCGGGGCGGAAACCCGCCCGTCATTACCCACTCGTTTGCCTCCGAGCAGCTCCACCACGGTGATACCTGGAGGATTTACGTGGCGGCCAAGGACCCGGATGGGGATATGCGACGATTTGTTGGCGTCCTCGAGCAGGTAGGTTATGGGAGGTATCCGAGCAGTTTAGTACGCATCAAGAAGAAGAACCGGCAGGAGCTGCGGGGATATCTCGTTTTCCATAGCAGCAGTGGCATGGGCCTCAGTGTTTCCGAGTGGACTCAGCTCAAGCTGACCCTTTCCATCCGGGACAGGGGCGGAAATACCAGTAACAGGGTAGTCTTTCCCCTTGTCCTTTCCCGTGGAGCCAAGCAGCCACCGCCGCCACCTCCCTTCGATAGCGGCGGTTTGGATAAGCTAGGGGTGATGTGGTTCGACCTCGTAGACCCTTCGCTGGACGGGGGGTACAGGAGAGGTCCATTCCGACGGTGGTAATGAAAGATGAGGGTTAGCGATCCCCGTACTCACTTTGCCACCGGAGAAACGATGGGTCCCGAAAACCCCGAAGAAGAAGCAAGGCAGCGCTGCCAGCGATCTTTTTTTGTCTCAGCCTGTATTCAATAACTCCATAGTTCTTTTAGGGGGACTCGTTCTGACCCCAAGGGTCGAGAACCGACCTGTTTTCAGAACGGATTATTCAATCTCCTCGATGTACTTACGATAGAGTCCCCGAAATTGATGGTACGTCAGCCCTAAGGCCCGGGCTGCCTTTCTTTGATTGTACTTAGTCTTCCGAAGTGTCCGCTGCAACAGCCGAATCTCCAGCTCACGAACTGCCTCTTTAAGGGGATTGCCCATGAGGTGCTCGATCGAGGGCGTACCGACTTCAGCCGTACGACCTTCTTCCTTCGGTGGTCGATGCCCCCCATGGGGAGAACGAAATGGGTCGAAGACAATGTCCGCGATCAGCATTGAATCCGATCGATACACTGCACGCTCAACCAGGTTTTTCAGTTCGCGCACGTTCCCAGGCCAGGAATAGCTCTCCAGTGCCGCAATGGCTTCGTCGCTGAATTGGGGTATTTCCTCCCGGCCCAGTTCAAAAGCCATTCTTGCTGCAAAATGGTTTGCCAACAGAAGAATATCCTCTTTCCGTTCCCTGAGAGGGGGCAAGAAGAGTACTTCAAAAGAGAGTCGATCCAGCAGATCCTGTTTGAATTGCCCTTTCTCTGCGAGCTCCACCAGGTCAGCGTTGGTAGCCGCGATAATTCGCACGTCCACCTCAATACGTTCTGAACTTCCAACCCGTTCAAATGTGCTATATTCCACGACGCGCAGTATTTTCTCCTGCACTTCCATGGGAATGCTGCCGATTTCATCCAGGAAAAGGGTGCCTCCATCGGCAGCTTCAAATCTGCCGGTCCGTCGCTTTTCAGCCCCCGTAAATGCCCCTCTTTCATAGCCGAATAGTTCTGATTCGATAAGGGAGGGGGTGAGGGCTGAACAACTGAGTGCCACCAGTGGGCCTTTCCATCTGTTCGAAAGAAAATGCAATCTCCGCGCAGCCAGTTCTTTTCCAGTCCCCCGTTCGCCTATGAGCAGCACAGGCCGATTGACAGGTGCAACCCGGGAAAGGCGTTCCTCAAACTCCAGGAATACTTCGGACTGCCCCAGGGCCTCGACCGTTCCCATAGGGGATCCCGGGTGTATACGTTCTTTTGGGGAAGATCTGGAAGTTTTCATGGCAAAAAATGGAATATAGTAGTTAATGATACCAATATTTAGTAAAATATACCATTAACCGTAGGTTTCTGTCAAGTTGAGAACCTCTTGAAATCATTAAACTTTTAACGAAGAGTTAGCGATGGCACAATTCCTGCTTTTCAAGTTGCTAAAGTCAAGGAATGGAGGTAACATAATGGGAATTTTTACACGCTTTCGTGATATCGTCAGTTCCAACATTAATGCCATGCTGGATAAGGCGGAAGATCCGGAGAAACTGATCAAACTGATGATCCGTGAGATGGAGGATACGCTGGTTGAGATCAAAGCGTCGTGCGCCGGGGTTATGGCAAACAGCAAAAAGGTTCAACGCGAGCTGGACGACGTTCAGTCCCAGGAGGGATATTGGAAGGAGAAGGCAGAGCTTGCGGTGAACAAAGGCCGAGATGATCTCGCACGGGAAGCGCTGATGGAAAAGCGAAGATACAGCGACCGGGGGGATGCACTTAAGAAAGAGCTGATAGGGTGCGACAGTCTGGTTGAGCAGTATCAGGACGACATTCGGCAACTTGAGGATAAACTCGGGACTGCGCGAGAAAAACAGCGTATCCTGGTACAACGCCACATTCATGCAAACGGGAAAAAACGTGCCCAGCAAGAAATCCGGCGCATGGAGAGTACTGAGGCCATCATCAAGTTCGAGGAGCTAGAGAACCGAATCGAAAGGATGGAAGCCGAAGCTGATCTGGTCAATTTCGGACGAAAACCCACGCTGGAGGGAGAACTGGATACCCTTGTCCTTGACGACCAGATTGAAAAGGAATTGGAAAACCTGAAATCTTCTCTTACAAGGAAAGGGAAGAATACTCGGGCACCAAAGAATTCTAACCATTGATTACTATCCCTGTAGATCAATTGAATACTTCGGGAAGCCGCACGAGAAGATGCGAAATGGCCGGGATTTGGTTCTTTGAAAGAAATGGCTCTGCTAGCAGAAGGGATGATGTTCCCGGTTCGCCCGACATGAAATCCCGTTCTGCACGCTATCGAAGGGAGTAAAATCAACCATGCAAGGGGCTCTCATTGTTACTATCGTTTTCGGAGGTATCGTGCTGGCATTGGCCATTATTGGAAGTACCATCCTCATGGCCATCAAAATCCTCAGAGGAGGGTTGTCCCGTAAAGGGCAGAAATTCGAGGCGGAGGAAGCCAGGATGATTCAAGAGATATATGAGGGACTTTCACGAATGGAAGAGCGTGTGGAGGCTCTGGAGACTATTATTCTGGATTCCAAAGGAAAGGACCGTGCATCATGAAACGATTTGAAAAGATTCTTCGCGGTGGGCTCTATCGTTCCCGCAATGGTCTTGTACTCGGTGTGTGCAGAGGCATTGCCGAGCATTTTGACTTCTCGGTCTTTTGGGCGCGAGCCATCGTGCTCATCCTGCTTTTTTTCAGTGGGTTGTGGCCGATTATGGCATTGTACTTCATCGCGGCCCTCTTGATGAAACCCGAGCCGGTTATTCCCATCGAAAGTGATGATCAGCAGGAGTTCTATAACAGCTATATCTATTCAAGAAAAGGGGCGATTGACCGGCTGAAACGGAGATATGAGAACTTGGAGCGTCGAATTCAGCGAATGGAACACACGGTTACGACAAAAGAGTTCGATTGGGATCGTAGACTGAACACATAGGCTTGCCTTCCAACCTCAAGCCGAAAATCGGAAATAGCCTTGCCAGCAAACGTGCTTCCGGCCCCAGGCGACTTTTAGAGGAGTGAGTCTACTCCGGACACATATCAAAATTGAATTCCAAGTTCAATTCCCCTCCTGCCCCACCAATCCAACCCCTACATCCCTTTCAGCTAGATTTTTGGCCGGCAAGTGCCCCGCAAGCCCCGCCTTGTAGGCGGGGTCAAGGGGCACAAATAAAAATGAAATTTCATTTCCGGAAAGCCCCGCCCTGTGGGCGGGGAGCTTTACATTGGGAGAAGATTTGTAATAATCAACTAAAAAGGGTTTTGCTTTCTCATTCATGATGATTTCGTAAAAAGTCGGAATCAGACGGCAAAGAAAAAAGATTCAGATGCAAGGCGCGCAAATCCTGAGGAATGAGGCGTACAGAGAAGTACGCTGCAATGACGAGGGATGCAGCGCAACGCAGCCCTTCGACTCTGCTCAGGACCGTGAGTTTGTCGAACGGCCTGTCGAACGGCAGATGGACTTTTTACGAAGCCGTCATTCATGAATTGCGAAAGATCGTTACCCCAAAGGCAAAGCCATGTATGAAGGTGAGAAGGAGGGTTCCACCCCTCAGGGGGGGGAGCGGCCTCGGAGGGGGTGAGATATGAAAAAATATGTGGTGGGAGGCCTATTGGTCCTGGTTTTTTTATTAGTAGTATATAGCCAGAATTTGTGGGAAAAGCCGGGGGCTGTGACCGAATCTTTTCCCACTCGCGTAAGGCGGCGCATTTCGGGAAAGGCGGGTACTAAGACACCTTCAGAGAAACCATATCAATTCGTTTACGCTAAAACTGCATGTAACATAAGGAGAGGGCCAGGAACTAAATACTCAATCACTCGCAAGGCGACAAAAGGGGAAAGGCTCGATTATATTTCTCGTAAGGGCAACTGGTATAAATTGAGAGTAGCAAGGGGTAAACCTCAGGAATGGGTTCATAAGAACGTTGTTATTCCACCGGAGAAATCTAATCTTGAAACTGTGCGATAACCTCAAGTAATCAGCCAAATTATTCCATTCTGTCATTCCTCCACCCACAACCGTTAATATGATTGATGAGAGCAGAACGTCTTCGCGTAGGGGTTGTGTACCGCTGCAGTGAGTATGATATCAGAGATCCTCATCTCGACCATACCAGATGACTTTTGGGATGAAGATCTCGGTGGCGGGTGGGAGCGTGTCTTTGCTCACGCTGAATGTATTGGTCTCAAGGAACCGGGCCTGATAGGGTCCATCAAGAAATCTCTGCAACACAAACGTGTTGTTGTAGTAGTGCATGGGAACCGCGATTTTCGGCTTGAGCTGTTCGACCACCTTCTTGGCACTTTCGGGACCCATCGTGTACGATCCTCCAATGGGAACAAAGAGAATATCTATGTGCCCGATGAGATCAAGCTGATCTTCATTAAACGGTTCTCCTGCATCACCGGTGTGGCAGATGCAGAGGCCGTCCATTTCGAAGACAAAGGCGGATCCCTTTCTGAGTTCATACCAGGTTCTCATATGGATGGGTACATTATAGATCAGAACATCGCGTAAGCTGGTGTTGATCTCGTTCCACTCGAGCCCCCATGACTCCAGGCCCCGCAGAATGAGCGGATCTCCTTTGGCCAGTCCGACATTGCTATGATTTCTCGTCTCTTTCCCCACCGTCACCACGTGGGGCCATACCTCAGGCACAGGATAACCGAGATATTCGCTGAAAGGGTCGGTGACGATTCTGGTTCCGGAGCTCGAGGTGATCTGGAAGAAGGCATGGCCGAACCACGTGATCTCTACGAACCCTGAAGCTGCAGCCGGAACAATGAAGGGAGCATTGTCCCCCACAGACCATGAAGCAGCAGCACGCCTGAACAGAGGTTCGTTCCCTTCAGCGATATTGGGATTACGGCACGCAGCATGGACCTCTGTTAGTGAGAGAATCATCCAAATACAGCAAAAGGCCGCGACCCGTATGATGAGGACATTTCTCTTCATAGAAGCGGCTCCCTTTTGTTACCCGACGATGTGAGGAAAACGCACCCTTGTTAACTCCCTGCTTACAGATCGCCCTCTCGAACCACCTTGAGAACGTAAATCTCTGTTACCGGAGGCAGGGTATCCTTGCTCACGATGAATCTGTTGGTATGAAGGAACCGTGCCGGGTGGAGACCGTCTGTGAAACGTTCCAAGACGCCCGTCCCATACCAATAGTGCATGGGGACCACGATCTTCGGTTTTAGCTGATCGATAATCCGCTTAGCCTCTTCCGGCCCTGCGGTGTATCTTCCTCCGATGGGCACCAGAAGCACGTCGATATGACCGAGGAACTGGAGCTGATCCTCGTTGAACGGTTCACTGACATCCCCTGCGTGCAAGATGCACATGCCATCCATCTCAAAGACGAAGGCGGCTCCCTTCATGCTTCCCCGATATTCCATATACCCTCTCTGATGGGTGGGCACATTATAGATCAGAACATCCCGGAAGGTTGTGTTAATCTCGTTCCACTCGAGTCCCCATGACTCCAGCCCGCGGAGAATGAGCGGATTTCCCTTCGGCAGTCCAACGTTGTTATGGTTTCCGTGCTCTCGGCCAACGGTCACAACATGAGGCCAGACGTCGGGCATGGGGAAGCCCATGGGGCCGAAAGGATCGGTGATGATCTTCGTTCCGCTGCTGGAGGTGATCTGGAAAAAGGAGTGGCCGAACCACTCGATCTCCACAAATCCTGAAGCTGCAGCCGGAACAATGAAGGGAGCATCGCCCCGTACAAGATTTGGGTTTCTACAAGCCGCCTCCACCTGCCCTGAAAAGACAGTGAGGCAGACGAAGGATATTGTCAGCAGCACCAAGAAGCTTGAATTCCTTCTCATGTCAACCTCCCGATATCACGAACAATGCATACCGTAGTAGGGTTAGGGTTAAAGTCAAGAAGCCCGTTTGGTCTTAGAAAGTGCACGTATTTACATCAGTCCCCAGCGCCTCCTCAAATACCATTCTGATGACAGAAGGCCCAGAACGATAGCCATCACAAGGGGTGTTGCCCACATCGGCAGGCTCGTTTCCTCAACAAATCGCTTTTCCGCTTTTTGGGCATACCCTTCGATTTCCCTGAAAAGGTCATCACCGCGCGATACATATTTCCCTCCCGTGGATGCAGCGATCTTTTTGAGCTGGTCATGGTCGGGGGCGGCATCCAACCTCTCGAGAGGCCCGGCCACGACCATGGATTCTTCCAGGTGGCCGTCGGGAGTCTCGACCTTGATTCGATAGATTCCCCCCTTCTCGGGAAGGAAGGAGACGAGGTACTCACCGGGCTGCGGACTGGGTTTGAGTTTCGACTCGATCTTGACTCCCTCGGGATTGAAGACGGAGAACGAGACGGCTGCGTCAGACCTCTTGGATGGATCCTCCCCGTGGGATTGGATTCTGACATCGATCTCCTGACCGGCGGATGCGGCCATTTCCGGCAGGATAATCTGAAACGGATCGAGGCTCGGATCTTTGGTAAGCCATCGGATCATGCTGTGAACGAGCCTGAGATAGGGCTGATTCCCCTTCCCTCTGGCTACCATCCCCATGTACCATTTCCAGACATAGTCTGTTGCTAAGGCCAGGACTCTCCCTTTTCCGTACCCAGATACGGTGAGAATCGGCCAGGGAATTCCATCTGTACTTTCTATGAGGACGGTCGAAGATCTTTTGGCCTCCATCAGATTGATGCCGTCCAAGGGAGGCATCTCTTGCCAAAACCGGAGAAGGTCCGCATCGTTCTCTCGAAAATCATCGAAAAAACGCATCATAGGATGTTTGGCTCCTGCTCGGCTCAATCTTACCCCGATGGGTGAATCCCGTCGATAGAATTCCTCCTCGACAAATCGGAAGGGAAGAATGTCTCCCATTGGGGATAAACTATTTCTTCCCTCATTGAAGAGATTGGGCCCTCCGATCATCGCGAAGCCACCCCCATCTTTTACGAAATTCCTGAGGCTCTCAAGGTAATCAGGACGCAAATAGAGGGAGTAATTGAAATTGTCGAAGATGACGATGTCGAAATTGGTCAGCTCCTTGGTGAAAAGGGTTTCCACCGGGAATGGGATGAGGCTCTGTTCGTGAGTGCGAACATTCAAGGTATCCGAAGGGGTCCTCAGGATGACGAAGGAGAGGAGATCGATAGAAGGGTCGCTCTTAAGAGCAGTCCGCATGAAACGGTAATTCATGCTCGGGGTTCCCGAAGCCATCAAGATCCGAATCTTGTCACGGACCACTTTGATGGAGAGGTTGATTTGATTGTTTGCGACAATGTTCTCCCCAACCTGTTGCGGAACCGAAATCGAGAGACGTTTCTGGCCCACCTCACTCGGGACGAAGGAGAGAGAGGTGATCACCTCCCCGGGATCGGCCTGGATGTGGATGTGTTTGGCCGTGAGGAGCTTTCCCGAATCTTTCAGAAGAACCGGGAGGGTCGAGCCCATGTATCCATAACTTTTTATCGTGACGTCAATAATGACCTCCCGGTCCCTGAAGGCAAGGGCAGGGGCTTTAATCCCTTTGATCAGGATATCCCTGTAGGCCTTGGGATTCCCAACCGGAACGGTGATAGTGGGAAGCTGTTGCGCTTGATTCTCATTCCACCCCACGTTCCCATCGCTCAAGAGGACGGCGACGGAATTCTTCACGCCGAGTGATTTGAGTGCCTCGCTTACATCTCCCTTATTCCCTCCGGCCTTCAGGCGGCCCAAATCGCCGACCTCCAGAGGCCTTAGCGATTCGGCCAGCCCATAGAGGCTCACTTCAAACTTCTCGCTCAGAGACCGCAAAAGAGGGTTGTCACCTTCCGTCAGGAGGGCCTTGGCTTCATCGAGACGGGGGACTTTTTCACGAGGGGCGGATTGCCCCATGCTTTGAGACGTGTCGACAAGGATGGCGATGGCGGGAGCTATCTTGTGTTCCTTCTGGGCCACCAGAGAAGGGTTGAGGGCAAAGGCCACGAGAAGAGAGATTGCACCGAGGCGCAGAAGGGAGATGATGAGGGCCCTCGTCTTCCCCAA
>JABAOH010010054.1_pt2 | contig 10152 bp, 10 predicted proteins | sample 7062181 | NCBI WGS metagenome assembly JABAOH01 (sample SAMN14538630, study PRJNA623070) | marine sediment metagenome | biome: marine biome [ENVO:00000428]; feature: marine pelagic biome [ENVO:01000023]; material: deep marine sediment [ENVO:00002113]; isolation source: pool of 5 deep marine... | reverse complement strand
CCCGGAGGGGCACATGGTGGTGACGATCTTGCGGTGGTAGAACGAGGGCGCGCCGACGATGGGCAAGGTGAGTTGCGGTGTGATGCCGTAGACGCCGATGCTGGAGGCAGTGCCGCCCTGGCGGACGACGCGGGTGGCGGCCTCGAACGTGGCCTGGGTACCCACGGCTTCGACGGCGACGTCCACGCCCTGGCCATTGGTGAGGGCCATGATTTCGGCAACGGGGTCTTTCTCCTTGGCGTTGATGACGACGGAGGCGCCTACCTTCTTGGATACCTCCAGGCGCTCGGGAACGGTGTCCACGCCGATGACCAGGCCGCAACCGCGGGCACGGGCGCCGGCGGTGGCGCACAGGCCCAGGGGGCCCTGGGCGAAGACTGCCACGGAGTCGCCGAAGGCGGCCTCGGCGCGATCGATAGCGCCGAAGCCGGTGGACATGATGTCTGTGGCCAACATCGCTGCTTCGTCGGAGACGCCGTCGGGCACCTTGGCGACATTCACCTCGGCGAAGGGGACGCGGAAGTACTCAGCTTCGCAGCCGAACAGTACGCGGCCGAGCCGGCCACCGGTGCCAGTGCACATCGAGTAGTCCCCGCGCAGGCAGGCTGCGCACTTGCCGCAGCCAACGAGGCAGGAACTGATGACGCGCTCGCCGGGCTGGAAGCGGGTTACCCCCGGACCCACGGCGTGGACGGTGCCCACGCCCTCGTGGCCCATGGGGAGGCCCTCCGGCAGCAGGCAACCAGCGTAAATGCCTGCCAGCAACTCGTTGGGGTACTCGTCTAAGAAGTGCATGTCGGAGCCGCAGACGGTGGCCATGGTCATCTTGACCACGATCTCGCCTTCGCCGGGCTCGGGGATGGGAACGTCCAGCATCTCTACCTTGCCGAGGGCGGTCTTGATGCAGGCTTGCATGGGTAACCTCCTCTGATTCGGGTGGCCGCGCCAATGACAGCATAGCGGTCGCTCTAAGTCAAGGGGAGGGCCTCTCGTTGACCGGCGGGCCGGGTTGGGCTAATCTGGAGCGGGATCAAAGGAGAACGCCATGGCAAAGCGGACCAAAGTTGAACTGAACGTCAGCCCCCGCCCAGTCCTGGGCAAGAAGGTGAAGCGCCTGCGGCGTGAGGGAATCATTCCCGCCAACGTGTACGGGCGCGCCTTGGACTCGGTAGCGATTCAAGTGGGAAGGGACGATCTCGTGCGGGTCGTCCGAACCGCCGGCCGCAACGAGATCATCTACCTGCGTCTGGATGGCGAGGAGCCTCGCCCCACCTTCGTGCGTCAGATCCAGCGGCATCCGGTGACGGACGCCATCCTGCATGTGGACTTCTACCAAATATCGCTTGCAGAGAAGGTTCGTATGGATGTGCCCGTGGCCCTGGTGGGGACCGCCCCTGCGGAGCAGACCTACGGGGGCACCCTATTGCACAGCCTGGACAGTATCGCGGTGGAGGGCCTTCCCACCGATATTCCCTCCGTCATCGAGGTCGACGTATCCCGTCTGGAAGAGATCGATGCGGCCATCCATGTAGAAGAACTGACTGTGTCTGGCCAGGTGACCGTCCTCACGGATCCCGAGGTGGTGGTGGCGAAGATCGCTCCGCCGCACGTGGAGAAGGAGGTCGAGGAAGAGGTTGTGGAGGAAGAGGAAGCGGCAGAAGAGGCCGCTGAAGAGGAGGCTGCTGAGGAGGGCGTGGCGGAGGAGGCCGCGGCCGAAGGCGGCGAGGAGGACAAAGGCTAGCCTCTTCGCGCCATCGACCCGGTGGGGAGAGCGTTCGCTCTCCCCGCTTTCGTTATGGGCCCAGGCTGCAGCCGATGAAGTCTCGCGCCCCCCGCAGGAACTCGGCCGCGGTCACCCGGCGTCGTCCCTGCCGCTGTACCGACAGTACGGCCAGCAACCCATCCCCCGTCTGTACCGCGAACGCATCTCCGTCGACTTGGGGTGGGAGTTCCGGTCGACGTTCCTCCGTGAGCGGCACCACCGTTCCTGGAGGCGGTCCCTCGCCGGGGAGGGCCCAGGCCTCCCAGATGTGGAGTATCTGGCCGTCCATCGTGGTGTAGGCACCCGGCCAGGGGTTGTGGGCGCGCACCTGGCGCCACGTCCGTACCGCCGGCAGGGACCAGTCGATGGCGCCGTCCTCTTTCTTCAGCAGGGGCGTCTTGGTGGCCAGGGAATGGTCTTGCGGCTGTGGGTTGATCTCATGTCGCAGCCAGCGCGGGAGCGTGTCCGCCAGCAGGTCAGCGGCGAGGGGAGCGAGCTTCTCCGCCAGTGTGCCGGCGGTGTCCTGATCCTCGATGGGAAGGGAGCGTTGGGCCAGGATGGGCCCGCTGTCCATGCCGGGGTCCATGAGCATGATCGTGGCCCCCGTCTCGCGGTCGCCGGCGAGGATGGCGGTGGGGATGGGGGAAGCGCCACGGTGTCGTGGCAGGAGCGAGGGGTGGATGTTGAGCACTCCCTTGGGCGGAATCGCCAGCACTTCCTGGGGCAGGATCTGGCCGTAGGCCACGCCTATGCCCACCTCGGGATGGAGGGAAGCAAGGTCGGCCAGCGCTGAGGGGTCACCTAGGCTCTCCGGCTGGCGGACGGGCAGGCTCATCGCCAGGGCAGCGGTCTTGACGGGTGGGGGAGTGAGGTGGCGGCCGCGTCCGGCGGGCCGGTCCGGCTGGGTATAGACCGCCGCTATCTCATACCCCTCGTCCGCGAGCCGGCGCAGGGAGGGGACGGCGAAGGCCGGTGTGCCCAGAAAGACGATGGCCATGACGGTCCGCTCGCCGATTCTAGCACGCGCCGCCTCCGTAACGCGATACGAACTGGGAGCGTTATAACTTGGGATGTCTGTACGATTAGCCGCTGTGCGCTCTCTCTGGCCGCTCATGGCTCTGCTGGCCGCGGCGGTTCTGTTGTTGGGTCTGGCCTGCAACGGCAGCGGTGAAGGGGAGCCTACGATCGGCATCACTCTCGCCAGCCCTACGCCGACGCCAGTATCCACGCCCACTCCTGAGCCGACGCCGAGCCCGACGCCTACACCAACGCCGATCGCTGACGTTTGTGGGGTCAACCCGGACCCCGCCCCTCCAAGCGTCCTCCAAGTGCAGGAGCCACAGCCAGGCCAGCGGGTGAGGACCCCGTTCCATGTTCGCGGCTGGGGCTCCTCACCAGTGTTTCACGAGATAGGAATGGTGCTGGCAGTGGTCGACGCCGATGGCGAGCTGGTGCGCGTGATGGTGGACGTACCGCCTCAGCCGCGGGCCCACCGCGCACTGCCGGCGGGCCTGCAGAACACGGATTTCACACACCCCTTCGCCGCGGATGTCCTGCTCACGGATCTGGCCGGCCCGACGCCGTTTTGCCTGTGGGCGTTTCTAGAGACGGACGAAGATGGTAACCCCAAGCAGATGGTGCAGGTGCCCGTGATCGTCACTCCCTAGGGTGAGCTCCGGACGACCACCGGCTGGCCGATGTCCACACCGAGTTCAGCGGCGGCGCTGCCTCCCGCCAGAGCGATTTCCAGGAAGCCAGAGCTGCCCACCAGCGCTGTCATGCCTTTGCTGCTGGCGTAGGTGTGCTGAAGCCCCTCGATCTGCCGGTCCTTCACCTGCACGATGAGCTCGGCCGAGGGCAAGTCCTCGCCGCGAATGTCCGTGATGAGGTTGCCGAAGACGTCAATGTGGACGATGTGCCCGTTTCGGGACCCGTCGGGCTTCCTGTGTGCCCGGAACGGCGCTAGGGCGACCACCTCGTCCACCGGCTCGCCCAGGTCTGACAGCGGCACGCCCAGGGAGAGGTGCGCCGCCGCTGGCGCGAAGATGTCGCGGCCGTGGAACGTATCGCTGACGGGCTGCCGGTGGTAGCGGGGATCGCTCAGGGCCACGCCGGAGGAGCCCTCCGGGAGACGCACCCGTCCGCTGGCGTCGCCTGCCCCGCTTCGGACGTCCTCAGGCAGGGCCGGGGAGAGGACGCCGTTGTCCGGTCCCACGAATGTTCCACTGGGCGTCCGAACCGCGATGGCCCGTCGATGGCTACCCACCGCGGGGTCCACGACGGCTATGTGGATGCTGCCGGGCGGGAAGTAGGGGATGCACGCCTCCAGCAGGAACGCCCCCTGCTCGATCCGCTGCGGCCTCACCGCGTGGCTCACGTCGACGATGACGGCCTGCGGGTTTAGGGAGAGGATGACGCCCTTCATGGAGGCTACGTACGGGTCGGCCAGGCCGAAGTCGGTGGTCAGGGTGATAACGGGCTGTCGCGGCACGGCCGCGCTACTCGCCCAGCAGCTCGTCACTTTCGCCCACCGCCCACTGGGTGACGCTGGCGAAGCGGGAGGCCGGGTGGAACAAGGTGCCCAGCTCTACGTTCTGGATCTCCTCCGCCAGGAAGTAGGTGAACACGGGATAGTAGAGGAGGACGCTGGGCACGTCCTCCTGGAACTTCTGCTGGAACGTGTAGTAGAGGGCCTGGCGCTTATCGAGGTCGGTGGTCTGGCGGGCCTCCTCGATCAGCCTGTCGGCGTCCTCGCTTTGGTAGCCAGCGATGTTGGTGCCGTCGGGGGGCTCAACCTGAGAGCTGTGCCAGGCGGGGTACGGGTCGGGATCGGGGTCGGGGTCCCAGCCGAGGATCGCTGCCTGATACTGGTGGGCGACCAGGACTTCCCGCAGGTCTCCCAGGTCCTGGGGAGCCACGGTCACCTGGATGCCCGCCTCGGCCAGTTGGTTGGCGATCTCTTCGGCCAGGTTTCTGCGCAGTTCGTCCTGATCGGTCATCAGGGAGATGCTCAGCTCCTTCCCTTCCTTCTGACGGATGTCGCTATCGGTCATGTGCCAGCCGGCTTCCTCCAGAAGGCTGCCGGCTCTCTCCAGGTCGCGCGGCTGGGGCTCCAGCTCGGGATTGTAGGCCCAGGTGCCCGGCACCATGGGGGAGTCTGCACGGACGGCGCGGCCACCCAGCAGTTTGCCGATGATGTCGTCCACATTGATGGTGAGGGCGACGGCTTGACGCAGCGCCATATCATCGAAAGGGGCCTGGCTGTTGTTGAGGAAGAGGACAGTGTACTGATTCCGGTTGGCGGTGTAGGCGCGGAGGCCCGACGTGGAGGTGAGAAGGTCGAAGTCTTCCTGGCTGGCGTCGGGCCCCAGGATGAGCCCCTGCACCTCGCCGCGGCTGAGGGCGGCGGCGGCGGTGGAGGGATCGGGGTAGAAGTGGAGTTCAATCTTGTCCACGGCCGGCGATTCCCCGTAGTACGTGGGGTTGGCCCGCAGGATCGCCTTGGTCTGATCCAGTTGAGCCAGGCGGTACGGACCCGTGCCTACGGGGGCCTGATTGAAGGGGCTGTCGGCGATGGTGGCCCCGCTGGCGCCCTCGAGGACATGTTTGGGCAGGAGGCCGATGGTGGTGTGGGTGAGGAAGGGGGCGAACGGCTCCGGAAGCTCACACAAGAGGGTGAACTCGTCGGGAGCGCTGCAGGAGACTTGGCGCCACAGCTGTCCGAGGGTCGGGTCGCTGGGCAGGTCCCGATCGGCCAGGAGTCCGAACGTGAAGACGGCATCCTCGGCGGTAAAGGCTACGCCATCGTCCCACGTGACATCGCGGCGGAGATGAAAGGTGTAGGTCAGACGGTCGTCAGCGATCTCCCATGACTCGGCCAGATCGGGCAGGACCTTGCCCTCGGCTCCGAGCCTTGTGAGGCCGGAGAACACCAGCGCTGACAGGTCGCGGTCGGTGTCGTTAAGGGGCGCAAACAGCGGGTTCACCCGGGCCGGGGAGCCGACGATCGCCTCCACGTAATGCTGGCCTCCGTTGTCCCCGTCGGACGAGTCCAGGGCGTTGGCGAGGATAAGCCAGAGCACCGCGATGGCGATGACCCCAAGGAGCAGGGCGGCGAGCAGCGGCCATTGCGGGCGCGGGAGGCGTCGATTGCTCATGGATTGAGGCGGAGGGGGCGCGTTAGTGGGCCACCACGCTGACGGCGGAGATGGTGAGGAAGATGATCACCAGGACGATGGTTAGCTGGAACAGCGTCTTCTCGATGCCGCGGCGGGTGCGCACGAAGGATCCGCTCTGAAGGCCACCTACACCCTCTCCCTTGACCTGCAGGAGGATGATCGCAATGAGAGCAATAGAGATGAATATCTCGCCGACGGCGAGGTAGTCTGTCAGTTCCACTTCCGGGCCCTAGCTTCCTTGGTGCTATCTGTCCAGCGCGCTGACCAGCTCCTTCTCCGCCTCTGGGGGCGGTGGCGGCTGGTTGCGATCGTAGTAGAGGCGGATTAGTGTCTGGGCCAGCTTCTTGGAGTCGTGGTGGTAGCGGTTCCTCTCGCTGACCACATCAGCCTGCAACAATCGTATCCCATTTTCCAGTTGAGAGTCGAGTGTGACCGGTTGGGAGCGGTCGGCGTTGGGCAGTGTGCCGCTTAGGTTGTCGTTGACCACCACACGGTGCAGGAAGTGACCGCCGATGTGCTCCTCAATGGCGGCGACGTGGTCTGAGAGGCTGAAGCCGTCGGTCTCGCCAGGCTGGGTGGCGACGTTGCAGACGTACACTTTGAGGGCTGGTGAGGCGACGAAGGCCCGCCGGACGCCTTCCACCAGCAGGTTGGGCAGCACGCTGGTGTACAGGCTTCCGGGCCCCAGGATGATAATGTCCGCATCCAGAATGGCGCGCACCGTTTCCGGGTAGGCTGGCGGGTTCTCTGGCAGGAGGAAGACCTCCTTGATGCGGCCCTTAGCCTTCGTCTCGGTGATGCTGGACTCGCCGCGGATGGTGCGGGCGTCATCCGTCTTGGCGCAGAGGGTAACGTTGGCCAGGGTGGAGGGAATGATCTGGCCGCGCACCGCCAGCACGCGGCTGGTCTGGCGGATGGCGTCTTCGAAGTTGCCGACGACGCCGGACATGGCGACGATGAACAGGTTCCCGAAGGAGTGCCCGGCCAGGCCGGAGCCGTCCGAGAAGCGGTACTGGAACAAGCTCGTCATGAGCGGCTCGGCATCGGCTAGGGCGGCGATGCAGTTGCGGACGTCACCCGGCGGCAGGATGCCCAGCTCGCGGCGCAGGCGACCGGAACTGCCGCCGTCGTCGGCCACGGTAACGATAGCGGTGAGGTTGGTGGTGTACTCCTTGAGCCCGCGCAGGAGGGTGGACAGGCCAGTGCCGCCGCCGATGGCCACGACCTTGGGTCCCCGACGCAGAGCCCGCTGGTTGTAGATCATGCTGACGATGCTCTCGTTGCCATTGCGGTTGGGCATCACCGCGGTCACGATGGAGTGGCTCAGCTTCCAGATGGAGTAGAGGATCAGCAGCCCGGCGGAGAACATGAACATGCCGCCACGCACGTAGCGGGGGATGAACTGGAGCGTCAGGTAGTAGACGAACCCTGGGAAGGTAAAACCGGAGATGTAGGCCTCCCGCAGAATGTAGGCGAGGCCGAAGGTCATGATCGCCACGCCGATGGCCATCAGAGCAAGCCATCGCTTGATGTGCATCCCCGGGTAGAACCACTTCAGAAAGTCGGCGTCGAGGAGGCTTCTCATAGTCCTATACTCATAACGCCGTTCTCACGGAAATGTTTACGGGTGGCCACCGAGTTTCTCCCGCAGAAGTTCGTGGACGATGCCCGGATTGGCGCGGCCCCGCGTCTCCCGCATGACCTGGCCCACCAGGAACTTCAGCGCTTCCTCCTTGCCGCGGCGGTAGTCGTCGGCGGCTTTGGCGTGCTCCGCCAGGACGCGGTCCACTGCCGTCGCGATCTCGTCGCTGGCCGTGATCTGGACGAGGCCAGCCTCCTTCACGATCTCCTTGGGCCGGCGGCCCGACTCAAACATCTCCTCGAACACGCTCTTGGCCGTCTTGCCGCTGATGGTGCCCTCCTCCTGGAGGTCGATGAGCTCTGACAGGGCATCTGGGGTGATCTTGACCTCGCTGATCTCCATGTTGCGAGCGTTGAGCAGGCCGGCGAGCTCGCTGTTGATCCAGTTGGCGACGGCCTTGGCCCGCTTCGAGCGGTTGGCCTCTGGGACCAGGGCCACCGCTGCCTGGAAGTAGTCGGCTCTGGCACGGGTCTCAATGAGGAGCGAGACGTCATAATCGGAGAGCCCGTATTCGGCCCGAAAGCGAGCCCGCTTGTCGTCCGGCAGCTCCGGCATGCGGGCGCGGATCTCGTCGACCCATTGGCGGCTGATGGCAAGGGGGGGCAGGTCGGGCTCCGGGAAGTAGCGGTAGTCGTGCGCGAATTCCTTGCTCCGCTGCGAGACGGTGCTGGCGCTGTCCTCGCGGTAGCCGCGGGTCTCGTGGACGACGCGGCCGCCGGAGTCCAGCACCTCGATCTGGCGGTGCACCTCGAACCTGATCCCGTCGTAGGCGTGGCGGAAGCTGTTGATGTTCTTGAGCTCCACCTTGACTCCGAACTCGGGCTGGGCGAGCGGGCGGACGCTGACGTTGGGCTCGCAGCGCATGTTTCCTTCTTCCATGTTGGCGCGGCTGGCGCCGATGTAGCGCAGGATCTGGCGGAGCTTCACAAGGTAGTCACGGGCCTCCTCAGGGGAGCGTATGTCCGGCTCGGAGACGATCTCCATGAGGGGTACGCCGGAACGGTTGACATCCACCAGGCTATAGGTCTCGCCGCTGGCGTCCGTGACATGCATGAGCTTGGCGGTGTCCTCCTCCAAATGGACGCGGGTGATGCCGATCCGCTTCGTTCGGCCGTCGGCGTCAATCTCCAGCCAACCGTTGCAGCAGAGGGGGAGGTCGTACTCGGAGATCTGGTAGCCCTTCATGAGGTCCGGATAGTGGTAGTTCTTGCGGTCGAACTTGGCCTGCTCCGGTATCTCGCAGTTGAGGGCCAGGCCGGTCATGATGGTCATCTCCACCGCCTGCCGGTTGATGACCGGGAGAACACCGGGCATGCCCAGGCAGACCGGACAGACGTGAGCGTTGGGGGCCGAGTCCAAGGATGGCAGGGGGCAGGAGCAGAACATCTTGCTGCCCGTGAGCAGCTGAACGTGGACCTCTAGCCCGATGATCGTCTCGTAGCGGGCGGCGGTAGTGGTCATATGGACAGGCAGAGTATATCAGCGATCGGCGTGGGCGAACAAGGGAACGACCTGCCGCCACGCTACGGCCGCTTGACCGATCCACGTTGGGCGCTCGAAGCCTGGACAGACTCCGGCGGAGCGCATATCATTGCCTATCGCGCATCTGAAGAATGGGACCAAGGATGAGCGAAAGCCGGCGCGACTATGGGGACGGCCGATCTCTTCTGAGACGCGTGTTGCACAAGCACGGCGAGTTCATCCTGTACGTCGCTGCCGGCGTTGCCTATATCACCCTTGGTGTCTTCGTCAAGCAGGCGCTGGCCTTGTGGCTCGAGGGGGCGGCCTTCCTTCTCCTGACTGTATGGCTTCTGCCCGCCCTGGTTAGGCGCCTGTTTTGAGCTGGGCTGCGCACGATTTCGAGGCCTATGTAATCCAGCGCCACCTGGGGCGGCACGTCAGCCTTCTTCCCATACTGGTGGGCACCTACGCCCCGGACACGTTCACGAAGTGGTTCGTGTACGGGGTCGATCTTGGCTTCATCAAGCTCGCTGCCGACGACCCGGCGCAGTTCCATCGCGGCTGGCCGGGAGCCGGCTTCACGCACTCCCTCCTTTTCGGCCTCGTAGTGGCGGCGGTGGCGCTCCTCATAACGCGCAACCGGGTTTGGGGGCTGAGCGTGCTGATCGGGGCCTGGGCCCATTCGATCACGGACACGTTCGACTCACTCGGCTGCATGCTCTTCTTTCCCTTCACAACGGAGCATGTGAGCACTAATGCCTGGGCCTACGCGGCCCAGGTCGGCCGCTACGACGACGCCGGCGCATACTACAGCAGCCTGGGTGTGGTCATGGACGCTGCCTGGGGGGTGATCGCCCTCTGGAACTGGCGAGTGCTCACCAAGGACTACTTCCGGACCGTGGTGGTTGCCGCCGACCCTCTGTGGGGCTGGCTGGGAAGAAGGTTTTCGGAGACGGCGCTGATCGCCTTCTACCGTGCCGGTTTCTTTTACGGGACGACGCGGCTCATCGCCTGGACGATATGGGCGCACGTGCTCAACAGCTACGCATGGGACCTGAGTTGGGGCGGGCCGGATTGGATACCGTCCCTAACCGGGTGACGGCATCGCC
>JABAOH010136070.1_pt1 | contig 10155 bp, 8 predicted proteins | sample 7062181 | NCBI WGS metagenome assembly JABAOH01 (sample SAMN14538630, study PRJNA623070) | marine sediment metagenome | biome: marine biome [ENVO:00000428]; feature: marine pelagic biome [ENVO:01000023]; material: deep marine sediment [ENVO:00002113]; isolation source: pool of 5 deep marine... | reverse complement strand
AGCTCGGTAGGCAGCAACGGCTCGACGAGAGCGGTCCGGTTCTCGACCGCTTGCAGCGGGAAGTCGAACGACTGCAGCAGGCTCTCACGGAGTCGGCTTCCGCCTGATCCGACGCCGCGGCGCCTTGCTTGTGCCGCTGACCCCCATGCACTAGCCTGTTTGGTCTCATGTGGAGGTACAGCCGATGTCGGGGAAGGACGCGATCCGTCTGACCCAGCTGGCATCCTGCGCCGGTTGAGCGAGCAAGATGGGCCCCGAGGCCCTGGCGCAGGTGCTGCGCCCGCTCCAGGGGATGTTCGCTCCGGCGGACTACCCCGATCTCCTGCAAGGACTCGCCGAACCGGATGACGCGGCCGTCTGGCGTCTCGACGGGACCCGTGCGCTCGTGCTGACCTCCGACTTCTTCCCGCCGATCGTCGACGATCCCTACAGCTTCGGCGCGATCGCCGCCGCCAACGCGCTGTCCGATCTCTACGCGATGGGCGCCGACCCGCTGCTGGGGATCAACCTCGTCGGTTTTCCGGCCGACCTCGATCGGTCGATCCTCAGCGAGATCCTGCGCGGGGGCGCCTACAAGATGCGCGAAGCCGGTGCGGTGGTGGCCGGAGGCCACACGACGTCCGATCAAGAGCCGAAGTATGGCCTGGCCGTCGTGGGAATCGCGCATCCGGAGAAGATCCTGACCAAGGGTGGAGCGCGCGAGGGCGACCTGATCTACCTGACCAAGCCGCTCGGCACCGGTGTCGTGACCACCGCACAGAAAAACGACGAGGTGGATGAACAGGACCTCGACGCGGCCGTCGAGAGCATGGTGCGGTTGCATCGCGGGGCCGCAGCGCTGATCGACAAACTGGCCGGCGCCGTGCGTGCCGCGACCGACGTCACCGGGTTCGGGCTCGCAGGCCACGCCCACGAGGTCGCCGAGAAGTCCGGCCTGGCGCTACGCCTGACCTGGGACGAGTTGCCACTGCTTCCCGGAGCCGAGCGCTACGCCCGGGAGGGGCACGTTCCCGGCGGCTCGCGTCGCAATCGGTCGTATTACGAGACCTGGGTCCGCTGGAACGGCGGCCGCGAGGAATGGCAGGATGCGCTGCTGTTCGACCCGCAGACGGCGGGCGGTTTGCTCCTTGCGGTCGACCCGGAACGGCGCGGCGACCTGGAACGGGCATTCGAAAACTCGGAAGAGCCGTTGCGGCGGGTCGGTCAGGCCGTCGCGGGCGAATCCGGCATCATCGAGGTCATCTGACGTGGATCGACTCTACCCCGCACTCGAACAGAAGCTCGACGGCGTCGTGCTGACGCCGGAGCAGTTCACCTCCGACCACCTGACGAACTACGGGCAGATCTTCCACTGGACGCCACGTTTCGTGGTTCGACCCTCGTCGCACGAGGACGTGGTCGAGACGATCCGCTTCGCTCGCGAGCACCGGCTGTTCGTTTCGACGCGCGGTGCGGCGCACAGCCAGAGCGAGCTCGGGATCAGCAACGGGGGCATCCTGCTCGACATGAAGTCGATGGACATGGTGCTCGCGCTGGACGAGCAGAACCTGACCGTCGATGTCGAGGCCGGCGTGGTGTGGCGCGACCTCGTGCACCATCTCAAGAGGCACGCTCTGGTTCCCCGCGTGTTGACCAACAACCTCGGCGTCACCGTCGGCGGCACCGTATCGATGGCGGGAATCGGCGTGGCCTCGTTCAAGTACGGCAGCCAGGGCGACAACGTCGTGGAGATGGACGTCGTCACCGGGGAAGGGGAGACCGTCACCTGCGGCCCCGACGGTCCCGAAAAGGACCTCTTCTGGAGTGTTGTTGCGGGGCTCGGCCAGGTCGCCATCGCGACACGCATCCGTCTGCAGCTACGGCGCTTCAAGCCGATGACGCGGACGTACTACCTGCTCTACGACGACATCCACCGGTTCATGACCGACTCCGAGAAGATCATGGACGATCCGCGTTGGGACCACATCGAGAGTTGGTCGTCTCCCTGCCCGCAGGGAGTCAAACCGGTCGACGGCAAACGACAACCGTTCGCCAAGTGGTTCTTCCCCTATCACCTGACGGTGGAGTACGACCACGGCAGCCCGCCGGACGACGCCGCACTGCTGGACGGGCTGACGCCCTACGACAACCTCTACACCGACGACACTCCCACGATCGACTTCTTCGAGCGCATGATCCCGGTCTTCGAGCTGTGGAAGAAGGCCGGCACGTGGGAGTTCATCCACCCCTGGATGGAGTGCGTGCTGCCCTGGGAGACCGCGGCGACCTACATCGAGAACGTCTTGGTCGACCTGTCGCCCGGGATGCTGATCGGCGGGCACATCCTGCTGTGGCCGGCCAAGGGCACGACGTCTCGATCGCGGCTCTTCATGCGCCCCGACGGCGAGAACTTGATCGGCTTCGGCATCCTGCCCGCGATCCCGCAGAAATACTGGGAACAGGTACGGCCGATGCTGGATAATGCCAGCCGTCTATGCATCGCAATGGGCGCCAAACGCTACCTTTCCGGCTACATCGATTTCACGATGGAGGAGTGGCGGGAGCACTACGGCGACAAGTGGGACTGGTTCGCCGGCTGCAAGCACCGCTGGGACCCCGATGGTTTGCTCAACCCGGGATTCGTCCCGTTACCCACGGCGCCCGACACCGCAGGGAAAGGTTAGATCGTGTCGACTAAGTTCGGAACGCCCGAATGGGCCGCCGCGCTCAAGCAAGAGATCAACGGCTCGAGCGAATACCGCAACGCCGCGAACAGGTGGGGCGTCGACTTCAACGGCAACCTGCTGTTCGTCTTCGAGGCCGACGAGCGGAACCCGGAGCAACGCGCGCTGATGCTCAAGCTTTCCGGCGGCGCCTGTCAGGATGCGGAGTTCGTCAGCGAGCCTTCGCACCCCGACGCCGGCTTCGTCCTCCGGGGCCCCGCCCACCTGTGGCGCGAGATCCTCGACCGCAAGACCATGGCCGCGACCGCGATTCTGACAGGCAAGCTGCGTGTCGAGGGGGAGCGCATGCAGTTGCTCAAGCACACCGCGGCGAACCGTGCCCTGATCCACTGCACCGCCTCCGTCGATACCGGTTGGGACTAGAGCACGTTTACGACGAAGCCGGCCGCTCCAGAAGCCCTTGCACANNGGCGTCGACCTGGATCCCCTTGATTCCATCCCGGGTGGACAGCTTGCCGCTGACCCGAACCTTCGACCCGGCGTGCTCCTTGGCCGTCTCGAACGGCTCGCCGTTCTTGTGGTTGGCGTACAGCAGGTACAGTGTGCCGTCGTCGCCCAGCAGACCCATCGGTTGTCCGTTCTTGACGCAGACCTTGGCACAGCCCGCGTGATCCGAGCCCTTGGCCCCGCTGGTGACGTAACAGGCCATGTCGACGATCTCGCCAGCGGCCGAGAACGCGTCGTCTTCGGCGGCGGCCGTTCCGGCTGCCAGAACGATCAACAGCGCAACGGTCGCGCAGAACAGATCCCTCACTCGTGCCATGCCGGTCTCCTGTCGTTGGGCCTGCTGCAATCCTACACGGCGGCGGAGGACTCGCTAACCTCGGCAGTGGAACTCTGCCGCGCGGCGGCCCCGAACAGCCGTCGCCAGCCGCACACGATGTCGTCGAGCACGATGTAAGCGGCGGGCACGAGGATCAGCGTGATCAGCGTCGCGAACAGCACGCCGAACGCCAGCGAGACGGCCATCGGGATCAGGAAGCGCGCCTGCATGCTCTTCTCGAGCAGCAGCGGGGTCAGCCCGGCGAACGTCGTCAGCGAGGTCAGCAGGATCGGACGGAACCGTGCAACGCCGGCCTCCCGCACCGCACCGTGGATGTCCCCCTCGCGCCAGCGGCGAAAGCGGTTGATGAAGTCGACCATCACCAGGCCGTCGTTGATCACGACGCCGGTCAGCGCGACCAGGCCGAACATCGAGAGGATGCTCAGGTCGAAACCCAGGACGATGTGCCCGATCACCGCGCCGACGATCCCGAACGGGATCGCGACCATGATGATCAGCGGCTGGACGTACGAGCGCAGCGGGATCGCCAGCAGCGCGAAGATCACGAGCAGGGCGATGATGAACCCGCGGGTCAATCCCGCGATCGTCTCGCGCTGCTCGGCCTGCTGCCCCTCGAACGTGTAGCTGACCCCGGGGTGCTTCCCCACGATCTCCGGCAACACTTCGTTGTTCAGCGAGTCGAGCACCGCTCCCGTGGTCGTTACCGCGGAATCGACGTCGGCGGTCACGTTGATCGCGCGGCGCCGGTCGACCCGCGTGATCGACGCGTAGCCGCGACCGGGCTCGGCCTCGGCGACCTCGGAGAAGGGCACCTCGACGCCGCCGGGCAAGCGGATGCGCATGCGCTCGAGGTCGGCGAGCGAGCGCCGCTCGTCCTCGGGGTAGCGCACCATCACCTTGACCTCGTCGCGGCCGCGCTGGATGCGCTGCGCCTCCTCGCCGTAGAACGCCTGGCGCACCTGACGCCCCAGGTCCGACAGGGTCAGGCCGGTGAGCTCCGCCGACGGCTTGATCGCGAGCTGGATCTCCTCCTTCCCGTCGCGAAAGGAGTCACCGATCTCGAACACGCCGGCATATTCCGCCAGGCGTACTTTGAGCTCGTCCTTGGCCGCGCGGAGGCTAAGCAGATCGGCCCCGGTCAGCTGCACGTCGATGTCCGCGCCGGGCTCGAACAGCGAAGACGTGAAGCTCTGTGCGATCGCGCCGGGGATGCGTCCCGTGATCTCGCGCCACAGATCCTCGACCTCGGTACTCCCGGCATCGCGGTTCTCGGCGGGCTGCAGCTCGATCGTCACCTCGCCGAGGTGGGACGCGCGCTCGCCTCCGGTCAGCGCTCCCGAGTTCTGCCGCTGAATCGTCGCGAATGGGTGCTCGCCGAGAGCGGTGATGACGTAACGGAACTGATCGGTCCCGTACTTCGCCTCCAGATCGTCGCGCACCCGCTGCGCGCTCTCCTCGATCCGCCGCACGGCCTCCGTCGTGACCTCGATCGGCGTTCCCGGGGGCATCGTGACCGACGCGGATACGTAGTCGGATTCGACCTCGGGGAAGAAAACCCACTTGAGCCGTCCGCCACCGATCCAACCCGCGGTGAGGATCAACAACCCCAGCGCGATCGAGACGGTCAGGTAGCGTTGCCGCAGGCAGACCTCGAGCAACGGGCGGTAGTAGCCCGTCATCAAGAGCTGGATCCCGTCGGCGAAACGCGACTGGAAGCCCCGCCAGAGGCCTTTGCGCCGGTCCTTGGCTTCGCGATGCTTGTAGTGCGAGAGGTGTGAGGGCAGGATCCAGAGGCTCTCCACCAGCGACCAGGCGAGACACGAGATCACGACCAGCGGGATCACGTACATGACCTTGCCGATCGTCCCCGCCACGTTGATCAGCGGCACGAACGCGGCGATCGTGGTGAACACCGCGAACACGACGGGGACGGAGATCTCCTTGGCCCCGTCGATCGCGCCCTGAAGTCCCTCGCCGGAGCGATGCTGGTGCGTGTAGATGTTCTCGCCGACGACGATCGCGTCGTCGACGACGATCCCCAGCACCAGGATGAAGGCGAACAGCGAGATCATGTTGATCGAGACGTCGAGCACCGGCATCAGCCAGATCGCGCCCATGAACGAGATCAGCATCCCCAGGCTGACCCAGAACGCCAGCCGGAACCGCAGGAACAGCGCCAGCGTGATGAACACGAGGACCATCCCGGTGCCGCCGTTGCGCAGCAGCAGATCACGGCGGTCGCGTAGGATCTTGGCCGAGTTGTTCCAGACACCGAGCGAGATGCCCTCGGGAACCCAGCGACGGGCGTCCTCGATGTAGGTGTGGACCGCCTCCTCGATGCTGAGTGCGTCCTGCGCGCCGACGCGAAATGCAGAGACCAACACGGCGGGTTGTCCTTGAAACTTCGTCGTCTGATCGGTGTCCTCGAAGCCGTCCAGCACGCGGGCCACGTCGCTGACCGTCAGGTGTGTTCCGTCCGGCCGGGTGAGCAGCACGAGCTGCTCGAAGTCACGAGCGGTGTAGGCCTGGCCAGTCGTGCGCACGAGCACCTCGCCGCTTTGCGTCTTGATCGACCCGCCGGGCAGGTCGAGCGACGAGCGACGGACCGCCATGGCCACGTCGTCGAAGGTCAGCCCGTGGCGCCGCAGCGTCTCCTCGGAGACCTCGATCGAGATCTCGTAAGGCCGCGCATTGGCCAGCTCGACCACGCTGATCTCGGGTAGCGCGGCAAGGTCGTCGCGCACGCGTTCCGCGAGGCGGCGCAGCGAGAGCTCGTCGGTGTCGCCGTGGACTGCCACATCGATCACCTGCCGCCGGTTGGTCAACTCCTGGATGACCGGCTTCTCGGCTTCCTCGGGGAACGTGTCGATGGCGTCGACACGCGCCTTGACCTCATCGAGCAGCTTGCGCGAATCCGCGTCGGTCTCGACATGGATCGTGACTCCACCGAAGTTCTCCCGCGCGTTCGAGGTCAGCTTCTTGATCCCATTGAGCCCCTGCACGGCTTCCTCGACGCGCTGGCAGATCGCCTGCTCGACTTCTTCGGGAGCGGCGCCGGGGTACAGCACCTGGACCGTGATCAGGTCGATCGAGAACTCGGGGAATACCTCCTGGATGATCACGCCGCCGAACAGGCTGACCAGCCCGCCGCCGATGATCAACACCATGATCAGGTTCGCGGCGACCGGGTTGCGGGCGAACCACTCGATGCTGCCCATCAGGCACCCTCCCCGCGGACGGCGACCTTCATGCCCTCGACGACCGAGCTCAGCGGTGTCGTGCAGACGCGCTCACCGGCCTGCAGGCCGTGCTCGACGATCACCGTTTCCTTCAGCGCGCGCAGCACGTCGACCTCGCGGAAGCGCAACCGCCCCTCCGCATCGACTACGAGGATGCGTCCGTCGGGACGCACCGCCGCGCGCGGGATCACCGCAACGTTCTCGATCGTACGGCCGTCGATTTCCGCCTCGACGAACATCCCCGCCGCGAGCGGCGGCCGGCCGGGCTCGCTGCGGCCGTACGGGTCCTCGACCTGAACGACCGTGTGGACCATGCGGCTGACCGGATCGATCATCCCCTCGGTGCGCACGATGCGCCCGCGCCACTCGTGGACCGCCCCGGCGAACTCGGCGCGCAAGATCGCCGAGGGCCCATCGCCGGACCCACTCTCGCCGCGGTAACCGAGGGGCAGGTCGACGTACGCGAGCTCATCGTCGGGCAGGGGCAGCCGCACTTCGGCCAGATCGACCGCGTAGATCGTGGCTAGCGGCGTTCCCGGCGCGACGACCTGCCCGAGGTCGACCTGCTTGGTCTGCACGCGCCCGGCGTAGGGGGCGCGCAGCTCGGTGCGTCCGACATTGGTCCGCGCCTGCTCGACACCGGCGATCGCGGCGGCGAGAGCCGCACGCGCTTCGGCGAGCTGTGGTTCGAACAGGGTCAACGGGTTGGCCTCGCCGTCGCCGAGCTCCTCCCATTCCTCGCGTGCGAGCTCGGCTTCCGCCTCGACCTGTGCGAGACGCAACCGCGCCCGTGCCTCGTTCGATTGCGCACCGACCAGCGCCTGGCGGTAGTCGTGCGGGTCGATCCGCAGCAACAGCTCACCGGCTTCGAAGAAGCCGCCGGGGGCGAACGAGGGCGAGACCTCGATCACGCGACCGGCGACCTCGGGCACCAGCACGCTCTCGGTCCGCGGGCTGACGGTGCCCTGGCTCATTACGGTCAGACGATGATCGGTCAGCTCGACCGTGTGAACATCGATGACCGGCACGACGGCCTCGAACTCACGCTTCTCCGGCTTGGGCTTGGTCAGGACGAGCGTGCTGGCGGCCCCGGCGGCGACGAGCAGGATCAGGATCGGGAGCAGTTTCCATACGCGTTTCATGAATCGCGTTCCTTTTCATTGGCGGCGAGGACCGTTTCGGTGTTGAATCCACCGCCGAGCGCCAGGTGCAAATCGACACGGTTGGTCAGCAGCTCGCGTCGCACGCGAATCCACGCGATGCGTGCGTTGAGGGCTCGCGTCTGCGACTCGAGTACGGTCAGGTAATCACCGACGCCGCGTGCGTAACGCGTCGCGGCGAGCGCGCCGGCCCCTTCGAGCTGTTCGGCGGTCTCGCGCAACTTCTCCTCGCGCACGCGCAGGTGTTGTTCGGCCGCGAGCGCGGTCTCCACCTCCGAGTAGGCGCGCAACACCTGACCGGCGTAGAGCGCCAGCGCCTCGTCACCCGCGGAACGTGCCTGTTCGACACCCGCCTTCAGTCGGCCCGCCTGGAATAGCGGCGCGGTGAGGTTCCCGACCAGCGCCCACACGCCGAAGTCTCCGTCGAGCAGGTCGCCGAGCTGATCACTGACGGACCCGCCACGCGCGGTCATCGCGAAACGTGGGTAGCGCGAGCGCTGCGCGACGAGCACGCGCTGGTCCGCCGCGGTCAGCCGCCGTTCCGCCGCGACCAGGTCGGGGCGTCGCGACACCAGCTCCGACGGCAGCCCGACCGGGACCGGAGGCGGTAGGTCGGGGAGACGATCGATCGAGTAGCGATCGAGCAGCTCGGCCGACGGGTAGCGCCCGAGCAACGTCTCCAACTGGCGGAGCGCGGCGTCGAGCGCGTTCTCCGCGGCTGCCGCGAGGGCCTCGGCGTTGTGCTGGTTGGACAACGCGAGCCTGAGGTCGATCGACGGGCGCACGCCGCTCTCGTAGCGCGACCGCACCAGCTCGGTGCTCGTGGTGAAGCTCTCGACGCTCCGGCGTGTCAGCTCGAGCTGTTGTCTTGCCTCCGCGACGGCGAACCACAGCTTGGCGATCTGGCCACTCATCGAGAGCTGCGCCCCGCGCAGATCCGCCTCGGTGGCCTGCGCCTCGGCCAGTGCCGCGCGCGCGCCTGCGCGCAAGCGGCCCCAAAGGTCCGCCTCCCAAGAGGTTTCGAGGCTCAGCGCGAACTGCGTCGACGTCGAGCTCAGCACGTTCGGGCCGCCGGGGATCGGCAATCCGACAAACACCTGTTCCTGACGTTGCGCGGAGAGACCGGCGCCGAGGCTCGGCTTGAGGTCGGCTTTGGCGATGCGGCCGGCTGCGACCGCGCGCTTGACCCGGAACGCCGCGGCGCGCAGGTCGTCGTTCTGCGCGAGACCGAGCTCGATCAGCTCGCTGAGCTGCGTGTCGCCATAGAGGATCCACCAGGGATCCTGAGAATCACGCCCGGGACCCGTGGTCGTGCTCCAGCGTTCCGGAGGCTCGATCTCCAGAGTGCGTTGCTGGACCGCGGGCGCTTGCACGCACGCGGCGGCCAGCAGCCCGGCAAGGAGGGTCGTGCGGCGCTTCATTTCGAGTCCCCGACCGGCACGGGCGCGCGAAAGCCGGCCGCGACGAACGGCACCATCGCGTCGATCAGGCCGTCCACGTCATTCGGGTCGCAGAGCCCCCGGGTGTAGCCCTTGATGTCCTTCGAGATCGCCATGGTGTGCGCCATCGAGCCGACCATGAAGAGGAAGCGCCACAAAAGCTGCGCGTGATTCACCTCGGGCAGTTGCCGGGACAACGCACGTGTGAAGCGCTCGATGATCGTGTCGAACTGGTGGACTAACATCTCCTTGATTCGCGAGTCCGGCCGGCTCGTCGCGTGCCCGATCATCTGTGCGACATGCAACAACGATTGGCCCTCGACGGGGTCCTGGCTGACGCGCAGCGGGGGAGCGAGGAAGGCCTCGACGATTTGCTCGACCGACGGATCGCCCTCGGCCTCGAGCCGGTCGAGCCACTCGAGCCGCTCCTCGTTGATGGGCCGGATGCGTCGCGTGAACACCGCATCGATCAGCGACTCCTTGGATCCGAAGTGGTAGTTGACCGCCGCGAGGTTGGCGCCGGCCGCGGTCGTGATCGCGCGCATCGAGGTGCCGGCGAAGCCCTGCTCGGCGAACAGCCGCTCGGCCGCGTCGAGGATCCGTTCCTTGGTTTCCTGGGTTCCCACGGCATCCTCCTGATTCAAACGTTTGTTTAAATCGTACGTTTGAAGGATCAATCCGTCAAGAAACCGAGAAAAGCCTATTTTTGAGCTAAAAGTTGGGTGCCGGGAGCCGAAGGAAACCTTAAGGGGGGGTGGCTCCCGGCACGCCAGGGGGGGCAGCTAGCGGTTGCCGGTCCTCGAGAGGACC
>JABAOH010008747.1_pt1 | contig 10155 bp, 8 predicted proteins | sample 7062181 | NCBI WGS metagenome assembly JABAOH01 (sample SAMN14538630, study PRJNA623070) | marine sediment metagenome | biome: marine biome [ENVO:00000428]; feature: marine pelagic biome [ENVO:01000023]; material: deep marine sediment [ENVO:00002113]; isolation source: pool of 5 deep marine... | reverse complement strand
AAGAAGTACTGGGGATTGCGGCATATCTTGAGGAAATATGACTGGGATCGATATGCTTTAGCTGAACAATTAATCCATCCAGGTAAGAAAATTTTAGATATTGGCTGTGGTGAAGGTTACATGCTGGTTAAACTTAAGAACAAGTTTGATGACCTTTATGGTCTTGACGTAGCACCATCGCGTTTAAAAGAAGCTGAAGCAAAGATCAAAGAGGTTGATCCCTCAAAGGCTTCTAAATTCAAATTTATGGAAGGAAATGCAGACGACACCTTGCCTTTTCCTAATGATTTTTTCGATGTAATTGCTTGTATTGCTGTAATGGAGCACGTCTATGATATATTTTCTCTTGTGAAAGAAATTCACCGTGTGCTTAAACCAGGCGGCTATGTCGTTGCAGAAGTTCCTAACATCGCCTATCTGAAGCATAGGATTTCATTACTTTTAGGTCTTCTTCCTGTTACAAGTTCTCCTTATAATTGGAAGGAAGTCGGCTGGGATGGCGGTCATATTCACTATTTTACTATGAATAGGTTTTGTCTATTGTTTGAATCTCAAGGATTTCGTATTGAAGAAAAGAGCGGAAGTGGCTTCCTGGCTAAATTCAGAAATTGGTGGCCAGCACTTTTGTGCGGTGATCTAGTTATTAAGGCAGTAAAACAATGAAAAAATTAATTATTATTTTAGGATTACTTATTATAATTGCAGGAATAGTTTATTTATATTTGCCAAAAAAAACAGTTACTCAAAACAGGTCCAAAAGATATACAGAAATCGATAATTTCTTCGAAGGAGAAGCATCGGAAAAAAAATCAGTTGCTCAAAACAGGTCCAAAAAATACAACGTTGTTCTAATCATCTCAGATGCCCTAAGGATAGATGTACTCGGCTGCTATGGTGGTGATGCTAAAACTCCCAATATAAATTGGTTGGCTGCCAAAGGCGCTCTTTTTAAGAATGCTTATAGTACTGCGCCAACTACTTTGCCATCGTCTATTAGTATGTTTACAAGCAATTACTCTATGTCTTATGGAATCGTCTTAGATGAGATTAAAAGAAAGGATCCAAGATGGCCTTATGCTTTTTATGTTCCTAACAAAGAACCGCTGATTGGAAAAGCATTAAAAAAGCTAGGCTACTCTCTCAAGTTATATATGGAGAATCAACTTGCTATGAGGTCAAACAATTTACAGGGCTTTCAAATGCTACAAGGCAAGGATAAGATTGATAAAGAAAATATAAAAAAAATAGAGAAAATTACAGGCATAAAAAACGCAAGTTGGGACAAAAGAGAACATCTGTTGTCTAGATCTTATGGACTGCTTCATTTCTTGTTGAATATACAGGAAGATAGTAATTTTTTTGTAGTTATATGGATTTTGGATCCCCATTTGCCATACAATCCCCCTGAGAAGTTCATGAGGAATATTTCATTTGATCCAAAAAAGTTAAGAAACGAACCATCTTGGTATTCTTCAAAATCAGGCGGAATTAATCCAAATGAAATGTCAAGTCATGAAATAGAATATATGAAGTCTCTATATAAAGCTGAGGTGGAATCTGTAGATGAAAGAGTAGGCATTATTTTAAAAGCATTGAAACATAAAAAGCTATTAGATAAGACTTATATTATTTTTACAACTGATCATGGAGAATTTCTGGGAGAACGCAATCGCTTTGGCCATGGCGGTAGTTTTCATGAGGAGTTAGTCCATATTCCGCTAATTATATTCGGGCCTCATACTAAAGCAGGAGCTAGATTAGACACGTATGTATCTCATATTGATCTTATGCCTACAATAAAAGAATTGCTAGGTCTAAAATATAGTGATAATACACAGGGAAAAAGTTATGGATCATTATTATTAGGCGGTTCTTCTAAAGATAGAGTGCTGTATTTTGATCAAATTGATAATGAAGCAAAAGATGCGATGAAAAACAAATCAAGGGCTCTTATAATGAATGGATACAAATTGATTGTAAAATCTAAATACGGTATACGCGTCTACGGCCTATATAATCTTAAAAATGACCCAGGAGAGAGGAACAATCTTCGAGCTAAAAAAAGACGCCTAGTTAATAAAATGCATACTGAAATAATAAAAAGAATCAAAGAAAATAATGCAAAAAGAGAAAAAAACACATTATATATGGTCAAAGAAGAAGAAGTAGATCTTAAATCATTGAGCAAAGAAACGAGGGAAATATTGAAATCATTGGGATATATTAAATAAATTTTAAGAATACAACAGGTATCTCAAACCAGGCGGGTATGTCATTGCAGAAGTTCCGAATATCGCCTATCTGAAGCATAGGATTTCATTGCTGTTAGGTTCTCTTCCTGTTACAAGTTCTCCATATAACTGGGAGGAAGTCGGCTGGGATGGCGGTCATGTTCACTATTTTACTATGAATAGGTCTTGTCTATTGTTTGAATCTCAAGGATTTCGTATTGAAGAGAAGAGCGGAACTGGCTTCTTGGCTAAATTCAGAAATTGGTGGCCAGCACTTTTGCGCGGTGATCTTGTTATTAAAGCAGTAAAATAATGAAAAAGCCAAAAGTTTTACTCGTTACTAATATAATTCCTCCCTATCGTGTCCCTTTATATGAATATATTTCTAAGGTAGAGAATTTAGATTTCAAACTTATTGCGCTTGCTGAAAATGAGGCTAATCGCGAATGGCAGATAGCAAAGGATCAAATCAAATTAAATTACAGCGTTCTCTCTGGTATTCATAAGTTTATTCAGAGCAGAGAAATAGCGATTCACCTTAATTGGGGTTTAGGGAAAGCTATTCTAAGATATAAGCCCGATATCGTTATAACCTCAGGTTATGATATGCTTGCTTACTGGGAGGCATTTCTGTACTGCAAAGTATTTAAGAAAAAATACATTTTATGGAACAGCACTACTCTCTTAAGCACCGGAAGAATTAATGGATTTATAGGCCAGATGAAACAGATCATAATCGGGGGAGCTGATCGCTATATCGCTTATGGAAAGAAAGCTGCTGAATATCTAAAACGTATGGGCGCATCAAAGGAGCATATCCATGTCGGGATTAACACAGTAGATATGAACTGGTTCAGAAAAAAGGCTAAAGAGTTTCATCAGGACGAAAACCTCCTAAAAGAGCGCTCAAGGTATCCGAAACTCTTAATGCTATACGTTGGTCAATTAATTAACCGAAAGGGGATCTACCAGCTCCTAAAAGCGCTCAACGAGTTACACGACCCCAATGTCGGCCTTCTAATCGTGGGCAGTGGGCCTCAAGGGGATGAGCTAAAGCAATTCTGCGAAGACCAAAAATTAGAAAATGTTTATTTCGAGGGATTTCAGCAACAAGAAGCTTTACTTAGATATTATGCTCTTTCTGATGTCTTGATACTCCCATCACTCAAGGAAGTCTGGGGACTAGTGGTAAACGAGGCATTGGCAAGCGGGCTCTATGTTCTCTGTTCCAACTACGCAGGTGCTGCCTATGATCTTATTAAAGAGGGATGGAATGGGATCCTCTTCGATCCTCACAGTATAGAAGAACTTGTCATTTCAATACGAAAAGCGAAAGAAAAGATCGAAGACATCCGAGCTCAGAGGGAAGCTATAAGTGAGCATGCCTGTAGTGAGTTCAGTATAGAACGTTCAGCCAAGGCATTTTCAAATGCAGTTGAAGCAGCAATCTCTAATAAGGCATGAAAATACTGATCTCTCGCAATTTTACAGATTTTCCATCATCTGACACACCGGAATAACAATACCCATACTGGAAATAGCCATTCAATCATAGCTAGATAAATCAAAGCACCTGTGATGACCAAAAATATTCAAAACAAAATAGACGCCTCCGCTAAACGAGGCGTAACGCATTTGTTCCCACGAGCCTTCAGAAGTACATTAAAAGTTCACAGTATTTAATACCAATGATAGACAACGCTGAAAAATAGTAATAGATGTGACACAGGAATATATATGCGAACTTAAGTTTTGATATACAGCAGTTTTGCGAAGTAGACCTTCTGTTTTAAGGCATAAGTATGAATAGACTTAAATTTGAATTAGATCAAAGCTTGAAGGTTGGAGATTATAGCATCCCATATGATCCCGAGCTTACAAATCAGGAGAATCAAATTGCTGGGACAGGAATCAGAAAAGAATCAAAACTAAGAAGTTTTATTAAAACGGTTCTTTATCCAGTTTATTCATTAAGAAACTATCTGCTGGTTGATGGATTTGTGGAGAGAAAGATCGGGAAATTGATAAAGAAATATACAAGGGACAATACGGTATTCTTGGAAGTCGGTTGTGGAGACATGAGTTTGAGACGATTTTTACCAGGAAATCTTTGCTATAATGCTATTGATATATCACTATCTGAGTTCATTCTAAAGCAAGTCTTACGAGAAGGCGAGAGAATCAACGTAGCCCTATGCTCAGCCACAAGGATTTCTTTGGATTCGAGTACGGTATCTTTAATAGTAAGCACAGAAGTATTGGAACACATCCCAGCTATTGACAAAGCATTATCCGATATCTATAGGATTTTGAAGCCAGAAGGAATATTGATCGTGTCAATACCAAATAATTATTGCTACAAATATCGTAAGAAAGGTCCTCATTCTGAGCATGTAAACAATTGGACTTTTTATGAGTTTAAAGAATACATGAATCAACATGGCTTCAAGTGCTTGGAGGGGTACATGATGGGGTATTGGATTCCTCTTCCGTTATGGCTTACAAAGACAAGTTATCAATTATCGATCTCATCCAAAGAGGAATTCTATAATACAAACTTTTTCTTTGTGTTTCAAAAGCCAAAAAAAGAGCTCGCTTCGCGGAACAGCGGATAAAAAGAAAATCTCATAAAATATCACATGAACCATACAGATAATGGCCACAACAATAAAAAATTCCTGCTTTTTTTGTCATTCAATTTTTTAGTACTGATATCCCCGTAGTGACATCTAACGAAGCATGAAAATACTGACGCTTAACACTGAATACCACCGAGGAGGAGCAGCCCGAGTGGCCAAAACATTGCATGATGAACTCAATTTAACGCATGGATTCCAAAGCTACTTTGCCTATGGGAGAGGACCAAAAATAGAGGACGATAAGGCATTTAGATTTTCTCTCCGGCCTGAAATATATCTGCATGCTGCCCTTACACGTTTATGTGGATTACAGGGCTATGGAACACCGTTCTCAACAAGACGCCTTTTCAGGTACATAAAAACTGGAAATTTTGATCTAATACATTTCCATAACCTTCACGGTTATTATTTGGATTTGAGTTTTGTTAGATTTGTAGAAGATTCAGGTGTTCCTGTTGTCTGGACTTTGCATGATGCATGGCCGACAACTGGAAGATGTTCCTACTTTTTTGAATGCGACCTCTGGAATACAGGGTGTGGAGAATGTCCCAATCTTTCTTTGTATCCTAAGACCTATCTGGATTCGTCAGCTTTTATGTGGAAAAGAAAAAAAGAACATTTTGATAGAGATTGGAATCTCACTGTAGTCTGCCCGTCTCGATGGCTTGCAAATAAGGTTGGAGAATCCTATCTAAATAAATATCAAATTAAAGTTATACCCAACTGTGTCGATACGGAAATCTTTAAACCCAGGGATAAAATTTCAATTCGGAAAAAATTGGGCATTCCTGTTAACAAAAAGGTAATTTTGTATGTAGCTAATGATTTACGAAACGAAAGAAAGGGCTTTTTTTACTTTTTACAAGCTTTAAAACTTATAAAATTAAAAAATTGGATGGTAATTACCGTTGGGGAGAAGATTCATCTTGATGAAAAGATGCGAATGACAGTTGATATTAAACAAATAGGATATGTATCTGATCATAATTTTATTTCCGAAGTTTACAGTGCAGCAGACATATTCTGTATCTCTTCATTAGATGAAAACTTTCCTATTACTGTACTGGAATCACTAGCTTGTGGTACTCCAATCGTTGGATTTAAGGTGGGAGGAATACCAGAACAAATCCCGGAAGAATGCGGAATTCTGGTCCCGCCAAGAAACATAAAAGCCCTAGGGAAGGCATTGATGAACTTGCTGCAGGACGATGAACTGCGCGAGAACATGAGCAACAATTGTCGTGCCCGTTGTGTTGCAAATTACACCANNATAAACCTGTACAGTGAAATCATCCTAGAGCCTCGAGATGAAAAAAGTACTGATTACAGTCACAACAAGATAAAAAATCAAGTAAAATTTTCTTAGGCGATACAGACACTAAAAGAAATTGAGAATATGTTCAAATAATATCGTTAATGCTGGAGCAGGAAAAACAGGTTGATTATATGGCGGGATGTGGGAAAATTCATTCCGCAAAAGAATTGCTTACCTGAAGATTTTTATTAAGAATTCATTTATAATTCTTTTAATTTTAAATAAAGGGAGCTTTTAATGGATAAAAAAATTTTGGTAACTGGAGCTGGTGGCTTCATTGGGTCACATTTAGCACGACAGTTTTTCAAGCTGGGAAATTTTGTCAGGGTAGTAGATATAAAATGGGATGGTTATATTGAAGAGCCATATTACTCTGAAAAGCTAACACTTGATTTAAGAGAGAAGGAAAACTGCAAAGAACTAACAAAAGACATAGATTATGTATATAATCTTGCAGCAAACATGGGCGGAATTGGATTTATTACAGAAGTAGGAGCTGAAGTTATGTATGACAATGTTCTAATAAATGCTAACATGCTCCAAGCTTCGGTTGAAAATAGAATAAAAAGATTTCTCTTTTCTTCTTCTGCGTGTATATATCCAACTTTTAGGCAAACTGACCCTAATGTAACTGCACTAAAGGAAGACGATGCCTATCCGGCCGACCCTGATAACTTTTATGGCTGGGAAAAACTATATACAGAAAAAATGTGTGAAGCATTTAAAAAAGATTATGGTTTAGACATTAGAACCACCAGATATCACAACATTTACGGTCCAGAAGGAACGTATAAAGGAGGAAGAGAAAAATCTCCTGCAGCACTCTGCAGAAAAGTTGTTGAAGCCTCGAATCCTGGGGAAATAGAGATATGGGGCGATGGAAAACAGACAAGGTCTTATTGTTACATTGACGACTGTTTAAGAGGAACTATAATGCTCATGGAAAGTGATTATGAAGAACCTCTAAATATCGGCTCAGATAGGTTGGTTAGCATAGATGACCTTGCTGATATCGCAATTAAGATTTCTGGTAAAAAAATAAAAAAAAGATATAACAAATCAGCTCCTCAAGGGGTAAGAGGAAGAAATGCGGATTTAACATTAGTTAAAAAAGTTTTGGACTGGGAACCGAAAGTGAGTCTAGAAGAAGGACTAGAAAAAACATACAGATGGATTGAGGAACAGGTAAAAAAAGATAAACAATAGTGTCTGTGAGGATGAGGGAAGAATCTGCTAAGAATCATCCTGAAGTTTTAATACTCTGTCAACTATTTTACCCGGAATTAGTTTCCACGGGTCAAACTTTAACAGAATTATGTGAAGTATTAGTGGATTTGGGAGTAAAGATAGAGGTTGTTTGCGGTCCACCTACCATAATAGATCGAAAAACAAAAATCCCTCGATATTTGGAACATAAAGAAATTAAGATAAAAAGAGTTTGGGGAACGCGTTTTCCAAAACTTAGTTTCTCAGGAAAATTTTTCAATCAAGTCACATTTGCATTAAGTGTCTTTTTCCATTTATTATTTGACTTTTCAAGAAGGCCCATCCTTGTCGTAACTAATCCTCCGTTCCTAGGAGCCATCTGTGCAATACTCAGAGCAGCCGGCGGGAATCCATATATATATCTGCTGTTTGATGTTTATCCTGATACTGCAATAAAATTAGGCGTAATAAAAGATAAAAGTTTAATAGCAAAATTGTGGGACTGGTGGAACAGTATCATTCTCAAAAAGGCATCTGCAGTTATTGTGTTGGGACGCAGAATGAAAGAAGTGATTCTTAACAAAGGAAAGAGGATAAGTTCTCTTCACGATAAGATTCATCTGGTTCATGTTTGGAGTGATGACAGAAAGATTCAACCTCTTGATAGAATAAATAATCCGTTCATTAAAAAATGGAATTTAAATGGAAAATTTGTAGTCAGTTACTCTGGAAATATGGGAAGATTCCACGATTTGGAAACGATAATGGAGTCGGCAAAGGAACTAAAAGCGAATAAGGACATTCTCTTTCTCTTTATCGGGGAAGGATATAAAAAAAAGTGGATGGAAGAATATGCTAAGAAGTGGAAGCTAACAAATTGTCAATTCCATACTTATGTGAATAGGGATGATCTAGGATTATCTCTTGCATGTGCCCATGTCGGGTTAGTTTCGCTGTTACCCGGGCAGGAAGGACTATCCGTACCGTCAAAAACATTTGGCACTTTAGCCGCTGGAGTTCCTGTTATAGCAGTAATGCCCCGAACATCAGAAATAGCTTTAATCATGGAGGAGAACAATTGTGGAATAGTGGTGGAACCTGGTGATGTTCACGGTTTGGTCAATTCTATTGAAAGGCTTTACAACAATTCTGAATTATGTAAGAGACTCGGAAAAAATGCAATAGAAGCAATAAAAAGCAAATATAGTCTCAAAAATGCTGCAATCAAGTATTTATCAATTATTGAATCATTTCAGTATTGAAGCTTCAAACTACTATGAGAGTATTATTAAGGATTTTATTCTAAGTCAGAATAAATATGACAGATAGTCCTCTTTCACTAAAAATAAAAAATGCCACCTAAAAGAATTTCAAGCCGGAAATTATTTTTACTCTTGGGAGATATACTTATAATAATTCTATCAATAAACTTAGCTTTTATCATTCGCTTGAAAGAACCAACCATAAGTTATCTCGGTATAAACAAAGGGCTTTTCACAATTTTATTAATGTTAGCAATTTTCCTTACAAGTTTTTACATTTTTGATTTTTATAATATAAGAGAAAAATTCAGAAGTATTCGATTCCTGGCTAATGCGGCTGGCTCGGTAATTTTAGTATCCCTAGTCTCTATTGGCCTTTTTTATGTATTCCCTTACATGATCGGTAGAGGAGTATTTTTAATTAGTTTGATTATGATAGAAATTTTTGTAGTTGCTTGGAGACTACTTTATGCTCTCTTCTCCAGGCTAACAATCCCGACAAGAGAAGTCTTAATTGTTGGAAAAGGAAAACCTGCCGAAGCAATATATTCGCTCATTAAAAAATATCCAGATTATAAAGTTATTGGCATTATAGGTGATACTTCTGAGAAAAAAGGGGCTGTAGAAAAGAAAACACTAGGAGATACCCTCTCCCTTGAAAAAATGGTCAATGATTATGATGTTGATGATATTATCGTAGCAGCTGAAACAATTCGAAACAAGCAGCTAAATAAAGCATTAATCAATTGTAAAATGAGAGGAATTAACATCTGGGATGTTCCGACTTTCTATGAGCATATTATAGACAAGCTGCCTGTACAATATATCAAGGATAGATGGTTTTTATACGCTGCTGGCTTTGAAAAACTGGGCAGCAATATTTACAGGAGATTAAAACGAGCGATAGATTTGGTGCTCTCTTCTATTATTTTAATAATAACTTTTCCTCTAGGAGTTATCATTGCCTTAGCCATAAGATTGAACTCAAGAGGTCCGATTTTCTTCATACAAGAAAGAGTTGGTGAGAACCAAAAGCAATTTAATTTAATCAAATTCAGAACAATGGTTGCAGATGCTGAGAGAGAAGAACCTTTATGGGCAACAGAGAATGATCCTCGTGTCACAAGTATAGGAAAGATTTTAAGAAAAACAAGATTAGACGAGCTGCCTCAAGTTATTAATGTATTAAAGGGAGAAATGAGCCTTATCGGTCCTCGACCAGAGAGAGAATTTTTTGTGAAAAAGCTGACGGAAAAGATACCATTTTATTCTTTACGTTTCTCGGTGAAACCAGGTCTGACAGGCTGGGCACAGGTTATTTATAGATACGGAGCCTCGGAGGAAGATGCTTTAGAAAAGTTACAGTATGAGCTTTATTATGTTAAAAATTTGTCTCTGTTTTTAGACATCAGAATTCTTTTAAAAACAATCAGAATAATTTTATTCGGTATGGGGAGGTAGAAGGGATTAATAAATTTTAATTAAGTTTTAATTTTTCAAAT
>JABAOH010077764.1_pt1 | contig 10156 bp, 8 predicted proteins | sample 7062181 | NCBI WGS metagenome assembly JABAOH01 (sample SAMN14538630, study PRJNA623070) | marine sediment metagenome | biome: marine biome [ENVO:00000428]; feature: marine pelagic biome [ENVO:01000023]; material: deep marine sediment [ENVO:00002113]; isolation source: pool of 5 deep marine... | reverse complement strand
ACAACGCCAGAGAAAAGATATTTTGGATGTTTTACTCCTTTTGCAAGCTTCTCATATTCATAGTCCAAAGGGCCGAAGAATAATGGGTCGATAAAAGCTATGGGTTGAGCACCCATGCATACGACATCTCTAACTATTCCACCTATCCCAGTGGCTGCACCGCCGTAAGGTTCGATTGCAGAAGGATGATTGTGGCTCTCCAATGCTACAACATAAGCATGCTCATCATCGAATTCTACAACACCTGCATCCTCAGAAATGACGAGTATATTTTGCGGCGCGTCGATACCAAAAACATGCTCCTTTAAAATCACCTTCGAGGATTTGTAGCAGCAATGCTCAGACCAAGCTTGTCCCAAAGCTTCGAGCTCGATGTCTGTCGGAATTCTTCCCTTTTCCTTGAAATGGTCTCTAATCCTCTGCATTTCTTCAAGAGAGAGACCGATTCCAGTTTCTAGACTTAAAGCATTTAGATCCTCATCAGTGGCATGCTCCAAATCTATTTCATAGACTGGCACATCCAAATCCTTTTTAACGAACAGTCTTTTGTAATCCTCATCGCCCATATCCTTCACTCCGTAGAAAAGGTAATTGAATAATCGTGAATCACAGGATTTGCGAGTAGCTTTTCGCACATCTCTTCGACCTTCCTCTTTACCTCCTCCTCGTTCTCAATACCGAGATATATCTCAAAAACCTTAGCTGACTTCACATCTTCAACCTCGAAACCAAGCAGCTCGAGAGTCTTTTTAGTATTAGCGCCTTCAGGATCTGCCACTCCTTTCTTCAACTTGATCTTAACCTCAGCGATTACCATTGACACTCCCTCCGAATTTTGAAAGCAACGCCAAACGTCATAATCATTTATCGCCCCACCCCTTGTCAAAAAGTGCAAGGCTTTATCAGATACCTGAAATGAAATATGTGTACTTAAGGTATTTGGAGATCTGATTTTTATATCGCTACGTTTATACCAGTTAAAGTTATTCAGACCAATCAAGTGCGAGTTGATGGATTTGATGAAGGATGATATGTTCCGATGGATAGGTGGAATATTAATTGGTCTGGGTATCTTCTGCACTATGGTCGGTGTTTTTGGGACAATTAGCCCTCCTGAGGGCAACACCTCTCAGGATTATTTAATAATCATAGGATTCTGTACATCCACCTTATTAATCCCTGGTATAGTAATCTTTGCATGGGGATGGAAGTTGGGAAAAGAGGAAAGCGAGCTGGAAAAACTCGCAGGTTACCTTAAAAGTTACAGGCGAATAAAAACATCAGATGTGGCAAAGAAACTTGGAAAAACGGAATATGAGACTGAGCAACTCATCACAAAATGTGTGAAACAAGGCCTAATAACTGGATACTTCGACAGAAGCTCAGGAGAGTTCTTTACCTATGAATCACTGTTCGAGGAGGTGAAAAGACCTGATAAATGTCCCAATTGCGGGGCCTCCTTGTACACAAGACTTTTGTCGGGAGAGAGCGCTGTATGCAATTATTGCGGAGCGACCTTTACACCACCTCCTATTGAAAGATCCCCTCCTCCACCACCTCCTATACCATATTATCCACAACAGCAATACCCTCCACCTCCACAACATTATCAACCTCCTCAGCCTTACCCACCAAAGGTACAACCTCAAGCAAAAACTTTCCCGAATTTGATGAATGTCAAATGTCCTGGCTGTGCAAAAGTTTTTGATGTACAACAGCAAGCCAGACCATTCAGAATCAAATGCCCGTACTGTGGCACAGAGGGTATGATGGCCTAATGAACCCTTCTAAAGAGGTAATCGAACGCAAAATTCGTTCCCTTAAGAATCTTCCTTCATTTCTCTTTCCTTCAACTCCTTGATACGTAGTTGGTGGTAGGTCTTCTTAACTTCCTCAAGCTTCCTGATCTCGGCCTTCAAATCCTCGTCTATTTCATCGCTATCTAACAATTCTTTGATCAGGGAATCATCATAGCTCAAAAGCTCCTCCCAAAGGCCTTTCGGTTCCAACAGTTCTTTCAACCTTGCCTCATCATAACCTTTTCTCTCGGATTTTATTCTTGTGATCGCATGCTTATCACCAAAAACTCTGCTCAAATCTTTTTCCTCGCAATAAGCATGTATCTTCCCGGCAAGAGACTGAATTCTGAGGTTCAATTCCTTTTCCTTTTCCTTCAATTCACTATATTCCTCGATCGTCTGCTGGATATCGATCTTGCCTTCTTTCCCCACCTCTTCTTCCTTCTCCACATACTTGTGCCTGTAATAAGGACAGTGCTCAGGAAAATCGCAGGGACAGAATCTGCCTTCTTTGGCTTCGAACTCACCCTTTGCAATGAGCTCAGAGACCTCTAAAATTTTGGACTTCAATGATTCGATTTTCTCTCTGGTTCTCGCTTCGACACTCACAGGAGTTTGCGAGGGAAGATGGTAAAGCGTGAGCTTTCCAACCTTCAATCCAATTGATTCCTCAACAGCCAGTTGATACAAAGTCAATTGCTCATTCTCCTCAACATGACTTTTGTCAAAAATGTTCTTTCCTGATTTGTAATCGATGATCTCGGCTTTATTATCCTCAATCTTGTCCACTCTATCGATGAAGCCAGTTATAGGAATGCCATCAACTTCTATATTGAAAAGATGCTCAACAGCTATGGGAGGTTTATAATCCTTGATGTGCATGTTATAAAAGTTTTTTAGTATTTCCTTGCCATAGGAAAAATATCCTTCTTCCTCCTCTTCATTTGCATATCCCTCTGAAATCCAATTATCCTCATAATACTTTAAAACATCATCAAGGCTCGGGGGTGGAGGTCGATAGGAATAAAAAAACTTCAAAGCATCGTGAAGCGAACTGCCAAAGCTAAGATAGGGTTTTGGCTTCTCCTTCAAACCATCGATGTACTTCAGCTTGAATTTAAGAGGGCATTCGATGTATGTTGATATAGAAGAGTAGCTGAGTGGGCGCAAAGGCTCACCTTAAGTCCTGTTCAGCTTTTCTTGCGGCGATCATTCGCATGTACATCCTTTTCCTCTTAAGGAGGACCGCAGCAACAATTGCGACTATAACAGTCACCAAAATCCCGACAAAAGCTGCGGCAGCGAACAAGCCCACCTTTCCCAAGCCAAAAGGCAAATTTATCTTTGGGGGGCCCTCATCTGGATTCAGTTCTCCATCTCCACCTGGCCTATCAGGATTCTCAACAATTACCTGAATGGATGTTGTTGCAGAATAATTACCGCTCCAAGCTCTTGCATATATCGTTCGCCGCCCATTCCAGCCTTCGGTATCCCAAGAAACACTCCATGATGAGGTGTCCTCCGCCCTCATTGTATAAAAAGGGTCGAAGTTTGGATCGTCTATTGAAACCTCAACTAAGTTGATATTACCGATCCCGCTCGTTACAGATGCTGTGCCTGANNATACAGGACTTAATATGTTGACATCCACCTCCCTGTATCCTAAGGCCAGATTTACTGCTTCGTATGCGTCAACTATCCCCCAGCCGAATTGGGTGTTGTATTTGGGATCGCGATCTGGATATGAAGGCGATCCTNNGAAGGCGATCCTCTTGGCTCAGCAGATGCCCGTAATATCATTTTAACATTCTCAGGAGTTAGAGATGGATTCGCATCAAGCATGAGGGCCACAACACCTGCAACATGTGGTGTGGACATTGAAGTTCCTGATTTTTCGGTATAACCTGTTTGGGTATTTGCTTGGGCTGACCAAATGCCATCTCCATAGGCCACAACATCAGGTTTCAACTCATCCATTTCATCCTCATCACCATCGTCCAACCTTGGCCCATAATTTGAAAACGAAGATAGTACATCATCACTTCTGTCTACAGTATTCATATCATTTACAGAACCAACAGCAATTGCATGATCGGCACCAGCCCAATGAGGTACGAATTTTTTCCCGTCGTTACCCATTCCAGCTACAACTACTATTCCAGCATCCACAGCTCTATTGACCATTTGTCCGGCTTCATCCGACCCATCGCTATCAGTGAAACTACCGATGCTCAAACTTATTACCCGAATATTATACTGACTTCTATGGTCGATACACCATTCTATCCCACTCATTATTTCTCCGGTATTTCCAAGGCCATAATTTTCCATTACTCTGACATCCACCAATCTCGCGAGTGGTGCCATGCCCACATACTGCTCTTCTGTTCCCCCAGTTCCCATTGCAATTCCTGCACAATGTGTTCCGTGACCGTTCGTATCATCTGGGTCATACGTTCCATCTCGAGGAGTTAAAAACGTCTCTTCCTGGGTGAAATCCACACCTGCTATCCTTTTTTGATCACTTGTAGCAGGATTATCGTCCAGATCATCCAACGATTCATGGCGCTGATTAGGGGTGAAGCCACCATCATCCACACCAGTATCGAGAATTGCTATGGAAATCATCTCATTCGTACCACCCGTCGTATCTAGTTCTTGAGCAGTATTTGGGCTGTACTCTCCAGATTCCCTAGCCTTGATGGCCCGAGCACTTATATCCAAGGTAAGATACACCCTAGGTTCGAGTTTCACCATGACCACATGCGGAAAGTGTGATATCGCATTAACATCAGAAACTTCCACGTTTCTAGCACAGATCACATCGATGTATTTGTAGACATATTTAATAACGAAATCGAACTTTGAAAGGCGAGCAATATCCTCCTCATCAGGATGGCGATCATAGTCTATGAAAATATTGATTCTTTCCTCCTCAGCCATGCCCTCGATTATATCCTCGATTTTGTTTTGGTTTTTATCCCCCTGCCAGTTCTCCCACCATTTTTGTTCTCCTTCCTCTACAATCGTACCATCATTCCTCATAGGCAGGGCTGGTACTGCGGGGAAAGAGCACATTATCAATAGGAAGGATAACAGCAGGACGATATTTTTTGATATACTCATACTTCAATTCTCCAGCCTAAAGTACTATATATCAGAGCAGTTATTAAAATTTTGTTTTTGTATTTAGCGGTAATCCTCCTATATTTTCGTATTTTTCAGTTAAATTTAAGCGTTTAAAAAATAGATATGGTTTAACAACAAGCAAAGATGGAGGTATGAACCATCAACCAATTAACAGATCAAGCCCTGCAATACGATACCGTGAAACCCTCACCTTTATTCGAGAAATTGGCAGAGGATAAGGTGAGATGTAGCGTTTGCGAGAGAAGATGCACGATCAAGCCAGGCCAGAGAGGTTTCTGTAAAACCAAGGCAAATATCTCAGGAAAGCTTTACACTCTCACCTTTGGCGATATAAGCGCATTGGAGAGCAGGCCTATCGAGATAAAGCCCTTTTTCCACTATCATCCTGGCTCTTCAGCTCTGACTTTCTCCACACTATCCTGTAACTTCCGCTGCCCTTGGTGCCAGAATTTTCATATGTCTAGGCAAGAACCAAAACCAAATGAGGGAAATTACGTCCCACCTCAAAAAATGGTGGATATGGCGGTAAAAGAAGGAGATAAAGGCCTTTGTGTAAGTTTTCAGGAGCCGACACTGCTTTTTGAGTACTGCCTCCAGGTATTTCCACTTGCCAAGAAAAAAGGCCTCTACAACTGTTTTATCTCAAACGGGTATCAGACTACAGAAGCCCTAGAAATGCTCAGAGAAGCTGGATTGGATGGCTTGAAAATAGATTTAAAAGGGGATGAGGAGGTTTATAAGAAGTACTGCAAAAATGTTGATGTGGATAAGGTATGGAGGAATGCCAATAACGCGAAGGAGATGGGGCTTCATGTGGAGATCGTGAATCTTGTGATAACAGATGTGAATGACGATCAAGAATGTATCGAATATGTGATTGACAACCATCTGAAATATTTAGGGTCGAAGGTTCCTTTACATTTCACTAGATATCATCCTGCGTATAAATTTTACAACCCTGCCACAAAAATCCAAACTTTGGAAAAAGCATATGAAAAGGCCAAGGAAAAAGGAGTTCAATATCCGTATTTAGGCAACGTTTTTGGACATAGATATGAAAATACCTACTGCCCAAATTGTAAGGAGTTGTTGATAGAGAGATACGGCCATAGGTTAGTAAAATACAGGATTAGGAAGGACAAAAAGTGCTCAAAATGTGAGGAGAAAATACCGATTACAGGTGACTATGAGGAATGATCAGAGTATCGTAAAGGTGGTATTTCTTTTACCTCTACAAACTCTTGAACCTCCACAACCTCCATTTTAGGAGGATGAGGAGAATAAAAGCCAAATTTTCTCAGGCGTTTAAACGACTCTATCATAAAAATCATGATTATAAAAAAAATGGCAACATCCTTTAAGATATTAATAATCAAATGATTCTGCCAAGTTATATAGTTAGTTTGTTGGTAACTAAAATAAAAATTAAAAGTCATGAAATCCCAGAGCCCATGCCATATTATTACTCCAACTAGATTGTTGGTCTTTAGATAGAAATACCCCCACATAATGCCATATAATATAATTGAAAAAATAAAACCTCCCAGCTCTACTGTGTTTAAATGGTAGCCAAAGACCCCAATAGGTATGTGGGCAATACCAAATAGAAGAGCTGACAATAAAACAGCTTTTTCAAAGTCGAACAAACTTTCAAATTTTTTTGCAAAAAACCATCTGAAAACAGTTTCCTCTACAAGGGCCACGACACAAAAAAAGAAAAGGAAATTTATTATTAACTGAAGTGTTGTAAAATTGTTAAAATTGAATTTAAAATCACTCACCTCATTTCTGAATATAATCCCTATAAAACTCCTGTCTAAGATATATAATAATATCAAGGATATTGAGCAGAACAATAAACCTAATATCACAGAAATCAAAAGATTATGTCTGTAATTTCTCAGGTTTATCTCCTTATTTTCGATAAATATTACAAAAAATAGAATCGGGCCCAAGAATAACAAATATGCGACCGCAACTTCAATAACCAGTGAATAGCCATCAAAAGCCTCAAGGGATTTATTAAAGAGCAGTCTATAAAAGGCCCATGCAGCTAAAATGAAGGAATTAAGTAGAACCAAATACCCAAGAGCCTTTACCCTCGTGATGGATTGCTCTTTTTTTAAAAACCCAGTTGTGAAGTAAAATGAACCAACAATAAGAACCAATATGGCCGATATAATAACTGGGACAAATTTATTCAACTCAGAGTCAAAATCAGATTTCAAATAGACCTCTTTAACATCATACCATATTAAATATTCACCAGGTTCATGCCGCTCTGAGATATATTTATATATCTTTGCCTCACAGACGTAGGTTTGACTGATTTTGATTTTATCCTTGAAGTGGTTGTGAAGATATATTCTACCTGCTTCCCTGATGATAATCCCGTAGATTCCGATTTCATCCTCTCTGTTGGCTATCGCAAAATAGTGTTCGCCCTCCTCAATTTGGAAGGCATAAACCTCAACATAAATAAGATCATCCGGATTATAATACTCGGAATCAATACGATCTCTGAATGTGTCAAGTTCGGTGGGTTGAGGCCTATTTATAATTCCATGACATAGGAGAATTGATATTATGATACTCAGCAGGATAATCCCTAAAATCAACGGTCTTAACTCTTTTTTTATGATACCCTTTCTATGTTCATAGCTTTCAAATCCTAGGTTGGGATCATAGTTCATCAGACATCATCTCCATGAATTCAAGAGCATTCTCCCACATGAACAAATTGTTGAACATACAGTAAACATCTTCAAAGTCTGAGCATTTCTCCTTTAGGATCTTCAAATCCTTTTTGGAATATCTATAGTTGTACATTTTTTTGCCTGGTGGTGAGCCGTGAAGTCTGAAGTAGGCGGTTTCTTGAGTCTGAGGATTATCCTTGAAAGGATCGACACAATGGATGAGCCTGAAATCAGTGCATAATTCTTTGATCGTATCCTCAGGCCAATCACCCCTTGGCTCCCAAGCAAGAATCAGATCTTCTCTATCCAGGGTAGAGAAAAAGACCTTCATGTCCTTTATGTTCTCTTTCGTGGGTTTAAAGCTTGCAGGACATTGGAAAGCTATGATTTTGGTATTCAAAACTTCGCATATTACTAGGGTTTCTTCCCATGCATCAAAAACCTCTTTTGTGGGCTTAAAGGAGCCGTATCTGTCCTCTTTTCCCTTTTCTATAACTATCTTTGCCCTTCTGTATGTAGGGCTTCTTGGTGTATGGGTTATCAGTTGCCATGCTTTAACATAGAACTCAAAATCTTTTGGAGCNNTTTGGAGCGTCCAATTTCCATCTTCTCGCAGTCTCAGGTTTCGGAGGTTGATAAAACGTCTGCTGAACCTCCACATTCCCGAATTTTTTAAAGTAATTCTTCATCCCTCTGGCAAATCCACAACATCCTATCCTTATCACCATTTTTTCACCCCTCTTTAGGCTAATAGATGGATATTGCCAATCCTCACTTTCTCCAGCCCGGCCTTCTTGGCTGCATTCTTGCACTCAATCGCATCTTTTTTTGAAGTGATAGGCATGTCATACATTTCGAAGTCTGGATGGAAGGCAAGTAGGGAGTAAGGTATTTCTGGATCCAGGGAAGCAATGAATTTTGCGATATTATCGACCTCCTTCACATCAACATAGCCAGGCACGAGAAGCGTGCTCACCACGAGAAAAGGTGGCTCCTTCCTCTCCTTGCCATATTCTGCTAAAAATTCTATGTTTTTTATAGTTTGTCGATTTGAGGCGCCACATAGAGCCTGGCTCAGAGACTCATCCCAGACCTTCAGGTCTATCTTTATACACCCGCCACTGTTCATGGATATTTCTGCTATGGTTTTCAGGTAGGAAGGCATCATCGTGCCATTGGATTCCCAACATATCCTCAATATCCTGTTTTTATTGGTTTCGATCGCTATCCTCGAGGCTTTTATGGCGTGCGGCAATTGCGCTGTTGGGTCACCACCAAAATAGCATATGCAGCTGGTATTATCATTCACCTTGGATGCCAGCTCCTCAGCGTTAATCGAAGGCGAGAGTTCCTTTGTCAACAACCTGTAATGCCAGTTTTGGCAGAATAGGCAATCGAAGGTGCAGGCTCCGTAAAACACGGCCAGGTTATTGTATCCATATTCGGGTTCTCCTTTTTTGTATGAATATTCTGGGTATCCGCATCCTGTACCACCAGGACAAACCCAATCTCCTACGCAGTTTGTGGGCAATGGATCGTGATAACACTCCAAAATTCCCCTTGAAGGCGTGCCAGCTAAATGCCTTAACTTACCATCCTCGTTGGTTCTAAGCCCGCAAAATCCCTTTCCATTGATGGAGATTTCACAGGCATTGGCGCATATCTTNNGTGAAGAAGGAAGGTGGAACTTCTTTCTGCTTGTTATATGGGCTAATTTTGCACTGGCAAGGGCTTTTTCAGGTTCATTTCTGATGCAATTTACACATATACCCATAGCCTTTGAAATCTTTTCCGAACTCCTGCCACATATGCTACATTTTACCCTTTCAGGTTTGGAAATAAGGAATCTCAGCAAATCCATCACCCATTACCTAACCCTCTGAACCAATTTTCGAAGGTCCATTTGGTATGATATTTCCGATATCATATAAATACTATCGCTGTTAAATTGGAAGAGGGTAATCCAAAGGGAATAAAAAGATTTAAGGGGAAATTAGGGTGGGTTGAGGGAGATACGGAGGTGGGACCACAACCATAATCGCAAACTTGGATTGATAGACTATGATACTCAATAATTTATTACTATCTATACGTGAGAGTTTTGGAGAAAAATATATATTACCCCATATTAATCTATCACCTAATACCCTATATAATCCATTTAGTTGGTGAGATATTGGAAGTTCNNATATTGGAAGTTCTGGGGGCCATGAAAACCAGGCGTAGCATCAGAAAATACAAACCTACGCCGATTCCTGGAGAGGTAATACAAAAGATTCTGAGATCAGCCAGATTGGCACCCTCAGCCAATAATGCCCAACCATGGAAGTTCATCGTGGTAAGAGATGAGGATTTGAAGATAAAACTCACACAGGCCTGCAATAATAAAAAATGGATCGCTGAAGCGCCCGTTGTGGTTGTTGCATGTGGATTTCCAGATGAAGCAGATGCCTATATGGGCGGTTATATGAACAGTTATCCTGTTGATGTGGCCATTGCTTTGGACCATCT
>JABAOH010006990.1_pt3 | contig 10156 bp, 11 predicted proteins | sample 7062181 | NCBI WGS metagenome assembly JABAOH01 (sample SAMN14538630, study PRJNA623070) | marine sediment metagenome | biome: marine biome [ENVO:00000428]; feature: marine pelagic biome [ENVO:01000023]; material: deep marine sediment [ENVO:00002113]; isolation source: pool of 5 deep marine... | reverse complement strand
AATCCAGGGAGGCCCTCTATCAACACTGGATTTTTCAGTTTGACTTTCTCTTTTTCCTTTATGATTGTCTTTTCCATCTTAACCTCAACCTTTCATTGCTCGCCTATATTTTGCGTATTTGTCTTCGGGTGAGAACTTGGCTGGGTGGGGTATGTGCAGGTTTCCTCCGCAATGCGGGCATCTTTCTTGATTTAGCGTGTATTTTTTGCATTTTTCACACTTTCTAAGCAGCCAGACCATTATTTTCCCCTCTGGAAGACACCTTGCCCTCCGACTTTGGTTATGTTTTTCAGAACGGTTTCTGTGGCCTCGCTCAGATATTTCTCAGCCTCTTTATAATCTTCGGCAAAGACTTCAATGCGATATCTGGGGGGAGCGACCACATAGATGCGAACTTTTGCGCCGTGGGGTTTTCTGATTTTTTGAGCGGTCAAAAGAGCGTTTCGGATAAGAACGGCTCCGTTTGGTTTTGTGCACTGCAGTTCTAGGATTCCCTTTACTTTCACCAGGGATAGTCTTATTTTTTCTTTCGCGATCTCCTCAATTGTCGCTGCGATATCTTTGGGTATGCCTAACTTTAGGAGAATCTCTGCTCCGTCTCGCGCGGTTTTCTCCAGTCCTTCGTATAGTTCTCCAAACTCCTTTTCCATCAACGCCCCAGCTTTTTCATACACTTCTTTCGGGGAGATCTTGAGTCTTTCAGAGGCGGTGTGCAGCAGACTATCTGCTTTTCTTTCCTTCTTCCAAGAGAGAATCTTTTCTTTTCTCTCGCGTTTTGTAACTCTTCTGAGGGAGAGGTCTACGTGTTCTTTTTCGGGGTCGACGCGTAGGACCTTTAGCACCGCTTTTTGCCCTTCCCGCACGAAATCTCGGATGTTTCTAACCCACGTCGAGGATACTTCCGATATGTGGAGCAAGCCTTCTTTCTTATACTCGTCGAGCATGACGTAGGCGCCGTAGGTTGTTATTCTTTCAACAGTGGAGATTACGAGGTCGCCTCTATCTGGCCACTCTCGTTTTCTGAAGGACATCTTCATCTTTCCTTTGTGTTTAGTCTAATACAGCCACTATTTCACCTTTGATTTCTGCCTTCCCACCAGAAGGTTCAGCGAGTGTGGCTGCGCAGATGTTGCAGCGAACCGCGTTTGTCGCGTGGCTGAATACTATCTGCTCGTTTCCGCAGTCTGGGCATTTTACCCTAATGAACCTACTTCTGGGTTTCGGTATAAGCTTCTCCCATTCACTCATCTTTCGTTCTCCTACTCTATGGTGACCTTTCTAAGGCGTATGCCTTCCTTATGGCGTGTGTACCCACAAGTCTTGCACTTCAGCTTCAGAGTCTGCTTCTTTGTTGTTTTGGCGAACTTTCGTTGCCGTATAAATTTTTGTCCACCATACCCCTTCTTTTCGCGCTCGTGATGTCTGCTACCGCTAGCCAGAGCCCGATCTTTACCTCTTTTGTAGAGGGAAACTGAGTGTAGCTGATGCGATTTGCATCTCGGACAGTACGTCGTGATTTCTTTGGGGACATTCAATCTATCCACAGACTTGTGTTGGTATAGGACAGCCTACCTAATTACTATTTATGGTTTTCCAGGCTTGGATTTAAACGCTCCCTTTTCTCGAAGGCACACAAGAGCATGGAAAACCTACAGTAGTCACATGCTGCGTGCGCCCGAGGTTATAGACTTATCTGCTTGGACTAGAAAAGGAGTATTTTGCACGAAAAGCTAAGGGTTACTCGAAAATGAAGGAGAAACGCATCTCAAAGGTTCGCAAGCGTGCCTCTAAACGAGTAATCATGAACAGCGCGAGGAAGGGAATCTATGACGGGAATCCCCTCTTGGCTACCCCGCATCAAGTAACATGCAAAGATTGTGGCTCCGCGCAGAAGGTAACCTATCTAGACCACCTGAAGAAGGGACGTTTTGAGCTAGGCAAGACTGAAGCAGTAGAAGTTAGTTACGCGGCACCNNAAATGGAGCACATGTACGTTTAATGCGAAGTAGAAGCAGCTAACATTGCGACTTTCGCCTTGATCTCATCGAAAACCTTTTCGTCGGCGCCTAATGGAAGATTGATGGGGTCGTCAACATCCCAAACTTCCATCTTCTTTGCTACCTCCGGATGTTGTCGCAGAATCTCGTTTCGATGATTTTCCTTCATGCCAACTATTAAGTCGAATTCCTTGAGGTTCTTTTCTCCTACCCACTCAGGAACACTCTTTAGATACATTGACGCGTTTTCCTTTTCTAGGAGACGTCTCGCATTTGGAGCAATCATCCCAGCAGGGTGTGTTCCCGCTGATTCAACCTCGATATCACTTCGAACCTTCTTCATAAGAGCCTCAGCGACCGCGCTTCGGAAAGAATTCCCAGTGCAAACGAACAGAATCTTCACGTATTGTACCCCCCTCATTCTACATCATGTTCGCCAAAATTCAACGTTTCCATCTCGGGAATGCTCTGCCGTTATTTTGCTTCTACTTCCACTGCCACGGCTCGTTTGAGGAAGATTCTAGCGTTTTCAGTAGGCAAAGTTGCTATGTCTTCAGGCTTAAACGGTCCATAGGTCTTCATGTCCGATCCAACGATGGCAGGGATTTCCTGTAGAAACCGCACCAGCAGTTTCTTGGGCTTCTCTCCTTTTTCAACACGTGACACCTGTCCCCGCAGAATGCCTTTTAGAAACGTTTTATAGGACTCGGCTAAAGGAAGAATCTCTCCATGCAACCTCGCCTCTTCCTCAGTTAAGACTTCTCTAGACACAGGTTTCCCTGAAGCAGCGCTTTTCAGAGCTTTCTCGTAACGCAGCTCAACCAGCTCCTTAACCAATCTCTTGGCGTTTTCACGCTCACGCCTCAGAAGCCTAGCCTTCATTGTCTTTTCGTCCAACATTCGGCTTTCCTCCCGAATCTTCTTCATGTACCCCGCGAGCGCCGCGTAGAATTTTCCTGAAAGCTTCTGGATTTCGCCGCTTTCCTTTTCCCGCTTCCATGCTTCAAAGAGTTCATTGTACACGTTCAGTCCACCACTTTGGCAGCCCCTTTGCACAAGAGAAACAGTGCAGCCGCCGTCGGGAGTTCGATTTTTTGTGTCTCGTACGGTCCGTAACTTTCATCTCCCAACCTGAATTTTGGGGCTTCTGAGACAGAAAGCGTCACGGCTCCTTCTGTAAATGCTACGGTCTCTTTATAGGGGTCAAAGTCCTCTATACCCGTAATTGGCACATCGGTTTTCTTTAACCCAGTCTTTCCGTGCAACGTGTTGCTCAGTCTTATCAGACGATGGATGTCCGTCGTGACCACTGTGTCGATTTTTACCGCTCGCCTTTCGGCTCCATACTGAGCTATCTTCTTCCAGCTTTCTAAGCCGACATCTTTTATGCTTCCCCAAGGGCCTTCCGCCTCCCAGCTTTTCAGAAGCGTCTCCTTATGCTTAATTATACTGGCAATGGCCCCCTTCTTCAGTCCAATCGCATCCAGCTCCTCTGGAGCTGCGCTGAGAAGAAGATCATAGGTTCCCTTAGCGATTCTTCCTCTCCATCCCGAGTCATGTAAACTTGGTCCAGCCAAGACATGCGACTGTTTCTCCCTCTTACCTTCTAGACCGTGAAAACTCATCTCCAAACCAATCCCCACGAGATAGTCAACGATCTCCTTACGAGCCATGGAATCCAGCCCTCGAACTTCCTCGTTCTCCACATGAACGTGATATCCACGATGACCGGAAAAACTCACCCCTATCTCTTTTGAGGATACTCCAAAATCCTGGGTCAATACGTCCAGAAGCTTAATCGTCTCTTTTTTGGCAGATTCCAAACAAACTTCGCACAGCCAGGTCTTTTCATCAAACTTCTGTTGACCACAAGACGGACACTTCCTGGGAATCCCGCCCTTCCCTACGACACCACAATTACTACAAACCCAGGTATCATGAGTCTTCTTGCAAGGAGTCGGGATGTGATCGGCATCGATGTCAAAAATCACGTCGGCTCCTAGCCAGCCTTTCTTGCCCATCTCCTTCTCAGGCTCTTCATAATATGCACTCGAATAATAGACATGAGACGGAACAGAGGTTTTCAGTAAGGACCTAAGGCCGTCTGCATTCCTAAAAGCTTTATGCCTAACCATCACTCGTTCTTTTAGCAACAGAAAACCAAACTCACGCTTCTCAAGAGAAGTTGGAGGCTGAATGATAGAGGAATTTTCGTGATAATATTCGGCAAACTTATCTCGAATAAACGATATTGATGAAGAGTTCTTCTCTCCTCTCATGTGCTAGTAGTTAGCTTAATCAATTATTAAATCGTTGCTTGATGATTTTCTTCGACAGAAGTAAATATAAAATACATATAGCTGCGAAACAGTATAACTGGCAAGCTTGAGTTTGTGGATATAGAATGGAATCGCCGTCTGCGTCATTAGCTACTGGTGGTGATCAGCGCTCTCTGCCGAGTGTATCTGTTGTCATAATTACTCATAACAGGTTGCGTGATGTGGTTAAGGCGTTAGACAGCGTTCTTCTTAACGACTACCCTCAGAAAATGCTGGAGGTGATAGTGGTTGATGATGCCTCGAGCGATGGTACATATGAAGTTCTCAAACAACGCTACAGACGAAAAGTGAACGTAATAAGAAATGAGGAGGCGATCTTTCTGGCAGGTTCACGAAATCGAGGTTTCAAGCTATCACGTGGTGAATACGTACTACAAATGGATGACGACTGCATTCTCTCTACAGATGCTCTTCGCAATCTTGTCAACGTTATGCGGAAGGATGAAACTATTGGAGTGGCTGGTCCCGCAGTGTATTATGGCGAGGAAAGACTTGTATATTGTGGCGCCAGAATCTACCCGTTTTATATGCCAATCAAACGCAAGAACAATACAGAGGTTATTGAATGTGAGTTCGTCCCTGGCACTGTTGGGTTGTTTAGACGAGAGGCGGTTATTAACGCGGGGTTATGGGATGCAGAGAATTTCACTTTCCAAGCTGAAGATGCTGATGTATGCCTTAGGATTAGAAGAGCTGGTTACCATCCAGTTTGTGTACCATGGGCTAGAGCCTACCATCTCAAGAAGCCATCACTGATCGATGTTTCTTCTTCCCGAAGAGCTTTTGAGGCTGGTAGGTCAAGAATACTTCTCTACAGGAGAAATCTTAGTAAACTTTCTTTCATCTTTTACTTAGCATCAGTCAATATTCTCGTCTTGTTTCTCTACGTTCTACTCATTACCTTAAAGAGAAAATCCATGGAGCTAATAGGCGCCTACATAAGGGGTATTGCACATGGCCTTCTTACAAGAAATTAAGAAAATAGTAGCCCAATGGGTAACAAGGCTGAGTTTACTTGATTACGTAGTAATATACATTGCCATTTTATACTCAGCTGTTTTCAGCCTCGTATCAATCTATCGATATCAAAACTTCATGAGTTATCTTGACCTTGGCACTCACGTACAAGCAATACACACAACTCTTTCTGAGGGAAGATTATTGTACCAAAACTTTGAGGCCTTAAACACTGTAGTTCGAGAGGGTTATGCTTATTATGGAAGCTACCTCGGCATCCACTTCGCACCCATACTTTTCTCAGTAGTTCCAATCTTTGCTGTATTTCCCCGCCCCGAGACTCTATTGGCGTTGAAGTCGATTGCCATCGGCCTTAGCGTGATCCCCGCGTATTGCCTCGCAAAAACCGTCCTTCCAAAGAAGACTACCTTACTAGTAACAGTACTTTACGTTCTCCATCCTGCGCTTCATACACTTACCTTTAGCGACTTTCAAGCTCAGGCGTTCTTCCCACTGCTAATCTTAGCAGCCATTTTTTTCTTAAAAAAGGAAAATTACCCCTTCTATTATCTCACCCTCATACTTTCCTTAATGACAATGGAGTTCATGAGCATACTTGTTGCGGCCTATGTGCTCATCGAAATAGTCGTCGGCAAGAACAAACACAAAGCACCTAGAATTCACCTAATGGTCACGTTGCTGGTAGCCGTAGTATGGTTTGTAATTGCGAATCTGATTATGTCTACATTCAAGCCTCAAGCACTATCTCCATGGACATCAGTACTTGAAGGAGGAGCGCTTCAAGCCATCAGTTATGGCTTCGTTGAAAAGATAGTCTTCCTATTGATTATATTCGTTCCTTTCGGCTTCTTACCCATTCAATCACCGTACGTGCTTTCACTACTACCTTGGATAGGAATAACGCTTACTTCAACGAGTGGTGGCGGTTTTCAACTCGGATGGCATTATGGGGCCTATTTCATGCCATTTCTCTACATAGCCCTGCTAGACGCAATAAGCAACGGTGGAAACAAGATCGGCATGCAAAAGATCAATGTGAATCCTAAACTGGGGAGAACACTTCTAGTAGTAAGCATCATTTTATCTATTGCATTCACGCCACTGAACCCTGTGACTAATGGAAACCTTCCTGGTATAGCATATACAGCCAAACCATTTGACAGCAAACACGTGGAGCTCTTAAACAACATCACGAAACTCATACCCCCAAATGCTATTGTGCTTGCGCAAACACCACTCTCTCAGCATCTTGCCACACGCTCAAACACCTATACTTACGTTCCCAATCTAGATGATTTTGACATAGAGTATATCATAGCAGACTCCAAGCATTGGGATTTTAAGTTCAATAATTTCGACAAAACAATAAAATCAGCGCTAAATAGTGCGAAATACGGCATCCTAACTTATTCAGACGGAATCTTGTTGCTAAAGAGGGGGTACAACGGGGATCCTCTGCACTATAAGAACTTTGTTGGAATCTTCGGCTATTCAGGCATAATTGCTAGCAAACTGTTCACTCTCAGTGGCACGCTAGCCATGGAAAATTCACGCATCGTCTACGACCCCTCATCTAAAAGCGGATATGTAATTATGTACGACGCAACGACTGGGTGGGGCGGTACTTCCTGGTACGGTCCTGGTATATGGCTACTACCCGGTTCATACAACGTCACTTTCGCCTTGAAAGTGGACCCCCACGGTGAAGTTAGACCTGAAGGTTACTTTCTCACACTTGATGTATCCACCAGAAGCGGTCAAATCTTTGCGAAAAGACATGTTTACGGAGTCAGCATTCCGGCAACAAGACGATGGTTTAACATCACACTTCCTTTCGCTTTGGATAAAATTGTTGAAGATGTCGAGTTTAGAGGATTAAATGTTAATGGAGCTAGCATCTACTTGGACTACATCTTTTTAGAACAGACTTCCCAATCATATGCACCGATAACCTCCTTCACCTTCGATTACGAGGATTTAGGCATAAGCAAGGCTGAAGTTGTGGACAAGGTAATAGTCCATACAGAAGGAAATGGAACAATGTGGCTTGGACCACTCAAAACCCTACAACCAACCAATTACACCGCAAGATTCTGGCTAAGACTTGATAATACCACCGAAGGACACCTGATAGACATAGAAGCAACTGCCAAAGGAACCGAGAAGCTAGCATATTTGGGCATCTACGGCAACAATTTCACTGAGGTAGGCTCATGGCAAGTTTTCGAACTTACGTTTACACTAAGCAGCGAAGCAAACGTAGAGTTTGCAGGACTTAACGTAGAAGAAGACGCGCAAATATCCCTTCTCATCGCAGAGTTGCAAGGCGGAACCCCATGAAAGTTGCCCTCTGCCATCACTACAGTATAACATACTCCGCTGGAGGAGAGAAGTTTCTGATTACTTTGATCAAAAGTTTAGGAAAATCTGGTTTTAAGACTAAGTTACACGCTTTACCCTTTCTACGTAACCCCGATGTAAGCCCAAGTCAGCTACTTGACAGAATTGAATACGAGGAAAAATGGCATCACAATGTTGATGCCGACGTAGCCTACTTTATATACGCTCCATTGGTGATCCACTTATTTCGGTGCCATTGCCCGAAAATCGCAAGCGTTCACGCATTCGCCCTCGCTCCTGAACTACAGAGTAAAGAAGCTCTCCCGAGAAACCCTTTAGAGTTTCTAAAGATCCATGGACGCATCCCAACAGCTGCCTATTATAGCAAACCGCTAATGAACTCAGAGTTAAAGGTCTTCGACGCAATACACAAGATAAATCCGAATATGACTTTAGAGCACAAGAGAATCTTCAACATATCAAACTGGGTTGACACAGACTACTATAAGCCCACACGAGAGAAAGACAGAGATTTCACAATACTATTCGTTGGCAGACAACAGTGGAAAAAAGGGAACGATACCTTCCTCAAGGTCGCCCAATATTTCAAGAAGTACAATCCAAAGATAAAGTTCGTCGCTGCAGGCAGAAGTAGAGAGACAGCTAGCCAAGGACTTGTTGAAGATAGAGGCTTTCTATTCGGAAAGGATTTATTAGATCTCTACTCATCAGCTCACATCGTCCTGTGCCCATCTAGAGTAGACGTATGTAGCTTAGTAATACTTGAGGCATTGGCCTCTGGCACCCCTGTAGTCACGACCAATATACCAGCCCACAAGCTTCCTCATCTACCACTCTTTTTCGCCTCAACAGTACGAGAAACAGTCAAGCATGTGCTTGCACTCTACGATTTGTTCAGCAAGAATCAAGAAAAATACTATGAACTGGCCGAAAAATCTAGGGAGAGCGTGAAGAAATTCTACAGCGCAAGAGTTTTGCTGCCACAATTTGAACAGATGCTAGTAGAAATCAGTAAAGAAAATTAGTGAATCGTTCTAAATCTGCTTCCAATCATCTTGTGTGCCTTCCCGAGGAAAGAAGTTAGGCTCCCAAACATTGATTTCGTAACGTAGGAAATGAAACCTTTGAACTCGGCTTTGGTCAATTTCGACTTTCCTAGTTTTCGATTCACAAAAGTTATCGGCATTTCCCGGACTTTAAATCCTTTTAGTCTGGCTTGTTTTACGGTTTCGATCTGGATCTCGTAGGTTTGGCAGTGAAGTTCTGGCAACACTTTCTCAACGTATTCCTTGGTATAACATCGCAATCCGCTTGTGCAGTCACGTAACCTCGTTCTAACAATCGTCGAGGCAATCAGATTAGCAAGGCGACTGATCAACCATCGCACACTGTTCCATCCCACGATCTTGCCTCCTTGACAATATCTGCTCCCGATAACCAGATCGCACCCACGCTGCGCGAGACGGATTAACTTGGGTATGTCTCGAGGGTTGTGTGAATAGTCGGCATCCATAGTCACTATGTAGTCTGGTGGATGCTTTATAGAGAGAAGCGATCTAAATCCCGTAGTAATGGCTGTGCCCAATCCGAGTTTCTCAGATCTCAGGAAGAGAAGGATGTTGCTGAACTCTTTCTGAAGTCTCTTGACTATTTCAGCCGTTCCGTCTGGACTAGAATCATCGATCACAGCAACTGAAAGATTCAGTTTTAGTTCTTCAATCTCCCGAATCAGGGTTTCAATGTTTCCAGACTCACAGTAAGTTGGGAGGAGAACGGCGACTGACATCATGTTTACATCCCTTTCTTCATATCATACCGTCAAGTTTTCCGAATCGACTCACATTCTAGATTGGTGGCATCTACTTTTTATGGAAGGCTCAGATTTGACCTTTCATCTGTTATCGAGTTGCATTTATAACTATTGTGTATTAAGGGTCACTAAAGTCTGACAGTCTCCCTGCTCATGCCTTTTTCAAGATGGTGCTGTTTTCATCATCATTAGTTTCCTTTTGTAGTATGTGAGTGGATGACGTACTCCTTTGCATATTTCCTCTGTACTTGTGCAGAGCCCGTGGGTGCGTAGGGTGTCGCATCTTGGGGGGAGGTATTTTGTTCGGGATCCTCTGGCCCCAGCTATGTGTTCTACTTGGTAGCGGGTCATTCTTTCGTCGAAGTCTGAGAGTGCGCGGAAAAGGTCCATAACATTCTCTACGGTCATGCCGATATTTACCAGAAAGGATGTTAGGGCGAAACGCCCGATGTGGGATATCTGTTGGCCAGACACTATTGTATCGTATGAATGCTTAATGCAAGGCGGGAACGCGGAGATGATAACGCTTCGTGGAATCTCTTCCAGTTGGATTCTCCCTTTCTTTTCTAGGAAACGTTGTTTCAACCTGTCTACACGTTTCATAACTGCTTCAGGCAGTAGTCCCACTTCTATGTCGAGTTTGCCTTCCACGTACCTGCGCACTTCTTCCT
>JABAOH010127208.1_pt1 | contig 10157 bp, 9 predicted proteins | sample 7062181 | NCBI WGS metagenome assembly JABAOH01 (sample SAMN14538630, study PRJNA623070) | marine sediment metagenome | biome: marine biome [ENVO:00000428]; feature: marine pelagic biome [ENVO:01000023]; material: deep marine sediment [ENVO:00002113]; isolation source: pool of 5 deep marine... | reverse complement strand
ATGCCCGCAGAGGGTTGAATATTAAGCTGATTTCATATACTATAGTAAATCAACCAAACGAAATATGAATCGGAGGTGACTAATGGAACTTAATATTAAAGGTAAGGTAGCAGTGGTAACCGCTTCCAGTAAAGGACTGGGCCGGGCAGCAGCCGAAGCCCTGGCCGCAGAAGGCGTGAACCTGGCAATATGTTCACGAGATAAAGACAGGATTCAAGAAACCGCCGATGACCTACAGGCAAAATACAACGTCGATGTACTCCTTGATGTCTGCGACGTTACAGATAAATCCAGCATTGAATCCTTTAAAAACAAAGTTATCGACCATTTTAAAACCTGCCATATCCTCTTCACCAACGCCGGCGGCCCTCCCCCGGGAAAAGTGGAAGATTTTAAAGGTGAAGATTTTAAACAAGCCCTGGACTTGAATCTACTCAGCACCATCAACCTGGTGTATGCTTTTTTGCCTTTCATGAAAAATCAAAGATGGGGCCGCATCCTGGCTTCCACTTCCATTACCGTTAAACAGCCGATCCCAACCCTGGCCCTCTCCAATGTCTCACGGGTAGGGGTAGTGGCATTTATCAAAAGCCTTGCCCTGGAAATGGCACCATTTAATGTGACCGCCAATACCCTGGCTCCCGGTTACATCATGACCGAACGGGTGGACGATCTCCTGAAAAACCAGGCAAAAACCGAAAACATTTCTTACGAAGATGCCCTGGAACGGCTGATTCAAAAAATTCCTGTTAAAACCATTGGTAAGCCGGAAGATTTCGGTGCATTGGCAGCCTTCCTGGCTTCGGAACAGGCCGCTTATATTACCGGTGAAACCATCCTGATAGACGGCGGCTTGTACAACGGTTTGATGTAGAACGATAATTGTCAATAATCAATTGTTAATTATTAATTGTTAATGAGAAGCGGGCAACGGGGATCGAACCCGCGACATTCAGCTTGGGAAGCTGACACTCTACCATCTGAGTTACGCCCGCTTGCAAACTTACAGGGCATTATTATTTTAAAAAAAATCCTTTTGAAATCAATAGGAAAGAGGGAAATTTGTGTATAAAATGAAAAGGCAGGTGGAAAACTCGAGCGCCGCGCCGCGGTCTCAACCAAAGTCCACCTGCCCGACCGGAATCTTTTTGCGGTGTCAACCACCAGGTGTTACACAAACACCACTATAAAGTATATTTAATTTTTCCAAAAATTCAATTTTTTGAATAAAAAATTTAAAATTAATTTTAAACGATTTGATTTTTAAGCGATGATCTTCTTCTCTTTCAGGTAATCGATGACCATCCTAACTTCTTCTTCGATGGTCATGGTATCGGCGTCCAGGACAATCTCAGGTTTCAGTGGTTCTTCATAGGGGGCGGAGATCCCGGTAAATTCTTTGATTACTCCGTTTTTGGCTTTCTGATAAAGGCCTTTGGGGTCCCGTTTTTCACAGATATCAATGGAAGCTTTCACATATATTTCCACAAACCTGCCGTCTCCCAGCAGTTCCCTGGCAGCATCCCTGTCCTTTCGGTAGGGAGATATAAATGCGGTAGTGGTGATTAGGCCGGCGTCGGCGAAAAGGTTACCCACCTCGGAGATCCGCCGGATATTCTCTTCCCTGTCTTCGGGGGAAAATCCCAGGTTTTTGTTGAGCCCGTGGCGGATGTTGTCACCGTCCAGCACATAGGTAAGTTTTCCTATTTGGTGCAGTTGGTAAGTGACCTCGTTGGCCACAGTTGATTTTCCACTGGCTGAAAGCCCGGTAAACCAGAGCAGTACGCCTTTCTGATTAAGCAGTGCTTCCCGGTCTTCACGAGCGATTTTGTGTTCATGCCAGGTGATGTTGGTTGCTTTTTGTTCAGCCATGTCTATCTTTTACCTCCAATTTTGCGTTTTCTGTTTTTCATTTCCATTTATGGATTTTAAAATTCGAAATGTGACGTCCTAAATAGCAAATACCAAATTCTAAGGTATACCATATCAAATTATCGAGAAGAATGCAAGGCAATTTCAGCCAACAAATCCAATTTTACCCCGAAGAACCGCGAATAGAACAAAGAAATCAAAAAAAGGTTTTTTACCCCATTCACCATTTGACTAAAGGATGATATTCTGCTATAACTGCTGTATGAAAATACGAATAAGGACATATCTTATACTGGTTTTGCTTTTTTTGTTTGTGGCGGGCAATGGGGAAGTGAACGTTTACGTCTGCGCATTCCCCCAAAATGCTGGGCCTGATGAGGAAACCGTCGATGTATGGCAGCAGCAACTGAAAAAGTACGCGGAGATTTATTCATTAATTAAGACCTATTACCCGGAACCCTATAACAAAGAAAAATTATTCTTTTCTTCCATTAGCGGTTTTTTACGCATGCTGGACCCACACTCCTATTTCCTGGACCCGGTGTCGGTGCGATCACTGAATGAAGACCAACAAGGGAATTATTACGGCATCGGCATACGCATCACCAAATACGAAGACCGCCTCACCGTGATTGCCCCAATAGCAGGAACCCCTGCCTATAAACTGGGGATCATGGCCGGTGACGTGATCGCGGAAATCGAAGGAAAAGATACCAGGAACTTCTCCCTGGATGAAGCCATGAGAATGCTGAGGGGCGCCAAAGGCACCGAAGTAAATATTAAAGTTAGAAGAGAAGGAATCCCAGCACTCATTCCCTTTCGAATCAAACGGGCCGAAATCCCCCTGAATTCCGTCTCCTATTCCCTTGCCCTCCCGGATGAACCGGGAATCGGCTACATCAGTATACGCACCTTCGGCAACACCACAGCAAGGGAATTAAAAGAAAACATTGAACAATTAAGGCAAAAAAATAAAATAAAAGCACTGATCCTTGACCTCCGGGGTAATGCAGGTGGATCATTGAGAGCAGCTGTTGACATTTCTGATCTTTTCCTACGCAAAGGTAAGGTGATCGTTTCTGTCCAGGGTAGAGCCTACAAGCAAATATTTATTGCCAAAAAAAATGGGCAATACGAAGATTTACCTGCAGCGGTTTTAATCAACAGGGGAAGTGCCAGCGCTTCTGAGATCGTGGCCTCTGCATTCCAGCACCACAAACGGGCCAAAATCATCGGCTCCAGGTCCTGGGGCAAAGGACTGGTACAAACCGTCAACCGATTATCCCTGAATACCTCCCTGGCCTTAACCACAGCCAAATACTATACCCCTGACAATAGATGCATACAGCGAGAATTTGACGAACGAGACGATTATTTCTTCTTCTTAAACAATAAAAATTACGATACGGACCACTCCATTGAAGGGGGAGTGATACCGGATATTTATATCAAACCGGACATCCACCCGGAACCCATCTTCAACCTTATCTATAGGGGAATCTTTTTTAAATTTGCCCGGCATCTGGCCAACAGCAATCCGACAATTACCACCGAGTTTAAGGCCAATCACAAAATCATAAAAAAATTCCGGGAGTTCCTGGATAAAAATAAAATAACCTATGACGCAAATGCCTTTAAGAAGTATCCCAAATCCATCCAAAGGGAAATCGAACGAGAGGTGATGGCACATAAGTTTTCACCCACAGAGGGGGTGAAAGTGTTCCTTAAATCAGACAAGGTCACCCAAACAGCTATAAATATATTAAAAAATTTTTTAAAAAAATTGAAAAAAAAATAGGAATAGTGATATAATTTAGGTATGATAATACAGTGTCCCAATTGCAATGCAAAATATAACGTGCCCAGTGAGAAAATAAAAAAAAGGAGAAAACTCAAGTGTTCATCCTGCTATGTGATTTTTTCGATTAAAGGAGAAGAGGAAGAGTCCGCCAGTGAAAAAGATACCGCTAAAATCATTAGACATGAGGTGGACAATTCACTATGGACAGATGAAAACTTAAAACTGCCGGAGGACAGCAAAATATCATTGGCCATAATCAAAGGGGCCAGGGCAGGCTATATCTATCACCTGGAAAAACCTTATGTGTTAATCGGGCGGGGCAAAGTGGATTTAATTATCCCCGATAAAGAAATATCCCGGAAACATGTGGCAGTGGAAGTCAGAAACGATAAAATCTTCCTCAGGGATTTGGGCAGCACCAACGGCACCATTATCAACAACGAAAAAGTATCTATCACAGAAATTACAGACCAGGTGGAATTTAAAATCGGCCAAACCACATTGATGCTGATTACAACCCCTATAAATATGGATAAATAATATAAGAAGTAGGAAGTAGGAAGTAGGAAGTAGGAAGTAGGAAGTAGGAAGTAGGAAGTAAGAAGTAAGAAGTAAGAAGTATAAGAATTAAGGTAAATTTTGGCGTGTGGCGTACAGTAAAACTTTTCGTTATCTTAGTGGTGTCATCCATTGTCTTTAATTACTTTGTTGAAATCTTAATATTCCTGGTCAATCCTCATATTTGCATTACCAGCCAGGAGTTTCTACTCCTGTTTATCCACCTGTATCTTTTTTACGGGCCGTTGTGGTTTATATCTGCGGGTATTGTCTTTGTTGTCATCCAATTTTTTTCTGAAAAAAAATATCCCATTGGAATTTTTGATCCACCGACGTTGACGTACTTCCTGGCATTTACTGTATTGGTTATTTCTTTCATCTTATATTTGAACTACGATTATTACTTTTCATTTTTTGCAGGGCCGGCAAAATTCAATTTTATACGAGTGCTTTTGATCAACCTAGCGCTGGTTATCACCGGCATTGTGTTTATGTTTTTCAAAAAGGTAAACCGGAAATGGATTCAATTGCTTTTTTTCTTCTTATTGGTGTTTAATCTATTCCATTCGTATAATTCAGTCAGCACGTGTAATCACAGCCGCCCATATCCCGAACCTAAAGGGAAAAAAATGCTTCCCCGGCAAATTGATCCCGAAAAATATCCCACCAGGAAAATCCGGATTGTCTTGATGGATGGTATTTCCTTGAGTTTAATCAAGTCGTTGACCTCTGAGCATAAGTTGTTGAATTTCAATGAGATCATCAAAAAAGGAGTCAGTGGGAGGATCGAGTCCTTCACACCTAACCTGGATTTATCAATGCTTAATGCGGCGTTAACCGGCCGCCTTCCCTCTCAATTTTCACTGCATTCCCACGAGAAATTTAAATTCCCGGATATGGAACATGAATTCGATGTGCGGCCGAGATTTATATTTTTCAGGAAATCACCGGCCATCAACACCACCTCGTTTTATAAACGAATTGATAACCATTTCCTGGACAATATTTGTGTACATTACGAAAACGATAAGCGCAGGACATTCCGCTTATTCCGACCTGTTCGTATCCAAACCTACTCGGAACGATCATTACACAAAAATAGCCGCTTCGTCCTGCGTTTCCCGGGTTTACTCCAAGAAAAAAACGGCAGGGATGAAAAATACGAAATCTTAAAAAAGTGCTTCTTTCTTGACGATTACTTGAAAAACATGATCCCTGATTTGAAGGACACAAATATTTACTATTCTGTCAACTGGCTGCCAGGCCTGGGAGTGGTTAGTAAATATTTTTATCAATACCACATGCCCCAGGTTTTTGGCAACATTTCCCCGGATGACATTAAAATAAAAAAATACGGTAGGATGGTGGAAAAATATCACGAATACTATGATTCTATTATTGGAAATTTAATGAGTACCACAGGGGAGAATGAATTACTGGTCATCTTGAGTTTTTATGAGTATGAGCCCTTGCCGGTATGGCGACGGATACTGGTCCATTTATTTACAAAAAAAGATATCTATGTCTTTAAATCCCTTAACACCAAGGGTACCATTCTTTTGTATGAAAAGAATGCCCTTAAACAAGGATATCCGTTGAAAACCATTTCAATTTTCGATATATATCCCACCCTGATCTATTACGCCGGGTTCCAGTTATCCAGGGATTTGCAGGGTGAAGTTTTAAAAGAAATGTTTACCGATGAATTTCTACTCAACAATCCCATCGATATTAACACCAATTCCAGGTACAACCTTTATAATACTTATCCAAAATAAGTTTTAGCATTTACTCCATTACTCCAAATTCAAAATTGCTGGGGTTGACTATTGAAAGTTAGACGGTTTTTATTTATAATGATGCCCTGATAAAGATGAAAATTAAAAAATATATAATACGTTTACTACTTTTAACCTTTTTGATCTATATGCCTTACTGCAGCAGCAAATTAACCGTGGTCCCGGAAATAACGTCTTCCCTTTCGGATATAGACGTATTGGACCTGACAGAGAAACAAATTACAGAAACCATTATTAAAAAAGATTCGGGTGTGGTATTTATCACCACAAAAGGAGAAATATTCCGTTGGCATGCTGAAAAACGCATGAAAGATTTTTTGTACAACCTCAACCGGGATATCCTCCCGGATGTTTTCCACCAGGGGGATTACCTGGTTCTAAAGGAGCAGGGCTCGGCCCCGGGTTCGAGCCCACCCGGTACTGTTACCCATACTATATTCGATCTCAAGGGGATGAAAGAATCTGCCGTACTGAAATCCAATAAGATAAAAAAAATCCTGGGGCTGAATCGATCGTGTCTTGTTTATTTATCCTTCGCTAATGAGCTCGCTGCCCTGGATTATCGTTCAAATAAACCATTGACTGCCAAGAAATTAAGAAAGAAAGAGACGGTGTATAATGGTGAATGGAAGGAGAATAGAATTTTCGTTTTAACCACCAACCATCTTTACATCTACGATCAGCCCCGGAATACCTTAGAAACCATAAAACTCGAACACAAAGCGGTTTCTGATTTTCTCCTGGCGGGAGGCTGGATGTACTACGGGTCTGATCAACGGGAGTTGGTGCAATTCTCTGTCAACGCCCGTAAAAGCCGGTGGAGATTCAAAATTGGCGATGTATTGAAAATGAAACCCTCTGAAATAGGACCTTATATTGCCATTGTGCCGGAGGATAATAATATTTATTTTTTCAATAAAAACGGCACTCTCTACTGGTGGCAGAAATTGGATTCTACCCTTCGCCGACCGCCAAAGGCAATGAAAGAGAACGTGGCTGCATTCTTATGGGATAACAACGTTAAATTCTTAAATTACAAAAAGAAAGAAGTGATTACCTATCCGTTAGGTCGTCCTGTTGTAAGCAATCCGGTCCATATCGATGATTATATCTATATTGTATCGGAGGATGAAGTCATCGAGAGGGAGGAAAGCCAGGAGCCCCCGTACCGCCGCCTGTCAAAGATAGGGAATCATTACGGGGTAGAGATCAAAGCCGATCCCAAATATGTCAAGCCCCTGGGCAAATCAATCCGGTTTGATCTGGAACCCGTCAACCTCGTGGAACCCGGTTACAAGATAAAGATCATTAAAACTCAATGGGAAAACCAAACCAGGCCGGTTGTTTTTGAAAAGCAAATCTCCGTTGATGATATACCCTCGTTTGTATGGATGCCGGAGGAGCCGGTAGAATACAAGTTGATCATCGAGATAGAGGCAAAAAATAAAAAGGGGGTAATAGTTGAACAGACCTTTAAACCCGTTGATATTGAGAAGATTTTGAAGAACTATTACTATGACATTCAAACCAAATACAGCTTCAATTTTTTTAACTAGTTAGGTGATGGAATTCGAAGATTTAAAAAAATTCCTGGAAGCGAGAGGGATTGAACATCACCTTGACACCAGCATCAAGCCATATCTTACCATGGCTGTTGGTGGAAACGTTGGCATGATTGTGGTGATTGAGAGGTATTCTCATTTAAAGGAGTTGCTCATTTATCTTCATAATCACAGCGGTAGGTACCCATTTTTATTGTTGGGGGGCGGGAGTAATGTGATATTTCCCGATGAGTATTCCCGGTTGGTGGTTATTATTAACCAGACCTCCGATATTGCCAGGGGAGAAGATCATATACTTCGAGTGAATTCCGGGGTTCTTATCAGCGATTTGATGGAGTGGAATATCCGCAACAATATTGGGGGTATGGATTTCCTGGCAGGTATTCCCGGCACTGTTGGCGGCGCAGCAGCTGTCAATGCCGGTGCCTTTGGTCAGTCCATTTCAGCCATCCTGGAAAAGGCAGAAATCGTAACCCGGGATGGCGAAGTTAAAATGGTTGATAACCGGTACTTTCGCTTTACCTACCGCAATTCAATCTTTAAATACGGTAAAGAGGTTATTTTGAATATTTTTCTTAAATATAGTGATATGGAGAGTGCTGCGGTTAAAGAAGCTATAGAAGAAAAGCTCATTTATCGAAAAGAGAATCATCCTTGTTCCAGTCATCGTTCTGCCGGGTGTTTTTTTAAGAACCCTATTATAAATGGTAAAAAAACATCTGCCGGTCAGTTGATTGAGCAATTGGGATTTAAAGGAATGATCTTTAAGCGGCTGCGAATATCAAAGGATCATGCCAATTTTGTCATTAACAGTGGCGGGGCCAGTTTTGAGGACATTAAAGCCCTTGAGAACCAGGTTGTTGGCAGAGCCTTCCAGGAAAGGGGTATCAAACTGGAACGGGAAGTGATTTACATCTCCCCGGAAGGTAAGAAATATTAAATTAAACGACTGATTCCATTATTCCATCAAATCGGATATAATGGATGATGCCAAAAAACAAAAAACGGTTGATATTCATTTTTTTGGATGGTGTCGGGGTAGGAGATCCCTCAGATAAAAATCCCTTTTATGCGGCAAAAACGGAATTTCTTCCCTTTTATGATGGTAACCTTTGCCTGCCGGACGGTACGCCGATAAAAAAAATCGACCCGCTGCTGGATGTTGACGGAATTCCCCAAAGCGCTTCCGGACAGGCCGCCTTATATACCGGTGAAAATGTCCCTAAACTCTTAGGCCAACATAAAGGCAGCTACCCAAACCGGTTGATGCGGAAAGTGATCAAAGAAAAAAACATCCTATCCCGTTTAAAAAATAAAGGACTCAAGGCCGTGTTTCTCAATGTCTACCCGGTTTATACCCGTTTTTTCACAGACCAGCATATTCAAATCCGGTCCTCCGGTGAATTTCATTTTTCCCCTGAATTTCCCCAGCAATTCAAACGACGTCTATCCGTCACCACCTGTATGATCATTTCTGCCGGGCAGGTTCCTTTTAATGAAAAAGATATCCTGGCAGAGCGGGCCATTTTCCAGGAATTTTCCAATCGCTGGTTAAATGAAAAAGGACTGCCGCTGCCGGAGTTCAGCCCTGAAAAAGCAGCGGAGATTATTTACAACACTTCCCGGCATTATGAATTCATTCTTTATGAATTTTTTCAAACCGATTTATACGCCCACCGCCGCAGTTTCGATGACCAGGTCCAGTTGGTTAACGATTTAAACCGTCTCGTCAAAAAATTACTCTCCTTATTGAATCTTCAAACCGATACCTTGCTGCTCACCAGTGATCACGGCAACCTGGAAGATTCATCCGTCCGCACCCATACCCTGAACCCGGTTCCCCTGATAGTATGGGGCAATCAAGGCGATGAATTGAGAGATGGTATCCACGCCCTCACCGACGTTACCCCCACGATATTAACGTTTTTGGGGACGGCGTCCCATAAGCGCTAACTTAATGATAACATCAGAATAATAAAGGCCATTGTTTTTTTTAATAAAAAGTTTTGCGGGGGATTCCAAAGGGGGCGGTTTTTCAAAAGAGCCCTCTTTGGCCGCCGGAGGCATAGGAGTTGCAGGATGGGCAGGCTTAATGTTTTTTGAGCTAACAGATATTACTGCCCATCCTGAAGATAAAAATATGGGCCAGTAGATCCGCACGGAGGGCAGAATTTTTTTATAGTGCCCGTGCGGTAGGAGAGGTAAGGTGCCCTGCATCCCCTTTCAGGGGAAATTCCAAGCACCAAATCCCAAATTCCAAACAACAATGTGCCCTTAGGGCAGTTAGATAACATTAACAATTAATAATTAACAATTGACAATTGACAATTATAAAGGTGCCCTGCGGGCAAGTTTAGATCGCCTGCGGCGAAAGGGCACACTTTTTTATTTCTAGACGGCTATTAACTTAGATAAGACTTTTTTCAACACCATGATAAATATCGTCGATAAGTTCCTGGTAATGAATGGTTCCTTGGTATCCCAACCGAAAGGCACACAGCCGTTACAGAAGGCAAGGAACTTGAACGCGAGAGGATGCCGTCGATTTGAAAAGGGGTTCTATGC
>JABAOH010125322.1_pt2 | contig 10158 bp, 8 predicted proteins | sample 7062181 | NCBI WGS metagenome assembly JABAOH01 (sample SAMN14538630, study PRJNA623070) | marine sediment metagenome | biome: marine biome [ENVO:00000428]; feature: marine pelagic biome [ENVO:01000023]; material: deep marine sediment [ENVO:00002113]; isolation source: pool of 5 deep marine... | reverse complement strand
TGAGCACGACGACCGCCACTCCCTTGTCGCGCGAGCCCGCGACGAGCGCCTTGAACGGGCCGTCGTCGCCCCACTGCCAGAACAGCGGTCCGTCCGGGGTCTGCTCGACGCCCCAGCCGAGGGACCAGCCGATCCGCTCGTCGATGGTGGATTCCTGCGCGAGCCAGTCGACCCCGGCTTCGTCGGAAGGCCCGTCGCCGAGAGTGGCCAGCAGGAACCTGGCGTAATCGGCCGCCGTCGTCTGCAGCGTTCCCGAGGCGAGCGCTTCGTCGGGGCGCCACTTGTCTTCTTCCCTCCCCTTCCCGTCGTGGGGCCGGGCGTGGATCGGCTCGAAGCGCTCTTCCCAGACGTAGGAGCTGGAGGTCATCCCCAGCGGATCGAGCACGTGCTGCCGCAGGTAGACATCGAGCGAGTCTCCGGTGATCTGCTCGATCACACGCTGCAGGTAGATGTAGCCCTCCCCCGAATAGCCGAACTCGGTGCCGGGGTCCCGTTTCAGCTGTAGCGGTTTCGGGTTGTCGGACCGGTAACCCCTTCGCCAGTTGGGGAAGCCGGTCGTGTGGCACAGTACGAGACGCGGCGTGATCTTCTCGAGACGACGATCGTCTTTGTAAGGCTCGTCCGGCAACCGGTAGTCGGTCAACGGCCGGTCCAGGTGGAAGCCGCCCGCTCCCTCGACGACCAACCGGTGCACGCCGTAAGCAACGACGGGTTTGCTCAACGATGCGGCCTGAAAGACCGTGCTCTCGTCGACGGCGGGTGCATCGTCGGAGAACGACAAGTGCCCGAACCCGGTTTGAAGAACGACCTCGCGATCGACGATCACCGCGACCGAGGCGCCCGGAGTCTTGTACTTCTCGAGCAGCGGCGGAACGATCGTGGCGAGATCCCTCTGAAGATCGACGGTCGCGAGACTCGTCGAGTAGTCGACCGGCAAGGTCTCGGGGCCGGCACAACCGAACAGCACCGGCAACAGGAGGACAACGATTCCGATGCGCTCCGGCAACTCCGTCCCCTCCTTCGATCGTCATCCCCTCGTTTCAAAGACGCTCGATCCGGCCTCCGGGTTTACATCGGGGCGATATTTTGGCGCCGATGCTGTGTCCGATCGGGGACACACCGTCCACCCGCGAAGGCAACGCTCGGCCGGAAAAGCGTGAAAACCCGGAACCTCGGGCGGCGCGTCGACGATTCCGGCCCTAAAACCGAGGCGGACGACCTGGCCCGGCGCTTGCTTTACTCCGGGCCANNGGCGCAGGATCCTGCGCTGGGCGACCGACCGGGAACTGCTGGACGAGCTTGAACGCCGGAACGGCCGTTGCGCCGAGCCCGGCTGCAGGGAACGGGCCTGGCACGGACGCGAGTACTGCCTGTGGCATCCCCGGCTCGAGCTCGCCGGCCCCGCGAGAACGGTGCGCGCCCGGCTGTGAGCTATTCCTCTCGCCGCGGCAGCAGCAGATCCTCGAGGAAGAACGCCGCCAGCTCCGACCGGCCGTTCAGCCCCGCTTTCTTGTACAGAGCACGGGCCTGCTGGCGGACGGTCCGTTCCGACGTCTGGCGCACCGCGGCGGCCTCGCGGTGGCTCAACCCCTTGAGCAGCAGCAGGCCGACCTCCGCTTCCGCGGGTGTCAGGTCCCAGCGGCGAAACTGCTGGTCGATCGCCGCCCCGAGCCCCTCGAGCAGCACCCGGCTCTCCTCGCGCCAGCGCCCGGCCTCCTCGAGCGCTCGCTGCAGATCGCTCTTCAGCAAGCGGGACTCTTCCCGGACGGCAACGTAACGTCGCCAGCCCATCACGAGGCCGACGATCGCGGCGACAAAGAGGCAGAATTCGACCGCGATGTGCCACGGGTTGGAGCCCTCGCGGTAGTCGAAGACGAGATCGGAGACGAGGAGCAGCAGGATCGCGACGAAGAACGCGATCCCCTGTACGGCCCGCCTCTTTTCGCTTACGCCATCCGTCATACGTGTGTGCCCGATTTCCCGTGATTCGGCCCGGTCGACGGATCTACTCCATTCGACGGATAGTTTAGCGAACCGGCGCCCGATAGCCTGATCTCGATGGGCGAAAGCTCAAAGGACCGAGGGGCCCTCACGCGGTACCTGCGCGATATCCGCCGCTTCTCCGTGCTCTCCAAGGAGCAGGAGCAACGCCTGCGCCGACAGATCGGGCGGGGCGAAACCGACGGCAGGTCGGAGCTCGTCCGGAGCAACCTGGGATTCGTGGTCAAGATCGCCAGCGAGTACCGGAACCTCGGGGTGCCCTTCGAGGACCTGCTGAACGAGGGCAACCTCGGGCTGATCGAGGCGGCGCAGCGTTACGACCCGTCGCGCGAGACGCGGTTCACGACCTACGCGGTGTGGTGGATTCGGAAGAAGATCCTGCACGCGATCGGGAACCGTTCGCTGCTCGTGCGCGTCCCCGCGTCGCGACGCCGGATGATCGCCGAGGTCAAGAAGACCGCCGACGCGCTGAGCATCCGCCTCGGCCGCGCCCCCACACGCGAAGAGATCGCGGGACACCTGTCGATTCCGACGAAACGGGTCGACAGCCTCCTCGGTACGCAGCTGGCGCACGCGAGCCTCGATCGGCCTGCCGACGCCGAGAAGACGACCCCGCCGAAGGACCTCCTGGCCGACGACCGCTCGACCGCCGAACAGGAGCTCATCCGTGAGGAGCTCGCCGCGCACGTCAAGCGCGCCTTCCTGCGTCTCACGCCGCGCGAGCAGGCCGTCCTCGGTTGGCGCTACGCGCTCGAGGGAGAATCCACGCACACACTGCAGGAGATCGGCGAACGCCTGAACCTCAGCCGCGAGCGCGTGCGCCAGATCGAGATGCAGGCTCGACGGCGGATGCGGCGCTTGCTCGGCGCGAGCCCCCGCGCCGTGCGGAAGGCCTGACGACGCAGCCTACTTCTTGGGTTTCTTTCTGTCGGGCCTTCCCCTGCCGACGACCATCGACGTCGCCGTGCCGTAGACGGAGTCGACCGTGATTCTTCTCGGTCTCGTGTCAAAATCGGCCACGATCTTCGTATCGCTCCAGGAGACGACGGCACCCTCAACCGCGGTCCACGTCCTGTTCCGTGGCCCGCCCACGGTATCCGCGGTGACCGCGGTCCCCAGCCCCGACGCGTAGCCGCCGAACCCGCTCCCGTGGATGGTCACCCGGCCACGGAAAGCCGTCGCCTTCGTGATGACCACGTCCGGTTTGACGCTGATGACGACCGGGTTGCTGGCGAACCCCTCCTTGACGGCCCGCAGGTCGTAATTGCCGGGTAGCGTCTCGAGGGGGATCGAGACGGACATGCGACCCTGATCCGCGATCGCCGGCTGCAGGATCACCGACGAGCCGTCGGGGGCGGTCAACCGTACGTTCGACTCGTAGACTGTGCCGGCGTCCTCGGTGACGAACGCGGAGCCTCCGAGGGATACCGTCGCCGCTTGTCCGGCCGTGATCACCACGACGTCGGCACCGTCGAGCGTCGGGATGATCGGACGAACCAGCGGAGCCCGGGCGCCGAGCGGAAAGCCGTGGCATCCCCAGCAGTCGCTGTCGTCGGGCCCGGCGTCCCGGCCGACGTGACCGTACCCGGCGTCCTCGCCGCCCACGACGATCGTTCCGAGGCCGGAAGGGTTCGGCGAATCCGCCTGGATGTTGTGCAGCGAGTTCGGGCCGTGACACCTCTCGCAGTAACGGATCGCGTAGTCGAAGTCGGGCCCGCTCTGCTCGGAAGCGGTGGCGCTGTCGTGGCAAACGTCACACTTGGAGATCGGGCCGCCCGGCCCGTTGACCGTGTCCGGCAGACCTATCTTGTGGTGCAGGGTCCTGTTGTCCCAGATCTGTCCGGCCGGTTGCCCGTAGGCGTCGAGGACCCCGTCGGTGTCATGGCAATAGCGGCACGACCCCGCTCCGAAACCGCGGTTGTTGACGGGATCCCCCCCGATCGGCTCGTAGTGCTCGGCAGCGAGCAGGTCCGCGACCGGGTCGTCGCCGTCGTAGCCGAGCTGGGCGACCACGTCGACGGCAGCGGTGGCCGCGTTGATGGTGTTGACCACATCGATGGCCGTCTGGATGGGCCCGAGCTCCACGGTCAGCGTCGACGTCGCGGAGTTCCAGCTGGCTGCAAGCGTCGGGCCGGGCAGGAACTCCACTTGGAATGTCTCGCCGTCGAAGCGGGTCGATCGAATCACGAAGTCGTTGTTGGAGCCCGCCGGCTTGAAGGACAGGTCGTTGGGCTCGGTCCTGACGTGGACCGTGCCGAGAGGCCCGATGTTCGCGACGGCGAAGAACGGCGGCCCCTGCTCGGTCCACTCGACGTCGAGATCCAGCACGGTCCCCGAACCGTCGCTGGCCAGGTCGAGGGTCGGGAACGGCCAGTTCTCGTACCCGTCCCCGTCGAGACCGCGATACGGCGTCACCAACGAAGGCGGGTAAGTCGGTACGTAGTGCCCGTCGCCCCAGTCTTCGACCAGGGAGCCGTGACACGCGGAGCACTGCAGGTCGACCGCGAGTTGGTTGGTGTGGTGAGGGCTGCCGGCGTTGTGGCACACCACGCAATCCCGCACCACGGTCATGTTGGGATCGTGGCAATTCAGACAGGAATAGATGGCGTCCGGGTTGCCGTCGCCATCCGCGTCGGGATAGGGAACGAGGGAATCCTGAGGAATCGGCTGCCCCTCGAGCGCGTGGTGCCGATCGGGAACGCCGGAGGTGTGGCAGACGCGACACTCGGCTTCCGTCATGTCTCCGGGCAACACATCGGGCAATCCGATGCTCTGAAAGGTCGGCGGGCTGCTCTGTGCCCGGACCGTGCCGGCAAGACACACAAGCACCACGGGGAGAACGACTGCGAGCAATGGTTTTCGGTTCATGGTTCCCGTCCTTCTTGGGTTCGATTCATCCTTATCTTCAAGGCCACGCGCAGCCGATCGACTGCGCGAGGCACGCCCCCACCGACGGGGGCCGCTGCATGCCGTTGCCGTCGAGCCCGTAGGAACCCTCGCTCCAGTGATTGCGGGCGACGACCAGGTAGTACGCGCTGCCCGGGGGAAGCGGGAAGGTGGCCCAGAGGTTTCCCCCGGTGGAGCAGAGGATCGGCGCATGGTTCGCGAAACTGCCCAGGGGCCCCTCGTAGACGGCGTAGTCGGTGTCGGTCGCCTCGCAGGAGGGATCCCACGACAGCGTCAGGTCGACGGCACCGGTGCGGGTCGCCATCACCGCTGCGCCGGTCATCCCGGCGCCGTCGGGCACGCTCCCGGTGGGCGAGGTGTGACAGACGACGCAATCCCGCACCACGCTGAAACTCGCGTCGTGGCAGTTGAGGCAGCCGTAGCTCGGGTCCGGGATCCCGTTCCCGTCGGCGTCGGGATAGGGAACGTGCGTTTCCTGAGCGATCAGTTGCCCGTAGAGGACGTGGTGTAGATCGGGGACACCGTCCGCGTGGCAGGCGCGGCAGTCCGATTCGAAGCTCTCCTGGGCGCGCGTCGCATCCTGCTCGAACGATGGGCCGTAGAGCCCGTCGGAAGCCGAAGCAAAGAGCAACACCACGCTGGCGGCGACGATCGGCGGGTAGGTTGCGCGCTGCATCGGCCGTCCCTTCGGTGAAGACGTCGTGGGGCGGGGCCTCGATGAGAAAAAGCTACAACGAACGCGCTGAACCGCGGCGACCGAAGTGCGGAAACGGTTGCCGGAAACATCAAGGCACGGAGGAGACCTTTACACATGAGACATGAGCGAGCGTCTACGCGTGGGATCGGGCTCCGGCACGCGCTCGAGAGGTTCGAGACGAAGGGTGCTAGAGTCGAAGCAACGAGAGACCGTCACGATGATGCACTCTTGTCCAGGGATCTTCCGGGCAAGCTTCGTGGTCCTTGCGGCCGTCGCTCTTCAGGGTTGCCTGGTCGTCCCCAACCCGAAGCGCATCAAGGGCGCCGAGGACGTTGCCCGGATCACCATCGGGGAGACCCGCAGGGATGAAGTCATCGCCCTGCTGGGGAGCCCGACGATCGCTTCCGATCCGTCTCTGCTCGTCTACAACTGGGAAAAGAGCCGCTACTTCTGGGTGCTGGCCGGCGGTTACTCGGCGGCGGGCGCACCGGGCGGACACAAGGGCTTCAGGGCCTTGGTCGAGCTCGATTCGACGGGACGGGTCGTCCGCGTGCTTTCGCAGAGCTCGGTCGACGCACCGGTGCAGCCCGTCGAAACCTGGGAGCGTATCCGTGGGTGCGGGCGGATCGCCCTCCCCAGTGCGGTCGCCGTCTCACCGGACGCCAAGCAGACGGTCGCGCTGGTCAGGGATGAATTGTGTTTCGTCTCGATGGAAGAGCCCGGGACCGTGCGGCGCGTCGCGCTGGACAAGGCCGGGCGGAAAGGTGGAACGTGCGGTGGGTCGCTCGCCTTCTCACCGGACGGCAGCCTGCTCGCCATCTCCGTCGGAGGCAGGCCCCTGACTCTCTGGGACGTGGCCGCCAACCGAGAGGTTGCCCGCTTCGGCAGCCCGCAGCCGGCGAGCAAGTGGCTCGTCCATTCGCTTCATCCGGTGTCGTTCTCGCCCGACGGTTTGAGAATCGCGGCAACGGACGAGCAACTCGAGCTCGTCGTCCGCGAGATCGAAACCGGAAGCGAGATCTTCCGCCACCGGCCTTCCGGCGGGGTGGTAAGCGTCGCGTTCTCGAAGGACGGCGCGTTCCTGGCCCTCGGATTGGGAAACGGCGGATTGGAGATACTCGACGCCGGCACCGGGCAGGCCCTCATGGTCCGGCATGGGATTTCGGAATCCTCGACCCACGTGTCGGCCGCGTTTTCCCCGGGCGGAGAGTGGCTTGCCGTGAGCACCCCGTTTCATGTCGAGTTGTGGGACCTGGACGCGTTGCGGGACTCCGACTGGGTTGACGGGCGGCGTGCCGCCTTCCTTCTTCCCTTTTACCGCCACGCGCCGGGCGTTGAGATGTACAACCGGCCGGTCACCGCGTTCTCCGGCGACGGAACGAGGCTCGCGGTCTTCGAACACGAGACGGTGAGCGTGATCGATGTCGAGTCCCTCTCGATGCGGAAGGTCTACCACCTCAAACAGCCGGTCCTGTCCGTGGCCTTCGATCCGGCCTGGAGACGGCTGGCGCTGCTGAGCGCCAACGGGCTCCGAACCTGGGACATCCCCGTCGCCTCGCCTCCGCCCGCAGGCGACGGCTCGACGATCGGCGGGTAGGCAACGCGCTGGATCACGGCGGACGGACGGACGCAGTCGAAAAACTTGCAGGAGCCCTTCACTGACTTCCGACAAGAGCAGGGACGGCCGGCGGAAGGCTCGCGAGCATCTCAGCCGCGGATTGCCCCACCTCACTGCCGGCATCCAGTTCCGTCGCGGTCGTGAGCGCGGCTCGTGCTTGCGGGATGTTGCCGACTTGGCTGTTCACGAACCCCAGCGTCAGCCAGATCCTCTGATAGGTCGGATCCATGGACACACCCTGATCAAGGACGCGGAGGGCTTCCGCGGATCGACCGAGATAGTGCAGCGTGATACCCAGATTGTTATGGACGAGCACATCGTTCGGGCGAAGCGCCAGCAGCTGCTCGTACAGGTCCGCCGCCCTGTCGTATTGCTTGGCGGCGAAGGCCTCATTGGCCAGATGCGAGACGACATCCGGGTCTTGGACCGTCGACGGACTCGATGTCGTCGACTCGGCCTGCGCAACCTTGTTGGGTGGATCGCCGACGGGGCCCGTACCACCGATGTAGTACTGGCGAGTGATGGCGAAGATTGCCAACCCGAAAACAACTAGGAACACGGTCAACACGATCCAGAATCCGGGACTGCGAGTCATGATGATTCCCCCGACGGCCGGACTATTCGGACGATTCTTCGAACGTCTGCTCCACGCCGTTTAGGATAGCGCCAATTCTGCGGTTGACATCGAAGGGTGTCGAGTGGGAACCTTCGATCGAAGTAGGTGTTTCCCGAACCCGGCACCCGGGAATCCATCATTGCTTGCCGTTTTGGAACGTGGTTAACCTCGGTCCGCAGGTCTATTCCTTTGATTCCTCGAGAGCGCATGGAGGTTCGGCGAAACGTGCCAGGGCGGGGATCTCTTTCATTCGTCATGCTCGGCTGGGCCTGCCTCGGCGCGGCGACGGCAGCCGCCGCGGAATCGCAGAGCTACGTCGCCGACCGGATCAGCGTCGTGGCGGGCGCCGGCACGTGCAGCTCCTTCACGTTCGACCATTCGATGGTGGTGTCCCCGGTCGCACCCGCCGGTCACTCCGCGGCGTGTGGTGCAAGCAGCGTTGCGCACTTCGGATTCTGGTCGGTGCTGGGGACGCCCGACATGCCGACGTCCCTGGCGCTCGAGCGCGGCGCGCTGGATCGCGCCGCCGTCGACCTGTCGTGGACGGGATCCGCGACGGCCTATCAGGTCTACCGCAGCGATCTTCCCGCAGCCGTTCTCGACCCCGCGAACCTGCTCGCGGAGACCTCTTCGTGCACCGAGTCGGACCCCGCCCCGCCGCCCGCGGGGGTCCTCTACTACCGCGTCGTTCCACAACCTTGAAGGAAGTGCCATGAGGTACCTCGTTGCGCTCATCGTCTGGACGGTCTCGGTGATCGGCATGAGCGCACTCGCCTCTTCGATCACGCCCGGGTCGATCAAGGTGCAGGGATACCTGAGCGACAAGTCGGGTGGAACGCCCGTCCCGGCGAACGGCTCCTTCAGCATGACGTTCGACCTCCACGACGCCGCGACCGGCGGACTGCTGATCGACAGCTTCGGACCGCTGCTCGTGACGGTGGTCGACGGGCTCTACGAGGTCGAGATCCCGTTTTCCGCCTCCTCCTTCGAGCAGGCCGATCGTTACCTGGAGCTGACGGTCGATGGCGAGACGCTGGCGCCGCGGATCCGGCTGGTCAGCGCCCCGTTTGCCTACTCGGCCGAAACGCTGGGCGGATACGAGGCCGACGAGCTCGACGAGAGCGACGAGATCCTCGCTCACGCCGGCGACGCCGACGCACACCGCGAGCACGCTTCGCTCGAGGAGTCCGCCGAAATCGTCGCCGCGATCGGGGCACACGCGGCGGCCCNNCGGGCTACCTGCTGTTGTCGGGCGGGACGATGCAGGGCACGCTGGTCCTCAACCCGACCGCCGATGACGCGTTGATCGTCTCGACGGGCAACGTCGGGATCGGCGTGACGCCCGGCGAAGCGCTCGACGTCCTCGGCAACGTGCGCGCGACGGCATTCATCGGGGACGGCTCCCGGCTCACCGGCATCGACGCCTGTATCTCGCGCGACGAGTTCTACTGCGGGTGTGACTGGGACGATGACGGGGACGTCGATGCCAAGGACATCGACGACTGTTACGACCAGGCCGTCGCGTCGCTGGGCACCAGCGAGGACGGCACCCACGACGGGTCGGCGTGGGTCATCCTTCCGGACGGCGAGTTCGCGATGGGCGCGTACATGCCGTGGGACATTCCGAACGGGTTGCACATTCGCGGCGTTCCGGTCAGGTTCAAGATCATTCCGGGTTCCGGAACCGCGAACCACGTACGCAAGGAGCTTACCGGGGGGTCGGTCCTGGATTGCGGGGACGGGGAATGCTTCACGGGTCGCGACTGGCAGGGAAACGTCTTTCGCGACTTCGGGCTGACCAACTTCACGAAAGGCTTTGACGTGGGCGGCGACGGCATTCAGTCCGGCTATGAAGTGCGCCTCGAGAACCTCACCCTGATAGGCGATCCCGATCAAGACGGGACATGCGCGACGGGCCTGCATATCTACAACCCGCTGCACTGGTACCTCGAGAGCATCGCCGTACAGGATTGCGCTCGGGGGCTACAGATCACCTGCCAGACCGACGGACAACCGGGCAACTCGATCATCAGCGACTTCGACTTCGCCGCCAACAACGCCAGCTACCCGGCTAACTATATGGACACCCAGGGAGGGATCCTCGTTGAAGCGCTCGAGCCGACGGTCGGGGACCAGAAGGGCTGCAACTACCTCACGTTCCTGCGGCCCCAGGTCTGGGCCGCAGCCGTGGGAACGTGCGCACCGGACCACACGACCAGCGGCGGGATGGACTGGTGTGAGGGATCGTCCAAGATCTGGCTCAAAGGCACCCCGACGGCTCCGATCACGTTCACCTCGATCTATGGCGCCGACCTGGAG
>JABAOH010011596.1_pt1 | contig 10158 bp, 13 predicted proteins | sample 7062181 | NCBI WGS metagenome assembly JABAOH01 (sample SAMN14538630, study PRJNA623070) | marine sediment metagenome | biome: marine biome [ENVO:00000428]; feature: marine pelagic biome [ENVO:01000023]; material: deep marine sediment [ENVO:00002113]; isolation source: pool of 5 deep marine... | reverse complement strand
GTATTTGTCTCATGCTTGGGATTTCGTAGAAGGTTGAGTTCACTTCCACAAAGTCGAATGCTCTTGAGTAGGCCTCCAAGGATGCAAAGCCTGGAACTCGAAAATAAGCCCAGCCGCCAGCACCTATGAGAAATCTTGACATTCGCTGCACTCTAGAATCATATTTTGGTTTCAGACTTATAAACCAAGAAAAAGAGCGAGAAGAGTAGATGTAAAAATTAATGCGCACGCGCCCTTTTGATTCCCACTTTGAGCCACTGTTCTGGAAACATGTAAATCGCGCGCCGCGCGCAATGACCATCCAAAATTCATGTATCAGGAAGGCCCTCGAAACTTTGGTTTGCTTACAAAATATCAATGACAGGTTTAGTGTTATTCATCTTTTGGCTATACCTGATGTGACAGCACTATTCGACTTGCGCGCGCGCCTAATCTACATAGACATCGAAGAAGCCACCTCCAAGGAAAGGAATGATGAGTTCACCGTCAGAGTCGCCGAAACCCTAGACGAAGCCTGCAAGCTGCTTGAAGTAGGCTATCCTTAAGTTGCAACTTACTTCTCAATGTTGAATTTAGTTCGAGAAAAACATGAAAAGTTTACTCCTTTTCACTTTTTCTTATAGGGGTGGGGGAAAGTCGTAAGTAAATAAAAGTAAACATACTTTATGCGCGTGTAGAGTATACTTCAAGATTCTATGAAATTACTAAAGCTCGAATTCATCGCACTTCAAACGGCGTTCTATACCCCTTTGCTACCAACTTCTCGTGAATCACGCTCTTTAAGGCGCTCAATCCTTCTCCAGTCTTTGCACTCACTGGGAACACTTTATCCGCAACAGCTGAGACATGTCCATTGCTAATCCTGTGCATGAACTCTTTTAGGTTAACCTCTAATTCCTTCTTTTCGGTCTTATCTATTTTGTTAGCCGCAACCAAGGGAAACTCACGTAACGTCTTAGCTAGAAACTGGATCATCTCAACATCTATCGAGATTATCCCCTTCTTTTCCAAACGCCATGATACTTCTAGGAACGTGGATATGTCGAGAACGTGGATAGCTAAGGCTACGTTTTGAGCGTTAGACTCTAAGAAACGGATGATCCGATTCTTCCTCATATTCTCTANNAGAACTAGGCCACTGTTTAAAGGATGTTTCGATATGTTTCGTGTTGTTCCCGGACGCTTTCCGGTTGCTACATCTAAGCCTACAATTTCTCTGATGATGCTGCTCTTACCTGCATTAGGCCTTCCAGTGAAAACCAAATACTCCTCAAGCATACTAATTATTATGGGGAATGCATGCATGAATGTTTCTACGCATTCATTTTTTACTGTTTGATGGAGAAGCCACATATATGGTAAGCAGATAAACATAAACACCTAGAAAAAAGTCGCTTTGTTGAAGATTTTGGTGACGTAAGTTATGGGGTTGGATTGGTTTCTCTCTGGAAAGGAGATTTTGATAGATGATGCTGGATGGGGAGACCTTATTTTAGGTGTGGTAATTGGTGCCCTCAAACTTCCAGACCGCAGGTATATGGAACGCAGGATTCCGGTCTCGTCCTTTCAGCCGCCCAACTTCGAAGATAAACGGTACTTGGATGACGCTATGAAGATCGCCGAAGAGATCGTTGAGGTGATGCGGCCTGACATGGAAACCCGTTTCAAAGTTTGCTCAGGATACGTTCTCTCCAGCATTCGTGGATACCTGCGAGACCAGGGATTCAACGTGGAAAAAACCGAAATCACCGGTGAACTCCAAGAGATGGTTGAGAGAAGCTACGTAGAATGGTGCAAAGAAGTAGGAGTACCAACAGAAAGACTGGGAGACAAGAGACTTTTCTGGACGTTTCTGGAATGGGTTGCGGAAAGACCCAAAATCAGAGAAAACCTGGTGAAGACTGGATGGAAGAGCTGGAAAGAAAAGTGGCGAGAAAAAGCATTCAAGAAGAGGTTTCAGAAAGACTAAAGAAGTGAGTGAAAGGGCGGGCGCGCGCGGCGTGTTTTGGGTACATAAGGTTATTTCAGAAGTCCACATATATTTATAGAGTGGAAGCAGTTTGTCTCGGGAACTAGCGGATTTTGAAAAGCAGGTCTACGACTTCATCAAAGAACGGGAAGAAATGTTGATTTCCTCTATCCCGGCGAGGATGAGAGGGGCAATTCCCACCTTGAAGAAAGCTGGACTAATCAAAATATTCAAGAAACGAACTATTCCTTGGGCTTCCAAGAAAAGAAAGTTTGTCAAAGCCGTAGAATTCTGACACTGCATGCATGATTGTTTGGGCCCAGTGCAATCCCCATAAGAATTTTCTCCTCGTTTCTTATGCAGCCCTACCGTCGTACTAGAAATCTTACTAGGCTATTGAAAAGAAAACTGCGCTTTGACAGAAAGGGAAATCAAGAGGTTTTGCTTGCTTTCAGAAGGCCGATTAGAGCAGCGTTGACAATTATTCGCGCGCGCAACAAAATTTCCTAAAAAAAGTTAATTGAGGATGGAAATCCTTAGGTTAATGAGGGACGCATGTGAGTTTGGAGGAACTTGGGGACAATCCGCTCTGGCCCATTCTTGTAGAGACCGTTCACGCTATGGTCATGTACCCCCATCACAAGGCTTACATTAGAGACGTTATTCTTCATGAGCAAACAGACGTGACTGAACATGAATTGGCACCAAAGATGAGCATACCCCATGGTGAGGCTCTAATTATTCTCTACGAACTTCGAAAGCAAAAATCCAAAGGACTACCTGAAGGCGAAAACTCCAGCCAAACTTGATGCGCGCGCGGACTAGGACTTAACAATTACCTCATTTTGGTTAGATTGTAGTGGCAATTTGGACACTCATAGAATGACCTTCTATGACCTTTATGCCGCTTTTCCCTCATTTCTGATTCACATCTAGGACACTTCATTTTCGCATTTCCTCTCGCAATAAGTGTGCATAACATACGGTAACGTGTTCCTATTATAAGAATTGTCAGAACTAATCGTTACTTGCGCCATTTTCGATTTGAGTCATTCTTCAAAAGAATAAAGGAGGGCCAGTTTTCGAGTCCTAATATCCTGGAGGCATTCCTCCGTATCCGCCAGGTGGCATCCCGCCTGGACCACCAGGAGGCATAGGCGGGGCTCTCATCTTTCCGGCAGCGATGATGTCATCTATTTTCAGTATCATGGTGGCAGCTTCGGTAGCCGATTTGATGACCTGTTTTTTGACGGCTAAGGGTTCGAGGATTTCCAGTTTTTCCATATCTTTGACTTTTCCTTCGTGGACGTCGACTCCAGCCCAGACTTCACCCTTCTCGTGGCGAGCCCGAAGCTCAGAGATTATGTCAATGGGATCAAGTCCAGCGTTATCACTCAGGGTTGTTGGAACTGCTTCCAAGGCTTCTGCGTATTGCTGTACCGCAAGCGCTTCCCTACCGAGCAGCGTGTCTGCGTATTCTCTAAGAACCCTGGCGACTTCCAACTCAGGTGCTCCTCCTCCGGCCACGATCTTTGGCTCCTGCACTACATCTCGAACCACGCACAGGGCGTCGTGAATTGAACGTTCAGCTTCATCTACGATTCGTTCGGTTCCTCCCCGGATTAATATGGCTACTGAACGGGGATTTTTGCATCCTTCTATGAAGGTCATCTTATCATCGCCAATCTTCCTTTCCTCCACGAGCTCTGCGTACCCAAGGTCTTTCTTCGTGATATCTTCTAGGCTGGTGACTACCTTTCCTCCAGTGGCTTTACCTAGTTTCTCTATATCGGATTTCTTAGCGCGTCTTATCGCTGAGATTCCCTTCCTTGCCAAGAAGTGTTGAACCATGTCATCAATGCCTTTTTGACAGACGAGCAGATTAGCGCCTGTCTTGGCTATCTTGCCAACTAGGTCTAGGAGCATGTTTTCTTCTTCTTTTAGGAATGTTTCCATCTGTTCTGGTGTTTCAATGTTGATTTTAGCGTCGAACTCGGTTTTTTTAATCTCAAGCGCCGTGTCCAGCAAAGCAATTCTAGCCTTCTCTACACGTTTAGGCATGCCTGGATGCACGACTTCTTTGTCTAGAACTATTCCTTTGATGAGCTTGGTATCTGTAATGGATTCTCCGGGTTTCTTCTCCACCATGATGTCGTCTAAGTCAGCTCTGTACTCTCCTCCAACCTTCTCGGCTACATAGAGGATGGCGTCGACAGTTATTTCTGCAAGTTGTTCCCGATTTTGGGCTACCAGCTTGCTAGCCATAGAGGTCATTGCAACTTTCTTTAAGGATTCTTTGTCTGTCAGCTTCACTGTAATCGCTATCTTCTCCAGTGTTTCCAGAGCTTTATCCGCTGCCTTGCGATAGCCATCGATTACGACGGTTGGATGGACTTTTTTGTCTATCAATTCTTCAGCCTGTCCCAGGAGTTCTCCAGCCACGATGACCGCTGTGGTGGTTCCGTCTCCAACCTCTTCATCCTGGGTCTTAGCAACTTCCACCATCATTTTTGCGGCAGGATGCTGAATATCCATCTCATCTAGGACGGTACGGCCGTCGCTGGTGATGGTTACGTCGCCCAAGCTGTCCACAAGCATCTTATCCATGCCTTTAGGTCCAAGAGCACTCTTTACCGCTTCGGCTACTATCTGAGCCGCCATAATGTTAGCGTGTTGAGCATCATGACCTCTCGATCTAGAAGATCCTTCCTTTAAAATAAGTACTGGTTGCCCACTTCCAGTTTGTGTTAAGTATGCCATCAACTTTCTCCTCTGTTCCTGTTGCCTAAACTTGATTTCGTCAAGCAATCAAAGTTTCTGGGAATATAAACATTGCTAGTATGAATTAAGAGCTTTTTAACGCGCGCGCGAGTTGCGAAGAACTCTAGGCTACGGTTTTTGCCGTTTAAGATAGGCAACTGTAAACAGTCTACCATCTTCTAAGCGAATGTTTTGAACGCTTACTAATTCCCATCCATCTTTCCCTAAATCGTTTAACTCGTTTTGGACGCCTTCTATTACCGGTTTTCTTTCTGTTGTGAAACGGTCTACGTGAACCCTCGTCTTTAGCGGAAGCACTTTATATTCCCATTTCACCAATTAATCACGCCCTCAAAACTGATGATGTCCAATGAGACAGTAAATATCTTTGCCTAGAATGCTATTCTATTTGTAGATTTTTCCAATTACGTCTTGCGCTAACCATTTTAGTTGTTTCGTTTCAGATGCGTACATGCGCGCCTAAAGTCAACGAAATCAGAGGGCATATTTACTAGTTTACCAAATGAAGTGTGGGGGTTATGAATTGATTGCCGGGTATGTGTTTATAAACACTGAGAAGGGTAGAACGTTGGATGTTGTTACGGAAGTGGCGAAGATTAAGGGTGTCAAAACGGCTTGTGTGATTACGGGCACTTTTGATGTAGTGGCAACCTTTGAAGTGAAAGACGTTAAAGATGTTGGCGAGATGGTTGCGAGAGGCATAGATAGTGTAGACGGAGTTTCCCTAACGCAGACAGCAATATGCGTCAAATGTTGTTCAAGATAAGCCTCCAAAACCCCCTTTTTCATTTTTAAGCCATCACTTTCTTCTCAAACAGTGGAGATCTCTCCCGCAAACTCCCTCTTTTTTGATCATAACTAACTCTACGTGCATGCATGCAACGTGACGTTTGACCGTGCGCGCAAAAGAAGAAAAGATAAAAAGAAAAAGGATTGTGAACGAAGAATAGGAAGTCAGCTTGTGAGTTTAATATCTATTTCTTCTTGGGGGTCTTCTCTTTGCATAGCATTCTCGGCAGTATACGGGTCTGCTTCCGTCAGGTTTGAACGGAACTTCACATTCCTGGCCACACTCAGCACAAACTGCCTTATGCATTTCTCTTGGTTCTCGCCTTCCATACGACATCTAGACTACACCTCCGATTCGCTGAAGGAACTAGTTTCGTCAGAACACTAATTCTGGAATGCTTACCTTAGAGTTGCTTATAAATTTGCGCGCGTGCATTTCGTTTGGGTTTGGGCCAAAAATTCAATAAAGAAACTTCTGTAACTGTCAAAAACATTATAATTGCTTCTTTAATTGTTTGATTAAGAGATAATCTCTTTTTATTCATTGGTAAGTTTACTCTGTTTTTTCTGCTTTTGAAGCTGAGTTATGTAGCCAGCTACTTTGTTTCTCAGTTTTTTCGAAGAAATGTTGGTAAGGGACTCTACAAGTTTTTTGTTGTTTTCAAAGTCTGTTGTGAATTTGTCTGGAAACCGCTCCACCAATTCTCGAGCCATTTTCTTCACCAACTAGGGTCGCACCTTACCCCAAGCTTTCACTTTTCCTCCATGACCAAGCAATTCTCCTTTGCCTAGAAAACCAATGTCATTTACTCGTAGTATATCAGTTTGTCTTCCTCAAGTTTCTTATGAAGCTTGCTAACCGCTTCGTGGACGTCTCCTTCCTTTTTGGCGCCTGTGCAAACCAGTTTCCCGCTAGCAAAGATAAGAATAACTACCTTCGGCTTATCCATTCGGTAGATGAGACCTGGAAATTGTTCTGGTTCATACATCGTTCTCCTAAGCGAGTAGGCTGACCTTTCAAGGTCTACCATTCCTCCTAAACTCGCTGATGCAACTATGTTCACTATTTTCAACTCTGGTTTGCCGATGATTATTATCCCACTTTTCTTCAGTTCCTTCACAACTTTTGTTACTGCCCTTCGCACTTCTTTCTCGGACTTGGCTCCGGTGCAAACCATTTTCCCTGAATTGAAGATTAGGGTCGCCGTTTTTGGTCTCTTTAATCTGAAGACCAGTCCCGGAAACTGCTCTGGACGGTACACAACGCCCGGATTACCTTTCACCACCGCGTTTAGGTCAATCCTCTGATTTAACGTGCCAGTTCCCACGACGTTTTCGATTCTGATAGAAGCGTCAACTCTGGGCATCCGAATCCTCCTTATAAAACATCATGAAGTTGGCGGAGTTACTTAAATTAAGTGTGCATAATCAGAAGGCATTATTTCTTAACGAATCAAGGATTGTTTTGGTCTAAAAACCTAAGATGAGAATTTTAGCGTTTATGATACGTTGATTTTTTCTCTTAGACACTTTTAAATAGGTTCATACGCAACCTTCTCTACCGTGAATTTACAAAGAGGTCTGTAAAATTGTCTGGAGAATCAAACGTCGTTTACATCGGAAGAAAACCTCCAATGAGTTATGTAATGGCGGTCATAACAAGTTTCACCGGATCCAACACCAAACATGTGACCTTGAAGGCCAGGGGACAATCAATAACAACGGCTGTTGATGCGGCTGAGATAACCCGACGCAGGTTCATGAAAGAACTGAACATAGGCACGATAAAAATTGGAACAGAAGAACTACGGCAAGAAGAAGGCGGGACGAGAAACGTTTCAACCATCGAAATCACGTTGACGCGTGGTCCCCTCGCAAAGAAAGGGGTGAGGAAGGAGAGCGAAAAGACCGAGTCTGCAATCCCCATACAACCTATGGAGTTGACGAGTATAGAGGGGATAGGGGCTAGTAGGGCAGAGAAATTGAAGTCTTGCGGTGTAGACTCTGTTCAGGACCTAGCGAATTTTGACCCAAAAGAGCTGTCGGAGAAGCTTCAGATTTCAGAGAAGAGAGTTTCAAAGTGGATTGATGAAGCTAAAAAAGTCCTCAAACAGTAAGTAAGGGGCGCTGGGAACGAGTCAAATGCGGGTGAAAGCATCAAGAGGACGAGGTCGACCCCCCGGTAAACATAGTTCGTCTGCTGATTTTAGGCTTCTTGAGTACCTTGTTCTGATTTCAATGAAGTATGGAATCGATTCCGAAAAGTTTTTTGACAGCTTCGTTGAAGCTTGGAAACACCAACAATCTACATGCAAAAGCCTTTTGATTGAATGCCGCAGGAAAACACGTGATAATGCAGTTTTTCTCATAACCAACGGTTTCAGAGTGGTCGCCCAATTTCCCATACCCAAACGTATCCTCGAAGAAACCAGTCCTCTCAAAATGTTTGCTCCCACAAGGGCGTTAAGGAGAAAAATAGCCAAGAGGATTAAAATTGAACACCCACGGATCGGAGACTTGAAGTCTGGAATGAAACGAATTGACTTAAAAGCAAGGATTCTTGAAATTCCAAGGCCTAGAAACGTCATCACCAAGTTTGGAAATTTTGCCATGGTAACGAACGCAAGCATCGCAGATGAAACTGGAAGTATCCAGCTACCTTTATGGAACAAGCAAATAGACACCTTTTCTGTGGGAGATACTATCCAAGTTGAGAACGCGCGCGTTGTAACCTTTAGAGGCAAACACCAGCTAAGGGTCGGCAGAGGTGGACAACTGAGTGTTATCGAAAAAAGGTGACTTATTTATCCGAGGTGCTTGGATAAAAACTGAAAAGCTTCCAGAAACATTAATCACAGTAGCCGAAGAAAATCTGTATTTGTTTATGACTGTGTGAGGTGAAGAGCGAGACGATGCCTAGGGATCCTGTCTGCGGCGTGGTTCTGAACGAAAAGACAGCCAAATTTAAGATCAGTCATGACGGAGAGACATATCATTTCTGCAGTGTGAAATGCAAGAAGAGACTCAAAAGAAATCGAAGAAAATTCGTAAAGTAGACTGGATTCTTTATATGCATTCAGTATCTTCTTCCAAAATTCTATTAGTTCTTTGATTGTTAGTTTAAGAGATAACAAAAAAGAGGAATATCGCGGTTACTGTTGGTCTCTAGCCAACGTTTAATAGCTGTAGTGTCTTATTAAGAGGAAATTACGTGCCATAAGTAAATGTGATTGTTGTTTTGAAATCAAACCTCACATGTTTAGGAGAGATTGCTGATAACGGAAATTAAGATCGGAGATAAGATGAAGATTCCAGCGAACCAGAAGTTTCATCCAGAATACGGACACTCTGGCAAAGTCGTGTGGATAAGCGAAGACAGAAAAACTGTAGCGATACAATGTGAAAAGCGACACGACGGCAAAAAAGTTGTTTTCATGGTGAAACCCCATTCTAAGGAATGAGCCATACGAATCTTTTACATGCATAGACTAGATTTAGGCATGCATACTATTCAGCATCCTTTCTTGATTGTTGTCTTAGCTTCTCCTTTGGCGTTTGTGTTGCTTGTATTTTGGAATTGTCGGGGCATACAGACAGAGGTTGCCACTGNNATTCTAATAGGGGATACAGTATCCTGTGATGCATGCCTATAGGTTTATAATGTACGGCAAAGAGTTTTCTACACATCATTCTCGCGCTTTTGGTGTGAAGGTTGGTGAAAACTTTTCAGAAGTTTTACTGGTTTTCAACGGTTATGGAATACCTTGACGTTGCGAGAATTGAAAGTTGGCTTGGATGGATTTTCAGTTTCGGTTTTGGAAGCATTCTGAGTTTGCCTCCTCTTGAACGGTTCTTTGTTGTTTTGTTTGCTTTCACCTTTGCTACGGCTAGTATCTTCATTTTGAATCAGTATTTCGACCGAAAAGAAGATCAGGAGAACGCGTTCAAGTGTAGCCTCCCTGTTGCTTCTGGGAGAATAGCGCCTCGGACAGCGTTAGTGTTTTCCCTTCTGTTAATCATTTCGTGTTTGGTCTTGGTGATTTTGGTTGATGCAACTCTTGTATCGCTGTTTCTAATTTATCTTGTGTTTGGAACCGCATATTCGGCTCCTCCCTTCAGACTGAAAACCGTGCCAGTTGTAGACTTCATAGTTTCAGGGGTAGGCGCTGGTTTCTTGCCATTCATGATGGGGCTAGAGTTAACTGAGAGGTTGAGCTCCAACATTTTTTCAATTATATTAGCTGTCGTGCCGTTGATGCTGATTCACTGCGGCGGCCATATTATTCAAGCCGTTGGAGACTATGAAGTAGACCGTAAAATGGGGGTCCATACTTTTGTTGTTAGGTATGGAAGAAAGAACGGTGCCCTTATCGCTGGATTTATGTTTCTGTTAGCAGGTTTCTCGCCATTAGTCTATTCAGTTTTTGGTTTACTCTCTTACAAGCATTTGTTCTTGTTTTTCATACTTTTTCCCCTTTCCATACCAATCATCAAACGTTATGCTACTGTGTTGGAGAAACCGTCAACAAAAAACGTTGTGAGCATGCAGAAAACTGCGACAAAATATGGAATTATCGGAGCAACGGTGATGTTGGGTTATACATTACTCGTGAAAATAG
>JABAOH010166521.1_pt1 | contig 10159 bp, 9 predicted proteins | sample 7062181 | NCBI WGS metagenome assembly JABAOH01 (sample SAMN14538630, study PRJNA623070) | marine sediment metagenome | biome: marine biome [ENVO:00000428]; feature: marine pelagic biome [ENVO:01000023]; material: deep marine sediment [ENVO:00002113]; isolation source: pool of 5 deep marine... | reverse complement strand
ATGCTGTTGAGGGGCCAGACAGAGGAAGCGCTGGTCGAGATCCGCAAGAACTCGAAAAACCCGCTGCGTGACATGTGGGAAATCATCGCGCTGATTTCCCTGGGGGCGCGCGAAGAAGCGAACACCGCGATCGCTGATTTCACGGAGCGCATGGGGCAATCCGCACCCCTTTGGAATGCATGCATTCATTCACGGCATGACGACGTCGATGATGCGTTCATTTCGCTCGAGCGCGCTGTTGAACAGCGGGAAATATCCCTGGCCTTCCTGCTCACTATGCCTTGTTTCGAAAATCTCGAGGCAGACCCGCGCTGGGAAGCATTGCTGGACAGGGTGGGGCTGCTCGACGCTTACCTGGCCAACTAGATCAGCAGCAGTCGCCGATTGTCGTTATTGGCCGCGAAGCCGGTTACGGCTGACGCCCGCAGTATTCATCGAATAACCATGGCCTGCGTGTCGATTGGCCTTAACGCGCCGATTTCCTGCACGCTATTCGACGCGAAAGCGTCCTCGCTGACGTTTTTTCTCTGCCTCGAGGCAAACGGGAAGATCGTGGAACATGCGCGGTCGAACCATGCCGTGAACTGTCCTGCCTCCGGCACCGTAATCCGCAAAAAAACGCTTGCAATAGGCGGGATCTTTGCGTTGCTCGTTAATACATTTGTCGATCTCGGCCTCTCTTAGCGGCGCAATCTTCGCTTCCCGTTCCGCTTCACAACGACGATCAAGTTCCTCGAGGCTCAAAGCGGTGAAGTCGATATCTGCTGTCTCCGGACCCGGTATGCTCGGAGGGGGCGTCGCTTCTTTTTTGTCATTCTTCGGTAATCTAACCGGTTTTCTCGCCGGCGGCGGAGATGCCTGCGTATGCGGGGGCGATTCGGCGAGTCTGATTTCCTCGACTGACAATGCCTGCGACGGAGCCGGCGGTTCGTCACTGAAATGTACGACCCCTTCTTTGTCCACCCATTTGTACACCGTATGCTGCGCCAGGGCGGCCAGCGAATACCAGAGAATAATGGCGACGACGGCAACGATTCGTGCGTGGCTGCGCATAGACGGTCACCCGAAACCGGGCCTGGTGGTAGTCGAATGGTCAAATAATTTCATTGACTTTTCGCTCGTCGCAATTCGGAGAAGTGCCTATTCGCGGTTGCCGCGTGGATTCATCTTCGTCAGGATGTCCACGTTTGGCCGCAAGCAAAGGTCGCGTTAATGAAGTAACGGGGCAGGCCTCTGCGGTGGTTCTTTGGCCCAATCAGGTGCCACTTTTCATCACAATTGATCCTGCCCCTGACATTTTCCCGCCCCCTGAGGCGCTCTATTGCGCCGTGTAATGATTTCCGAAGGCGGCCACGAGGTGTGGCTCTCATCAAGCGGAGGAAATCAACATGCTCAAGAAGGTAATCCTGGCTGGACTCATTGCGACGCTGTCAGCGGCTCCGGCTTTTGCCGAGGGCGCATCCAGGGAAGAGGGGATTGGCGTGGGCGTTGGAGCGGTTATCGGCGGTCTCGCGGGCGGCCCGGTCGGGGTCATCATCGGTGCCGCGTTCGGTGGCAAGCTCGGCGACGAATTCTACGAGCGGAATACGGAAATCGACCGGCTTTCTGCGTCCCTGCAGGGATCCCGCAGTGAGGTGCAGAAGCTCGAGCGGGACATCGCGGCACTGGGCGGCGATCTGCAGCGCCTGCAGTCGGAATCCCGGCCCGAGTTGCTGGCGCTGTTGCAGGCCGGCATCGAAATGGACCTGTTGTTCCGCACCGACGAGCACACGCTGGCCGACACTACCGGTTCGCGGCTGACGCAGCTCGCGCAGAGCCTCGCAACGATGCCGGATGTATTCGTACGGGTCGATGGTTTCGCGGACGAACGCGGCGCTGCCGAGTACAACCAGAAGCTGTCGGCACGGCGGGCCGAGCACGTCATGCACGTGCTGCTCGCCAATGGCGTTACCGCCGACCGGATCAGCGTTAATGCGCACGGCGAATCGCCGGCGGCTGACGACAATATCGACAGCTTCGCTCTCGAGCGAAAGGTCAGCCTGACGCTTTACGTCGACAGCTCACAGTCATTTGCCGCAAACCCGAAATAGTTTCACAGACGTTCCCCATGACTCTATCCAGAGTCTCCGCCTGGCCGGCCCGTGAGGGCCGGCCTTTTTTATGCTGGAACGGCCGGCGTACCGTGTATATTGTATCGCTTCGCGTATGACTGATTTCGCTGACAGAACCTGCAAGCCCTGTGAAGGCGGTGTCGATCCGATGACCGGTGAGCAGGCCGTGGAAGCGCTGAAGGCGTTGCATGCCGACTGGCAATTGAGTCAGGACGGCAAATCGATCGTGCGCGTGTTCGCATTTCCGGCTTTCAGCCGCACCATCGCGTTCACCAACGCGGTCGCCTGGATTGCGACGGTGGAAGGTCATCACCCCGAGATGACCGTCAGCTATGGCCGCTGCACGATCCTGTACAAGACGACGGCGATCGATGGTCTGTCGGACAATGACTTCATCTGCGCGGCGAAAATCGATCGTCTTGTCGCGGAAACCTGACTTGGTCGAATTCAGGGACATCGAAGAAGCGGCAGAACGCCTGGCGCCGGTCGCGGTCGAAACGCCATTGCTGCGCTCGGCCGTGCTGGATGAGCTCGCCGGCGGCAGCGTATGGATCAAGCCGGAAAACCTGCAGTTCACGGGCTCGTTCAAGTTTCGTGGTGCCTATAACATGATGTGCCAGCTCACCGATGAGGAGCGGGCACGCGGTGTCGTGGCCTTCTCCTCCGGCAACCATGCGCAGGCCGTGGCGGCGTCGGGCGCGATGCTCGGCATCGAGACGACGATCGTCATGCCGGAGGACGCACCGACTATCAAGATCGAGAACACGCAGGCATACGGCGGCAAGACGGTATTGTATGACCGCTATTCCGAGGACCGGGTAGCCATCGCGCAAAAGATCGCAGAGCAATCGGGCAGCGTGGTGGTGCCGGCGTTCGACCACGAGCACGTCATCGCCGGGCAGGGTACCGTCGGACTCGAGTTGATGCGGCAATGCAAGGAACAAGGCGTCACGCCACAGCAGGTGCTCGTGAGCTGTTCAGGGGGCGGCCTGATTGCCGGAACGTCGCTGGCAATCAAAACGCTGTCACCGGAGACCGATGTCTATCCGGTCGAGCCCGAGGACTTCGACGATACCGCGCGCTCCCTGGTATCAGGGGAACGGGAGACCAACGATCCGGCGGCGCGATCGATCTGCGACGCGCTGCAGACGGAGCAACCGGGCAAACTGACGTTCGCCATCAACAAGCAGCTCTTGAGCCCCGGCATTGTCGTGAGCGACGAGGAGGTCAGAGCGGCGATTCGTTTCGCGTTCCGTCACCTGAAGCTCGTCGTCGAACCCGGCGGCGCCGTGTCGCTGGCGGCGGTCCTCAGCGGCAAGATAGAAACCCGTGACCGGGTGACGGCAATTGTATTGAGCGGGGGAAATATCGACGTCGAGCTGTTCGCGTCGATCCAGGAAGCGCAATAACGGGGGCTCAGGCCAGGCCGGTCTCGGGCTTGCGGAAAACGTGCACGTTCGAGATGTCATCGAAGACGCCGGACGCGGTCGGGTCGTAGCGCCGCTCCTTCCAGCCATTCAGCCATTCGACGATGTTCTCGATCTGCTCCATGTCCTCCACGACCTTGTAGAAGGGCATGTCGCAGATGCCGATGCCGCGCTCGGCCGCCTTGACGAAGTTCTGGCTGTCGCGCAGCACCGCGATGATCGGGATGCCGAGCGAGTCGAGAAAACGCATCAGTTTGCCGAAACTCTTGGTGTTCTTGCGGGTGCGATTGGCGACGACGGCGAGCTTGCGGTCGCGGCGATCGATTTTTGCGACCAGGAGCAGGTCCGCGATGACGCGCGAGGCCGCATGGATATCGATGGCCGATGGCAAAACCGGCACCAGTATGCTGCAGGCATCCCGGGTCACCTCGCGCAGGTCGTCATTGGTGAGGGCTGCCGGTGAGTCGACGATCAGGTTAGTGGTCTCGGTCGGCACGCGCAGTTGCCAGCTACGGGTCGCCTGCATCGTGCGCTTGTAAGCGGCGATACCATGAATCTCGGGAAGGTCTGCCGGCCGCCGCTCGATCCACGACATCGTCGAACCCTGCTGGTCGCAGTCCATGATCGCGGGTATCGGACCTTTTTGCGCGAAATAGCTCGCCAGGTTCGTCGAGATGGTCGTCTTGCCGCATCCACCTTTGGGGTTGATGATGACGATCTTGTTGAGGTTCGACCTGTTCGGTGTGATGAGCATCGTCTGCAATGATTCCGACTATTGTTAAAACCGTCCCTGGTGGCCAGCCTCAACTCTGGGACATTTTCAAGCCCAGTTCCTTGAGGCGGCTCACATATTCCGGGAACGAACAAACTCAGGAATCGGCGACGCGATGCGACTTTCGCACGAGCGCGAGACTGATACCGCCAAGTATCAGCGCGCCAGCGGTAATGAGTCGGACTGATATGGGTTCGGCCAGCAATATGACGCCACCGGCTGCTGCGATTGCCGGAACGGACAGTTGTACGAGTGCTGCTTGCATGGAACTCAAATAATTGAGTGCGGCATACCAGATGACATATCCAACGCCCGACGTTATCGCACCAGAAATGACGGCGAGCACAACGCCGCGCTTTGTTATGTCAGCGTCAAAAAATGTAACCGCGGTCAAAAGGACGACGAACGCGATCGAATACACGAAGTTGGAGCAAGTCGAAACCAGCGGATTCGATTCGTCCCGGCCGCGAATCGAGTAGGCCCCCCAGGCAATGCCGGCGAGCGCCATCAGCGTGGCACCTGCGGCCGGCGGCGCTTCGATCCCGGGCAGCAGGAGCCACACCAGGCCGCCGAAAGCGAGGAGCCAGCCCAGCCATTCCGCGGCCTTCGGCCGGTCCCCGGCCCGGAGCGCCAGCGCGATCATCGTGCCCTGCACGAAGCCGAACAGGATCAGGGCGCCGGCGCCGGCGCTCAAGTGTATATAGGCATAGGAGAAGCAGATCGCGTACAGGAACAGCATGAATGCTGAGGCCCAGCTGCCGTGGTCACGAATCGACCTGTCCTCGCTCGTGAATCGGACCATGAGTAACAGCGCCGCCGCGCCAGAGACAAGCCGTATGGACGTAAAGCTCGCCGGATCGATCGCGCCGTCCATGAGCGCCATACGGCACAGGATCGAATTGCCGGCGAACGCCAGCATCGTGATGCTCGTATAGGCAATTGCGCGGAACAGGTCGAACGGCGCGGTCATTAATTCATCAAGGCATTAGTAAACGCAGCGTGACCGATCACGCCGGTCTTTGACAGATCGATAGACGGCAGTGCATCAGGTCGGCAAAAGGGCCCGGTGTCACCGCCGCCGATTATTGTCAGCCGGCCGGTTTGCGCAGCTTGAGTGCGAATCGGTCGGTGTTGCCGCGAAGTCCTTCGGCGAAAACGCCCTGCGTATGATCGTCGGCCGCGTTGCTCAGCAGGTCGCTTTCCTCCTCGACCACGAAGCCGGCCGCGATCGCAGTTTCGACTGCGATTGCTTTCTCGATCCTGTGCAACGCTACGTTGTCGGCACCTGCCACACCAACGTGATCGATCAAGCCGAGTACGCCGCCGGGTTCGAGCACGTCGTAGACCGCCTGCAACGCGCCGACAGCCGCCTCGGCACCGTTCCTGTTGTAAATGTCATGGAAATTGAGTGCCGTGATCGCGGCATCGAAGGTGCCTGCTTCCGCGCCGATCTCGTCGAAATTGGCATTGAGCCTCGAGACATTCGGCAGCCGGCCGTCGACCAGCCGCTCGCTGATCGCCTTCTCGTATGCGCCGTCGCGAAATTGGAGCATGCCCGGGGTGTTCAACGCGACGACCTGGCCATCGGATCCAACGGCCAGTGACAGGACTTCGGTGTAATAGCCGCCTGCGGCAAGCACGTCCATCACCTTCATTCCCGGCTCGATGCCGAGGAACGCGATGACGTCCGCCGGCTTGCGGCCGGCATCGCGGGCGCGGTCCGCCTCGGCTCGCATTTCGCTGGCCAGCAACGCGCGCAGGTCGGCGTGTACCTCCACTGCCTGTTCTGCTGCCGCTTCGGGCATCGGTTCGGGCGCCGCGGGTGCTTGCGGCTCGGATCGGCCGCAGCCAGCCAGCGCGACAAACGCGCCAAGTACGGCGGTCAACAGTAATTTCTTGTTCATTCGTTCTCTCCCCCGACTATTTTGAATAGTGTCGAGCCGATCAGAATACCGGGGAACAGGCGCTGCAACAACGGCGCTGGATGCGGCTATTTCAACGTGTCTTGGGGCAGTGCACCCGCGATGATAATCGCGGACTCCAGCCAGGGGCGGACTGACATCTATTACGCAGTCGGGAATCGCGATCCGGAAATACTGCTGCTCAAGGTCGCTGCGGATATTCTGCCCAGCACTCCAGTTCCGCCGCATTGCAGGACCAGTCCGCCCTTGAGTCATAGAAAATGCGGCCACTCGGCTTCAATTCCGGGTGGCTGTCCAGGGTCCCGGCCGGAATGACGGCGATGCTCATGTCGGGCGCCCAGCGCGGCAAGGGGCTGCCACAGTTTTCACAGAACACGGTCCTGAATCGCTCGGCGTCGGGCACCTTGTAGCTGTGGACCAGTTCCTCACCCGCGGTCCACTCGACAGTCTCGGGAGTCAGGATGACGTTACTGGCGTGACCGGTGCCGGTCGACTTGCGGCAGCGGCCGCAATGACAGTGGGGGAAGAACCGGAATTCCCCGGTTATCTCGTATTTGACCGAACCACAAATACAGCTTCCCGCGTACNNAACATCTCGCTTGGATCCGGTTGATCGTCCGAGTCCTTGTCGCGGCCCACGATGTAGTCGCCGGTGATCATCTTGTCGTAGCTGAGTCCCGGCCCCACCATCGGGTAGACACCCGCGTTCGGGTCGATGATGACCTCGAGGAATGCCGGGCCCGGAAAGTTCACGAACTCTTCGATGGTTTTCGGCAGGTCTTTCTTCTTGTCGAGTTTTCTCGCAAATTCGAAGCCGTCGGCCTCCGCGGTCTTGACGAAATCCTTGCTGTGCAGCGATTTGTCGCTGCCCGACATGCGGCCCTTGTAATACAGGTGCTGCCATTGCCGCACCATGCCGTCGCCGAAGTTATTGAAGACGATGATCTTTACCGGGAGTCCGTAGGTGGTCGCCGTCTCGAGCTCGCCGATATTCATGCGCATGCTGCCGTCGCCATCGATGTCGATGACGAGACGATCGCGTTGTGCAAACTGCGCGCCGATGGCGGCGGGGAGGCCGAAGCCCATCGTGCCCATACTGCCGGATGTCAGCCACAGCCGCGGTTCCCTGAAATCGAAATACTGCGCGGCCCACATCTGATGCTGACCAACACCGGTGGATATGATCGCCTTGCCACCGGCATGCTTGTTGATCTCCTCGATCACGGCATAGGGTTGGATGAGCTTGCTGTCGCGGTCGTAATTCAGGCAGTGCTTTTTCTTGAGCGCGGCGATCTCCTCCTGCCAGGTCGAAAAGTCCTTCTCGAATGCGATTCGCTGGCCGTACGCGAGCAGATCGTCGAGGTCCTGGCGCAACATGCCGACGTGATGCCAGGTGACGCTCTTGACCTTGCCGATTTCCGATACATCGATGTCGAAGTGGGCGATGTTCCTGGCACTGGGCGCAAAATTCGGCGGATCGCCGGCAACGCGGTCATCAAACCTGGCGCCGACGGCAATCAGGAAGTCGCAATCCTCGACCGCGTAATTGGCGAAAGCCATGCCGTGCATGCCGAGCATGTGCAGCGAGAGCGGGTGGGTCGTGTCGCTCGCACCGAGCCCCATCAAGGTCGTTGCTACCGGGATCCCGTAGGCATTGGCGAAATGACGCATGGCCTTGGTGGCATTACCGTTGATCACGCCACCGCCGGCATAAATCAACGGGCGTTCCGATGCGGCCAGCATCTCGTAGAAACGCTCGCAGGCATCGTCGGTGAGCCTGTTTTCGATCACGGTTTGCAGGCGGCTTCGGTAACCCGGCAATGGCAGCGAGCCGCCGCCGGTGAACTCGCCTTCCCAGTTCTGTACGTCCTTCGGAATGTCGACCACCACCGGCCCCGGCCGGCCCGTGCGCGCGAGCTCGAATGCGGTGCGCATGGTGGCCTCCAGACGCTGCGGATCCGTGACCAGGAATACGTGTTTGGCAATGGCGCCCATGATCGCCGCCACCGGCGCCTCCTGGAACGCATCCGTGCCAATCGCCTGCGTTGGAACCTGGCCGGTGATGACGACGATCGGCACCGAATCGGCCATGCAGTCCCGCACCGGGGTAACGGTGTTCGTCGCCCCCGGTCCCGAGGTCACCATGACGACCCCGACTTTGCCGCTGGCGCGCGCATATCCTGCAGCCATGAAACCGGCACCCTGTTCATTGGCGGGGACGATCAGGGGTATCGGCGATGAGCCATCCGCATTCCGGTGCTGGTCGTTGTAGCGAAATACGGCGTCGTAGGTGGGGAGGATAGCGCCGCCGCTGTAGCCGAAAATCGTTTCCACGCCCTCGTCCGCCAGTACCTGGACGACCATATCGGCGCCGCTCATCCGGGTACCGGCCAGCGGGTGTTGCCGGTCTTTAACAGCTTGCTTGGGCCTGGCCATAGCGATTTTCAAAAAGTCATATAAGTGCCGGATTTTAGGCGAGTGTTTACTAAATTTTATTGCATTGCAATACTCTGGTAACTGCGCCAACATCCGGCGAATATTTGGCCGCATTAGTTACAGACGAATGTATTTTCATCCAGACAGGACTTAGCTCATGCGTCACGTGATCTCGGTACTGCTACAGAACGAGGTGGGTGCACTGACCCGCATGACGGGCATGTTTTCGAGCCGCGGTTACAACATCGATTCGCTCAATGTCGCGCCGACGGAAGACCCGACGATTTCACGCGTTACGCTCGTCATTTCCGGCACAGACGCGGCCATCGCCCAGTTGAACACGCAACTCGCCAAGCTCGTCGATGTCGTGAACATTCACGATATGACTCTCGGCGAACATTTCGAACGCGAGCTGGCCATCATCAAGCTGAAACTCGCGACTGGCGGCTATGCGAAGGTAATTGCACTGGCGAAGAAATATGACGCGGAGATTCTCGACGATTCCCAGGTCAGTTGCACCGTACAACTGACCGGCAGATTGTCCGAGATCGACAAATTCATCGAGGCTGCGGCAAAGATCGGTGAGCTCGCCGCCGTCGCGCGCAGTGGCAGCGTGGCGGTTTCCAAAGGCGAGGTGACTCTCTCGTCTTTTGCCCGTCAGCATCGACTGACCGGCTAAGCCGTGGTGTCATCAGCATTAGAGGATCTTCGCCGTTTGGTCGTCAAGATTGGCTCGAGTCTGCTGGTCGACGAAAACAACAAAGTTAATCGCGTCTGGCTCGAGAACCTGGCCGAGGACGTTGCCATCCTTCGTGCTGCCGCGCACCAGGTACTGATTGTCTCGTCGGGCGCCGTCGCACTCGGCAGCGAGGTCCTCGGTATCAATCCCCGGCGCTCGAGGCTCGAGGAATTGCAGGCTGCCGCGGCTGCCGGCCAGGTACGGCTCGTGCATGCATACCAGGAGGCTCTCGGGCGCCACGACATAAAGGCAGCACAGGTGCTCTTGACGCCGGACGATACGGAAGTGCGGCGTCGCTTTCTGAATGCCCGGGGCACGCTCGAAAAATTACTCGAGCACCAAGTCGTTCCCATAATCAACGAGAATGATACGGTCGCCACTGACGAGTTGCGCTACGGCGATAATGACCGCCTGGCGGCGCGAGTCGCACAAACCGTCATGGCCGACGGGCTGATCCTCCTGTCCGATGTCGATGGTCTGTACACCGCCGATCCGCGAACCGACGCTACGGCAGAATACGTCCGGTCTGTCAGCAAGGTCACCGAACAACATGTTGCGATGGCGGGAGAGTCGGGAAGCAGTTTCGGCAGCGGTGGCATGCGCACCAAGCTGCAGGCCGCCCGCATTGCGACCCACGCAGGCTGCGTGACGATGATCGCCAGCGGCGCCATTGAAAGGCCATTGCACGCGTTGGCGAACGGCGGCAAATGCACGGTCTTCGAGGCCGAAGCGACGCCGGCGGCGGCACGCAA
>JABAOH010134220.1_pt5 | contig 10160 bp, 7 predicted proteins | sample 7062181 | NCBI WGS metagenome assembly JABAOH01 (sample SAMN14538630, study PRJNA623070) | marine sediment metagenome | biome: marine biome [ENVO:00000428]; feature: marine pelagic biome [ENVO:01000023]; material: deep marine sediment [ENVO:00002113]; isolation source: pool of 5 deep marine... | reverse complement strand
TCTGCCTCGCGGTTCAAGGTCCCCGATCTCGTGAGCCATTTGCTAGTGCGCTCTCCACAGATCTAACCTCTTTGTCGAGGTTTCAAGGAACTCTTTCTGAGCTGCCGGGGCGGGCGGTGGAAGCCAACGATACTGCAGTGGAAACGGAGGGGTGGGAGCCGCTTTCCTCTGTCCTGGGTTTAGGGCGTCGCGGTGGCCTGCGGGAGTTCTACGTAATGGGAACGGGCTATACCGGGGAGGAGGGGTTCGAGATCTTCGCGCCGAACGATCTCGGGAAGCTAATTTGGTTGGCGCTGCTGTCGTCAGACATCGGTGGAGGTGCGCGGATACAACCTGCGGGCTTGGGCGCCAGGGATACATTGCGGCTCGAGAAGGGATACTTGTTGTCAGGGCAGGACTTTGATGGTCGGCAGACGCCGCTCGAGGCGGGTTATGAATGGCTAGTTGATTGGAACAATGATTTCGTGGGTCGTGAGGCCCTGTTGTTACAGAAAAGGTTGGGAGGCTATTCCCGCCTGGTGGGGCTTAGACTCCTTGACAGGGGGGTGCCCCGCAGGGGAAACGAGGTGTATTCGGAAGGGGAGCGCGTGGGGTCATTGACTAGCGGGAACATGTCCCCCATTCTAGGATTCGGAATCGGCCTTGGTTACCTTAAGTCTAGAGCTGCGCGACGGGGATNNACCCGGCTGTGATAGTGAAGACACCGTTTGTATAATGGCTGGGCTCTGAGGGGCGTACTTTCACTCACCCTCCCTGCAACCACTTAATGTACCCCGAAATGACTTATGGGATATGCAGCAACCTAGCTCACAGAGAGGTAACGGATCCGGTCTCAGGGTCGGTAAACGTCTCAGTATCCTCTCCGATAACACATGTGGTATTCTAAAAGCCACAGCAGATAACCGATCGGGGCCAGAAACCAATTTAAGGTCTGCAGGTTTTCGGGGCGTTCACCTCTTCACAGGAGGGTTGTGGGCGTGGAGAAGCTAGGAAGTGAGGCCCAGGGGCTCGAGTCGTGGGCAGCTCCAGAACTCAGGGAGAACGCGGTGAAGGTTCTGGAGCGCAGATACCTCAATCGGGACGAGGCTGGGAGACCTGTTGAGACGCCCAGAGAACTCTTCGCCAGGGTTGCTCTGAACATCGCCGAGGCGGAACGGCTGTATGGCGATGGAACGGATCCGGCCGAGGCGGCGAGGAGCTTCTACGAGATGATGGCGAGGCTGGAATTCCTTCCCAACAGCCCCACCCTCATGAATGCCGGCAACGATTTGCAGCAACTCTCCGCATGCTTTGTTCTGCCCGTCGATGACAGCATCGAGGGGATCTTCGATGCGCTCAAGTGGCAGGCAAAGATTCATCAGAGCGGCGGCGGGACGGGTTTCAGCTTCAGTAGACTGAGGCCCAAGGGCGATTTCGTGAAGAGTACCATGGGAGTGGCCAGCGGCCCCGTAAGCTTCATGAGGATTTTCGATGAGGCGACACAGCAGGTCAAGCAGGGTGGGAAGCGCAGGGGGGCCAATATGGGCATTCTCAGAGTGGACCATCAGGACATAGAGGAATTCATAACGTGCAAAGATGACACCAGCCAGATCACGAATTTCAACGTCAGCGTCGCGGTCACCGACGAATTCATGGAGGCCTATAAGGCCGGCTCGGAGTTTCCCCTGAGAAATCCGCGCAACGGAGAGGTGGAGACCCATGTAAATGCCCGCGAGCTCCTCGAGAGGATAGCTAGGTCTGCTTGGAGAACCGGCGAGCCAGGCCTCTTCTTCATCGATGCAACGAACCGGACCAACCCAACGCCCCACATTGCCCTCTTCGAGGCCACGAACCCCTGCGGAGAGCAGCCCCTCCTCCCCTTCGAGTCATGTAACCTCGGCTCCATCAACCTGGAGAAGCACCTCGTGGAGCGGGAGAATGGATGGGAGCTGGAGTGGGACAGACTGGAGAAGACCGTTAGGCTCGCCACCCACTTCTTGGACGATGTCATAGACATGAACAGGTACCCCATCAGCCAGATCGAAGACATGACGAAGGAGACAAGGAAGATCGGACTGGGCGTGATGGGCTTCGCCAGAACCCTCTTCAAGCTGAAGATTGCCTACGACTCCGACGAGGGCGTGGGAATGGCCAGGAAGATCATGAAGTTCATCCAAGACGTTGGCTACGACGAATCCCAGAGGCTGGCGGAAGCCAGAGGGGCGTACCCCGCCTGGGAGGGGTCAGTGCACCAGAAGAAGGGACTCCGCATGAGGAACTCCTACGTGACCACCGTCGCACCGACAGGGACCCTGAGCATGATTGCGGACACCTCCGGCGGCTGTGAGCCTGAATTCTCCCTCGTGTGGTACAAGAACGTAATGGACGGGGAGCACCTCCCCTATGTCCTGGATTACTTCATCGAGGTGGCCAAGGAGGAAGGGTGGTGGTCTGATGATCTCCTGGGTAGGATCGTGGAGAACAACGGGTCGTGCCGAGGCCTGTCGGAGGTTCCACGGCCCTGGCAACGGGTCTTCGCTGTATCTTATGACGTAAGCCCGGAGTGGCACGTCCGGATGCAGGCCGCCTTCCAAGAGTTCTGTGATGCTGCGGTGTCCAAGACAATAAACCTGCCTAGGGAGGCCACAACAGAGGATGTCCTGGCGTCTTACCTCCTGGCTCACAGGCTGGGCTGCAAGGGGATCACCGTCTACAGAGATGGGAGTAGGGAGGAGCAGGTGCTTAATGTGGGGATGTCGGAGTCCAAGGAGGAGGTGGAGTCGGGGATCACAGAGCCACGGCCTCGCCCCGCCGTCATTCGCGGGACCACGCAGAAGGTAATCACTGGCTACGGCGCCCTCTATGTTACCATAAACGAGGACGACCACGGTCTCTTCGAGGTCTTCGCTCAGATCGGACGCGGTGGCGGTTACACAGCTTCTTTCACAGAGGCCGTCGCGCGGCTAATCAGCCTCTGCCTGAGGATTGGCATTCCCGTTGACGAGATCATCGATCAGCTCGAGGGCATCAGAAGCCCCAGACTGGCATGGGACCATCGGGAGAAGATATACTCTGTGCCTGACGCCCTCGCCAAGGCCCTCAAGAGACACCTCAGCGGCTACTCTCAGGAGACGCTGCAGCCCAGGGTGGACAGCTTCGAGGAGGACAGGGAACAGTTCGACGATGAGCTGGAGAAGGAGTACCGGGACGACACCGACGCCATGGTGAGGCAGGGCCTTAACCCGGAGTGCCCGGAATGCGGCAGCTCCTTGATTATTGAGGAAAACTGCGTCAAGTGTCGGCACTGCGGGTTCTCCGAATGCTAGACTCCCCCAAGTAGACCAAGTGGGAAGGGCAGGAGCAATCCGACGCTCCGAAGCCCTTCACCACCTTTTTTTCCATCTTGAGCAGCTGGCGGGCGATGAAGCACTCGGGGGGCTCCGTAGCTGGAATCAAGGTGTACCAGGAATCTACGGCGTAGGGAGTGAGGTAGTCGATGTGCCACCGCGCCCTCTTGGTCGGACTCAAGTGTCTGCTCACCCTGGCCTTCAACCCCCGCCTCGCGGATCCCACGTATGCGTACAGCCCAGGTGAAAATCTCACGTTGCCCAGGCCGCCGATATCGATGGTGGTCTGCCTGGGGAGATCAATGAAGAGGATGTATGCTCCGTCCATCGCTATCACGAGTCCTCCGCCGTCTCAAGGCCTCAACGAACACGCCGAAGCGAGGGATTGCTATAGAGAATATAAGCAACTACTTTATGGACAGATCTCATCTGAATCGAGCTGAGTTAGGAGTGATTACATGCAGGGAGCTTCCAAAGAGATGAGCGCCTTCGATATCGCCCAGGCTCAGATTGATGCCGTTGGCAAACGCCTCGGTTTGGACCCCGGGCTCCTTGAGATTCTGAAGAGGCCTAATCGGGAGCTGACAGTGAACTTCCCAGTAAAGATGGATGACGGCTCTATCCGGGCTTTCACAGGGTTCAGGGTCCAGTACAATCAGGTCCTGGGTCCATTCAAGGGAGGCATCCGCTACCATCCTGACGTCACCTTAGAGGAAGTGAGGGCCCTGGCGGCTTGGATGACCTGGAAGTGCGCTGTCATAGGGCTGCCCTTTGGCGGGGCAAAGGGTGGCGTGATCTGCAATCCGAAGGAGATGAGTCCCGGCGAGCTAGAGAGGCTCACGCGGCGCTTCACCTCCGAGATATCCATCATCATAGGCCCTCAGAAGGACATACCCGCCCCAGATGTCTACACCGACGCTCAGGTCATGGCCTGGCTCATGGATACCTATAGCATGAACGAGGGATACTCAGTCCCAGGGGTGGTGACAGGAAAGCCCCTGGTGATTGGAGGTTCCAAGGGCCGGGAGGAGGCCACTTCTCGCGGCGTGATGTACACAACGAGGGAGGCAGCCGAGAACCTCGACATTGATCTCTCCAAATCAACCATAGCAGTTCAGGGCTACGGGAACGTGGGCTATAACGCCGCCCGTCTCTTCCAAGAGGAGCTCGGCTCCAGAATCATCGCCGTGAGCGACTCCAGAGGAGGCATCTACAACCCCAAGGGACTCGATCCTGGGAAGGTCAGGCTCCACAAGGCGAAGACGGGGAGCGTCGTCGAGTTCCCTGGTTCTGATCTTGTGACGAATGAGGAGGTGTTGGAGATGGAGTGCGATGTCCTAGTCCCGGCTGCCTTAGAGGGAGCCATTACCTCATCCAATGCTCCTCAGGTCAAGGCAGATATCGTTGCCGAGGGTGCGAACGGGCCGACAACCCCTGAGGCGGATCAGATCCTCTTCAAGAGGGGAATCACACTGGTCCCGGACATCCTATGCAACGCGGGTGGGGTAACGGTCAGCTACTTCGAGTGGGTCCAGAGCCTTCAGCACTTCTTCTGGTCCTTCGAGGAGGTCAAGAGACGTCTGGAGGACGTGATAGTCAAGGCCTTTGATGGTGTTTGGCGTACGGCCCAGGAGGAGAAGGTGGACATGAGGACTGCCGCCTACATAGTGGCCATGAAGAAGGTAGTCGACGCCTACAAGATCAGGGGCATCTATCCCTAGTCCTCAGGCCGTCGAAGGTAGCTGGCAACCACCTCCGCCACATCCAGGGCCCTCAGCTCCTCTCCTACGTTCTTGATCCCGTCCTCCATCATCGTCATACAGAAGGGGCAGGCCGTGCACAGAGCCTTGGCACCTGTCCCGAGCACTTCCTCGGTCCTTTCCACGCTTATTCGCTTGCCCACTGCCTCTTCCATCCACATCCTGCCTCCACCGGCACCGCAGCAGAGCCCCTTCTCCCTAGATCTCGCCATCTCCCGTAACTCCAGCCCCTTCACTGCCCTGAGGGCCTTCCGGGGGGCCTCGTAGACCCCGTTGTACCTGCCCAGATAGCAGGAATCGTGGTAGGTGACTTCCATCCCCTCTGCCTGGTCGAGGCTGATTCTCCCATCCTCGATCAGCTGCTGGATGAGCTCCGAGTGGTGGATGACCTCGTAGTTCCCCCCAAACTCGGGATACTCGTTCTTGAGAGTGTTGAAGCAGTGGGGACACGCCGTAACGATTCTTGTGATGCCGTGCTTCCTGAGGGTCTCCACGTTCTCCGCGATTAACGTCTGTGCCAGGTACTCGTTGCCTATCCGCCGAGCCGGATCCCCGGTGCACCTCTCCTCCTTTCCAAGGATGGCGAAGCTGACCCCCGCCGCCCTGAGGATCTTCACCAAGGCCTTGGCGATTCTCTGATTCCTCTCGTCGAAGGAGGCAGAACAGCCAACCCAGTAGAGGACGTCGAAGCTGTTCGTCTCGGACACCACGCTGACGTCCAGTCCCTCAGCCCAGGCCTCCCTCTGATCCCATGGAACACCGTAAGGGTTGAAATTGGTCTCGATGCTCCCCAGGGCCCTCTGGGCTGTCTCCGGGAACTTGCCCTCCTCCATCACCAAGTTCCGCCGCAGCTCGACGATGGGTGGAACGTGGCGGATACTGACGGGACAAGCCTCCACGCAGGCCATGCATGTGGTGCAGGCCCACAACTCCTCCTCCCCCACACTGAGGGCGATGGGTTCATCCAAGTTCCCTCTCCCCTCCGCGTACGTGAGGTCACGGAGGTCGAGGATGACCCTCATGGGGTCCAAGGGCTTGCCCGTGATCCAGGCGGGGCAGACGCTAGTGCAGCGGCCACAGACTGTGCAGGCGTCGAACATCAGCCTGTCGCGGGGGGAGAAGTATTGGGTGTCGGCTGCACCGAGTTTGACTTCTGCGGCCGCCGGACCGGTGAGTTCTTCCAAGGTGAAGGGGGTGGGGAGCTGTCCGTATGGCTTGAGGGACTCTAGGTAGGTGTTGAGAGGGGAGGTGATCATGTGGAGGAACTTGGTGTAAGGGATGCTGGCGATGAAGGTGAAGGTGGTGATGGTGTGGAACCACCAGAAGGCAGCGTAGAAGGACTGTAGTCCAGGCGTGACCACGCCGGGAGTCAGGATCCCGAAGTACACGAGGGCTCGGGACAGGGCATAACCGACGTAGGACCAGGGATACCAGGGCTGCTGGTCCGTGGCCCCGAGCCGGATGCCCTCCAAGACGAAACCTTGAATGGCTAGGAGGAGAAGCATGAGGAGCAGATAGTAGTCCCCCCACCCTGTCCTCAGGTGCTTCGGCCTCATGACGGCCCTTCTCCACAGGGCCATGCCCAGGCCCAGGATCAGGAATAGGCCGAAGGTCTCGAGGGAGACCTCGAAGAGGATGTAGCTGGCGCCCACCAGGAAGCGGGTGCCGAAGAGCTTCATCACCAGGTCGAACTCCAGGGCGACCAGGATGGTGCCGATCAGGAGGATGATGAAGCCGGTGTAGATGAGGGAATGGAGGAGTCCAGCGTAGAGTTCCCGGACGACCTTTCTCTGAAAGAGGCCGAACCTGAGTAGATTCGTGAGCCTCTTGGAGATGGTGTCGTGGGGGTTCTCTGCCCTTACCCTCCGCCACGTCCTCCACCTGTAGCCCAGGCCCACCAAGAAGATCGCAAGGAAGACGGTGAAGGTGAGGAGCATCGGAAGGAAGACCTCTTCGCCGACGATGGCGAAGTGTTCCCTTTCCGCTTCCTCCACTAGGGCCCGGACGAGTCCTCCAGACCACCCCATCCCTTATCGGACGGAACCTCCCCGTTATAAAAGTTGGGAGGTCGCGGCCAGTCTCGCTCGAGGGACGACAGATTTATATCGAGTCAGGAGGTCCGATGAGTCTGCTTATGAACATCATTGTTTGCGTGAAGCAGATACCGAATCCAGAGCTTCAGTTCAAGGTTAGGGAGGACGGACTTGATATCGTCAGGCAGGGACTGACTTACCAGGTCAGCGGTCCCGACGAGTACGCCCTGGAGGAGGCGGTGAGGATTCGGGAGGAGCACGGTGGAAAGGTAACGGCCGTGAGCGCTGGACCGGAGAGGGTCACCGAGGTCCTGAGACAGTCCATGGCCAAAGGGGCTGACGATGCGACGAGGATAGACCTCGCCGAGGGGTGGGAGTTCGAGCCATACGCCGTCGCCACGGCCCTGGCCAAGGCCCTCGAAGGCATGGAGTATGACCTGATCCTGACGGGCGTTCAATCGGAAGACTTCGCCCACGCCTCCAGCGGACCACTTCTCGCCTCCCTCCTGGGAATACCCCATGCTTCGGTAGTCGCTAAGGTCGAGCTAGAGGATGGAAAGGCAAAGGTCTACAGGGAGCTCGAAGGCGGCCTCCAAGAGGTGCTCTCACTACCATTGCCTGCCCTCCTGACGATTCAATTCGGCATCAATGAGCCTCGCTACGCCTCCGTGGCCGCCATACTGAAGGCCACTAGGCAACCCATCCAGGAAGTGAGGCTCGAAGAGCTGGGCCTGACACAGGAGGGCCTTGGTACGGGGGTCTCCATCAGGAGGATGTACATCCCGGAAGTCACCCAACAAGCGGAAATGATTGAGGGAGACCCTGCGGAGGTGGCGAAGAGGCTAGCGACGGTACTTCGGGAGAAGGGCTTCGTGAGGGAGGGGTAGCATGTCCGTCTTGGTGGTTGCAGAGCACAGGAGCGGGCACGTCGAGGAGACCACCCTCGAGGCCATTGCCAAGGGAAGGGAGGTGGCAGAGGCAGCAGGCGTGCAGCTCAAGGTAGCTCTCCTAGGTAAGGGAGTATCGTCCATTGCCTCGGAGCTGGCAGCATATCCGGTGGACGAAGTGCTGGTCGTACAGGACGAGAGACTTGAGGATTACACGCCGGAGGGCTACAGCGGCGCCCTGAGCCTCCTCCTGCAGCAAGAGGACTACCTACTCGTCGTCGCAGGGCACACCGCCACGGGCTATGAATTCCTTCCCCGGGTCGCCGCGGACCTTGGAAAGCCCGCGGTCACGGATGCTGTCAACATCCAGGCGGAAGACTCCACAGTCTTGGTAACGAGGATGGGATACAACGGCAAGGTGGCCGTCGAGCTGGCCGTGGCGAATGCCAACCCCTGTTTCGTGACCCTCCGCCCAGGCGTTTCCAAGGCATCGGAGAAGGTCGCGCAGGAGGCGTCCCTGAGGGAGATCGACCTCGACCTGAGTTCGGTGAAGATTCATCGAAGCGTCTTGGGCTATGAGAAGCCCGAGACGGAGGACATAGACATCTCCGAGGCGGACATCATCGTGGCCGCAGGGAGAGGGATCAAGGAGAAGGAGAACTTGACGCTCGTGGAGGGTCTGGCCAAGGCCCTCGGAGGGGTGATAGCCGGGTCCCGTCCCCTCATCGACAAGGATTGGCTCCCATGGAGCCGTCAGGTTGGGTCTTCGGGCAAGACCGTTCGACCCAAACTCTACCTCGCCTGCGGGATATCGGGGGCCATGCAACACGTCACGGGGATGAAGGGCTCACAGACCATCGTCGCCATCAACGTTGACCCCACAGCGCCCATCTTTGCCGTGGCGCACTATGGCATCGTGGGTGATCTCTTCAAGGTCATCCCAGAACTCATGAAGGAGATTGGCCACGGATAACTGTCGAGCCCCCCTAAGTTCCCATGGCCTCTATGACCCTCTGTGCGAACTCCTGGGTACCGACTCTAGTTGCACCCTCAATCTTGCGAGCTAGGTCGTAGGTGACTTCTCTGGCCTGGACGGCCCTCTTAACGCCTTCCCTAATCATGTTCGCCACCTCGTCCCAGCCGATGTACTCAAGGAGCATCCCTCCCGCGAGAATCTCCGCTGTGGGGTTCACCTTGTTCTGCCCCATGTACTTGGGCGCACTACCGTGGATGGGTTCGAAGAGGGCCATGTAATCCCCGATGTTTGCCCCGGGGGCAACGCCCAATCCCCCCACGAGCCCCGCAGCGGCGTCGGATATGTAGTCCCCGTTGAGGTTCATGGTAGCGATGACATCGTACTCGTCCGTCCGAGTGAGGAGCTGTTGAAACATGTTGTCCGCCAGCCTGTCCTTAATGAGCAGCTTTCCCTCGGGCATCTTGCCATCGAGCTTCTCCCAGAGGTCCGCCTCCGTGACGACCCTGTCCTTGAACTCCTCCTTGGCGACGTCGTAACCCCACTGCATGAAGGCTCCCTCGGTGAACTTCATGATGTTGCCCTTGTGCATCAGCGTCACGCTCTCCCGACCCCTGTCGAGGGCGTGGGAGATAGCCTTCCGGACGAGCCGCTTGCTGATGAATTCACTGATGGGCTTCACGCCGACGCCTGCGTCTTCCCGGATATCGATGCCAAACTCCTTCTTGAGGAACTCCCGGACCTTCCTGACCTCCCCGCTCCCCCGGCTCCACTCGATTCCGGCGTAGACGTCCTCCGTCGCCTCTCGGAAGACGATGAGATCGACCTTCCACGGCTCTCTGAGGGGGCTGGGAACCTCCGGGATCCAGAAGATAGGTCGAACGTTGGCGTACAGGTCCAGTGTTTGGCGCAAAGCGACGTTCAAGCTCCTATAGCCGCCTCCGATCGGTGTCGTGAGGGGCCCTTTGAGGGCGACGGCGTAGCGGCGTATGGCTCTGAAAACGTCCTCCGGGAGCAGTTCGCCATAATCCTCCTCCGCCTCTCTCCCAGCTTTGACCTTGAACCAGACGATCCTCCGCTTGCCTCCGTAGGCCTCGTCGACGGCCCTATCTATCACCCTGCGGGCGGCGCGGACCACTTCGGGCCCGATTCCATCGCCCTCGATGTAGGGGATGATGGGG
>JABAOH010145024.1_pt2 | contig 10162 bp, 6 predicted proteins | sample 7062181 | NCBI WGS metagenome assembly JABAOH01 (sample SAMN14538630, study PRJNA623070) | marine sediment metagenome | biome: marine biome [ENVO:00000428]; feature: marine pelagic biome [ENVO:01000023]; material: deep marine sediment [ENVO:00002113]; isolation source: pool of 5 deep marine... | reverse complement strand
GCGCGAGGGGGCGCTGATCGACTACCGCCTGCGCCTGAGCGGGGTGCCCTTCGGATGGCGCACCGAGATCACGGGGTGGGATCCCCCGCGCTCCTTCACCGACGCGCAGCTGCGGGGCCCGTACCACACCTGGATCCACCGTCACGCCTTCGAGCCCGACGGCGAGGAGACGCTCATGACCGACGAGGTGCGCTACCGCCTGCCGCTGTGGCCCTTCGGCGAGGTGGCCCTCCCCGTCGTTCGGCGTCAGCTTCGGAGGATCTTCACCCACCGGGCGGAGGTCATCGGACGGCTGCTCGGGTAGGACCGGTCCGGCGGACCCGCCCGGGAGCCTCCGCCCCGGCGCGCTGCTCCTCGCGCAACGAGCCCCCGCGACTCGCGCGCAGCCTTCTCAGGGCAGACGTCCCCGTGCGTCGCGGAGATCGTCGCGCAGCTTGTCCGTGATCACGCGCGCCGAGAAGTCGGCGAGCGACTCGAGCGCGACGACGATCTCGTCGACCGAGAGGTCGGCGAGAACCCCCGCGGTCACCGCGTTGCGGATCGCGCGCCCGGCCCAGATCTGGGGGCCGATGGGATCGCGGGCGCTGATCTCCGCGCGCCAGATCTCGGTGCCGGACTCCGCCTCCAGGAGGGCCGCGTCGGCCTCGATGTAGAAGTAGGCGGTGGCGTCCCAGTCCTCGGCGTCGATGCCGTACTCGACGACGAAGAGGTCGAGCACGTAATCGCCGCCCTCGTCGCCGGCCACCGGCCTCGCACCCAGGAATCGGGCCGCACGCTCCAGCGTGCTCTCCTCGAGCACGTAGCCCACGTCGATGCGCCCGGCCGCCTCGTCGAGCCGGGCCCTCACGGCGCGCGCCTCGACCTCGCGCGCGACGCTCGCGCCGGTGCGCAGGATGTCCCGGATCGGGTCCCCGGTACGCTCGATGAAGAGCGGTCCGGTCAGGATGTCGGGCCGGAGCGGGATCGCGGAGACCACCGAGAGGTCCCGGCCCCGGTAGTCGAACTCGTGAAGCCGATTGGAGGCGCACGCGGCCGACGCGATCGCCACCCCCACCGTCACCAGCGCACGCAGCGCTCTCCTCATCCTTCCTCCTCTGCTCGAAGGGGCTCCGCGCGCTCGGGACGCGCCCCGGCCCCACCGTGATTCCCGGTCTCCTCCACGAATCTGGCGTTCCGCCCCGGCGGCGCTGTCGGGACCCTTCCGCTGAATCCCGTCGGGCGCCGGGGTGATCCGCCCTGGAGGCTTCCCATCCGCAGCCGACCTTGAGAGACTTCGTTCCCACCTCGACCCCAGCACGCGACGACCATGAGCCAGACCGCCACGGCACCGACCGCGGACCGAGCACGGGAGATCCTCGCGGCCCTCGACCTCTCGGACTCCAACCCGGGCGGCTTCGCCGGCGACTGGATGGGCTCGGGAGACGAGATCGAGGTCGCCTCGCCCATCGACGGGAGCCGGCTCGGGTGCGTGCGCATGGTGACCGAGGCCGAGTACGACGCGATCGTGGACGCCGCTCACACGGCCTTCCTCGAGTGGCGCAAGGTGCCCGGGCCGAAGCGGGGCGAGGTCGTGCGCCGGCTCGGCAACGCCCTGCGCGAGCACAAGGAGGCGCTGGGCGCGCTCGTCACCCTGGAGATGGGCAAGATCCGGGCCGAGGGTGAGGGCGAGGTCCAGGAGATGATCGACATCTGCGACTTCGCCACGGGCCTCTCGCGCCAGCTCTACGGCCTCACCCTGGCCAGCGAGCGGCCGGACCACCACATGCGGGAGCAGTGGCACCCCCTCGGCGTCGTCGGCGTGATCAGCGCCTTCAACTTCCCCGTCGCCGTGTGGAGCTGGAACGCCGCCATCGCGGCCGTGTGCGGCGACGCGACGCTGTGGAAGCCCTCGGAGCGGACCCCGCTGACCGCGGTCGCGGTGACGAAGATGGCCGCCCGGGTGTGCGCGGACAGCGGGGTGGATCCCGCGGTCTTCTCCCTCGCCATCGGGACCGGCCCGGTGATCGGGGAACGGCTCCTGCACGACCGGCGGATCCCGCTGGTCTCGGCCACCGGCTCCTGCGCGGTCGGCCGGCGCGTCGCCGAGGTCGTGGGCGCGCGGCTCGGCCGGACGATCCTCGAGCTGGGCGGCAACAACGCGATCATCGTCACGCCGCACGCCAACCTCGACCTCGCGCTCCCCGCGATCCTCTTCGGCTCGGTCGGGACGGCCGGGCAGCGCTGCACGAGCACGCGCCGCATCATCGCGCACCGCTCGATCCGCGACGAGCTGACCGCCCGGCTGGTGAAGGCGTACGAGGGCGTGCGCATCGGCAACCCGCTCGACGACCGCACGCTCATGGGCCCGCTCGTGAGCCTGGACGCCGTCGAGCGCATGCAGGCCGCGCTCGACAAGCTGCGGGCCGAGGGCGGCGAGGTGCTGTGCGGCGGCGAGAGGCTCTCCGGAGACGAGCACCCGGGGGGCCGCTACGTGCGGCCCTGCATCGCCGCCGCGGAGAACCACTACGAGATCGTGCAGGACGAAACCTTCGCCCCGATCCTCTACATCCTCGGGTACGGGAGCGCCGACGCGGCGCCCGCCGAGGCGGTCGCGGAGCTCGAGGAGGCGCTCGCCATCCACAACGACGTGCCCCAGGGGCTGTCGTCGGCGATCTTCACGGACAACGTGCGCGAGGCGGAGCACTTCCTCTCGCATCGCGGCAGCGACTGCGGCATCGCGAACGTGAACATCGGGACCTCGGGCGCGGAGATCGGGGGCGCCTTCGGCGGCGAGAAGGACACCGGCGGCGGGCGCGAGTCGGGCTCCGACGCGTGGAAGGCGTACATGCGCCGCCAGACCAACACGGTCAACTGGAGCACCGATCTGCCGCTCGCACAGGGGATCTCCTTCGACGTCGGCTGACCCGGCCGCCGAGCCCACCGCCCCTGCGCACGCTCTCGCATCGACCGTGGCCGCCACGATGAACGTCGCGCTCGTCACCGAGGTCTTTCACGACGACCCCGGAGGCGAGCGGCTGCGCGCGGTCCTCGCCGAAGCAAGACGACTCGGCGCGGACGTCGCCGTGCTTCCCGAGCTCCCGCTCGACCCGTGGGCCCCGTCCTCGAAGGAGGCGCGCGACGGCGACGCCGAAGAGCTCGACGGGCCGCGCCAGGCGACCATGCGCCGGGCGACCGCGGAGGCGCGCGTCGCGCTGGTCGGCGGCGCGATCGTGCGCGACCCCGGCTCGGGCGCGCGCCACAACACGGCGCTGCTGTACTCGGCGTCCGGCGAGCGGCTCGCCGACTACCGCAAGGTCCACCTCCCGGAGGAGGAGGGCTACTGGGAGACGAGCCACTACGAGCCGGGCGTCGAGCCGCCAGCGGCGATCGACGGCCTCCCGCTCCGCGTCGGCCTCCAGGTCTGCTCCGACGTGAACCGACCCGAGGGCTTCCAGCTCCTGGCGGCGCAGGGCGCCGAGGCGGTCTTCGTTCCCAGAGCGACGCCGCCCGAGACGTGGGCGCGCTGGCGGCTGATCCTGCGGGCGAACGCGCTGATGACCGGGGCGTACGTGGTCTCGGTCAACCGGCCGCGTCCCGAGGCCGGGGCCTCGATCGGGGGGCCCTCGATCGCGATCGACCCGAACGGCGTGGTCCTGGCCGAGACGAGCGAGCCGCTGTGCGTGGTCGAGCTGAGCCGCGACGTCGTGGCGGAGGCCCGCGCCGAGTATCCCGGGTACCTGGGACGGTTCCCCACCGTGTACGCGGAGGGCTGGAGGCGCCTCGGGGGCTGAGCGGGCGACGTCGCGTGGGCCCGCNNCCGCCGGCTTACCCCCCTCGGCCCGCGCCTCCCGCTACGCTCCGGGCCGCATCTCCTCGAGCGTCGGCGCGAGGCGCCCCACCCGGAAGGTCGACAGCCGGTACACGATCGAGTCGCCCGGCGTCCGCGCCCACCGCTCGCCCTCACCGCTTCCGATCGTGACCCGAGCGAGCGCCTCGCCGTCGGCGGAGTAGGCGACGCTCGAGCCTCCCTCGGGAAGCGCGAAGAGCGAGTCGTCCTCGGTCAGGAAGCCCGCGGCGATCACGGTGGCGAGCTCGCTCAGGATGCCGCGCACCTCCGTCTGGTCGGCCTCGCCCCCGTCCTCGAAGGTCCACAGGCTGTCCCCGCGCACGAGCGCGTAGCCGTCCCCGTCGCGCTCGATCTCGACGCGGGCCACGCGCGCGGTGTCGACGGCGGCGATCTCCTTGTTGCGCCAGTCGTCGAGCGGCCTCCGCGCCTGCACCCTGAGATCGCCCTCGAGCACGTAGACCTCGTCCTCGTCGGGCAGGCGGCCGTACGCGGTTCCGAAGCGCGGGCCCTGATCCCCGATCAGGATCGACCGGAGCTCGCCGCCCACCTCGACCCCGACCATGGTCGCGCTGTCGGCGGAGACGCCCATGCGAGCGTGGTTCGCCGGATTCGTCGCCGCGAGGTCCCCCACCTCCATGCCGCTCAACGCGCTCACGAGGCGGGCGATCGACGCCGTGTCCGCCTCGAAGCCGTTCGCGGTCCACGTGCCCCCGGTCCGGCGGATCTCCATCGAGCCCGTCGGCCCGTCGAAGCGCACGGCGGCGATCGCGTCGCGCGACATGCCGTCGAAGAAGCTCGCGATGTCTCCCGTCGCCCCGATCGATCCGCCACCCCGGGAGAGGAAGGAGGCGACGAGCCAGATCCCGACGATCACGACCAGCGCTCCGACGAGCTGCTTCAGCGTTCGCTCGCTCACGGGACCACCTCCCCCCAGCGGGCCTCGGCCCGTCGTCTCCGACCCGTCACCCTCAGCGCCCCGATCAGGACGAAGAGCAGCGGGACGCCCACGAGGTTGCCCCACTTGAGCACGTTGCGCGTGGCGTCGGACTCGAAGACGAGCTGCGGCGGCGTACGGTCCTTGGAGCGGATGTTGATGAGCGCCTCGTCCTGCGCCAGCCAGTCGATCGCGTTGGCGAGGAAGAGAAGGTTGCCCGGGTTCGACTGGATGAACTGGGCCTCGGTGAAGGACGCGTCGCCGACGACGATCATGCGGCCCTCCGACGTGCCCTCGCGGGGCAGCACGGCGGCGGCCACGGTGCGCACCGCGAGGTCCTCCGGCAGGACGGACCAGTCCTGGTCGGGCAGGATCGGGGCGCCCATGGGATGGAGGCCCCCGCTCTCGCTCGTCTGCCAGAGCGGCGTGATCGTGGGGTCCTCCTCGTCGAGCTCGAGCGCCGTCCCCCACGACAGCGAGAGCGAGTTCAGCCCGTTGGTCGTCGGGTGCGAGCCCGCCGGCATCGTGATGGGCCACAGCGGGTAGGGCGCGATCACGCTGAAGATCCCCTGCCGGCCGACGTTCACTCGCTCGCTCGAGGCCAGGTCGAGGACCAGGCCGCCCGCCAGGGAGATGCCGCGCTCCTCGAGGAAGGGCCCGAGGCCGGAGCTGGCCGGGATCGGCATCGGCGACTGCGGGCTCAGCGTCACCGGCTCCATCAGGAGGAGCACCGAGCCTCCGGCCCCGACGAAGTCGCGGATCCGCTGGACCGCGGCGCTGTCGAGCGGCTGGGTGGGCCCGGCGACGACCAGGACCTCCGTGGAGTCGCGCGGGATCGCGTCGGCCGAGTCCCCGGCGATGTCGACCGAGCGGATCGAGTATCGATCGGCCAGGCCCGCGCCCAGCCCGGGAATCTGCGCCGACGACTGCGCCCCGAAGCCCTGCACGAAGGCGACGCCGGGACGCTCGTCCGTCGTCATCCGGTAGATCTGCGACGTCAGCCGGAACTCGAGGTCGTCGGTGCGCTCGATGATCGGCGTCACCTCGCTCTCGTCGGCATAGGTCACGGCCAACCCGTAGTAGCCCTGGCGGACCTCGAACTCGTCGTCGCGCAGCACGTTGAACTCGACCGGGAAGATCCCGAGCTCCGAGGCCTCGGACGCCGCGTCCTCGTCCTCGGACGGGTCGACGTCGGTCACGAGGAGGTTCCCGTTCGAGGCACGCCTCATGTCGGCGAGCAGGTCACGGACGTCGCGCAGCTGGAGCTGGATCTCGGGCGGAAGCCCGCTCGAGGCGAAGAGCTTCACCTGCACGAGGTCGTCCAGGCCGCCCAGGATCTGCTCGGTGCCCGACGAGAGGGTGTAGAGGTCGTCCGCGGTCAGGTCGAGGCGGCCGCGCACGTAGCTGCCGAGGAGGTTGAGCACGACCACGGCCGCCGCGATCACCAGCGCCCCCTGCCGCAGCCGTCCGCGCTCGGGACGCTGGGCGCTCAGCCGCTCGCTCCCGACCGCGGTCAGGGCCAGCGCGAGGAAGAGCCCCGTGGTCGACACGAAGTCCCGTCCGCGAAGGTCGACCACGCCGCGGGCGACGTTCTCGAAGTGGCTCAGCACCGAGAGGCGGGCGAGCAGGCCCGCGAACGTCGGCGGAAGCCCGATCTGCACTACGGGCAGGCCGATCAGGAAGAGCACGAAGGCGGCGGCCGCCGCGATGATGAACGCGGTGATCTGGTTCCTCGTGACGCTCGACGCCCAGACCCCGAGCGCGACGAACTGGCCCGCGAGGAGCGAGGCGCCGACGTACTGGGCCACGACGATGCCCGGGTCCGCGTCCGAGACCAGGACCACGCCGACCGCCGTCGGCGCCGTGCCGACGAGCGCGAGAAGCACGAAGGCCCAATCACCCAGGAACTTCCCCACGATGATCTCGCCCTCGGTGATCGGCTGGGCGATCAGCCACTCCAGGGTCCTCCCTCGCCGCTCCTCGGCGAGCGTCCGCATCGTCGCCGCGGGCACGAACACGGCGAAGAGCACGGGCAGGAGGTCGAAGATCGGCCTCAGCGAGGCCACGCTCGTCGCGTACATCGTCCGGAACGCGAGATAGAGCGTGATCGACAGGAAGGCGACGATCAGGACGTAGGCGGTGGGCTGGTCGAAGTAGCCGCGAAGCTCCCGCCGCGCGACGGTCAGGACGCGCTCGCTCATGGCGTTCCCTCCTCGGAGCCGGGCTGCCCGCCGGCCTCGCCCGCAGGGCCCTCGGCGCCCGCCTCGTCCGCGAGGGCCTCGGCGCCCGACTCGTCCGGCAGCGCGGCGCCCGGCTCGCCGGCCGTGAGCGAGCGGAAGAGCTGCTCCAGGCTCGCCTTCTCGCGATGGAGCTCCCACAGGGTCCAGCCTCGTTCGCGCGCCAGCTCGAAGATCTGCGGGCGCAGCTCCCGCGCCTCCGCCGACAGGATCTCCACGCGAACCCGGTCCTCCACGNNCCTCCACGCGCTGGCTCGTGTGGCTGGACACCCCGTCGAGGCCGGCTAGGGTCTCGGCGATCTGGTCCCCCGCGGCCTCGACGACGTAGCGCACGCCGCCCGAGCGGCTCGAGATCAGCTCCTGCACGGTCCCCTTCGCGGCCAGGCGGCCGTGGCTGAGGATCACCAGGCGCGAGCACGTCGCCTCGACCTCCTGCATCACGTGCGTGCTGAGCAGGACGGTGCGCTCGCGGCCCAGCGAGCCCACCAGACGGCGGATCTCGACGCGCTGGTTCGGGTCGAGCCCCTCGGTCGGCTCGTCGAGGATCAGCACCTCCGGCCGGTGCAGGATCGCCTCGGCGAGCCCGACCCGCTGCCGGTAGCCCTTCGAGCACTCTCCGATCGGCCGATAGAAGACCTCGCCGATCGCGGTCTCGTCCACCGCGTCGGCGACCGCCACCCCGGTTTCCTGCGGAGAGAGGCCGCGCAGGTCCGCCACGTACCCGAGATACTCGGACACGAGCAGCTCGTCGTAGAGGGGATTCGCCTCCGGCAGGTAGCCCACCCGCCGCTTCGCCTCGGTCAGCCGGGCCGAGATCGGCTCGCCGTCGAAGAGGATCTCTCCCCGGTCGGGCTGAAGCGTGCCCGTGATCATGCGCATCGTCGTGGTCTTGCCGGCCCCGTTGGGGCCGAGGAAGCCCACCACCTCGCCCCGCTCGACCTCGAAGCTCAGGTCCTCAACGGCCCGGACGTGCCCGTACCGCTTGGTCACACCGTCGACTGTGATCATTCCGACTCCCTGGAACGAAAAAAGCCGCGCCGGCTGTCGCTCGACGTGGCTGCGCGCGCGCGAGGACGAGAGACGTCCTCAGCCGGTCGAGCTGGCCCGGAACGCTTCGATCGCGTATGCCGATTCAGGCGGAAAACGCGACGATTCTAAGCGGAGCCGCACGGCTTGTCCACCCGGGTCTCCGACCTCGGAGCGCACGGCGGCGTCGGCCGTGTCGGCGCGTCCGTCCGCCTCGCAGGCGGCGCACGCGACGGCGGCCGCGACGACCCGGGGTTCGAGAGCGCGCTCGGCGTGCTCACGCTCCCCCGTCGCCCGCCATCTCCAGGAAGCGCTCCGCCATCCTCGGGCCGGCCCCCTCGTCCTCGTGCTTGAAGAAGACGAAGGCGCGCTCCCACCCGGTCGCGCGCACGTGGCCCGCCCACCGAGCCAGGTCCGCCTCGTCGTACCCGGGCCGCCGCAGGCGCAGGTACCCCCAGCCCCCGGTCGAGACGATCGGCTCGTCCCCCTCCGACTCCTCCGTATCGGCGCACACGATCGGCATGCCCCGGCCGCGCAGGAGGGCCTGCACCTCCTCGTCCTTCCAGGATTCGTGGCGGAACTCGAAGGCGGCCGGCGTCCCCGCGGGCAGCATCTCCAGGAAGCCCGCGAGGCGCTCCGCATCCTTCTCGAGTTTGGGCGGAAGCTGAAAGAGGATCGCCCCCAGCTTCGGTCCCAGCGTCTCGAGCGTGGAGAGGAGGTACTCGGTGGGGCCGCGCGCCTCCTCCTTCAGGCGCGTGAAGTGGGTGATGCGGCGCGAGGCCTTGATCGAGAAGCGGAAGCCGTCGGGCACCTGCTCGGCCCAGCTCTCGAGCACCGACGCCTTGGGCAGCCGGTAGAAGGTGTTGTTGATCTCGACGCCGTTCAGCCGGGTCCCGTAATGCGAGAGCATCTCACCGGCCGAGAGATCCTCGGGATAGAAGCGTCCCTTCCACTCCTTGTAGCTGTAGCCGCTGGTGCCGACGTGGAGATTCATGGAGCGGATCTCGCGAGGTGGAGGGTCGGTGCAGCCTCGGCATCCGGGGCGGGGACCGCAAGGCCGCGCCACCCCCCTTGCGTCTCATTCGCCGAAGACGGACGGTTCACGGGCCCGCTGACCAGTAGGAGCACGACATGATCCGCCTCGCCCGAATCACGCCGCTCGTCCCGCTCGCCCCGATCCTCGCCGCGGCGCTCCTCTCCGCGGTGACGCCCGCGAGCGCACAGCACCGCCGCCTGGGCACGATCGACTTCCCCAACTCCGGCAGCCGGGCGGCGCAGGCCGACTTCATCGAGGGCGTCCTCCTCCTCCATTCCTTCGAGTTCGAGGATGCGGCGCTCGCCTTTCGGGCGGCTCAGCAGAAGGACGCGGACTTCGCCATGGCGTACTGGGGCGAGGCGATGACCTACAACCACCCGCTCTGGCGGCAGCAGGACGAGGAGGCGGCGCTGGCCGCGCTGGCCCGCTACGCGCCCACGCCGGCGGCACGGCGGGCGAGGGCGCCCACCGAGCGGGAGGCGGCGTACCTCGCGACGCTCGACGTCCTGTACGGCGAGGGAACCAAGGCGGAGCGGGACGCGGCGTACATGAGCGCGATGGCCCGGCTGTCGGCCGCCCATCCCACGGACATGGAGGCGCGCGCCTTCCACGCGCTGGCGATCCTGGGGAGCACCGACGGCGAGCGCGACTTCGCGACCTACGCGCGCGCGGCCGCCGTCGCTCAGCCCGTCTTCGACGCCAATCCCGACCACCCGGGAGCGGCCCACTACATCATCCACTCCTTCGACGATCCCGTGCACGCACCCCTCGGGCTGGAGGCGGCGCGGGCCTACTCCGAGATCGCGCCGGACGCCGGCCACGCGCAGCACATGACGTCGCACATCTTCGTGGCCCTCGGCATGTGGGACGACGTCGTGGACGCGAACGTCCGGGCGCGCGACGTCCAGAACGCGAGGCTCGCCGAGCTCGGGCGCCCCGCCATCGTGTGCGGCCACTACACGTCCTGGCTCCACTACGGGTGGCTCATGAAGGGGATGACGGCGGAAGCGGAGCGTGGCATGGAGGAGTGCCGGGCCTGGGTCCTGACGGGCCGAGCGACGCCCGGCGACGTCGACTACTTCGTCAACATGAGGGCCCGTCAG
>JABAOH010050033.1_pt1 | contig 10163 bp, 11 predicted proteins | sample 7062181 | NCBI WGS metagenome assembly JABAOH01 (sample SAMN14538630, study PRJNA623070) | marine sediment metagenome | biome: marine biome [ENVO:00000428]; feature: marine pelagic biome [ENVO:01000023]; material: deep marine sediment [ENVO:00002113]; isolation source: pool of 5 deep marine... | reverse complement strand
GCGTCTAAAGTGAAGGAAATGCAAGAGATAGTGGACAAAGTGGGTAAAGAAGAGATAGAAAAAACAGTCGCAGCTTTTGGGTCAAAGGGCAAATGAAACAAGTTTTCTAATCTGGCCTATTCAAAAAATAGAAGGTTATGGCTCAGCCTAGACTTTCATGCGGCAATGATTTCTTCACAAAAAAATAGGAGGGTTAGTTAGCCTAGAATTTTTTCGATGGCGCCGTGCTCAGTATCCTCTACCAACGGGATGCCAGTCACTTTCGTTGCTCTCTCTGTTAAGCTGACAAGATCATTTCTGTTGATCAAGTCCAGTTTCCACTTTCGTGCTCCAGCCATCAGCTGCATTAGTCCGATCTTAACTCTCTCTGTTAGATAGGTGTAGAGACCGATAGCCTCCCAAGGGATCTCTTTGAACCTTCCTCCAAACTCTTTCTTAAGTTCTGGCGCTGTAATGAAGAACTTTTCTGGAGTGAACCCGTATCTTTCCGCGAAGTCTCTCGGCAACCTTCCTTCCTTAGCGAGCTGAGCGAAATATGATGACTTCATCACCGAAAGGAGAGGAGACCTTCCCATCAAGACTCCTTTCACGTATGGACCGTTACCAAAGTTGCTCATAGCCACGGCCTTTAACATCTGCGACTCCTTGATGAAACCACCAGCCATCAAGATATCCGGCACGAAACGTCCCTTCTTTTTCAGAAGCTCACAACACTTCAAAACTTGCGCTTCTAAGTATACCGTTGGAGTGCTCATTTCATCCATCATGGGCACTGGGCTCATACCCGTGCCGCCTCCAGCACCGTCAAAGGTCACTGCTTCAATTTTTGCTTCTGAGGCGAGCTTCATAGTGAAGGCAACAGCTGATGGTCTGTAGGCTCCGGTCTTTAAGATCACATGTTTAGCGCCTTGGCTTCTCAGCCAGTCTATGTCTTCTAAGAAGCCCTTCTCGTTGGGGATGCCTACTCTGCTGTGTCTTTCAAAGCTTTTGAAAACGCCTTCCTTGAAAGCTTCTTGAACTGTCTCGTCTTCAGGATCTGGAATGACTAGGTATCCTCGTTTTTTGAGCATAATCGCCTTCTTGAGGTCGCGTATTCTAACTTCTCCTCCTATAGCCTTTGCGCCTTGGCCCCATTTCCTCTCTATAACGTTCACTTCTAGACCTGATATAGCGTAAACATCTACGCCTAGCCTCTGGTCTTCCACGTTTGTTTGAACAACAACTTCGCCGTATTTTCCGTCCCAGAATTTTCGGAAACTTTCAATTCTACGCTTCAACTCATTCGAATGAGTTACTTTACCATTTACAAATTTTGACCCTGCGTCCATTCCGCAAACGTTTTCTCCGATGGTTATGATGGCACCAGAAAGGGCAGCGCCTATGGCAAGACCGTCCCAGTTCACTTTGGCCACCATAGTGGAGCCAAAAGCCCCTGTAGCAATTGGTATCTTAAGGGGGATGCCCGCAACTTTGCTTTCTGTGCTTACGTTCTGGAAGAAAGCCACGTCTGAGTCTGCTTCTATTCCTTCAACTGTGAAGAGAGTTGACATCATGTTAAGGTGGGACCAGTCTAAGCCGAAGTCTTTCAGTGCACCTGCAGTGCTAAATCCGAATTGTTTAGGCTCTGGATAGAGGGCTTCTCTTCCCCTGAAGGTGGATAGTCCTACTTCGCAGAGGAAGGGGCAGTCTCGGATGCATAGGGGGCACATGCCGCTAGTTGGACTTGTGTCTCTAACTCTTGTACGGGTTCCGCATGTGGATTTTTCGTTTAGGTATGAGGAGTTTCTTTGGACTCGTTCTGGCATTTTTTCACCAACCTTTACGTTTGTAAACCTAGTGATGTGGGTAACAGCCTTTGACGCTTTTAAATGTTACGTCTCAACAGTTGAACCAAACCATTTTTGCTTGAATTTTAACCCACACACCACGCACAAAAGAACAGCAGTTAAAGGTTTGCACGCGAAATCTGTATGTGACAAGAAAATCAAAAACAGCAGTGTAGTTTAACTACGTAGTCCAATAGTTATAGAAAAAAGATAAGGGAGCATGGGTTTATTCTATTTTTGCTCCACAGTAGGGGCAAAATTTTGCGTCTCTTGAGAGTGTTCCGCCACATTGGGAGCATGTTCTAGCTAGTGAACGCTTCACTCTACGGCTTACTTCAGCTGGTGTTATTGCTCGCTCTTTTCTGGTCGGTACAAGGACTAATAAGAATAGCCAACCAACGAGCATTGCCCCCACCAAAACGACAAGTAAGGTTCCAATCTCGCCCGTGAACCGCATAAGCAAGTTTACTACCGCAGTGTAGAAGTTACCCTCAACCGGACGTATGAACAGCTCGTAGTAGTTAAAGAATGGGCGTAAGACCCATGTCAGCTGGGTTCCAACAAACATAAGGATTATGCTTCCCAGTATGAATGCTGGCTTCCAGTTCTCTGAAGATTTGCGATACAAAGTTTCGGCACCTTTGACAAAATATGTCAACGCGAAAAATCCGCCAAGAGTGAAAATTGCTATGTTGAGAAGAGCCGTAAAATCGTGCGTTTCCGGAGACTTGGGGGATGTAAGTATGAAGAACAGGTTTACTGGCACGAACGCTATGAGAACTGTTGACATTACGGTGAAGCCGAGCAATAAAAGCATGACAGTTTGACCCATTGTTCGTTTGCCGCCGAGAAGTGAATATAGCACGTAATAGCTTGGAACGGTAACGTAAATAGAAACCAAAAGGAGCATTGGAACTTTGATTGCGCTATAGAGAGTCTGTCATCCGCCACCATAGATTCCCATAGTTGCTCCATAAATAGCTGACAGAACTAAAATAGCTAAATTGGAGTTGACAAAATAGGTCTTGAGGTTCTTTTCCTCTGCCAAGTTTTTGAGAAAATTATCTCTTCGCTTGATAAATTCTTCCACAACAGAGAATATTTTCAATGCGGACGCCAAAACTTACATGTTGGAAACTTCAATTTAAATTTTTGGTATAAGGTCTCGGGATAACCCCTTCAAACGTGCACACAAAACAAGAAAATAGCGCGCGCGCAAATCTCTCCCAGCCCATCTAAAATTCTCTCGACCCATCCATAATCTCTTGAAACTAGAAAAGCAAAATTAAACGCAAATACCCCCATACAATATGCCAAGTGATATAATATACAATCCTGAACCAATACATTGTAACAAAGTCGTAACGCTTAAAAAATGTCAGCTGAGACAGAACAACAAAGAAGATGCGCATCAACTCAATAACAGCAAACCACAAAGGCAACTGTCCTGAAACGCCCAAAGTCTGGAAAACAGGTTCAGGCAAAGAGGCAACGAAAATACCGCCCCACACTGTCTTGTTGCTACTTATTCTCTCAGAAAGTGGAGACAGAACGATTAAGACTACCGTGAGAGGCAATAGTTGAAAAAGGATTTCAGCAACATATCCCATAGCCGGGTAAAACAACAAAGATTTAGGAAACAAAACATTGATATCAGCAGTATATATTCGAGTGCTAAAATCAACTATGATAGCGATTAACCCTAATAGTGCTGCAAGTCCAGAAGCATAAAGATACCCTTTCAGATGCCCCTTCTTGTAAATTGCAAAGCAACCCCTTGAAATGAGAAAAGCGAAAAGGAAAAAACCCAAAAGAGAAACGAGCAAAACTCCGATTAACGGATTGATGCCTACAAAAAGCCTAAGAAGAAGAGGAGGGTAGCCCAGAAAACTCAAGACCGCAAGAAGCACGGCAATTGCAAGCGATATGCTGATGAAGATTAGAAACTGTGAACGTTCAGAACTAAGTGTTTCAAACAGACGGGCTGAGATTGGCAAGTCCTCCTCATCTAGAGATGCGCGCGCGAAGAACCAATAGAAAAAAAGAGATAAAGTGTTTATTGTTGTGTTTGTTGTAGTCTTTGTTCTCTTTTCTGAATTTCATTGTAGAGGTATTCAAACCACTCAAGTACTTGTGGTAGATTGTACTCTTTTCTCAATCCTTTTACTACAGGCTTCATTTTTTCCCATGCCATTTTGATTGGTGAGCTGAAGAGGTCGTCAACTACACTAATGTCTATGAGTTTTCTGTGCAGCAGAAGTCCTACTCCTTCAAAAAACGTGCCGACCATGCCGATTGCTATGTGGACTGGTTTCCCAGATTCGTATGAGCCATATTTTTTCTCAAAGTCATTGAAATCTCTAAACTCCGAGCTGAACAACATCGCATGGGCTTCTTGAAATTCTTTGCTACTCAAAGTTGTGTACAGTCTAAGGGCAAGGTCTGTCTGTCTCACTCTAGTCTGATTTCTAATCTGAAAAGAATAGTAGAGAGATCCTGCCACAACGCTTACAGTTGCAATTGCTATCGAAAGTGTCTGTATATCTAACATTCTATCACCTAAGAGAGAATATAAATGAAGTGAATATAAAAGCTACATAGTTAATTTAAAGTTGCATTAGTAATCGCGCGCGCACATGAAAGCTTTTTGAGTGTGTTCGCTCAGAACATGTAAAGGGATGATTATGTTGGTAGGTCTCTTGGACTCTTTGGAAGTGAAGGGACTAACACTTAAGAACCGGATTGTTATGCCTCCCATGCAAACCAGTCTAGCCACCATTGAAGGAGCTGTAACAGAAAACCTCATCACACACTATACTCGACGTTCAAAGGCGCTGGGTCTGCTGATTGTTGAGCACAGCTATGTATCTCTTGATGGTAAGCTCAGCGGAAAACAGCTGGGAGTATACGATGACAGCCTCCTCCGTGGCTTGGAGGAACTTTCAAGCAGCGTACATGCTACGGGCACACCGCTCGTGATTCAGATCAATCATGCAGGAAGAACCGCCAGTAAAGAGATCACAGGAACAAAGCCTGTTGCTCCTTCAGCCATCGGAAATGCCAGAGAACTCCGAGTTGAAGAGATTAAAGCCTTAACCGAAGTCTTCGCCATGGCTGCTGAGAGAGCAATGAAGGCAGGTTTCGACGGAGTCGAAGTTCATGGAGCCCACGGTTTTCTCCTCAACCAATTCTGGTCACCTCTGACCAATCAACGTAGCGATAAATATGGAGGTTCCTTGGAAAACAGGATGATTTTTCCTTTACAGGTTGTTGAAAAGGTAAAGGAAAAAGTTGGAGGAAGACTTCTTCTATACCGTTTAGGCTCATATGATCTAGACCCTGCGGGAGTTCAAATCGAAAGCTCAATCAAATTCGCTTCGAAGCTGGAAGAAGCTGGGGTAGACATCATCGACGTTTCTGGAGGTCTGTGTGGCAGCCGCCCTGCCAATCTCCAGAACACTAAAGGCTACTTCATTCCTCAAGCCCAAAAAATCAAAAAAACGGTAAACATACCCGTCATCGGAGTGGGAGGAATCACGGAACCAGAATACGCGGATAGCTTAATACAGAAAAGACTCGTCGATCTAGTGGCTGTTGGCAGAGCGCTTCTAAGAGACCCAGACTGGGCCATAAACACCATCGAAACCCTAAAGAAACGCTAACTCTCTACACTCTCATGGCGAAACAACATGCATGCAAAATCAGGCTATTCAAGCCTCTTTATTACGTGGTATCCAAACTTCGTTTTTGCAACTGGCGAAATCTGTCCTTTCTGAAGCGTGAAAACCCACAACAGTTTTTGACTATCGTCCTTATTCTAACTTCACCCCAGCACTAGACCTTATGATTTTAACCTTTTTCACCTTTTGAGTTGAAATAGCATTGGAAACTCTGAAAGGTTCTTTTTTATTCTGAGCAATAACCTTAGTGACTCTAAGTATCGCCTTTCCGTTCTCGTCGAACTCCAAGTCAGTTTTCCTCCCCATGCATGCATCTATGTGTTTCTACGTAGTGATTCATTGATTTCACAGGCCAAGTTGCAGAAACATTCTTCACATGTCATTATTCCTTTGACTTGCGCAAAATAACACTTGATTTTTGGGGCTCTCAACGATAACACCTAAACATAAACAGGTTCTTAAGTAACATAAGGGATATTTCGAGCGTCGTAATATTTCAGACTATTGTATGCATATTAAAATGCCGTTCCTTCAAAAAAACGGACACAAACCCTCTTCTCCTGAAAAGACGAACCAACAAAGAAATGCATGCGTTTAGACAAGATCATAAACCCGCTCTTCAACGAACCTACCAGATTTTATCTCTTTTTCAATCGTACGCAACAATTGCAAACGTTTAAAAGTAGGCGGATGAGTTGCCACCCAGCGGTTAATTTTCAGCCAACGTGACTTCGCCTCTTTTTCCATTGCTAACTGCAACTCACGCAAGTCTAAAACACCATCCCGATCCAAATCAAACTCATTTTTGTGCTTCAATATCTTCTGACATTCCTTACCAGCCCTGAACGGGTCACAAATGTATAACATGCGCACATTTGAAAACAGTTTGGGAGCCAGTGACAGACCGTAGTTGATCTTGGTCAGTGTGCTCGCCAAATCGTGGGGCGACCGAGTTAAGAACGCGGAGAAGGCATCCGCATAATGTTCCCTTAAACGACTTAATCTAGAAATGCACAAAAGTAAAACAACGTAGGTCAAATACGGTACCACAGCAAGCACAAGCAGTGCTGTTCCTCCATAATTGCGTCGATCGGGCATTCTCTCCTTTTCTTTCCATTTTTCCTCTATCTCTTCAAGTGTGTGATGTTTTTGATAGGACCAATAAGTTGATTCATATATCCACCTGACAATTAAATAGGCCAGTAGTGGCCATAATGAAAACGAAGTCATGATCACAAAATCCCAATGTTTAATGTGGCCCAACTCGTGTCCAATCACGCTTATGATCTCCGATTGGTTCAGATTCCTCAACAGCCCTTCACTAATCGCCAGCGTGCAATTGCTACGTCTCCGACCAAAAACAAAAGCAATGAGTGTTCGGCCAGGTATAATCGCAAGTCTAGGTGTTGGTAGACCACTCTTAGCCGACAAACTCTTCACAGTCGACTCTAGCCATGGATGCTCACCATCGCGCAGGTGTCTGAATCTTGTTGAAGAACTAATGGCCAACGGGCCGACTAGGTGCTGAACGAAAACGATCATCAAGATTCCAAGCAACACAAATACAAAGGGCAGCCGAAAAACGTAAATTGGAAGGAACAATGCCATCCCAAAAACCAAAAATATCAGGCAACCCGAAATTATCATAGAAAGCCTCAGCCGAGCTAACCTGACATTCTATCTCAATAGTTATCTGAACATCAGAAACGAATAAGCCTTTTCGCGCATCCATGCAAGATTTGCGCGGGCGTTTGTAAGCATTTCCACTTTCTGAGTTTCCAATGCATGCATGCACATATCTTCGGACAGGACCATATGTCTGTTTCATCAATATTTCATTTCAAAAACAACGTATATTAAGATACAAGACAATAATTATTACTGGTGCGTGCGATGGGGTACGTTCGCACTTACCGAGAAGAGAAAGGAGAAACACCCTACCTCACCTCCCGATGTCCCTCCTTCTGCGCGCGCACCTTTAATAAAGTACTTTTTGCTTTGATTAATTTGCTTCTGGACCCGGTTAATTGGATACCAACCTCGATTAATTTGAGTGCATGCATGCTCAAATTAGTTGATTGAATGCGCGCACGAGGAGTTTGCAGACTCAACTCGGTCATAGTTTGCGAATTGCCAAGATGCAAATGTATCATGAGGACAGAAAGAACGCATTGATCAAACTCGATGAACTATTGAAGAAGGGGTACAAGACGTTCTATGAGTTTAGGCAAACCATTACCCGTTTCCTTGCATGCATGCAAATTGCTTTTATGTATGTTCGTTGAAAACAGTGGTTTAGAGGTGCTGTAATGCCTTATTGTTCGAAATGCGGAACTGAATTGAAACAGGACGCCAAATTCTGTCAAAAGTGCGGAGCATCTACTAGCAGACGCGTTACAAGAGAGAAAAACCTCGAGTGGTGGGGATAACCTATGGTATATTGCACTAAATGTGGCACCAAAAACGAGGAAGGCGCTAGTCATTGCACTAAATGCGGGGCGAACCTGAAGGTCTCACGAGAGGGAAGGTTTGAAAGACGTGTGGAGGAATGGGGAGAAGACTTCGGAAGACGTGCGGAAAAAGAATGTTTTGGACTCCCCCACGGTGGCTCAATTGCAGGACTAATCATTGGCATCATAATAATAATCGTAGCTCTTTCTTGGATACCTGGATTGATTTCGCCTGAAGTGCGAGAAGTAACTGACCCGCTCTTCTGGCCAGTCATAATAATCGTCTTTGGAATACTGATAGTAGCTGGAGCCCTGTATGGTCTTAGACGCAGATAATACTCCACCTCTTTTTTTTTCTAGAGCTTTCTTCCAAGGAATTTTACGTGCATGCATACATTAAGAAACGAGGACTCTCAAGCCTTTGCGACGTACATGGAGGAGCTAGGAATGACGTAGCGCACAGTTTAGTGCTAATCTTCTAGAAAATTAGCGGTATCTTTTTCACCAAGATTAATTAGGTAATGCAACTGCTTGGGCACAAGAACATAAACAACACTTTAATATACACCCAACTCATCAACTTTGAAAGCGATGAATTCCACGTCAGAGTTGCAAAAAACCTTAAGGAAGACGAAGAACTAATTGAGGCAGGCTTTGAATATGTCACAGAACGAGACGGAGTCAAAATCTACCGAAAGCGAAAGTAAAAAAACACTGGGTTTCTATGTGAAAAAAGCGGTTTTCAGAATAGAAACGGCGAGAAAAATCACCCAGTTCTGCTGTTTCCTGCTATTTAATGCCGTGATATTTGGCCTTGGACCATGGCCAGTGCTTCTTCCCATTATCGGAACCTTGGGAACCCCTCAGAAAACTGTGGGCGAAGCTTTTGGAGCACTTCAACTTATGCTTTTTGAACTTATGATTCCATGGCTTGCATTAGCTTCCTTCATTTTAACCGCAACTATTGTGAACAGAAGTCTCTGCGGCTGGGCTTGCCCTTTCGGTTTTGTTCAAGACCTGCTTGGATACGTGAAGAAGAGACACATACAAGTTTCTCCAAGAACCCATAATCTCATGACTCAGGTTAAGTATGCAGTTTTGGCTGCTGTCCTGTTCATCAGTGTAACCCTATCCATATCGTTGGCTGCAGGAACAGGGCAGAGCTATAAGCAGACGTTAGGCGTTTTCGCTAAAGCACCATTTAACGCGTTGAGCCCAGCTGACACGCTGTTCGCTGTTCTGCCCAGAATCATATTTGATGTTCGTTATGCCATACCAACCTTGCTGGAGACGCCAGATGCCTCGGGAGCAGTGATTAATGGATTATCGTCGGTGCCTTTGCTTCTATGGGCTCGCTTAGCCATCATGATAGGAATCATAGTTTTAGCGGTGTACATCCCGAGGAGTTGGTGTCGGTATTTCTGTCCTAACGGAGCATTGATGGGTTTTCTAGGTCGATTCAGTTTCCTCGGTTTGAAGAGAGATCCAGTGAAGTGTACGAAAGCTACGTGTCGTTCATGTGTGGAAGTTTGCCCCACGTTGGTTCCTATTCTTGAGTTGCCTTGGGAGAAGTTCAATCATCCTGACTGTATTTATTGTTTGAAGTGTGTTGATGCTTGCTCAACAAAGGCCATAAAGCCGAAATTTCCGTAAGAAGAACGAAAACTTCTAAACTTCCAAAGGGAACAGAATGGTTATGAGCGCGGACAAAAGTTGCGTTTTGTCGGTCAACTCAAGCTATGGCTTTACCTTGTGAGGCTTGATTTTCCCACCATTCGCTTGAACTATGTCAGAGAGTTGAATTAATGCTCTGCTAACGCGTTTTTTAGCTAAACTCGAGTTTTCAGCCGTAGTGGAAAGATGAAGCTCTAAATGAGGAATCCTTTCTTCCGCCTTCGGATGAGACTTTATATAAACATAAGGATTATCCTGCACTACCCGATCAATAAGCGGCGCAACCGCAGACTCCCCGATTCCAGTCACATACAGACTTGTTTCAAAAAAAGTCACTTTACCCGCAACCTGCTTAAGCAAAGGCGCAATTGACTCCTCGAATATAGCCTTCATTTCAGAGGGAACCCCTGGCAACGCTATGATGGTGGTGTTGTTGTGTTTTATGATTACTCCAGGAGCGGTTCCAACCGGGTTGAACAGTGGCTCTGCCCCTTTTGGAAGCTTTGCCATTTTGACTCGGTGAGGAGTTAACT
>JABAOH010010156.1_pt2 | contig 10163 bp, 7 predicted proteins | sample 7062181 | NCBI WGS metagenome assembly JABAOH01 (sample SAMN14538630, study PRJNA623070) | marine sediment metagenome | biome: marine biome [ENVO:00000428]; feature: marine pelagic biome [ENVO:01000023]; material: deep marine sediment [ENVO:00002113]; isolation source: pool of 5 deep marine... | reverse complement strand
GCGACGATGGAGTCGGCGGATTGGTGGGAGACAACGCGAACGGCACGATCCTGAACTGCCGCTCGACCGGCACCGTCTTCGGCGACGATGTCACCGGCGGCCTCGTGGGCGACAACTCGCGCGGCACGATCCGGGCTTGCTGCTCGACCGGCACCGTTGTCGGCAACGACGGCGTCGGCGGGCTGGTGGGACAGAATTGGTTCGGCACGATTGCCAACTGTTATTCGACGGCCAGTGCCAGAGGTGATAGAATGACGGGCGGCCTCGCGGGCGACAACGGCGGGGCCGTCACGAACTGCTACGCGGCGGGCCCCGTCTCCGGCAACCGCTGGCCCATCGCCGGCGTCGTGTCGTTCCGCCACGACGACGACACGGTTACCGGCTCGTTCTGGGATATAGAAACCACCGACTGCTCCTGGAGCGCCGGCGGCACCGGCCTGACCACCGTGGAAATGCAAACGGCCTCGACCTTCCTCAACGCCGGCTGGGACTTCGCCGGCGAGACCGCGAACGGCACCGAGGACCTGTGGCGGATTTCCGAAGGACAGGATTATCCCCGGCTCTGGTGGGAGCCGCAGGAGCAGCGGTAGAATGTGTACCCGGCCGCTTGGCTCATCGACATTGGCTTTGGTGACGGTTTGCGATTGCCCACCGGTGGTGTATAATCACTTGCATGAAGGATCGTGTTTACATAGAAACCAGTGTAGTAAGCTATCTGAGGAGCCGGCTCAGCACCGACATAATTGTTGCTGCTCACCAGAGACTCACGAACAAGTGGTGGGAAGAACGTGCCCGGCGTTTCGAGATGCTCATCTCTGAACTTGTGTACCGGGAAGCGGCGGCGGGAGACGCAACGGCTGCTGGCGGACGTTTGGAGGCTATTGCCAAGCTCAAAATGCTCACGATTACCGAAGAAGCGGTTTCGCTCGCGGAACAGCTCACGGCACGAGGTCCTATTCCTCGGGAACATGGAGCCGATGCCTTGCACATCGCGATAGCAGCCGTGAACGGCATGGACTACCTTCTGACATGGAACTGCAAGCATCTGGCGAACGCCGCCCATCGGGGCAAAATCGAATCGCTCGTTGAAGAAGCAGGATACGTTTGTCCGGTGATCTGCACTCCTGAGGAACTGATGGAGGATTGACAATGTTCGAAGATCCTATCATCGAAGAAGTACGCCGCGTGCGTCAGGAGTACGCCAAGCGGTTTGACTACGACTTGCATGCCATCGCGGCTGACCTGCGAAAGCAGGAACAGCAGCATCCAGAACGCCTTGTCTCGTTTCGGCCCAAGTCCCCGCGGAAGACCAGGAGTGCGCGAGCCTCATGAGAAAGGGACGGCCTTCGACCGTGTTTGCATGGTATCAAGCGCACTTAGGATGACGCTGCGGGAGAGGCTTCATCGGTATTGGCTTTCACGAAGGTAAAGCCGTGGGAGCCCGCGTCGACGCGGATCGTGTCACCGTCGGCGAACTTGCCGGCCAGCAGCTCCACGGCCAGCGGGTTCTCGATCTGCTGCTGGATGGTCCGCTTGAGCGGCCGGGCGCCGTAGACCGGGTCGTAGCCCTGCTCCATGACCAGTTCCTTGGCCTTGCCCGTGAATTCAAGCCGGATCTTGCGGTCTTTGAGCCGGTCGGCCAGGTAGCCGAGCTGAATCTCGATGATCCTCTTGAGGTGGTCCCGCGTGAGCATGTGGAAGACGATGACCTCGTCGATGCGGTTGAGGAACTCCGGCTTGAAGACCTGCTTGAGCACGTCCTTGACGTGGGCCTCGATCTCCCAGTCCGCGCCCTGTTCTTCCGTGAGTTTCTGAATCTGGAGGCTGGCGATGTTGCTCGTCATGATGATGACGGTGTTCTTGAAGTCCACGGTGCGGCCCTTGCCGTCGGTGAGCCGGCCGTCGTCGAAGACCTGCAGCAGGACGTTGAAGACGTCCGGATGGGCCTTCTCGATCTCGTCGAGCAGGATGACCGAATAGGGCTTGCGCCGGACCGCCTCGGTCAGCCGGCCGCCTTCCTCGTAGCCCACGTAGCCCGGAGGCGCGCCGATGAGCCGGGCCACGGAGTGCTGTTCCATGAACTCGCTCATGTCGATGCGGATCAGGGCGTTCGGGTCGTTGAAGAGGAAGTCCGCCAGGGCCTTGGCCAGTTCGGTCTTGCCCACGCCGGTAGGTCCGAGGAACAGGAACGTGCCGATGGGCCGGTTCGGGTCGGACAGGCCGGAGCGGCTGCGACGTACCGCGTTAGACAGGGCCGTGACGGCTTCGTCCTGGCCGACCACACGCAAGCGGATGCGGTCCTCCATCTGCATCAGCCGCTCGCGCTCGCCGGTCAGCAGCCGCGCGACCGGAACGCCCGTCCACTTCGAGACGACCTGGGCAATATGCTCTTCGGTCACCTCGTCCTGCAGCAGCTTGTGGTTCTTCTCGGCCTGGGCCAGTTGCTCTTCCTTTTGCTGGAGTCCCTTCTTCAGATTTCCAATCGTCTCGTACTTCAGGCGCGCGGCTTGTTCCAGGTCGCCGCGGCGCTGGGCGTCCTCGAACTGGGTCTGGGCCTCGTCGATCTGCTGACGGAGGGCCTTGATCTGGTCGATCCCGCCCTTCTCCGTTTCCCACTGTGCCGTCAGGGCCCGGTTCTTTTCTTCGAGGTCGGCCAACTGCTTCTCGAGCGTCTTGAGCCGGTCCTTGCTGGCCGGATCGGTCTCCTTCTTGAGGGCCTCCCGCTCGATCTGGAGCTGCATGGCCCTCCTGCGAATGCCGTCCAGCTCGGCGGGCAGCGAGTCGTTTTCGATCCGCAGCTTGGAGGCCGCCTCGTCAATCAGGTCGATGGCCTTGTCCGGCAGCCAGCGGTCGGTGATGTACCGGTTCGACAGGGTCGCCGCCGCCACAATCGCCGAGTCGGTGATGCGCACGCCGTGATGGGTCTCGTACCGGTCCTTCAACCCGCGCAGAATGGCGATGGTTGCCTCGACACTCGGTGGATCGACCAGGATGGGCTGGAAGCGGCGCTCCAGGGCCGCGTCTTTCTCGATGTGCTTGCGGTACTCGTCGAGGGTCGTCGCGCCGATGCAGCGCAGCTCGCCGCGCGCCAGCGAGGGCTTGAGCAGGTTGCCGGCATCGACGGCGCCTTCGGCCTTGCCGGCGCCGACGACGGTGTGCAGCTCGTCGATGAACAGGATGATCCGCCCTTCGGCGCCGATGACTTCCTTGAGCACGGCCTTGAGCCGGTCTTCGAACTCTCCGCGGAACTTCGTGCCGGCAATCAGCGCGCCCATATCGAGAGCGACGACTCTCTTGTTCTTCAGTCCGACGGGCACGTCGCCCGCGACGATCCGCTGGGCGAGGCCCTCGACGATGGCCGTCTTGCCGACACCCGGCTCACCGATCAGGACGGGGTTGTTCTTGGTCCGCCGGTTGAGGACCTGCATGCACCGCCGGATCTCCTCATCTCGGCCGATCACCGGATCGAGCTTGCCCCGGCGGGCCATCTCCACCAGGTCGATGCCGTACCGCTCCAGGGCCTGGTACTTGTCTTCCGGGTTCTGGTCGGTGATTTTCGCGCCGCCACGGATATCCTTCAGCGCCTCCTGAATCTTCTCCGGCGTTACGGAGTTCAGACGGAGAATCTCCTTCGCATCGCTCTTGATGCCGGCCAGCGACAGGAGCAGGTGCTCGGCGCTGAGGTACTCATCGCCCATCTTGTCGGCCCGGTTCTGGGCGTCGAGCACAATCTGGTTGAAGACCGGATCGGGCATGATCTGGCCGGTGCTGGTGCCCTGCGGCNNGTCATTTTGCGGATGCGGTCCACGTTAGCGCCGATCTTCTTGAGGACCATCTCCGTCACGCCGCTCTCGTCGCCCAAAAGTGCACTCAGCAGGTGCAGCGGCGACAAGACCGTGTGCGACCTGGCCATCGCGATTTGTTGCGCCGTGGCCAACGCCTCCTGGGCTTTCAACGTGAATTTGTCAAATTTCATCGTCTGTCCTTGTCGTTAACCGAATCGTTTCGCTCCACGTCGCTCAATCATAGTCTTTACCCATGCAAAAAGCGTGCCGAACCGGCAAAATGCATAAGTCGTGTTAATATAAGTATTTATATCCATTCGATATTCGCGAAGGAAATGCCAATCTGGCAGGTTCACCTCCGACCTCTGCCGTCGGCATACACCCGCCGCCGGCGGGAAATCCCCCTGCGTCCATGCGGATGGGCGCGCTCATAGTGCGTGACAACTTGTGCTTTTTCGCCTCGCACCCACATATACGGCGGAGCGGGGCACGAGTTCGCGCGCCTTGGGCGCCATCCGCCGGCCTTGCCGGCCGGGTTCCCGCCACGGCATCGCCTGCGCGTAACCATTGAATACTGCAAGTGCTTACGATAAAAGAGCATACGACCATTGAGCTCGTTATTGACAATCGCTGGTCGTTCGGATAGTATCCTCAGCTAGGAGCGCTCGTAGCTCAGCAGGATAGAGCAACGGATTTCTAATCCGTCGGTCGGGGGTTCGAGTCCCTCCGGGCGCGATGGCAAAGGCAGTCCGCAACATCTTGTGCCGCTGGGAATTCTCCCCTTTATCACCGATCCTCAGGCTCCCAAACCATGCCCCTTTGCGCCACTGCCTGTATCCCAGGCACAGCACGCCCGTCGGCAAGCTCGTGCTTGCCGATACCACCCGGCACTCCTGATTGAGTTCCCAAGCACGATACGTTGTGTTTGGGGCCTGCTTCGCTACGTGAGGGGCAACGGGCGCTACAGGTGCCAGGGGCTGCGCATGGCGCGGGCCATCATGCGGTCGGCTTCGGGGTCGTTGATGAAGCGTTCGGCGGCGGGATCCCATGTGAGCTTTCGGCCGAGCCGCAGGCAGATATTCGCGATGTGGCAGGTCGTCGTGGACCGGTGCGCCACCTCGGGCGGGGCGATTGTCCGGGACCGCGTGCGGACGCAATCCAGGAAGTCGCGGTGGTGGCCCTCCATGTACTCGTAGCCGCGTTGAGCGGCGTTGAGCTTTCGCAGGATGGCGTCGTTTGACGCGGTGACCTTGCCGGTATCGTCGACGCTGACCCAGCCCTCGGCGCCGACGTACTTGTTGCCTCTGGGCCCCCGGCCGGGCTCGGTCTCGTCGTGCATGACCATTTTCACGCCGTCCGGGTACGTCGCCATGATCTCGAACCGCACGGGCGTATTGAACAGGCCGTCTTTGGAAAATTCGGCCCAGCCTTCGTACTGCGTCGGGCTCGTGTGCGCGTCGCCGTACGCCCACTGGGCCAGATCGACGAAGTGCGCCCCGAGATCGGTCAACTGCCCGCCGGAGTAGTCGTAGAGCCAGCGGAAGCTGCCGTGGCAGCGCCGTGGCGTGTACGGCTCGAACGGTGCTGGTCCGAGCCACCTGTCGTAATCGAACCCTTGCGGCACGGGCTCGGGCTTCTGTGGCGGACACGTCGGACCGTTGTGGTAGTAGCAGTGCAGCGTCTGCAACTTGCCGAGCACGCCGCTACGGGCGATGTCCACGCCGAACCGGAAGCAGCCGATGCTGCGTCGCTGCGTGCCGCTCTGATACACGGTCCCGTAGCGCTTCATCGTCTCGGCCACCGCCCGGCCCTCGGCAATCGTCAGCGAGATCGGTTTTTCGCAGTAGATGTCCTTGCCCGCCTTGGCCGCCTCGATAGAGAGGATCGCGTGCCAATGGTCCGGCGTGGCTATCAGTACGGCATCGAGGTCGTCGCGAGCGAGAATCTCATAGAAATCGTTGCACCCGGCGCAATCCCTGTTGCCGTAGGCCGCATCGACCGTCGCTTTGGCCCGTGAGCGGTGGTTTGCATCGACATCACAGACGGCCAGCACGCGCACATCCGCGAACGTAAGGAAGCTCTTGAGATTGTGTATCCCCTGATTGCCGAGCCCAATGGCTCCCATCGTGATCCGCTCGCCCGCCGGCGTACTCGCCCGTAACGAAGATGCCACGCCGGGCAGGGCAAACGCCGCCGACGTCCCGCTGATGCCGCGCTTGAGCAATTGTCGTCTCGATATCTTTCTCATGATGTCCTATCCCCAACTGATAAACACGTACGTGCAACGACATCGTATTGTAGGCGCGAGACACTGCCTGGCAAGGGAGAGCGATAATTTGCCTCGCATACGAAGAACTGAGAGTTGGCCCACGCATCCTCTGCGTGCCGGACGGAAAAAGACAGGGGCGCCTCAAGGAACGCCCCTGTCGTCGCAAATGCACGTACAAAGGACGACCTGACGCCTGCCTCCACGAACTCGATACCTCATCAGGCCGTCCTGTACCTGCCACACGAAATTCGTGCTTATGAGTCTATGTCACCGCCGAGGTTGTTGTCCACATCCAGAGCCGCCTCCAGGGCCAGGATGGTGGCCGCATCCCCGCTGGCGAGGGCCGCATCCACCGTCTGCTATGACCTCCGCGGCCGTCCGCGGATAATCGATATTCGGATGGGCGGCATTGAGCACGGCGGCGACCGCGTTACGCAGCAGGATACGGGCCTTCTCTGCCAGAGTGCTGCCGCCTGCAAAATCCAATGCCTCAAGCAGCGTATAGTCACCCAGACCAAAGCCGGCGGACTGCGCAAAAACGCTCACGAGCGTCTGGTCGGGAGTATAACCCGTCGCCGACCAATCCTCAAGGTGGTTTTTCCAATAGCCGTGGCTCAAACCCTCGTAAACTGACGGAGTGTAATCCACCACCACCCAGACTCGAGTAGCCCTTGACCACGCAGCTCCTCCTCCTGTTCCTCTCTTTCTTAGACTGACACCTGCCTGAAGAGCCTCCAGATCCGTCCATGTCCAAGGGCCATTGTGTTGCGTGAAGTACTCGCCATAGGAAGTAGTCAGGGTCTCCTCACCCCCTTCGAAAACCGTACCACCTGTCTTGATGACAGTCTTGAGACTCGTTTGGGTAGGTTCTGCACCGGCTTTCGCCATAACGTAAACGCGAATCCAGTTAATCGTGCCACTTACGCTCGGATCTTGCAGATTATAAAGATCTGTTTTCCAACCCTCGGCCCCGGTACCCACGAACGAGGCGTCCCCGTCATCTGTCAACATGTTCTGCCAATTTTCTACTGCGGGGTCCGGATCCAACTGGGTCGAGTCACCAACGGCGTTTGGCGCCAGCGTGATTTGGTCTGCCACGGCTGGGGCTGATGATAATAGGATCCCGGACAATGCGGCAATGACGCCGATGATCGGGCTAAAAGCAGTTTTCATCTTTCTCCTCCGTTCTTTCGTGTTCCCTGATATCTGTGATATTTCACTGGATTCAATCGGGGTTGTTCTCTCCATTCCGTTCTGACTGCACCCATCCTCCTTTCCATCTTGTTGTCTTGCGCCACCAAACCGGGGACCCTTTAGCGGGCCTGCCCTTTTCATCACCGTAGCACGGCCGTTCCCGGCCGGATGAACCGGCTGCTGCCGGCGCGCGGTCATAGTCGGCACCACCGGCGGGGACGGGCGCCGTACCGCCGGGGACAATGATGGGTTTTCTGGACCTCCCTGCGCGCAGACGGCCTGTCGCAATGCAAAACGGGACTCAAAGAAATGAGCCCTCCTCCTTGACGGCCGGACCATCCAACTTGTCAAAGCCCACCGGGAGCGCACGCCCTCAGTGGTGCCGATACCTGCCTTCCAAATACTGCACGTGATGCGCGCATGTTCATAACGTCCCCTGGGCCGAAAGTCAAGCGGAAAGCAGTTTTTTTTCGGACCGGAGCATCGCGTCTTCCCGAGGCGCTTGGCCCTTCCCTTGGCCAGCTTGAGGCCGGTGATGACAAGCTCTTGCAGGCAAAAGAGTTGCATCTCTGACGGAGCCACAGACGGGCGGAAGCTGGACGGTGCCCATCCCTGCCCGGCTGTGTCGCGCTGGCCTGTGGAGGTGGCGGGGATTGACGTGGCAGAATGGGTGGGGTAGGTTCAGAGTCACTCCGAAGACGTCCTTTTGGAGGCTTGCAGATGGACAGTCGATCCAGTTTTGGTAATGTCGTTGTGACAAAGCGTGGGAGCGAAGACCACCGCGGCACGTGTTCGAACACCGTGCCAGTCGCCGTCGGGTTGAGTCTGTTGGCGTTCGTGGCGATGTGCGCAGGAGCGGCCCGGGCCGGTAGTGCGGCTTCGTTGCGGGAGGCGCTGGACCTGGGCGGCACGTGGCAGGCGATGCTCGATCCCGAAGACAAAGGAGAAACGGAACGATGGTTTGAGCCGCAGTTCGAGGGCGAGGGCTGGCGTCAGGTTCACATACCGGGCAGTTTCGCGAACGTTGCGCCGGAGACCGACCGCTACGAGGGCGTCGGCTGGTTTCGGCGGAGTTTTCGTGTGCCGGACCGGTGGCAGGGCCGGCACGTGGTTCTGCACTTCGAGGGTGTGAACAACCAGTGTAAAGTCTGGGTGAACGGTCAACCTGTGGGCGAGAACCCGGACGCGTTCCTCAGCTTCGAGTTGCCGGTGGGGTCGGCGATTCGCTTCGACGGGGACAATGTACTGGCGATTCGCGTGGATAACACGCGCCGGCGGGACGTGATCCCGGGCGGCCGACAGGGCTGGCATCCTTTCGGTGGAATCCTCAGGGAGGTCGAGTTGCGGGCGGGCGATGCGTTCCGGGTGGAGGCGGTCCGGATTACGGCTGAGCCCGGCGGCTCTCTGCGGCTGAAGGCGACTGTCGCCAATGACTCCCGTGAGTCGAGGGCCGGCCGGCTCAAAGTGACAATCCTGGATGCCAAGGAAACCGCGTGTGCCGAGTTTGCGACGGACCCCATCGAGGTCAATGCCGGCCGGCGCGAGACGTTCGAGATCAGCAGGCAGGTCCCCGGTGTCCGGGCGTGGTCGCCGGCTCAGCCTGTCTTCTACACGGCCGTCGTTCGGCTCGTTTCCGAAGGAAAGGTCATCGACGAAACGAGCGCGAGATTCGGGTTTCGCAGGATCGAGGCACGCGGTGAGATGCTTTACCTCAATGGCGAGCCCGTATTCCTGACGGGCTTCAACCGGCACGAGGACTCGCCGAGGACGGACATGTGCCCGGACCACGAATTGACGCGTAAAGAGCTGATGCAGATGAAGGAGATGGGCTGTAACTTCGTCCGGCTGTGTCACTACCCGCAGCACCCAAGGACCGTCGATATGTGTGATGAGACCGGGCTGCTGGCGATGTGCGAGATTCCCCTGTACATGTGGCCCGGGCTGGAAGAGGGGCTGGAGAACTATCGCGGGACGGTCGAATCCGCCCAGCGCCAGTTGACGAAGATGATCGAGCGTTACTACAACCACCCGTCGGTGATCTTCTGGTCGGTCAGCAATGAGATTCACACGCAACACCCGGAGGTGCGCGGCACGAACGTCATGCTCATCCAACAGGCCAAGCGGCTCGATCCGACACGGCTGGCCGTCCACGTCTCGGACCACTGGCAGCAGGGGCGNNGCTATCCGCACCCCAAGGAAGGACCCGTCTGGTGGAGCACGCGCCTGGAGGAGTTGCATCGGGAGTACCCCGGCAAGCCAATTCTCATCAGCGAGTTCGGCGGCGAGGCTGATCGGGAGATCGAGTGGCAGATCGGTCGCCTCAAAGCCGGCTTCGAAGGGACCGCCGCCCCGTACGTCTGCGGCGTGACGATCTGGTGCTGGGCCGATCATCCCTGGGACAAGACCTGGCTGGAGCCGCCTCTGAGCCCCTACGGCGTCTTCACGAGGGACCGGCAGGCCCGCCCGTCCGTGGAGATTGCGCGAGAAGGTTTCACGGAGCGGCAACGGCAATTCAAGGCGCGCACGCAGTAACCTTGTCACTCCGGCAGGAGCACATGGCAGGCAAAAGGCGACGACGGCACGCCGGGATGGCGATCAAAACGCTGCGGCGGCCCGGGCGGGGGCGGCCTCGGGGTCTCCGGCGCCGAACATCATGCCGGTGTGCTGGTCGATCACGATGACTGTTCTTTCCTGACCGGTGACGGCGGTGGGATTCACCTTGTGCCCGCGCCGGCGCAGAGCGTCGAGCACGTCGGCGCCGATGCGCGGGTCCATCGTAAGGCCGCCGAGGATCGGCGGTCGCTGGTTGAAGGAGCCGATATAATGTTCCGTCGCGTAGCGCGGCGTGGCGACCAGCCCGGCGGCATCAAGGCCGAAGTCGATGAAGTCCGTCACGATTTGCAAACTGGCCTGGT
>JABAOH010003099.1_pt1 | contig 10164 bp, 10 predicted proteins | sample 7062181 | NCBI WGS metagenome assembly JABAOH01 (sample SAMN14538630, study PRJNA623070) | marine sediment metagenome | biome: marine biome [ENVO:00000428]; feature: marine pelagic biome [ENVO:01000023]; material: deep marine sediment [ENVO:00002113]; isolation source: pool of 5 deep marine... | reverse complement strand
AGGTCTTCCAGTGATACCATCTCCAAGAGCGTTGATTGATCGTAGAGCTCAGCCATTTGAATGTCGCTTAATTTGATGTTAGCTCTTCCTAGCGCCCCTCGCATCGCCGTTTCCGTTGCGATGAAGCCTGTTCTTTGATCTCGCGATGGGAAGGTTATGTAATCAGTAGCTGAGGACGATCCTGCAATGTAGATGGGGGCGTTGGTGTAGGTCTTCGCAATCTGCGGGGCTGCCAAAATGAGCGCTGTCGAACCGTCCGAGATAGGTGCAAAATCGTACAGCCCTAGGGGTCTGCGCACTTTCAGTCTTTCTTTCAAAACCTTGTCTACGCTGATTTCTCTCTGAAATTGGGCGTATTCGTTCTTCGTGGCTTGGTGATGGTTCTTAACGGATATATGGGCTAGCGCCGTATTGAATTTGTCAAGTGCATCTTCAGAAAGCTTGTGTTCTTTTACGTATGCTCGAAGCATGAGTTCATGATTTGCTTCGGGTGTACATCCGGCGTAGTAGCTCCACGGATCTTCCAGAAGCATAAGGTCGTCTCTTATTTTGTCCCACCGATCAGTCATCTTCTCCACGCCCCCTACAAGCACAAGGTCATGGACCCCTGCTTTGACGGCATTGCAGGCGTTTAGAAGCGCCGAACTGAACGACCTTAGTTTCTCCATGGGGACATGCAGCTCGGAAAGCTCGGAGAGAAAGCCCTCTTCAATTCCAATCTTGTTTGTGATTGGAAGGAAGTAATCTGAGGTGTAAAATGCCTGCAGATCTTTGCGCTCGACTCCAGCCGCTTTTGACGCTCTCAGCCACGCTTCCTCAATGAGGCTCTCAGGCGCCATCTCATAGTGTTCACCAAACTTCGTCCTACCAACACCAACTATGGCGGGACTACGCCGTTCCAAAATCTATGATCTCCTTCTCCTCGAAATCTTATGCTCTTGACCGTTGCTTTTTAAATGTTTGCTAGTGATGTCGTAGGGGTCCAAAACCTTATTTCGCACCCAGATAGTCACTGCTCACGATGGTGTCATCATGGGCGATACGAAGTATAGACTCGTCATAACTGTGAAGGAGATTCAGGGGGCATGTCCTGTCTTCAATGTTGGGGATAAAATCGTTGTTGACGTGCCTGAGATACTTCCGAAGGAGACTGATGCCCTCTGCGTTCACGCCCTTGGATCGATGTTATCGATGATTGTCGCATTGAGTAAAGGTGTCGGTTTCGAAGAGCTAGGGCTCGCCAAGAGCGAAGGTGATGTAGGCTATGTACAATGTCTGGATCCCGGACCCCCTACTACGCATGGGGGAACCGTTCTCTTTGAGATCCAACGCGAGAAATCGTGACCTACTCAAGCAAATGCTTTTATGTAAAGATTCTGAACTTGATAGACATATCCGGGTGACAACCATGCGAACCGTTTCACTTGCCATACTTTTCTTAAGCCTCGTCAGCCAAGACCTTTTGTCCCAGATAAGTGGAGAGACTCTACTTTATTTGGTCAGCTTCATCGTGAGCCTGCTGATCTTAACGGCGGTCTTCTACATCGCCGGGATTTTGGTCGTTGGCAAGGAACGGGCCACTCTAAGCGACGCCTTCGTCATATCGCTCCTCGGATCCGCTGTCAGCAGCATCTGCTCGATCTTCTTTAGCCCTCTGATTGGTTTGATTCTCTCACTCATCGTCTGGCTGCTCCTCATTCGCCACTACTACGAAACTGGATTTCTCGGCGCCCTTGCCGTTGCAATCTTGGCAGTGATTGTATTCATCGTTATTGTGTTCCTTCTATCCTTCCTCTTGGCAGTCCCTCTCGTCCTTCTACGCTGGCTAGAATTCATCCCAACATTCTAGGTGCGTCGTCCTAAGGTTGCTCGAGGGTCACTGTTTTGGATGGGACCAGAAAGACGATAGTCCTCGGCATCGTTTTTGTGCTCTGCTTGGCAGCGGCATATTTCGAGAACATCTTCTTCTTCAACTCTTTGACAGACAGGCTTTCGGACCCTCTGGTGTCAATGCTAGCCATATTTGTCCACAACGTCTTGGTCGTTTCGTTGATCCTGGTTGCCATGACCTTCTACGTGAGTCTCGTGTTGACGTTTTTTCCTAATAGAAAATACGAGTATGTTGTCCTCGAACATCCTCGTCTTTTCGCCTTCATATTCACACTGGTCATACTCTTGGTCAGCATTCTCCGGACCAGCACCCTCCTTCAAGGCAGAGTCTTCCTCGAGAATCTCGCCTTGGTCATCCTCGTAAGTGCCCCAAACGGCATCATTGAAGGCTATGGGATATTCCAGTGCATAACCAAGACGTTGAACCGGAATATGACCTTGAAAGATCTAGCCGTTGTCTACTTGATTTTCTTCATCGCTGCGGTCATAGAAACGGCCTATACTCAAGCCCTTCTATCGACGGTAACCACGTAAATGAGCGAGAAACGCTGTGCCTGCACCATCTACCTTGGGATGAACAAGGAAAAGCTCGACCAAGTTGACTTGGGCATTTTGCGGCTTTAGGCGATTTGGCCACGCTACGGATTTCTTCGAGCCTATGTCAAAGGCGGCGTTGTGATTTGAGTGCGGGGTTGGCAGAAGAGTGAGAGGAAAAGTCGCAAGTTACTCTAGCCTACATTGTATCCCGCACTGGGCGGTTGATAGAATTTTCTTATATAAAAGAATAATGGAAGAAAGTTCTATACAGGCTGTTCTTTCACGACCGGGCGCGTTCATATCCCAGAGCGCTAAGCAGCCCAACCGTGAGATTCCAAGATTTATATGGATACGAAACCACCCACCTAACGTATGACGGGGAAACCGTGCAGGAGGATCAAAACATGCGCCTCTTCCATTACGCGACTGATGAGGAAATAAAACGCGGGGAAACCACGGACATCTATTTTGCGAGAACCCAACAAGTTCTTGAAGCGAAGGGACTGGATAAGCTACAGGTTGTGGCTGAGATCACTTCGGGTGCGCTTCCCAAAGCGTGGCCTTGGGGGATCTTGTGTGGAATCGAAGAAGAAGCCCGATTGTTTGAAGGCTGTCCCGTGGACGTCTATAGCATGCCGGAAGGCAGCGTCTTCTATCACGAGGATTGCGTTGGCCTTCGAGAACCAATCATGTTCATCCAAGGTGCCTATGGCGAATTCTGTGTCCTTGAAACACCGCTGCTCGGCTTGATTTGCCAGGCATCAGGAGCTGCGACAAGAGCTGCCCGAATAAAAAGCGTGGCCGGCGAAAAGCAGGTTGTGGCGTTTGGCATACGTCGCATGCATCCGGCTTTGTCTCCGATGTTGGATCGTGCGGCCTATGTCGGCGGGTTTGATGGGGTTTCCAGCCTTAAAGGCGGTGACGTAATCAGGGCCGAACCCACGGGCACAATGCCGCATGCGCTCATCATTGCTTTCGGTGATCCAGTCAAAGCTTGGCAGGCGTTCGATGAGGTTATGCCTCCAGATGTCCCGAGAGTGGCATTGGTGGATACGTACTATGATGAAAAGCTGGAGTCGATAATGGCTGCTGAAGCCTTGGCAGAGCGTCTTTATGGTGTGCGGCTTGATACTCCTGGGTCACGGCGTGGCAACTTTGGCGATATTATTCGTGAGGTTCGATGGGAACTGGATGTGAGAGGGTATCAGCACGTTAAGATTTTTGTGTCGGGCGGACTCGATGAGGAATCCGTGAAGTCTCTTGGTGAAGCAGGGGCTGACGCCTTTGGGGTCGGCACGGCGGTCAGCAACGCGCCGACAATCGATTTCGCCATGGACATTGTGGAGCTTGGGGGCAAGCTGTCTGCCAAGAGGGGCAAGCTCGGTGGTAAGAAACAGGTGTGGCGGTGTTTGCAGTGCCTTAGCGATATTGTGCTGCCCTTTGCGGCTACTCAGCCTAAGTGTAAGCGGTGTGGAGGTGACACGCAGCCAATGCTTCGGCCTCTCATTAAGAATGGGAAGCTTGTGACAGAACTTCCACAACCTAGCGACATTCGCCAATATGTCTTGAAGCAAGTGGAGAAACTCGCTTCCCTGGAGAAGTCGCCTCAGTAATTTCGTTCTGGTTCTGACTTGAGGATTCATGTGGGCTTCTGTGGTGGACGTGACACCCTCTGCTGTCATTCTTCAGCTGTAGTTGTTCTAATCTAGATTGTCGGGTTGAAAGCCTTAAATAAGTCTAGGTATCACAAGCTAGAATGAGGACTATGGCGGAAATTTGCCCAACATGTGGACTGCCACAGGATATTTGTGTCTGCGGAGAAATCAGCAAGGAACAACAGCGAATTCGTGTGCGTATGGAAACGCGGAAATGGGGTCGCGCCGTCACGATCATTGATGGCATCGATGACAAGGAGACGGATCTTGGCCGTCTCGCTCAGAAGCTGAAGGGATTTTGTGCGTGTGGAGGAACCGCGAAAAACGGCGAGATAATACTGCAGGGCGACCATCGGGAGAAAGTGAAATCCTACCTCGTCCAAACGGGTTATCCAGACGCCAACGTTGAAATCCAGTAGCAGGCTACGCCAGCGGAGCCATCCTAACGGAGAAGCCATCTTGGGGATAATAAACGACTTCTATACGGTAGTTTCGAAACTGAAGAGAAAGAAGACTGGACAACCGACTCCCAAACTCTGCCCCAGGTGTGGGACCTCCAATCTTCGACTTTCAAGCGGCGTTGACGCCTATCCCAGAATGTATGGGCTCACGCCTGCACAATACGTTTGTGAAAGCTGTGGCTACACAGGACCAATCGTACTGGAGCTGGAAGAAGAAGAGCGTTAATCGGGTATGTCGATTTTCAGCTGGCGTTTGAGGCTTTTGTACCGATTTCTCACCGTGACCTCAGTTACACCGGCCGCTTCAGCGATGTCCTTCTGGGTCTTCTTCTCGTCATTCTGTAAGCAAGCAATGTAAAGCGCTGCGGCCGCCAATCCCATGGGGTCTTTGCCCGCGGACACCCGTTTCCGTTTGGCCTGTCGCAGAAACTTGATCGCGATCCCTTGGGTCTTGCCGCTGATGCCGGTTCTTTCGGCAATTTTGGATACGTAGGTGAGGGGATCCGCGATGGGCATCTGAATATCGAGTTCTCGAAGGAGAAGCCGATAACATCGTGCGACATCTTTCTTGTCCACGAGGCTCGCTTCGGAGATCTCTCGCAGGGTTCTCGGGGTTTCTGTGTTTCGGCACGCCGCGTAGAGAGACGCCGCGGCAATGGCGGCGATGGACCGCCCACGGACCAACCCTTTGTCAAGAGCTTTGCGATAGACGACGGCAGCCTTCTCTTTCACCGGGCCGGGAATGTAGGCCTTGTCGGACAGTCTGTCCAGTTCGGCCATGGCCTGAGCGAGGTTTCGATCCACAGACGAGTGGACACGTGATCGTATCTGCCATTTTCGCAGGCGCCACATCTGCAGTCTTGTGGAGAGAGGTAGTTTGCGTCCGAACGCGTCACGGTCTACTCGACCGATGGCCGTGGAGAGGCCTTTATCATGGACCGAATACGACGTTGGAACTCCCACGCGGCTTCGGGACTCTTTTTCCTCCTGGGTAAACGCGCGCCACTCCGGACCCTTATCCATCATCTGCTCCAGAAGCACCAAGCCGCAGCTGCCACAAATAGTCTCTCCCGTATCATAATCATGAACGAGATGCGCGCTGCCGCACTCCGGACACTTCTCCACGAGCCGCTGCCGCGTTTTCTTCCCTTGCAAAGCCTTTTCCTCGATGGAGTATAGCGGCGTGAAAACCATCACTTTTGCTGGTTCTTCATCAATCTCCGAATCAGAAACCGTCCATCTGGCCCGCCGTATTAGACGACAATATTTGTCTTAATATATAAATTTTGCGATTTTAATTGATAGATTCCACATTCGATTTACAGCTGTCAAAAGGCGCTTCGATTCTAAGCACTAGGCCGTATAACTAGTGAAATGCTAGTCTGGGAGGGTTGAGAACGGTCTAGGAGTGATGGAGACTTTATTAGCGCGAGAAGTCCTCATTGTGGATAGCCCGGATGCAGCCCGGTGGAGGAATGAGCGATCCTCTTTCCACCGAATGTAGTGGTCAAGCATGGTGGGCTCTGGACCCGCTGACGAGAGTTCGAATCTCTCCCGGGCTACCAATCATGTAAGTTGTGCAGGTTTTTGTCGAGTTTACGTTTTCAAGTTGGTTAATCGAATGTTTTAAGCGGTTTCCACACGCTTTCGAGAGATTGAAGCCTAGTTCGTGTGCGCGCATAGCTTGGATACAGCTAACTAGTTGGGATCAGTTTTCTGACCTTGTATGAGGGAATCCATCCCTTTTGTCCGGTTTGATTGGTGCACCATACCCAGCCGCTTTCTTCTTTGATGAATGCTAATCTTTCCCCAGCAGCTGCGGATAGCTCCCTTGAATCATAATCGATCAGCATGATTCCGACGTGATCTCGTCGTTCAAGATACTTCTCAGGAATCCAAACGCCTTTTCCATTTCTACTAAGACACCATACCCACCCTTTTTTTGTTTTATCACTTGTTCTCACATTTTCCCCAACCTTCAACTCCACTGAGTAGGGAAAAGACGCTTGGTGTTCAACAACCACTTGATAGATCTCTCTACTACCCATCTTCCTATGTCAGCTCACTATTTGGTTCCTAGTGCGCGTACTTTACGATGCCAAACTCAGAAACCTCAGATGATTATGTCCAAACCTCATGGAGACTGTATAGGCGTAGACTCTTAAGAACATAGTTGCATGCACATTCGTGTAGCACGATAACTTTAAAGTATCCGTGAAATGGTAAAGCCTGAGCGAGGGTGAGTACAGCGGCCTCCAGTCTGGAAGAACTACTGCAAGCCTATTTCAATCTGGGTCAACTAGAGGGTGAAATCATTGCTTCCGTAATCATGTTTGCCCTTGTGATAATTGTTGGCTGGCTGGTCTACGCAATCTTTCGGAGATATCTGTCGCGATGGGCCAAAAGGACGAAAACGAAGATCGATGACGAGATCATACGGAACGTAAAGGCGCCCATTCTTCTTCTTGCGTTTCTCATAGGGCTCTACTATGGGTTGCAGCCGCTCTCGCTTCTGGAACCGTACACAGAAATCCTGGCAATAGCATTCACCGTGGCGCAAATCCTCATCATTACGTTCATCACAACGAGAGTCATAAACGTGCTCATCAGCTGGCTCGCGGAGCGTGCAGGACGTGGAAAGCGGGTCAGCGAACACCTTCTCTTTGTTTTGAAGCAGGTTATTCGGGCCGTTGTGTATGTGTTTGCGTTTCTAGCGATTCTCGTTGCGTTCCACGTCGATCTGTCCGGAGTAGTCGTGGGACTGGGTGTCGGAGGCATCGCGATTGCCTTAGCCCTCCAAACCGTCTTGAGCGATGTCTTTAGCGCCTTCTCCATCTATTTCGACAGACCCTTCGAAGTTGGAGACTTCATTGTTGTGGGCGAGTATTCTGGAACCGTGAAGAGAATCGGGATCAAATCCACGAGACTACAGCTCCTGCAAGGCGAGGAACTGGTCATATCCAATCGACAACTCACCACGACAAGCATTCGGAATTTTAGGAGGCTCAAGAAACGAAGAGTCGCCTTCAAGCTGAGTGTGGCGGCAAATACGCCTCTAAAGAAACTCAAAAAGATCCCGACGATCGTCGCAGAGGTCATACAAAAGGTCGAGTTGGCGGAGTTTGACCGGGTCCACTTCACCGAGTTCGGAGAGTTCAGTCTTGATTTTGAGGCGGTGTATTACCTAAAGACCTCCGACTTTGCCAAGTACATGGACGCTCGGCAAGAGATAAACTTCGCAATCCTGGAAGCCTTCGAGAAGGAAGGCCTCGTTATGCCATTCCCGACACAAACGATTCTCCTGCAGAAAACAGATGATCAATGACACGCCGCAGACCGCGACGGACTATTTCCCAGACGCTCTCATTCCATCCAAGACATCTTTCGCTGGCTGATATTCTGCGAACAGTTTCGCCAGCTTGTCGCAAGCATAGTCTTCACAGTGGGCACAATTCTCCACGTGTCTGTTCAGCCCGCAGTTCCTAATTTCACACGTGTGGCAATGACGATAGATTCTTGGGCTCTCTGATAGGCATCCATCACAATTAATGTCCTCAATCGTGTGTTCCGCGCCGTACTGCTCAGTCCATTGCTTGGCAACTCTCCGTCTTTCAGCATCATCATCCGCCTACGTCGCTTTGAAAGCCGGGCAATCAGAACATACTATTCCACAATAGGCCACGATTCGCTCCATCGGCGTTTCCCCATCTCGCCAGTCTCTCACACACTGTATTTCAAGCTTTTGCCTCATCTAACTGATAGTCGCGCGCGCGCATTGTTTGTACGCATATTCAATCCGCGGGCACATGGCTAATTTGGAAACCATAGATCGGAAGACCCAAATTGGTTGTAACGTATGGAATACGTGAACAGCGATGAGGTTCTGTGAAGACTGTGGCTCCTACCTGAGAGCAACACCAGAAGGATTGTGGTGTCCGAAGTGCAAGAAACGGAGCCCCCTAAAACCGAGAGCAGAACCTGAAAAAGTGAAGAAGAATTCTCGTGCCATCTATGTCGTTGACAAAGCCCGAGACAACTATGCGAAGATCTCACAGACCTGTCCAAAATGTGGAAATGACGAAGCTTTTCATTGGTACTCAACCGTTTCCGGCGAACATGCCGGCATCAGAAGAGAAAGAACACTAGAGCACTTCAAGTGCACACGATGTTCTCACGCATGGAGCCAGAGTTCCTGATGAGCATGCGGCGAATTGAGGCTTGCCGGTGACCTCGCCATTTGTCTAAGTTCATTCGAATCTAGGGCTCTTCCCAAGGGCGTCTACAACACTCATCGCTTCAGTCTTGAAATGACAGCCATGACAACAAGAGCAATGAGAATGATCGCTATGCCCACTTCCGCGGTCAACGTCACCGCCTGCGTCTCGAGCTGTTTCGCCCGAATGCCCACCAGCGCCCACACGATGACAAGGCTATAGGCGGCATCCTTCCGCAGTACGATAGCGGCCAACGTTATGACTGGAGCTACTCCAATCACGAGCACCGCCCACGTGACCGGGTCAATGCCACCGCCACCCCAATCTACAAACCGCAATGCCACCGCGACGTTTGCGATCGACGCCACCGTAATCCACCCCAAGTAGACGCTGAACGGAACATGGACACACACTTTTTCCCGCAGTGGAATAGCCGCTCGACCGATGCCAAGACGCAAGTAGATGGCGATCAACGTGGCCAACAGCGCAAGCATCAAAGCGACACTAGAAGTGATGAATTCGTAATGCCAGAGAATCAGCCAAAAGACATTCAAGACGCTGCTCAAGGCAAAGAGAACGCCGATTTGCCCCACGAAGGGCTGTTCCCGATTTCTGGGCAGCGCTTGATAGATAATGAACACCAAGAGAAGCGTGTAGATGATTCCCCATATCGAGAACGTGTATCCTGCGGGCGTGATCAACGTAGGATACAGATCCGAGATCGCCCCACTGGTCGTGCCGCCCAACAGGGTTGTGCTCCCCGCCAAAACGTTGACAGCCACGGTAACGATGAAAGCAACAACGTTTATGCCCTGCAAGAAGGCCCCTTTGGTCACTGACATAAATTAGAGTATGGATTCGCCGTGCGTATAAAAGATTCTCGTAACCAGTCTTGCGCGAGCTAGATTCTCTTTATCAACTCTTCAGGTACCCGTTCCTTCTTAGCCACGGGGCTTGATTTCTTTTGTATCGCCATATGATGTCGCCACGCTTATCGGACTGAAAATCCCACGGCGAGACCAAAACGATGTCTCCCAACCTTATCCACATGCGTCGCTTCATCTTTCCACGTATCCGGCAGAGACGCTCCTTACCGTCTTGGCAGCCCACGAGAATGCGGTCGAACCCCAACATTTTTTTAGCGATGCCCATGACGTCACTGCCTGCAGGCAATACCGAGACATTCAGCTCGCCTTCGCTTTTCACTTTTCTTTTGCCCATTCGGTCACCTCCAGCTTGCTATCTTCGGTTTTGCGCTTGAAGCCGCACTAATTCTCGAGGGGACAGTATCGCTTCATTCCTTTGTCTTGTCCGCACGCCGGGTCTTCGTCTCATTGCCCAACACTCGCGACAGTACACAGGCCTATCGGGGTCAGGTCGAAACGGGACTTCACATTCGTGACCACA
>JABAOH010112148.1_pt5 | contig 10171 bp, 10 predicted proteins | sample 7062181 | NCBI WGS metagenome assembly JABAOH01 (sample SAMN14538630, study PRJNA623070) | marine sediment metagenome | biome: marine biome [ENVO:00000428]; feature: marine pelagic biome [ENVO:01000023]; material: deep marine sediment [ENVO:00002113]; isolation source: pool of 5 deep marine... | reverse complement strand
GCCCGAAGAGGAGGGTTTCACCGCGGCCGGTTCCCTGCGAATGGGTGTTTCGGAGATGACTCGTTTTGGCATGGAAGGAGAGGATTTCGGCGAACTTGCGCAGCTCATGCGTGACGTCATCGTGAACGGTGCCGACGTGAAGGACAAAGTCGCTGCCTTCCGCAAGCGCTTCCTCGACATGAAATATTGCTTTTCCGAAACACAATTCCAGGAGAAACTCGAGCAGTTGCACACACTGGTATAAGTCGATCCATCGACATACCTGCGCCGTGCACGGCGCGTCAGGATCGCCGTCTGACCGCAAAATCGGCAATGGCGATCATTGCCTGTTTGTAGACGGAGTCCGGAATACCGGCGATGGCGTCGATCGCCACATCGGCGGCTTCCTGGGCGCGTGCGGTGGTGTATTCGATTGCCCCGGTGGCGTCGATGACGGCGTGGATCTGGTCCATTTTGTCGAGTCCGCCGGCTTCGATCGCTGCGCGAATCATTTTTCTTTCGCTGTCGGAGCAATTCTCCATTGCATATATAAGTGGCAAAGTCGGTTTGCCTTCCGCCAGGTCATCGCCGAGGTTCTTGCCAAGTTCTTCCGCTGCGGCATCGTAGTCGAGCGCGTCGTCGATCAGCTGGAATGCCGTGCCGATGTTCTGTCCGTAACACACCATGGCGTCTTCGTCGGCCGGGTCTCTTTCGGCAAGCACCGCGGCGATCTGCGCACCGGCCTCGAAGAGCCGCGCCGTCTTGCGATAGATCACTTGCCGATACCCGTCTTCGGTGACGTCCGGATCGTGCATGTTCATCAGCTGCATGACCTCACCGGCGGCTATCGTGTTGGTCGCATCCGCCAGGATTTGCATGACGCGCATGCTGCCGATGTCGACCATCATCTGGAAGGCACGCGAATATAGGAAGTCGCCGACCAGCACGCTGGCCTGGTTGCCGAACACGGTGTTGGCCGTGTCCCTGCCGCGGCGGCGGTCCGATGAATCGACGACGTCGTCATGGAGCAGCGTCGCCGTGTGGATGAACTCGATGATCGCGGCGGCGCGGACCTGTTGCGTGCCTTCATAGCCCAGGGCACGTGCCGCGAGCAGGACGAGCAGGGGCCGCAGCCGCTTGCCGCCGCTGGTCACTATATATTGAGAGACTTCCGAAACCAGGGCGACATCGCTCTTCAGGCTGTCGCGAATGAGTTCATCGACGGCGCGCATGTCGGCGTCCGCGAGCACTTTGACTTCGTCGAAGCTTAAGGAAACTGCTTTGTTTTCGGCGAGTTGCATCAGGCGACCGATAATGCCTGAAATGGCGCAGCGAGGCGACCTGCGCAGCATCGGGTCACGGGTTTGCGTTCAAATGCAAGCTATTGAAATAAACTGGGATTTCTTTTTCGGGGCGTTGACCGCAATGCGCCGAATCTATAAAATTCCGGCTCTTTTTGGCGGCAGGCGCGAAACGCACCGGGCTACGGTCGGTCCGCACCCCAAAAAAACCTCTTATTTCTCAGCAAGTTGCCTGTTCGCGACTTGCGTTTTGGAGAGCACATCGATGTATGCGGTTTTTCGCTCAGGTGGCAAGCAGTACCGGGCGAGCAAAGGCGAGATATTGAAACTCGAAAAGCTCGACGCCGACGAAGGAGCCAGCGTCAAGTTTGACGAGGTCTTGCTCGTGGGCGAGGGCAGTAACATCAAGGTGGGCAGCCCGCTGGTGAGCGGCAGTAGCGTCAGTGCGAAAGTCCTGAGGCAGGGCAAGAGCAACAAGGTCAGCGTCGTCAAATTCAGGCGCCGCAAAAACTACCTGAGGCAGCATACGCACCGGCAGCATTTCACCGAGGTGGAAATCACCGGTATTACCGGTGCCGGGAAGGCGGCGGCGCCGAAAGAGGAAGCGCCGAAGAAAGCGGCTGCGAAAAAGCCGGCGGCGAAGAAACCCGCCGCGAAGAAACCGGCGGCCAAGAAGCCGGCGGCAAAGAAAGCAGCGGCCAAGAAGCCAGCCAAGAAGACGGCGGCCAAGAAACCGGCGAAGAAGAAGGCATCCAAGAAAAAGTGAGGTATCGCGGCTGAAACCGCTCCCACAAAGCCGCTCCCACGAGGCATTTCAAGTAGAATTGGGCGACAGAACGAAGCAGGTACGAGCAGATGGCACACAAAAAAGCAGGCGGCAGCAGCAAGAACGGTCGCGACTCCGAATCCAAACGACTCGGCGTCAAGATTTATGGCGGCGAACGCGTCGTTGCGGGAAATATCATCGTTCGTCAGCGTGGCACGAAATTTCATGCGGGCGTCAACGTCGGCGTAGGCCGCGATCACACCCTGTATGCGAAAGCAGATGGCCAGGTGAAGTTCCAGAAGAAGGGACCGAAGAACCGGCAGTTCGTGAGTGTCGAGACAAGCTGATCGATCATGTGGGAGCGGCTTTGGCCGCAAAAACACGGAATTTGAAAAATCCCCGCGGCAGCGGGGATTTTTGATTGTGCATTAGAATCGCAAGAATGAAATTCGTCGACGAGGCAACGATTCGTGTGCAAGCGGGCAACGGCGGTCATGGTTGCCTGAGTTTTCGCCGTGAGAAATTCATCGAGAAAGGCGGCCCCGATGGCGGCGATGGGGGTAACGGCGGAAGCGTTTACCTGGTCGCCGATGATTCTATTAACACCCTCGTGGATTTCCGCGTCGCGCGCAAATTCCGCGCTGAAAGCGGTCAGCCCGGTGCCGGCCGCAACAAGACTGGCCGATCGGGAAAAGATCTCGACGTCAGGGTGCCCTGCGGCACGGTCGTCCACGATATCGATACCGGCGAATTGATAGGCGATCTCACGCAGGCAGGCGAGCGGCTGAAAGTCGTCGAGGGCGGACGCGGCGGCTTCGGCAATACGCGTTTCAAGAGCAGCACCAACCGGGCGCCGCGCAAGACCACGCAGGGGACAAGCGGGGAATCGCGCCACCTCGCGCTCGAGCTGATGCTGCTCGCGGACGTCGGCCTGGTCGGTTTGCCGAACGCCGGCAAGTCCACTCTTATCAGAGCGATGTCGGCGGCGCGGCCCAAGGTCGCCGATTATCCGTTCACGACACTGCATCCGAATCTCGGTGTGGTGTCGGTCGGTCCGCTGCAGAGTTTCGTCATGGCCGATATCCCTGGCCTCATCGAAGGTGCCGCGGAAGGCGCCGGGCTGGGGATCCAGTTCCTGAAACACCTGCAGCGTACCAGGCTGCTGCTGCACCTGGTGGATATCGCTCCGATGGACTCCGATGCCAGTCCGGCCGGAGCTTTTCAGGCCATTCAGGAAGAACTCGGAAAGTTCTCCGAGGACCTGGCCAGGAAACCACGCTGGCTCGTCATCAACAAGATCGACCTGGTGACCGCGGAGCAACTCGCACTGGCGAAGGCGGAGTTGCTCGACGAGCTTGGCTGGGACGGGCCCGTCTTCGAAGTCAGCGCCGCCACGGGCGCAGGCACGGAAACCCTCGGCCAAAACGTGATGCAGTTTCTCGAACAACTCGCGGAAGCAAGCTGAAAGCCAGGCGCACTGAATTTTCTGGATTATGTAACAAAATCCTTATTCCGCCCGGCCGATTAACTGTGTCTAAGTGATTGAATCCTTCGTTCGGCTTGCATAGCTTTTTAACAAAATCTGCAGCGCGCGAGCGGCACCCCGCGTGCTGCAAGCGATGCGCAATTTGGGCTATACGTCAGTTGCCATGCGACCCGTATTGACATAAGAAAGCGCGAAAAAGACCGTTCGTCGCCTAGCTAATGCCGTTCGTCAGTTAATACAAGTCACATTTTCAAGTGTGAGATACGTCTCACTTCGCCGGGCCTTACAGACTGGGATAATCGTCCCAAGCTTGGTGAAGGTGACGAAGTCGCCGACTGATTCGGGAAGGAAACCGCATCAGTAAATGGAAGTTTGGGCAGGACAATTCAATGTTAAGGCAAAAGGGATATTCGCTCATTGAACTGATGACCACAATCGCTGTGGCGTCCATCCTTATTACCGTCGCTCTGCCCGGCATGCAGTCGTTCCGACTGAATTCCAACATGACCGGTCAGGTCAACGAGCTGATCTCGGCCATACATTTGGCCCGAAACACCGCGATCACGACCAATACGCGCGTCACATTGTGCGCCAGCAGCAATGGCGACAACTGCAATACCGCAGCGTGGGACGATGGCTGGATCGCTTTTGTCGATCGCGACAGCGACCAGTTCGTTGACGACGACGAGACGGTTCTCCGGGTTGGATCCGAGTCCGACAATATGTCGATCTGGTCGAGCCAGTATCCCAGTTTTCTCATGTTCCGGCCCAACGGGCGGGCGATGAAGAACACGGTTAGCGAGAACTCCGGCCGGTTTACCTACTGTGACAGGCGGGGCGCAGGACATGCCAAGGCGGTCATCGTGGATCTGTCGGGCCGACCACGCGTCGCGGACAAAGACACGCCGGGCGTCTCTTTGAACTGCAGTTCCTAGGACACGGAATGATGAAGAGCCCCAACCAACAAACTGGATTCTCTCTTATCGAGTTACTCGTGGCGATGGTGATCTTCACCGTCGGCTTGCTCTCGATTGCGGGTCTCCAGGCAGTGGCGAAGAAATCGAATTACGAAAGTACGCAGCGAACGACTGCGTCGCACATCGCTTATGGCTTGCTCGAAGAAATGCGCGCCAATGGCGACGGCATCCCTACCTACCTTGCAGCCCCGGACCTGGGTGGTGGCGTACTCAGTGGCGGACCGGCGCCCGACTGCGGTAATGCAGCGGCGCCATGCAATGCCGTACAGAAGGCGACACACGACCTGTGGTTCTGGGAGCAGATGCTCGACGGCGAACAGGAAATCGGGGCCGAGGGCGCGGCCGGAGGCATGCTGACACCGACACTGTGCATCGACGGGCCCGCTGGTGGCGGAGCCGGTATGTACGTCGTTGCGGTCGCCTGGCAGGGCCCGATCTCGATGGCCGATTCGGATGTCTCCGACTGCGGGGCGGGCGCTGGCAAGTATGGCGACGGCGACCAGTACCGGCGAGTGCTGCGAGTCGCAACCTTTATTGATCCGAACATCTGAGCGCCATGATTATTCCCACGCACACTATTAACAGGAACAATCAGCGCGGCCTCGGCCTGGTCGAGCTGATGATCGCAATGCTGCTTTCCCTCTTGTTGAGCGTTGCCGTCATTTCCGTGTTTACAGCCAACAGCCGCGCGTTCAAGCAGGACGAAAACGTTCTCAGGATGCAGGACGATGCGCGCCATGCGCTGCGCGAACTCGCTTTCGAACTCAGCATGGCCGGCCACTATGCCGACTTGCTGATCCCGGGATCCGTGACCCCCGATGACAGCCTGACACTGACCTCGGACTGCGGGCCGATAGGGGCCGATGACTGGATGTACCAGACAGTAGCAGCCGGTACGGGCCTGGCACTTTCTGTCGTGGCGCTGGACAACGCAACGGCGGCGGACGCTGCGGCGAACTTCTCCTGCATCGATGCCGGCGAGTTTCAGGAAGGGACCGACATTGTCGCGGTCAAACGCGTGGCCGGCGTTCGCACCGACGTTCCGGCAAACGGTCGCGTCTACCTGAGAACCAATGGCACTGTCGGCCTGCTGTTCAAGGAACCGGTCACGAGCGTACCCGTCATCGATATACCCATGCCGCGGGCCGACTGGGAATACCGCCCGAGCGTCTTCTACGTGCGCAACTATGCCGATATGCCGGGTGACGGGATCCCGACCCTGTGCCGGAAGACTCTGGGTGGCGCCACCCCGGGGATGATGACCGAGTGCCTCGCTTCAGGCATCGAGAACCTGCAGGTCGAGTACGGCATCGATACCTCCGACGACGGTGACGCCAATGTGTTCCTGCCTGATCCGACGATCGGGCAGATGCAGACGGCCGTTTCCGCGCGAATCTTCATTCAGGCCCGAACGCTCGAGGACGACCTGCGTTATCAGAACGACAAAACCTACACACTCAGCAACGCTGCTCCGTTCGTGCCGGGCGACGGGTTTCATCGCCGCATCGATTCGACGACGGTGACCATTCAAAACATTCGCAGCCTGAATGTCATGGGACTTTGACATGAGAGAACGACAACCCAATTCAATGAAGCGCCAGCACGGCGCAATCCTGATGATCACGATCATGTTTCTCGTCGTGATTTCCTTATTGACCGTGTCTTCGATGCGGGCAAGCAATATCGGTCTCTTCATGGCGCAGAACGAAGAGTCCCGAATTGCAGCGGAGCAAGGCGTACAGGCGCTTGCGGATGCAATCGTATCCGACCCGGCGTCCACGCCGGTGATCGGGGGCGCGGGTTACACCATCTGCACGGCGGGTGAAACGGGCTGCGACCAGTTTGATCTGCCCGTTCAAAATGCGGCACTTGCCGCGGCAGTCAGCAACGGTTACCTGCGTGCCCGAGTGCAGCGCGAAGGACCGTTGACGCGTCCGCCGCCGCGGGCCGTCGAGTCCAGCCTCGACAAATTTTCCAGCGCTTCATTCGAGGTCACGACGACGTATGACCGGACTGACGAGTCACTCGGAAAACAGTTACTCAGCGAAGGCGTGCTGGTCCTCGTGCCGAATTTCTAGCAGCAAAGAAACGAATTTCAGGATGCCAGGTATGGAAACCATGAAGCACAAACTATTGTTGACCCTCGCAATCGCGGCGTCGACGGCGATGTTCGGCAGCGCTTATGCCGACGACACGGACATCTACGTAAACCAGGGCAATTCCCTGCCGCCGGAGAGCATGCCGATGGTCATGTTCTCGCTCGACTACCGGCCGAACCTGGCTGCAACGGCATGCAACGGCGACGAGTGTGACACGCTGATCGCCGAAGGTTACATGAAGCCGACGGGGCCCTACGTGTTTTTTGACGTGCTGCGCGGCGCACTGCGCAAGGTCATGGATCCCCTGGAAGGCGTGAAAGTCGGTTTAATGCTGAATCACGACAATCGAGCCAATTGCGAAGGCTTCGGCCGCACGGGCTGCAGTAACGGCGGTTACATTGCCATGGGCTTCGAGGAATTCGAAGTCGGCGACGGGAATGGCGCGAAAGCAAAGTTTCACGGAATACTGGCTGCGATGCCGACACCCTTGGGTAACCAGAGTCACTCTTACCAGGGCAAGGAACTGTTTTTCGAATTCTTCCGCTACCTGACCGGCCAGGGCGTGTATAACGCGCACAACGGCTGGACTGATTACGGCACCACCAACAAGTTGAATCTCGACAAGGAGCATCCCGGATCGGACTGGGATGCATCGATCGAAATCGGACCCGCAATCAGGCCCAGTTATGAAACGCCGTTCGAGTCCGGCGGAGAATGCTCGAAGATATTCACCGTCAATAATCTGTTCTTCGTCGCGAACCAGGAAGACGATTCCGACCTTGCCATCGCAGCGCCTGTTACCAGCGGCGGATTCGGTTCACAGCAAGATCAATTTGCGGACGTCATCCGCTACATGTATGACGACGATCTCGCGGACGCCAAGTACCTGTCGACACCGAATCTTCCCGATCAGCAGAATGTGACCTCGTATTTCCTGGTCGACCCGAACTTCATCAATACGACGACGATCGGCTATGCGCAGGCCGGCGGCACCGGCGCACCGCTCGAATTGAGCAATGACCCGGACGAGCTGGTGGCAACGCTGCAGGAGATCTTCAAGCAGATTCTGAGTGTGAGCACGACCTTCGTTGCCGCTTCGGTCCCGGTCAACGTATTCAACCGGGCCGAGGTCACGGATAACGTCTTTATCGGCTTATTCCAGGCAAACAGGAAGGGGCGGCCAGCTTGGGTGGGCAACGTCAAGAAACTCAAGCTCATTGGCGCGAACAGCTCCAGTGACAGCAGCGCATTGCTCGACGCGCTTGGACAGGGCGCTGTCGCAGCCGACGGCCGACTTCGTTTCGACGCCTTGACGCACTGGACGTTGCCAGAGCAGTTGCCGATGCCGGACTTGCAGGCCGGCGAGGTGACCGGTCGCGACGGCCGCACGGTCGCGCGTGGCGGCGCCGGACAGAAAATCCCGGGATTCCTTTCCGGTAGCCCGCAGACGGCGAATGGCCTTGGCGGCAGAACCATCTACTATGACAGGACGCCGACTTCGCTTGCATCATTAAACGTCGATCTGACCATTGCTGCCGAACTGCAAAGCGACCTGAACGCCGCGACCGTCGGCGAAGCCGCATCCTTGTTGGCGTATGCACGCGGCCTGGATGTTGATGACCTGGACGGCGACAAAGTAAAGAACGAGGCACGCGAATGGATTTTTGGGGATGCATTGCATTCCCGCCCGCTGCCGATCAACTACGGCACGCGCGGCGGCTACAGCAATTCCAATCCGGCGATATACCTGGCCGTGGGATCGAACGACGGCATGTTGCGCATGCTGCGCAACACGACCACCGGCGGCGCCGAGAGCGGAGAGGAGGCCTGGGCCTTCATGCCGCGTGGCGTGATGGCAGCGCAGAAGATACTGCGTAGCAACGCATCGGGCGCCAAGCATCCTTACACGGTAGACGGCGCACCTGTTGCTTATATCGAGGATCGCGATTTCGACGGTGACATCGAGTCGGGTGACCGGGTCTGGCTGTTTGTCGGCTTGCGTCGCGGCGGCAAAGCTTACTACGCACTCGACGTATCGAATCCCGAGATGCCGCGCCTGATGTGGACTATCGACAAGTCCGGCGATTTTTCCGAGCTCGGGCTCACCTTTTCCAATCCGCGCGTCGGCATGGTCGATGCCGGCGGTGGCCCAATCCCGGTGGTCATGTTCGGTGGCGGATACGACATCAACAAGGACGATCGCAGCGGCGTGGGCACCGATGATTCCGAGGGCAACGCGATCTATGTCGTCAACGCCGAGACCGGCGACCTCATCTGGAAAGCTCGCGGCGGTAGCGGCGGCGCCTCGTCCCGGGTATTCGAACACGCCGGCCTCGTCGACAGCATCCCGTCCGCGCTGACGTCGGCAGACACCGACGGAGACGGCCTGACAGACCGTATCGTCGTCGGCGACACCGGCGGCAACATCTGGCGCGCTGACTTGCAAGGCGACAATACGCGCGACTGGAAACTGACGCTCCTGGCGGCAGTCGGCCGCCATGCGAGCGACGGCAAATGGAACGACCGGCGCTTCTTCCACAGGCCGGACCTGGTGCAGACCAAGGACCAGCATGGCAACTTCGATGCCGTGGTCATCGGCTCCGGCGACCGTGCCGACCCGCTGGACAACGGCGGAACGGCAGGCAACTGGATGTTCATGATCAAGGATCGCGGTACGACGGTTGGCGCAGGAACCAACACCGGCTTCGAAGATGCGGACCTGGCCGACGTTACGGACAACTGTCTGCAGGAAGGCAGCGATTGCGGCCTGGATCTGACCACCGGCTGGAAGCTGCAGATGGAATCGCTGGGCGAAAAAATACTCGCAACACCGCTGACGATTTCCGGGTCAGTGTTCTTTACCTCGTACATACCGCCCAGCGGCAGTGCGGAATCCGCCTGCACACCATCAGAGGGTGGCGGCAAGCTCTACGCAGTCTCGTTGCAGACAGCGGCGGCGGTCATCAACTACGACACGTCTGATGATCCGAACGACCCGGACGGCGGGAACGATGACGCGGCGACGACGAAGGAAGACCGCGACGTCGAACTGAAATCTCTGGGAATTCCGGCGGAGGTCGTATCGATTCCGCCGAACAAGATCCTGCGGCCCGACCTGCAGATCGACACCGTCGACGTGGCCACGCGCTGGAGGACCTACTGGTTCCTGCATGAAGACACGGATTTATAGGGATAGCCAAATGATGAATTTCCGGCAATACCGGCGACAGTCAGGCGTCACGCTGCTCGAGCTGATGATCGTAGTGGCAATCATTGCGATCATCGCCTCGGCAGCTTATCCGCTATACACCCAATACGTCGTCAGGGCTAAACGCGCTGCGGGAACCTCGATGCTGCTGCAGGTAGCGGACCGGCAGCAGCAGTATTTCATGGATAACAAATCTTACGCGTCGTCACTGGAGAGTCTGGGATTTTCGGCCAGTCCGTTCATGATGGACGAGCAGGGCAAGGTTGTGGATGCGGCCGATCCGGATCGCATCTATAGCATCTCGCTGTCCGACACGTCTGCCACGACGTACACCGCAACGGCCGAACCGCAATTG
>JABAOH010020360.1_pt1 | contig 10173 bp, 10 predicted proteins | sample 7062181 | NCBI WGS metagenome assembly JABAOH01 (sample SAMN14538630, study PRJNA623070) | marine sediment metagenome | biome: marine biome [ENVO:00000428]; feature: marine pelagic biome [ENVO:01000023]; material: deep marine sediment [ENVO:00002113]; isolation source: pool of 5 deep marine... | reverse complement strand
ACGGACGGCCGGTTTTCCGGTACGAATAATGGCTGCTTCGTCGGCCACATCTCACCGGAGGCAGCCGAGGGTGGTCCCATTGCCATTGTGGAGGACGGTGATCTAATCACCATTGATATCCCGAACCGAAATCTACATTTGCACATCTCTGAGGAGGAAATTAAAGGTCGCCTTGCCAGGTGGCAGCGCCCCGAACCGAAATTCAAAAAAGGCTACCTGGCGTTATACGCCCGCCTCGCGGAATCCGCCGATAAGGGGGCAATCCTCAGGCATAAATTCGAGTAGCGAATTCAGCAGTTTACACAGAACCCATTCTTAAAAGCGGTCTTTGGTACTCTTGATGTATAATTTAACGAAGGGATTATGTTGAAGATTTGCTTCAGTGGATCCTCGTTTAGGGGGTATATATGAGGTCTGGAGCCATCAACGATGAAACTTTCAGGAGAAGAGGAGAGATCCATGCTTAAAAAGATCCTCGTAGCAACAGATGGTTCGATCCATGCGAAAAAGGCCATGGACTTTACTTCCGACATTTCCCTGAAGTACAAGGTTACGGTTTATCTCATCCATGTGATCGCTCCGCTGCATAGTGTTGCCGAAGCATACGTTTTCCAACAGATAAAAGATAACCAACAGAGGGTTGCTGGGGAAATCATCGGGAAGGCCGAAAAGGAAATCAAGAAGAAGGGCGTCGAGGGATATCAGTCAACCATACTTCAAGGCAACCCGGCGCAAGAAATCATAGAGTCTGCGAGAGATAATAACGTCGATATGATGATTATGGGAAGCCGTGGAGCAGGTAAGATAGAAATGCTCATGCTCGGGAGCGCCTCCCGTAAGGTCTGCCATCTGGCTGATTGTACCTGTTTGACGGTAAAGTAGGTTTCTCTTCTTTCAGAGATCCCTCCGGGGGCGAATATGAAGCCGGGGAATTCTCCCTCCCTCGGCTTCTTAGGCTTCTCAGTTCTCACTTTCCCTCATCTCTCTATAGTTCTAATAAACCCACCCTCAAATCCATCTCAGCCAAACTTTGTGAAAATGTGAAAAAATAAGAGAAATTCCAAGGAAATCTATGATTTAAAGAAGTTTTTAAATATGCAAATACGATATACGGTTATGTACGATCTAACTATCTGATTTTATTGATAAAATTAGTCAGAATGAAAAACTAAGAATCTAACTCTCGGTAATCAACTAAAATCAAGTTTTTATTTTATATTTATTTGTAGTATGAAGGAGTTAAGCGGGGGGAAGCAGGGACCTGACGAAGAGAAGCCCTGAAGCTTCCAAGAGCTGTTTCTTCATGACTGTCAGATAGCCGGGTTGTCGTAGCGAATGGGCGACCCGGCTGTCTTCTAGGGTAGGAAGAGCAGAAATGGTTTGATGTCTAACATCATCCTATCATTAGTTGCCTCGGGTGAAGCTATATGAAACCAGCAATCTTGGTCACTGAAGGCGATGAGAAGTTAAGAGAGGACGTAAAAGTGCTTCTACGTCAGCATGGCTTTGAGGTGACTGAGGTGGTAGACAAGATTCGTTTCTTCCATTTTTTTGAGAGCCAGAAGCCGGATCTCGTTGTCATAGGTTCTTCTAGCCGAGGCACTTGGGATGAACTGAAGGTGGTGGAACAGATCCGGAACAGGGACAGGAAAATCCCGCTAGTTCTGGTCACGAGGCATAGCTCTGAAGCACGGATAATCGCATCCTTTAAAGCGGGTATAAATGATTATTTTAAAACCCCACTTGTGGACGAAGAGTTAGTAAGAAGTATAAGAGGCAAATTGCTTGATACATGCCAAGAGTCTTCAGGAAATGCCAAGGAAACTGTTCCTGATTTTAGCATCCCCCGGACTATGATCGGGAACAGCACGGAAATGCGGGAAATAAAGGCCTACCTTTCAAAAGTGGCTGCGACGGACAGCACCTTACTAATCACCGGAGAAACGGGCACTGGCAAAGAATTGGCGGCTGAATTTGTCCACATGAGAAGCCGCAGACACAATAAGCCTTTTGTCTGTGTTAACTGTGCAGCACTTCCCGAAAACCTAATAGAAAGCGAGATGTTTGGTTACGAAAGAGGAGCTTTCACTGGGGCTGTAACATCACAACGGGGTAGGTTTGAATTAGCCCGCGGAGGAACCTTGTTTTTGGACGAAATAGGAGATCTTTCCGCTCATGGCCAAGCAAAGATACTCGGCGCCCTTGAGAGGAAAAGGGTTTATCCCTTGGGAGCAAGGAAACCCATTCCGCTTGATGTGAGAATCGTCGCCGCGACCAATCAGAATCCCGAACGATTGGTTGCAGAGCGAAAATTCAGGGAAGACCTCTATTTCAGGCTTAACGTCGCCCGGGTGGATCTGCCACCCCTACGCGAAAGGAAAGACGAAATCCCAAAGTTTCTTGAACACTACATGCGTGAGTTTAATCTTCGTTTCGGTCAGGATATCAAAGGCTTCACTGGAGATGCCATTGCAGCTATTCTCCGATACGATTGGCCGGGGAACATTCGGGAGTTAAAGAATCTCCTAGAGGCTACTTTTATCAATCGTCCTTCCAGGGAGATCACTTTCTTTGATCTGCCTAATGAGTTTCAACTGAGAATTAAGGAGAAGGAAAAAGGTCAAGAAAACGAGCAAGAACAGATCCTGTCTGCCCTCCTATCCACGCAATGGAACAAAACCAAGGCCGCACAGAAGCTTAATTGGTCCCGAATGACTCTCTACCGCAAAATGGCAAAATACCACATTGGTTCGAGCCCAACTGCATAACTAACTCCCAGTCGGAAATGCTGTAACATTCTCCCATTTGGTGTTACAGGGTACTGTGACAACTCTGCCCCCCTTTGCCCGTATGCGATTTCATTTAAACGCTTAGCTTGCGACATGACCGGTGCACCACGACGGTCGTTTTCTGGCCTTTCTTTTCCGCGCGGTCAGCGCGCGAGTGTGTATCATTACTTGTTACACTCTTTGCAAAAGACTCAAAGCCCGAATAGAAGTATTCTTGACAAAATCCTTGCCCCATCAGCATTTGCTGGCAAAGTCGTCTAATTTGAAATGGTTGGCACTCATCTTGCCCTATGCATCTATGGTTTGATTGGGAATGGCCCTCATGTTAGGCGGCTGCAGGTTGAGTTAAAACTTCAAAAGACGGTGGAGTGTAAATGAGCCGTAAGCGGCAATCTTCATTGGATAACGGGCAGCACGAAGGCGAAGGACGATATGCCAACTACTTTAAGCTCAGTTATAACAAATCCGAGTTCGTGATCGACTTCGACCAGTATTACTCAACAGGTGAAGAAGGATCTCAAGTTCCGACAAGAATCATCAGAATAATCACCAATCCGTTTAATGCAAAGGCTCTTCTGGAACTCCTTTCGAAGTCGATCGAGGATTACGAAAGAAACTTCGGCTTAATCAAAGCTCGAAAATCTGGGCAGCAAGCTAATCAGGTTGACAAATCACCGGGATGAATACAGTGGTCGACAAGTTTGTTGAAATTCTAGCGATACACTGGAGGGAATTCAGTGGTGGTTGCTGGAGAGAAAGATAGAGCACCGGATCGCAAACGTCAAGGCAGCGCTTGCCGGGCTTGTCGCAAAGGGATTGGTTCTTGAGTATAAAGGGGGAGATGAGCGGATTCACTATCGAATCAATCAGCGCAAGTATAAAGAAATCCAAGCGTTCCTCAAGAAGAGCTCTCGGGGATACAAAAATAACCCACCCTGCTAGAAAACGAAATGATATCCCTTAGAGAAGGCTCCACTTAATAAAGTTTCCCCGGGCAATGCGTAGCATGGATCATGGATAGACGAAAGGTGGTTTATCTCAAGTCCAAAGAGACCTCCAACATTTTGCAGGCCGAAATGAGACTTGCGGGATGGGAAATCCACACGACATCAAATGTAAAAACGGCTAAGAAACTAATTGATCACCACGACATCGGTGTCGGCCTTGTGACTTTCGATGAAACATATGCAAATAGACAACAGGAAGAGGTCAAAGACCTATTGATGAAGGCAGTCCATGTGGTATGGGTGGGCTTGACAAAACCAGCGTTACTACACGAAGCCCTCACTCGCAAACTAATCACCGAATACTTGTACGATTATCATACCCTACCCGTCGATAACGAGCGACTTCTCAATACGTTGGGTCAAGCTTACGGCATGGCTACAATAAACCAATCCATTACCAGTTCTGCCTATGCCAAGGTGAATTACCATGAGATGATCGGGGCCAGCCCTGCGATGCATGCGGTGTTCCGAGATATCCGCAAGATTGCCAGCGTTGATGAACCAGTAATGATTAAAGGTGAAAGTGGAACCGGCAAGGAACTCGCCGCGATCGCCATCCACGAGCAATCCAACCGAGCTAAGGGGCCGTTCCTACCAGTAAACTGCGGGGCCCTGCCCGCAAGTCTTATTCAATCTGAACTATTCGGCTATGAAAAAGGGGCGTTTACAGGCGCTCATCAGCGCATGATCGGGCGTTTGGAAGCGGCCAACGGTGGCACTATCTTCCTGGATGAGATCGGCGATCTCTCGCCCAATCTTCAGGTAAATCTTCTCCGCTTTCTGCAGGAGAAAACTATTGAAAGACTCGGGAGTACAAAAACTATTCCGGTGGATGTACGTGTGATTGCTGCCACCCATACAGACCTGCAGCAGGCAGTTGAAACAGGCCGCTTCCGTGAGGATCTATATTTCAGACTGAACGTCCTAAACTTGGAACTGCCGCCCTTACGAGAACGCAACAATGATATCTACGTACTGGCACACTTTTTTTTACAGAAGTTTGCCAAAGAACGAAGTCATACCATTATGGGCTTTAGCGATCGGGCTCTGCAGGTGATGAGATCCTATGCTTGGCCTGGAAACGTCCGTGAATTAATCAATAGGGTTACTCGGGCTAGCGTCATGTGCGAACATTGTCTAATTACCCCTGCTGATTTGGGGCTTAAACCAACCGTTTGCAACCGAAACTCCATCACGCTGGCGCAAGCCCGGGCCGAGGCCGACAGGCGGGCAATACAAATGTGTCTGCGGTGTAACTGCAACAACATTTCAGAGGCAGCTCGGGAGTTGGGTGTATCCCGTCTCACCGTATACCGTTTGATTAAGAAGTATGGGCTAATTGCGAAATAACTGTTGCCACTAAACAAAGACTAACAATGAGCTTTTCTAAAGCATCTGAACCAACCTTCCCATTTTGGGAAAAACCGTTTCTTGCGGAATACAACAAGGCATTTTGTCAATGGGCGTTAAGAGCATAATAGCTATTCTGCACACCAGCCTGATTGTGACGGTTATGACTGGAGCGATCGCCGGGGAGACCATGGAATCGAAGCTGGAACGGCTGGAAAAGGCTCTGGCTACACAGCACCAGGCCGTGGCTGAAGAACATAGAAGGCTCTCGGTCCTAGAGCGAACTCTCGCCTATCAGACGGAGGTTATTGCTAGGCAGGAGCAGGTTTTGGATCTGCAGCGTCGCGAGATTGAGTCTCTGCGGAAATGGGTGCTGTTGCGGAACCGGAGGTGGGCAGCACCAAGTCTCCAGCCGGCAATTGTGGATTTCAACGATGGTTCCAGTGACCAGGCACTCCAGATTAGAACCAACTGGCTTGTGCCGGTTCAACAGACTCAGTGGGAACGGTCGCTTAGCCAAGCGAGAGGTGAGGAAAAGCCCGTGGGCGAGGCACCACCAAAGACAGAAAGGGTTCCCCCCGAGGTAAAGGCCGTTCCCGAGTTGGGCGGTGTACTGACACCACAAGGCAAGCTTGTCCTCGAGCCTTCGCTTGAATATTCGCACTCTCAGGTTAACCGCTTCACCTTCAGCGGTGTGGAGATCCTCGATACCTTTTTGATTGGCATCCTCGAAGCTCAGGAAGCCGATCGCGATTTGATTTCACCTGCATTGACGGCACGGTACGGGATCACAGAGCGACTAGAACTCGAAGTCAAGGTACCATATGTCTATCGTGATGAGACCCTATCTACCAATATTCCCCAGGTTACAGGCGGGGTAGAACTAACCCGCAATTTAGACGGTCATGGAATCGGTGATGTCGAAGTTGGTCTCCACTACCAGATCAACCGCGGGCTCAAGGGCTGGCCGTTTTTCGTCGCTAACCTGCGCTACAAGTCCAACACCGGTGAAGGTCCGTTCGATGTCGATCGCAATGCTGAGGGCGTGGAAACCGAACTGCCAACGGGCTCCGGCTTCCATGCAATCGAGCCAAGCTTGACGGTACTATTCCCCTCGGATCCGGCGGTGTTTTTCACCAACGTCGGCTATCTCATCCATATCCAAGACGATGTCGACAAGACTTTCGGCGACCAGAGAGTCGGTAAGGTCGATCCTGGCGACGCATTCCGAATCAGCTTTGGCATGGCCTACGCAATAAACGAGGCCACGTCGTTCACCATCGGGTACAAGCACGACTTCATCGAGGAAACAGACACAGAGATCAATGACGTGAATTTTTCCTCTTCCAGCCTTGATGTGGGCGCCGTGCTGCTTGGGTCTAGCTACCAGCTCAGTGACCGCGTCGGAATATCCCTGAACCTTGAGATCGGTGCTACTGAAGACGCACCAGACGTTAGGCTAACACTCCGAGTTCCGGTTTTGTTCGATCTATTCTGATCTAGACGGGAAGAGCTGGCTCGTAAGACAGGGAACTGGGAGTGCAATCGTGAAGCTTTTTAGCGACGCGGTGATATTGAATATCGAACAAGGTAAGGCGCATGAGTGCCGCGTAAAATTTCTGGGCCAACGGAAACGGAGATCTATCCACCCATCGGCCCTACGTGACGTCAACCGACGTTAGTTACCTTTGGGTTGCGCCGGCCAGACGGGTGGCTAACTTTGCGTCACCCACGGTTTGCTGGAATTGTCTGAAGTTTGACACCGTGACATTTATGTCCAGTTTGTGTCTGATGGTTCGGCCGGTCGCGGCATTGACGAGCATACCGAGGATATGGTCTTTGTTAATCTGGTGTAGAACGGCTGTGAAACCTTTGCTGTCGTTCAGCACGACGCCGCTGCCTCTTACCAAGCCGGATAAGTCGACGTTTGGGGGAATGAAGTCCCCGATGGCCGACCCGGATCCATCGCCGAAGACAAGTGTCAACCCTGGTACATTAGGAACCGATCCACCGGGCGGTGTGACTTGCTGCGACGTGATACCTGCCCCGGTCATAGTTACAACGGTTTCCAGGGAGAGGACGCCATCGATAAATGTGCGCACGTTGGCCCCGAAGTCCATTTTTAATCCGGCGAGACTGAACCCGCCACGTATATTGCCCAGTTCGCTCTCGCCGGTGACGGCCAGGCCGCCGAAACTGTCAGACGAATCAATGTGGCTCGCAGCAGGAGGATCTGTCCGCAAGCCAGTTGGAGAGAGAGATTCCGCCCGCGTGTTGGTTAAGGCCACAACGGCCGCTGCTAAGGCGCTGACTAGCGCGAGCCCAAAAAAACGCCAGCTCCGGCGAATCATTTTCACGTGAATCTGCATTCGCGACTTCATGGCTCATCTCCCAAATTCGTTGCGGCCAGGCAATGTCAGCATGAACGTTCCGAGTCCAGTCCGGCTCGTTCCTTTGTCAACCGGTGCATCGGGCCGCACCTGCCAATCTCGGGCGTCGTTGAAGTGCTGTCGAGCCGTCTGAATCTCTTCGCGGGCTGCCAGAACCACGCCGTTCCAGTTTGCCTCGAACGTCCTTCGCGGTACGACCATAGTGCCGCTGGCAGGATCTGCGACCAGAACCTTATTCCCTTTGATTCCCTTGACCACGACGAAATGCTTGTAGCCGTTCGTGTTTATCACCGTAATGCCAGGAACGCCGATCTTCGCAAATTTGTCCAGCGTCATCCGAAACCCGTCGGAGCGAAGACCGCTTCTATCGAGAAAATGCTTCATGTCGAGCATGGAAAAACCTTGGGTCCGTATCTTTTTCTTGTCACCCATCCTGAACATCGCCTGAAAGACGGCTTCTTCGCGGGTGGGCTGGTTATAATGGAAGGTCAACAGCGTGGCAACCGCTGCCGAGCCACAGCTGTAATCATATTTCTGCCGCAGGACAGTCTCCCAGCGTTTTTCCTTGAGACTCTTAACGGGGAGGGAGAATGCCCCGCCCGCCCCTTGGATTCGAACGTTTCCGCCCTGTGCCGTCGAAAACCCAATAACGCAGGCTATCAGGCAGGTGGCAAATAGCAACCGTACATTGAACATGCTTCCCTCCTCACAACCAACCTTCGGACTAGACGCCTGTTTTGGCGCCTGTCAAACGATGCACCACCCGAACCGAACGAAATACAGAACCTAGTTACTTGGGGGGTTACTGGAGGTTAAAAGTGATGCCGATTGCAGCGTCGACCGCATTGTTGTTTCCCGTAACGAAATTGAAAAGACCGACGCCGTGGAAGTTATCCAAGGCATGCTCCTGGATGGTGACTGCACCACTCGTGACACTATTGGCATTGATCAGATTGCTATAAGCTGTCGCCTCAAGATCCTGCAGGTTCATAAGTGTTGTCCGCTGATCGCCCTCACGGCCTCGTAAGTTGTCTAGATCCTCTGGCTCAATGACCCTCAAGCGAGCGAAGTCATCCCCAACGATTTGTTCATCAGCAAGAGCGATTCCGGCAAAGAGAATGAGTCCGAAGACCATAACCAACGGTACTGCCAGCAAACCTATCATTGTCTGTCTCATGGCAGCATTCCTTTCCTGTTCCAATTTCGACCGGTCTCTTGTGGCCGCTGACTTGAAATCGAGGCTGGCGAACCCCAATGGCCCGCCAGCCCAAACCAACCAAGCCTTGTTAATTGCCGATGTTGAGGCCAGCGTAGGCCGCAACTGACACAGCGCCCTGTGTCGCGTTGTACAGACCGGACGACACATTCTGGATGTTGATGCCTCCGAATGTCCCAGTGCCTGCTGCCACGGTGATACTGCCGGTGTTCAGGTAACCATCACCGCCATCCGCACCACCGCCAGCATTGGCAACTGAGGCGCCGAGGCCATCCCCGCCACCTGCCGTGCCGGCTTTGCCGCCGCCTGGACCGCCATCGCCGGTACCATCGTTGGAGCTATCGGTATCGGTTTTACCTGCGCCGCCAGGAGCAAGGCCGCCGAGCGATAGGTCTACCTCAGCCCCACCATCGCCACCATCGCCGGCCGTGCCGTCGATATTAGCGTTTGCGTTACCGCCATCACCGCCAGTGCCGCAAGCGTGGCCCGCAGTAGCCCCTCCGCCGTCACCGCCAGCGCCACCGTTTACGACGACCGGTGCACCGGTGACAGTCGCTTCGAGGGTCTGTACAGAGATTACCTCAATCGTTTCATTGAACGACTCGCTGAAGGCAGCCGCGAGGCCTAAGCTGACACCGGCCCCTTCACCGCCCCCACCGTTAGTGCCGATAGCGGTTGCATTAGACTGGGCCTCAGCGGAGTTATGATCGCCAAACTTGTTCTCAGGGTTCGCGGAAATGTTGGTTGTGTAGGCTAAAACCAGCGCCAGGGCAAACGCACCTGCTAACAATGATTTATACATGACATCACCTCCCTTCGTTATGGTTATTGACCCCATTTATTATTAACCTCTCTGCTAGGCCTCTGCCACGTGTTGCCATTAACCCTTATCGGACACCGGGTGCCGGCCTCGCCCAGAAGTGAGAGACAATGGGGCTAGCTGTGAGCGCGGATTTTCCCACTCGGGAAATATCAGAACACGCCCAGGCGGTTAAGCAGGGAGCAACCGGCGTGCCAAACTACCCTTGGCTCGCTAACTATCTGAAATATCAGCAATTATCTGAAATAATAGAATAAATGCGCTCCCAGGAGGACGCGGCACTTGACATTTCAATGTTACACGTCGCCGCTTTAAGAGGCGTGACAGTCATGACATCTCACCTGGACTCCCGCGTACCCGCATCGAACCAAGACGTCTGGTTTACCGAAAAATAAAATAAATCAGATGGTTAGAGAAAAAGGAAGTGGCAGGCCAACCGGGACGTAACTCGCTCCGGAGACGCTATTCGAGAGCTGGGTGTCTAATGAAGTAATGTAACATACTTGATACACAATTCCAGCCAACCGCGATACGGGCCAGCATTAATCTTTTGAAATCAAACTTTTATAACGTTTCCGGAAGTGTGTCAGGCGTGAAACAT
>JABAOH010007943.1_pt2 | contig 10175 bp, 11 predicted proteins | sample 7062181 | NCBI WGS metagenome assembly JABAOH01 (sample SAMN14538630, study PRJNA623070) | marine sediment metagenome | biome: marine biome [ENVO:00000428]; feature: marine pelagic biome [ENVO:01000023]; material: deep marine sediment [ENVO:00002113]; isolation source: pool of 5 deep marine... | reverse complement strand
GAGCTTGTCCTGGCAGAAGTGGTCGAAAAGTTGGGCTACGAACAGCCCTCTGTTGTAGCCGCCCCTAGAGACCAGCCTCTGGTAGTTGTGCGGGTCGTTCCGGCGGAGCGTTACTTGGATCTCCTCGTCGCTCATCCCCATGACATCCAGGCCGGCGAGCTCGTCGAGGGCCCCGTACATGGTCATCCTGCGCCAGGGGGGGCTGAAGTCCAGCTCAACGCCGTCGTACTCCCCTCTTAGGGAGCCCCATATGTCCGATGCGACATTAGTGAAGAGGTCCTCGGTGAGCCTCATCACGTCGTTGTAGTCGGCGTAGGCCTCGTATGCCTCCAGCGTGGTGAACTCGGGGTTGTGGGTGGCGTCGATCTCCTCGTTCCTGAAGTTCTTCGAGACCGTGAAGACCCTGTTGAGCCCACCGACCACCAGCTTCTTGAGGTACAGCTCGGGCGAGATCTGGAGGTACCGGTCCTCGTCGAGGCAGTTGACGTGGGTTTTGAAGGGCCTCGCGGTCGCCCCGCCGTAGAACTCCTGGATTAGGGGCGTCTCCACCTCGAGGAACCCCCTCACCCTGAAGAACTCTCGCATCCTGCCGATGATCCGGCTCCTGGCGACGAAGATGTCGCGAACTCCGGGGTTCAGGAGGAGGTCGAGGTGCCTCTGCCTGTACCTCGTCTCCACTCTTTTAAGGCCGTACCAGGCTCTGGGTATGTCATAAAGGGCCTTGGACAGGATCTTCAGATCCTCGACCTTGAGGGTGAGCTCACCCATCCTCGTGTAGAACATCTCCCCCGAGACGCCGACGAAGTCGCCCCTCTCAACGAACCTCCTTAAGAAATCGTACCCCTCTTCACCGACCACATCCACCCGTATCTGGCACTGGAGCCTTGAGGCATCGTCGTGTACGTCGATGAAGGTGGTCCTCCCGTGCCTCCTGATGGCGAGGACCCTGCCCACGGTTGAGACCTCATCCACTAAGAGGTCCTGCTCCCGGGCAAGACGGCGGATCTCTCCCACGGTGTGGGTAAAATCGAATCGGTGGGGGTAGGGATCGATTCCTCTAGCTTCGAGCTCTCGGACAACGCCGAGACGCCTTTTTGTAATCCTCTCTCATCCCTCTAACTTCCCTCTGTCTTAGCAGGTGGTTCTGGGCTATTTTACGCCTGCCACTTCACGTTGTGCATCCGCTTGTTTTTAAATTTTTTTGAGTGGTCGGCTGCGAACACCGATTTCACGCACTCTTTGTGAAAAAAATCTTACAGGGCCGATTCTCTCCTTCTTCAGGAGGGTCGGGCGACGATCACCATCATTTTACTCTTCTCGTCGAAAGGTTGCTTTTCGTGGCCCCCGTACCAGGCCTCGATCTCGAATCCGGCCTCCTCCAGGAGGCCTCTGACGCCCTCTGGGGAGTGGACATAGACCTCGCCCCCCTCGTGGTACCGCTCAAGCATCCGGCCGTTCCTGTATAGCTCGTACCAGAGGTCAACGGACATGAGGCGCCCCTCGGGGTCGGTCCTGTGGAAGCCGGTGCGGACGACCATCCTGTGCTCATCGAGGGGCCTCCTCTCGACGAACCAGCCGCTCTCGGCCCTCGGCTCCGGGACGTGGGCGAGGTCGAAGGCGTAGACGCCTCCGGGGGCGATGTGCCGGCGTATGGCCTCGAGGGCCCTCATCTGGTCCCCCCTGTCAAGCAGGTGGTCGAAGCTGTAGCTCGGGAAGTAGACGAGGCCGAAGCCCTCGCCGAGGTCGAAGTCCCTCACGTCGGCGAGCCGGAGGCGCACCCTGCCCTGCACCTCCGGCGTCTCCCTCGCGAGGCTCGCCTCTGCGGCCTTGAGCATGTGGGGCGAGTTGTCTATGCCCCAGGCCTCGACGCCTGAGCGGGCCAGCTGGATCGCCAGGCGGGCGGTACCGACACCGAGCTCCAGGGCCCTACTCCCGTGCTTGCGAGCGAGCTCAGTGTAGAATGGGGCGTCGCCCTTCGCTCCGAAGAGGTCGTAGAACTTCTCGGCTCCCTCACGGTATGACATCGGATCTTTTCCCCTTAGGATTGATGGGATATCGTGTGCCTCAGCTTAAAAATAGGTGGGTGAGAGGCGGCCTCACCTGCGCCGGTGGGTCCCGACTACGGCCTCGTCGTATCTGATGTCCTCCCCGACAGTGTACAGGAAGATATGGGCCGTGCTCCTCCCTACGTGCTTCATCCTTGAGCTCAGCTGCTTCTCCACTGCCGCGTAGTTTTCTGACTTGTCTTGGCCGTCCAGCCACTCCTGGAAGCTGCCGTGCTCCTCGGCAATCCGCTCGAACTCCCTTGCGTTGTGGATGGTGGCCATGATCTTCCTCCTGTTCCTGACGATGCCCTCGTTCCCCATCAGTCGCTCGACGTCCTCCTCCCCGTAGGAGGCGACCTTACCGACATCGAAGCCTTCGAACGCCTCCTCGAAGCCCGGCCACTTGTTGGTGATTGTGCGCCAGCTTAGGCCCGCTTGGAAGATGCAGCGTGTGAGGTTCTCGAAGTAGGCGGAGTCATCAGGTGGCCTGTTTTCCCTGTACATCCAGCTGGGTGGTGTCCACTCTTGACTCATTTCGGTAAAGCTTTACAATCAACTCCTTTAGAATCTTATGGGGTTCTGCTGTTTTGGTGTTTACACTTTTTTCAAAATGAGGTTGAGCCGTTGGTTTTTCAACACAAGTCTAATCTATTGTTCTGCATTAGGTTGAGGCGGTGCGGGATTTGTCCGGCGGTATGAAGGAGATGGCCGAACTCCTCAGGTCAGGGGCCAAGATGCTGAGCCACAGTTGCCCCGAATGCGGCTCCCCCCTCTTCCAGCTCAAGTCGGGAGAAATCTGGTGCGCCAAGTGCCAGAGGAGGGTAGTCATCGTCTCTGAGGGGGAGGAGGCTCCTGAGGCCGGGTTCCAGCTGGATACCCTTGAGCAGGCTATCGTCAACAAGTTGGCGTCCATGACCGGCCTTCTATCGAGGGAGGACGACCCCGGGAAGCTGAGAGAGACCGCCGAGGCCCTCAACGCTCTGCTCGCCTCCCTGGAGAGGCTGAGGCGGATAAGGAAGGGCTGACCTAGAGCAGGGTGATGACGGCCGCGCCGGCGACTATCGCCAGGCATCCTGCGGCGACCCTCCAGCCGAACTCCTCCACGTCCCTCAGCAGCAGCATGCTGAGAACGAGTGAGAAGAGGGGGTTCGCGCCGATGAGGGCGGAGACGACTGAGACATCCCCGGCTGAGAGGGCGTTGAACATGCATATCCATCCTAGGCTGATGACTACGCCTGAGGCCAGGAAGTACTTCACGCTGTCCCTGCTCAGCCTGACATCCGACAACCTCCCTGTGGCGGTGAGGTATAAGGCGAAGGAGAGGAGGCTGGAAGAAGCCCCGACGAGGGCCCCAAGGGTCGCTTCAGGGAGCAGGTTAAGCCCCACCTTCCGGACGACCGAGGATGCCCCGTAGAAGGCCGCTGAGGCGACTGGTAGCAGTATGACCGAGGTCAGCCTTGGGCCTTTATCACCCCCTTCTCTGGTGAGGGCGATACCGGATACGATGAGGAGGGTGCCGAGAAACGTCGAGAGGGCAACATTTTCGCCTATGAATATGACGGCGAAGGCCGTCGAGAAGAGGGGGCTGGAGCCGATGATGGTGGCACTTACGGGGACTCCGAGCTTCTCGATGGATGTGTAGTTAAAGAGCCGCCCGAGAGTCGAGGCAAGAATGCCTGAGGCCACGAAGAAGGCGATTCCCACCATGTTTGTACTTTTTGGCGGCGCGGATATTAGCAGCCCCGATATAATCACGACCTGCACGACGGTAGCCACGAGGACCCCAGTCATGGGGTTCGATTCCCTCATACCCTTGCGGGCGAAGACCGCGCTAGCCCCGTAACAGAACGCAGTGAACAGGGAGAGGACCTCGACGTACAATGGCGGCCACCAGGGTATCCCTGAAGCATCAACTGAATCCTATTTAAGGTGTGCTGGGATCAGCCATACCTCACTCTAGCCCCTCCAGTAGATCCTGCACATGGGCCAGGATCTCAGCCTGCACCGCCTTCCTCGGCCTGTCGGCGTCGACCTTCACGAGCTCCCCCCGCTCCGCAAGCTGGAGGTAGATGTCCCTCACCTTGCGCAGGTAGTCCGCCGACTCGAATATCGTCCTCCGCCTCTTCAGCCTGTGGAGGCTGTACTCGGGGAGGATGTCGAGGAGCACGGCCAGATCGGGCTTCAGGGCGAACTTGTTCATCTCCCTGATCCAGTCGAGGTCGACGCCCGCGGCCCCTTGGTAAGCAAGGGTCGAGTAGAGGTACCTATTCGAGATGACTATCTGCCCCCTAGCGAGAGCCGGCTCTATAATGTCATTCACATGTTCGTACCGGTCGGCTGCGAAGAGGAGGGCCTCGGTCTCCGGCGGGAGTCGTCTGCCCTTGTTCTTAGCGTATCGCTTCAGGAAGGATCCCACGCGGTCCCTGCTGGGCTCCGCCGTCTCGAGCACGCTAAAGCCTCGGTCGCGCAGCTCGTTCGAGAGGGACTTGATGTGGGTGTCCTTGCCGCTGCCGTCTATGCCCTCGATGACGATGAAGAGCCCCCGTCTAGCCATCTCAGACAAGTGTAGGGCGACGGCGTTAAATTACTTTTTGAGCGTCGAGGGAAAGGGGTTCAGAGCTGGAAGAGCTGCCTGTCGAAGTTTGTGAGGAACTCGGCCCCGTACTCCTTTACGAGGACCATGTCCTCGACCCTGAGGTAGTACTCCCCGGCGTGCCAGAGCTTCGGCTCGAGGCACATCACCATGTCCGCCTTGAGCGTGTGCTCGTTCTCCGGCTTGAGCCACGGCGGCTCGTGTACCTCAACACCGATCTGGTGGCCAACGGAGCCGTGGGGCAGCCTGGCCCTCAAATAGTCGCCGTACCCCTCCCGGTCCAGCGCCTGCTCGATGCTGGGGAAGACATCACAGGCCCTCATGCCCCCGTCGTGCATCTTGTCAACGGTCTCCAACACCGCATTCTGGAGTGCCGCGTACCCCCTCTTGACATTGTCGCTGGCAGACCCCCAGTAGAAGCTCCTCCCCCAGTCCGAGCAGTAGCCTTCCATGACGAAGCCGACGTCGAAGGCTATTGAGCAGCCCATGACCAGGCCCTCGTCCCTCGGGTAGGTGAACGGGTCGTCGGAAACCTCGGATCCCGTCTTGACGAAGCCGGCCGTGGGCGTGAAGGAGACGTCGGACGCCCCCATCCTCCTGCCAGTCATCTCTATCTCCAGGCTCAGGTCCCTCTGGGTGACCCCGTTTTGGATGCCGGATACGATCTTCTCCATCACCTCGTCTGTGAGCTTCCCGACCTTCCTGAGGAGCTCGATCTCGGCGGGCTCCTTGATCATCCTCAGGTGGTCCATCAGGGCCTCGGCGCTCCTGAACTTGGCGCCCCTGAATGCCCTCGCCACCTCGATCCAGGTGGAGCCCCAGACGTGGTCCCCGAGCCCGATCCTGCCCCCGTCCCAGTTCAGCTCCGAGGCCAACTTCTCGACTACGGGCCTGTACTCGTCCCCCCTCTCGAGGGTCTTGATGTCCCTGATCCAGCACCCCTCCGCCTTTCGGGCAGAGGCCTCGCATAGGGTGAGAATCGGGTCCCCCTCCCTCGGGANNCTGTGAGGTACTGGAAATTCTGGCAGGAACCATAGACGGCGAGGTCGATTTCCAGCTCGCCCATCTTCTCCTGGAGGCCGGTCAGCCTCCTACGAAAGTCCATCTCCAAATCCTATTCCTCTCAAACAACCCCGAGCTCCGATCCGGGGCAGCGGTACAGGTTGTTACTTTGACGCGTAACTGATAAATCACTTTTCATCCGACCTTTTCCATATGGTAGGAGAAGAGTCCCTGCCCTACGACCCGAGGCACTGGCACAACATCCAGCCACCGGAGTTCATGGACATCTCCAGGCGGTTCGAGTACGACGAGGACCACCTCCGCCTGTTGAGGAGATGGCTGAGGCTGGACGGCGAGGCTCCGAGGACCATAGTCGAGGTGGGCTGCGGAAGCGGCTTCTTCACAGCTAAGCTTGTGAAGATGGCGCCGGGTTCAGAGATCGTTGGTGTTGAGCCCGACGACATGCTCAGGGAACACGTCACGAGAAAGGGCCTGCCCGGGGCGAGGTTCGTGAAAGGGATCGCAGAGAGCATCCCGCTCCCCTCCGCCTACTCGGACCTGACGGTCTGCCACATAGTCCTGAANNAGGGAGATGGCCAGGGTGACCAAGAGGGGCGGCATCGTAGCCGCCATCGAGCCCATCGGCAGCAGCGTCAGCTACAACCCCGACCCCAGGCTGAACGAACTCGGGGAGAAGGCCAGCAAGGCCTTCGGCATGGGGGTCTGGAAGCCGAGGTGGGAGGCGATCGACTACTCGAAGGACCTTGAGAATAAGCAGGCCCGCTACCCGGAGGTCTTCCGCTCGTGCGGCCTGGAGAGGATCGAGGCCCACGGCCTTCTCTCAGTCTTCCTCCTGAGCGACACAAGACGAGATCGGGAGGTGGTCCTGGCATGGCTGAGGGACCGCCTGGAACTCAGCGAGAGGGACGAAAAGAGGATGAGGATCATCCTTGAGAGGGGTGGGCTGGAGAAGAGCCTGATGGACAAGTTCCTGGCTCAGAATCGAGAGCATCTGAAGGAACTCGTTGAGAACCCGGACTTGATCTCGGAGACCCACGAGCTGGAGACTGTCGGAAGGATCGTGACAGTCGGATTCAAACAATGAAGTTTTGGAGCGGGTTGGGGGTCAGCCGCCGACCTCGACTATGCCCTCATCGCCTCTCACCCTAAGGAACATTCCGCTCTTCAGGGTCTCCAGTGGATCCCTGTCCAGCCTGTCGACCAATGGTATGCCGGATATCACGCACCCCGTGGCAATGATGGCCTCAGTCTCCCTGTTGACGATGGCAGCAGGCGCCGTCCCAAGCTTCTTCATCCTGTAGATCACGTAGCTGCCCACGGTGCTCCCTTTCCCGGTAGGGAAGACGAATACCTTCCCGGTTACACACTCCCCCTCAGCGGAGTGCCCCTTCTCGACGACCACGCCAGTCTCCGGGTCGACGCCGCCGTAGAAGCTAACCGGTTCACTGCTCAAGAGGACGAAGCCTTCGGCTTCTCCTCCGACAACCCTCCTACCCCTCAGCCTCATCTCCGAGCCTCCCCCAGCAGCTCCTTTATCGTGCCGATCCTCGTCCTCACACCCATGCCGGTCATGTAGTGGGCGGCCTTGAAGCTGTTCGTCGCAACCTCCTCCCAGCCCATCTCCCTCAGCGGGGCCACAACCATGCATGTGTCCCTGAAGATCCTGCCCCCGGCACCCTCGATGGCCCTTATGTAACTCGGCGTTCTCAGCCCCCTTGTACACGCCGCGGCTCGTGAAGACCCAGAGTCTGCCGCCCATGTCCCTCCCCCTGACGAGTTCAGCTATCTCCCCCATCTCGTCGAGGGTGGAGTGGGGGCATCCGAGGGCTATTATCGGGTTTTCAAGTGGCCTGGTGAGAGTGGCTGCGGCCTCCTCCAGGTCGGCCTCCTCAACCGTTATTCTATCTAGCCCTTCGAGGTGGCCCTTCATCCCTTCGGCCTCTGGAGTGACCCCCTCTCCGTGCCAGAGGGCTATCCCTCCGCTTGTCGCGCAGGCCGCCCCGAGGGCCTTCATCGACTCTAAGTTCGGCTTCCCCAGCCCTCTGAAGTAGGGGACGGTGGTCCCGAGCCGCCTCCCTGTGAGGTAGCCGAGGGCGCTGTAGTCCATCGTGTCTCTAAGTTCCGCGGCTACTTCCACGATCGCCCCGGGGCGTCTGCTCTCGTCCAGGCGGTAGCCGTACAGGGCGGCCAGGCCGGTAACCGCGCTTGCAAGGGATGTGGGCCCGGACTCTCTGTTGGTCCTGGCGCCGATGACAGAGTTGGCGTAGCAGACGGCCGAGGACTCGGCCCATGCGATTTGGGAGCCGAACCTTGGTACATGGCCGACCAGGTATGGGGTGCATGTGCATGTGGGCTCGACCCTCATCCTCTTGAAGGCCCTGATGACCCTCTCCTGCCCTTCTGCGAACTCCCGGGGGACCCCCATCTCCCTCCACCTCTCCATGTCCATCCCCGCCGGGTTCAGGGTCGCCCTTATCCTCGCCCTGGCCCCCATCTCGGCCTGCTCCTCGAGCCACTCCAGCCCAGCCTCCCCTAGGTTCTTGTACGACACCCCGGAGATGTGGGCGCTCTCAACCTTTACGAGTCTCTCTGCGCCGAAAACTTCGCCCAAAGCGACGAGGAGCTCAAGCATCTTCGAGACGGCCGGCCCCTCCTCCCCTGCGAGCATCCGTTCCTCCTCACTGGTCAGGTTCAGAAGATGTCCCCCCCAAACACGAGTCAACGGAACGGCTGTCCCATGTGCGCCATCAAGAGGCCCCGGGTTTGTATCTTTCCAGAAGCTCCCTGACCCTCTCGGATACAGGTATCTCGGCCCTCCTGAAGCCCTCCGCCGGCTTCGAGAGCGGCCTAGTCGCGTCGATTCCCACCTTGCACCCAAGCTCCATCTCCTGATCCGAGGCGGGGTCAAGGCTCGAGACCCTCACGTTCGGCACGACGAGGAGGTCCTCGTCACCAGTGAACCTGGTGGCGATCGCCCACTCCACCTGCTCCATGTCGAAGGGATCGATGTCCGAGTCCACGACAACCGCGTGCTTGAGGCTTGGATGGGCGGCGAAGACGGCCATCAGCACGTTCTTCGGGTCCCCCTCCCTGAACTTCTCGAAGCTGACGACGCAGTGGAGCCACCCCATCCCGCCGAGGGTCATGTTTACCCCCCTGACCGTGGGCACGACGTTCCCCACGTACTCCCAGATCCGGACTTCCCTTGGCATCCCCATGAGCAGCCTGTGCTCCGAGCCTGACGGCAGAAGCGCCTGGTAGATGTAGTCCCCGCGGCGCATGGCTCCCACGAGCTCGATCACGGGCTGCCGGCGTTCTATGTCGTGGGTCCCCGACTGGTCGACGAAAGGCCCCTCCAAAACATCCTCGTCGAGGCGCAGCCTCCCCTCCAGAACCAACTCGGCGTCCGCCGGGGCCAGGGCGTCAACGTGCTCGCACTTCGTCAGCTTGAAACCACCGTCGAGCAAGGTGTTCGCCACCTCGAACTCTTTAGTGCCGAAAGGGGCGGGAGATGTGACCGCCAGCTGCACGGCAGGGTGGAGCCCCATTGAGATGCTCACGTCTATACTCCTCAGGCCGGCATCTTTGGCCATCTGCTTGATCCTGTAGAGGTGGCGCGGGACGACCCTGATCCCCATCCGCCTCTCGTCAAGGACCTGAAGCCGGTGGAAGGAGACGTTCTCCACCTCGCCGTCTGGGCTCTTCGCGTAGACTATTCCCGAGGTGATGTAAGGCCCTGGGTCCCCCTCGAAGTGCGTGAGAACCGGAAAATCGCTTAATTTAGGTATGTCCACTATCTGCTTCACAGGACCATCGCCCAACTGGCAGGGGGTTGGATTTCTAACGGCGTCGAGCAGATGCCTGTAGAGAACTTCGGATCCCACACCCAGGGCTTCTAGGATCCTTTCCCTAGTGCCACAAACCCCTGAGACGATCCTGGTCTCATGGCCCTCCACATTCTCGAAAGCAAGGGCCTTTCCGCCATCGAGCTCCTTCATAACGGCCGATATCTCGTAGCGGGGGGACAGGGGTTCCCTTATGCGGACTAGCTCTCCTCTCCCCTCCAACTCCTTCATAAACTCTCTCAGATCTGTCATCCCGAGCCCTCCTCCTTCACCGCGGCTAAAATGCCCTGGGCGAGGTCAAGGAGGACCTTACCGGCCGCCGTACCCAAAGATAGTGGTAGGTTCGTCGATACGAGGGCCATCTTGCCGGTCTGAGCTGAGATATGGGCGCCGAGGATCAGCCCTATCTGTCGGTCCCTTTCGCCCAGTAGGGGGGAGGATGTCCTGTCTGGGAGGGTGACGGTGAGGGTGCCAAGGCGGGGCTCTTCACCCTCCCAGAAGAGGGCGATAACTGCGTTCCCCATCTCGGCGACGGCTCCGTGGAGCACCTTGTCCTCGAAGCGGGCTTCTCTTGTGGAGAACTCTAGGCCCATCGACTCTCGGTCCCTCCTTAGTCCATATGACCAGTTAAGGGTTCCCTTCCATGAAACCGTTAAAAGCCCTGAGGCT
>JABAOH010000443.1_pt1 | contig 10176 bp, 11 predicted proteins | sample 7062181 | NCBI WGS metagenome assembly JABAOH01 (sample SAMN14538630, study PRJNA623070) | marine sediment metagenome | biome: marine biome [ENVO:00000428]; feature: marine pelagic biome [ENVO:01000023]; material: deep marine sediment [ENVO:00002113]; isolation source: pool of 5 deep marine... | reverse complement strand
TTTATCGGTGAGGGGAGCTAAGGCAGGCGATATCGTCTTCGCCTGGATCGGCCGCTGAACACAGGGGCAAATAATTTCATAGGGACTTATCCTTTCATTGTAACCGTGAGACATCAGCAAGTGAGCAGTTGACCGTCTAGTGGCGGGGGCATTGATCCCGTGTAGACTAGTAACAAGGCAGAGCAATTCCTTGAGTGGGTGTACTTTGCGGTACGCCCCTTTTTTGTCTTGCCTTTCACCCTTTCCAGCGTGTTATCTGTCTTCAAACTTTCGGTGGAAATACGAGTCACGTTTCTCAGAAGTAGGGGGGAGGAGAAAATGATCGTTGAATTGATGTTCCGTCTTATAGGAGCCGGAGTCATGGCCTTCGCTGCCTACAAGGTAGGCGAGGCTTTGGGAGGGCCTTATAACCGTTACGTTTACGTTCTGGTTCTATCCGGCATGGCTCTGGGGCTATTGCTCACGCCTTGGGTGACTACCAGGCCCTTCTTCTCGATTCGGCGCAAGATCCGCCAGATACCAGCCCAACATTTGTTGGCCGGGACCGTTGGCCTGGTTGTCGGTTTGATCATTGCTGCCCTTTTAGCTTTACCCTTGTCTCGACTACCGGATCCTTGGGCTTGGATCTTGCCCCTCGCTGGTACCATCTTCTTCGCCTACCTTGGCATGGCGGTGATGGTGATGAGGCGAAAGGATCTACTCAACGTCATCGGCCCGCGCCTGTACAGGGAAGGTCCTCTTCGCGAGGACAAGTATGTTCTCCTTGACACCAGTGTCATCATTGATGGTCGTATCGCTGACATCAGTCAAACGGGCTTCATCAGCGGTGAGATGTTGGTTCCTCGCTTCGTCCTCAATGAGTTGCAGCACATCGCTGATTCCTCCGATGCCTTGCGCCGCAATCGCGGCCGCAGGGGGCTGGATATGCTCAACAGGTTGCAAAAGGAATCGGTTGTGCCTATCCGTATCACCGATATGGACGTGGAGGACTATCGAGAGGTAGACGATAAACTGATCATGCTGGCCAAACAACTCCGGTGTCCCATCATTACCAACGATTACAACCTGAACCGCGTGGCCGAACTACAAGGGGTGATGGTCCTCAACGTCAATGAATTGGCCAACGCGGTCAAGGCCGTCGTCCTGCCCGGGGAATCGTTGCGAGTGCGTATCATTCAGGAAGGCAAAGAACTGGGTCAGGGCGTGGGCTATTTGGACGATGGGACAATGGTGGTGGTGGAAAACGGGCGGCGCTACATCAATAATACTATTAGCGTCATGGTGACGAAAGTGTTGCAGACGGCTGCTGGGCGGATGATTTTCGCTCAGCCGGATGAGCATAGTTGAGATGACTATTGTGACCATTTCCCGGCAATTGGGTAGCGGTGGCAATAAGATTGCAGCCGGCGTGGCTGAGGCTATGAGCCTAAGGTTCATTGACCGCGAAATGATCAACCGTGCAGCCCACGAGGCCGGCGTGCCCAAAATAGCCCTGCAGGAAATGGAATACGAGGGGCAGCGCACTCTGGTGGAGCAGGTTCTGGATATCTTGAGACAGATGCCTGCCACCCCTAATCCTCCGGAGACAGCCCAACGGGAAGCGGCCACGCCTTTGTCAGTGCATTTTGGGGGGATTTTCTCACCCACCTTGCGGCCCATGAGCACAGCTATGAATGACTACGTGCGCATGGTGGGCATGGTCATCCGTGACCTAGCTAGAGAAGGGAGAGTGATCATCGTTGGCCGAGGCAGTCAGGTGCTGCTGAAAGATCATCCGGCGGCTCTGCACGTCCAGATCATAGCTCCCTTCTGGCACCGCGTGAAGAAGATCATGGAGCGCGAAGACCTGGAGCGCCGAGCGGCAGTCAGCCGGGTGAGGACCAGCGACCGGGCCCGGGCTGACTACCTGAGGCGTTACCACAACGTCCATTGGCTGGACCCTCAGCTCTACGATCTGGTCATCAACACCGCCAAGGTGCCAGTGGAGGTTGCGGTCAGGCTCATCGTGGAAGCCAGCCGGGCGCTCCAAGCCAATGCAGTTCATTAGTAGCGACCTTACTGGGAAAGGGATGGCGCCTGTCTAGAATCCAGCGCGCTTTGGACTGCACGGCTTGGTAAGGAGAATCAAGAGATGACACTGAAGGTCTATAACTATATGACTCGTCAGAAGGAAGAGTTCAAGCCCCTTCACGAGGGGAGAGTGGGCATTTATGTCTGCGGGCCGACGGTCTACGACCACGCTCACATCGGCCATGCCAAGGTCTATGTCTCCTTTGACGTTGTGGTGCGCTACTTGCGTTATCTGGGTTACAAGGTGCGCTACGTGCAGAACATCACCGATGTGGGCCACCTGACCGATGACGCCGATGAAGGTGAGGACAAGATCGGGCGCAAGGCGCGGCTGGAGCAGTTGCAACCGATGGAAGTGGTGGAATATTACACCCGCAGCTATTTCGAGGACATGGATGCCCTCAACGTGACCCGCCCCGACATCTCGCCCCGGGCCAGCGGCCACGTCCCGGAACAGATCGAGTTGGCGCAGACCCTCATCGAGAAGGGCTACGCCTACGAAGCCAATAGCTCGGTCTTTTTCTCAGTGGAAGACTTCCCTGAGTACGGCAAGCTCTCGGGGCGCAAGGTGGATGAGTTGGAAGAAGGGGCGCGGGTGGAGATCAACCCGGACAAGCGCCATCCGGCTGACTTTGCCGTGTGGCGCGCTGCACCGCCGGGACACCTGATGTGCTGGAAGAGCCCCTGGGGCGAGGGCTACCCTGGCTGGCACGCCGAGTGCTCGGTGATGGCGGCCAAATACCTGGGGCTGCCCTTCGACATCCACGGCGGCGGGCTGGAAAACATCTTCCCCCACAACGAGAGCGAGATCGCCCAGAGCGAAGCCGCCTACGGCGTAGAGTTCGCCCGCTACTGGTTGCTCAATAACATGGTCACGGTGGACGGGGTCAAGATGGGCAAGAGCCTGGGCAATTTCGTGACCATCAAAGACGCCTTGCAGAGGCACGAGCCGATGACCATCCGTTTCTTCATCTTGAGCAGCCACTATCGCAGCCCCACCGACTTTAGCGAGGCAGCGCTAGAAGCGGCCGGCAAGGGCCTGGAGCGGCTCTATGGGGCGGTGAGACTGGTGCGCGACCGTCTGGCCACGGCTGAGGACGCCCGTCCTGAGCTTGTCCTGAGCCCTGCCCTGAGCAAGGTCGAAGGGAAAGTCGAAGGGCGTAGTCGAAGGAGCGAGGCCGACGCGGCCTTCCAGCAGGTTCTGGACGAGCAAAAGGCTCGCTTTATCGAGGCCATGGACGACGACTTTAACACCCCTCAGGCCCTGGCTGTCCTCTTCGACTTGAACAAAGAGGTCAACACTCTGCTCAACTCCGGGGAGCCCGTCAGCCGGGGAACGCTGGAGGCCATTGACGGCCTGTACCGGGAGTTGGGCGGCGACGTCCTGGGCATCATACCCGATCAGTTGCCGGAGGAGGCCGGGGCTGGGTTGGAGGACGCTTTGGTGCAGATTTTGATAGACCTGCGCCAGGAGTTCCGGCAGGCCAAGGACTGGGCCAAGGCCGATGCCATCCGCGACCGTCTGGCCGAGGTCGGGATAGCCCTGGAAGATGGTCCCGAGGGGACGCGGTGGCGCCTGTACCGCAAGAGTGGTAGTTGGTGAGGTGAGGAAAGGAAATCATGCTATGCTCAGAGAGACCTTCGAAGACCAACTCAGAGAGTTGCAAGATGAGCTCCTGGCTATGGGCGCTCTGGTTGACAGAGCCATCGAGCGCTCAATTCAGGCTTTAGCTGACCGTGACGTCAAGCTGGCCCAGGAGATCATAGACGACGATGCCCTGATCAATCAGGCCCAACGTGAGATTGAAGAGAAATGCCTCGTCCTCATCGCCACCCAGCAGCCTATGGCCAGCGACCTGCGGGTGATCGCCTCCGTCTCCAGCATCGCTACCGAACTGGAGCGCATGGGTGACCACGCTGAGGGAATCGGCAAGATCACCCTGCTGCTGGCCGATCAACCGCTGCTCAAGCCCCTGATTGACATCCCGCGCATGGCTGAAAAAGGGCGTTCGATGTTGCGCCAGCAACTGGAGGCTTTTGTGCGCCGCGATGTCGAGATGGCCAGGAATTCGGCCACCGGCGATGAAGAGGTGGATGCTCTTTACGATCAAATCTACCGCGAGCTTTTGATCTTCATGATGAACGACCCGCGCACCATAAGCCGGGCGACCCATCTACTGTGGGTAGCCCACAATTTAGAGCGCATCGCTGACCGCACCACCAACATCGGCGAACGGGTGGTCTTTTTAGTTACCGGTGAGGTGGAAGAACTGAATCCCTGATCACTTTCTGTACCGCCTGTGCCGCAATAGTGGCGCAACAGTGGTGATCGCAAATCGAAAGAGGTGAAATAGATGGATTTGAACCAGGCTACTCAAATGCTCACTTGGCTGGACGAGGAGCGCCGGCAGGATAAGGTGGAGTTGGCTCGACTCCAGGAACAGGTCAGGAACCAGACTGCGGAGATCGCCGAGCAGACCAAACGCATCCAGGAGTTGGAGGGAGAACTGGCCGGGGCCCAGGTTCATTTGAACAAAATTGAGAAGCTCGACGATTTTCTACAGCAATTCAAAGATGAAATCGTGTTGCTGGTCGAGAAACGTGATCAGCAACATCGAGAGGTCGAAAAAGAAGCCAGACGGCTAAGGCAGGTGGAGAGAGAGGGGCAAAGTAAAGCTCTGGCGGAAATCAGAAAGGAACTGCAGAAGCTCAGCAGACTTGAGCAAGAGTTACAGCTCAGGCGAGCTGAGGACAAGCGCCTGGGAGAGGCGGTGTTGAACATCCAGCAGGAACTGGCCGATGTGGCCAAGGCCAGCGAGGATCGGACCAGGAGCATGGCTTATCTGGAAACCCAGCGCGAACAAGATACCAAACGGATCGCCGAGTTACAGGAAGAGACGAGCCAGTTGTTGACCAGGAGCGAGGCTCAGGCCAGGAAATTGGAATCGCTCGAGGATTCGGTCCGGCGTCTTGAATCGCAGGCCGCAGAGTGGCAAGCATTTGAGTTGGCGTTGAAGCAGGAGCAAATGCGCCTGATAGAGACACAGCAACTCAATGAACAGCAGCGCCAGCGGCAGATGGACAGTTGGGCTGAGGAGCTCAACGAATACCGCATGAGAATGGAAGAATACAAAGCTCGTATGCAGGGCTTCAATGAGTTATATGAGGAGAATAAAAAGGCTCTAGAATCTTTGGAAAAGTTTGAACAACGGCTGGAACAGACTCAAGGCGAGTTGATGGAGCTCCAACGTCTGGCCGAGCAGCGTCAGAAGGAGCACTTGGAAGAGTGGCGGATGGAAAATGAAAAGCGTTGGAGGAAGGAAACGCTGTCGTGGGAACGCCAATGGAGGGAACAGGCCAGGCGTGACGAGGAGTTGGAGGAATTGCTGAAGCAGGTAGAAGAGCAAATGGAATGGAATCGGTCTCGAATAGTGACTCTTTTACGGGAGCGCGCAGAAAAGGCCCGCCAACAGATCACCGAACTGGAAAAACAGATAGCGCAGGCAGAGGAGCTTGGGAGTGGGTTTCCATGACCAGCGCCTGTACCGCAGAAGTGGTGAAAGCTCTGACCCCGCGTAAAGTGACTGCCGGCGTCTGAGGCCGAACTTTGACAGCCTGTACCGCCTGTACCGCAATAGTGGTGCAATAGTGGTGGAAGGATTACCCCATGACAGACCCAGAGCAGAATGTATCATCGGAAAACCCCACTTTTGCAAGAGAATCGGCTTTCAAGCTGGCTGCCGGTGGTGTCCTGGTAGTGGCCTCCTATCTAGCCGCGGGTTTCTTCCCTCCATACGTGTTTTACCTGGCCTATCTTGTTGCCCTCACTGCCGTGGCCTACAGTGACCTCCGCGAGCGTCGTATCCCCAACCGCATCATTTACCCCGCCATCCTGGTGGCTCTGGGAGCCATGTTCCGCTTCCCTGGCTGGGGCAGCGCCCTCCTGGGCGGAGCGGTAGCAGCCCTGGTCTTTATCGTTCCCGTCTTTATCTATGGTCCAGAGCGAGCCGGTATAGGCGACGTGAAATTGGCCTTTTTCATCGGGCTCATCTTCGGCTTTTCCAAGACCCTCTACTGGGCCCTCCTCGTTGGCTTTGGCAGTGCGGCTCTGGTGGGACTGGTCGGGATTTTGCTGCGCAAGATGAGCCGCAAGAGCCTGCTGCCTTTCGGCTCCTTCCTGGCTTTTGGAGCCGTTGCTTGTCTCATCGCCCAAATGGTGCCCTGATTGCACCGCCTGTACCGTAATGGTGGCAGATTCTCTGCAAAGTGGATCAGCAGAGCATGACGCCTGCGCCTTTGGAGAAAAAAAGGAGATTGCCCTTGGCTTCCAATTTCTCGCCAAAAGTCAAACTAAAGGGGCTGTTGCTGACCCTGTGGTTATTGGCCGCACTGGGCTGTAACCTGGCTTCTCTTGGCGGTCCCTTCTCACAGCCGACGCCGACGCGGAAAGCCCGCGCTACCCTCACTCCTACGCCTACCCAGACCAAGCCCATCCCAACTTATCCGACGCCTGATCCTTCCCTCACTGACAGTGACGGTGATCTCTTTCCCGATGAGATGGAGGTGGCCATGGGCAACGATCCCTTCGTGAACGAATGTCTCCAGCAGGTCGGCTGCGGCGGGACCGAGATCCTCCCCCCCAGCGGCATCATGAACGTGGTGATCGTCCTCGACGCTTCGGCAGGCATGGCCGACGAGACCCCTGGTGGCACGAGAATGGATCTGGCTAAGGCAGCATTGAGTCAACACGTGGAATCCTTGCCTCCTGGCGTCAACGTAGGCTTGTTGCTTTATGGACACCGCGGCAGCAGAGACGAAAGCGACAAGGCAGAATCCTGCGCTGCCATTGATCTCGTCTACCGCGTTGGGCCTGTGGATAAAGTGACTCTCAAGGCCATGATAAACTCCGCCCCGGCCGTCGGCTTGGCACCCGTCGCTAATTCCCTGCTGGCAGCTCAGCAGGCTCTCGCTGGCCGGGAGATGCAGACCAATCGCATCCTGCTGGTCACCAGCGGTGGGGATAGCTGTGGAGGAGACCCCTGCCAGGTGGTACAGGAGATGCGACAGAGCGGGGTTGCGACGACCATTGACGTCATCGGCCTCAACCTGGATTACGAGGCCATTGAGCCACTTCAGTGTGTGGCCAATACCACCGGGGGACTGTATTACAGCGCCCCAACGGCTGACGAACTGGTCGAGGCCTGGGAAGCTTTACAGTGGAGGGAAAAACACTGGTTTGAAACAGAAAGTTGCCTGGCTCCAAGTAGAGACCTTTACCTGAGCTGTCGCCAGGATGAATTGAGCCAGTTCACCGAGTGGGCCGACTCCACAGGCTGGACTCAAGATCACCTCGATCAATTTGGGGCAATTACTCAGGCCCTGACAGAGGAGCAGGCTGAGTTGGCTGTCCCACCCACCCCCACTCCCGTGCCCACCGCCACCCCGTAGCCAGCAGAGCCCCGCCGTGTGGGTTTGTGGAGCCAGGTGCGACGCACTTGTCCAGCGCGTCGCACCTTTGCTTCAGCCAGAACCATTGTTCCTCACGAACAGCCTCATCACCGCCGACAGGATTTTCCACCCCAGGCGGCGCAGGTATGAGCGGACGGCTGCCCAGCGATAGCGGGCCAGACGCCAGACAACTCTCCAGCGTGAAGGCCGTGGGACGGGCAGCGGCACGCCCCACTTGACCACGACGGCGGCCCAGGTTAGACCAGCCCCAAAGCCGACCATGACCAGGTGGTCGTCACGTTTCACCCGGCCTTGCTCGATGGCCTCGCAGAGGGCAATGGGCACCGAGGCCGATGAGGTGTTGCCATAGCGGTCGAGGTTGACAAAGACCTTCTCTGGAGGTAGCTTCAACGATTTGGCCGCCGACTGGATAATGCGGCCATTGGCTTGATGGGAGATGAAGAGAGAGATGTCTTCGAGATTGACATCAGCCTCGGCCAGGGCTTGCCTGGCCGCTTTGGCCGTGACCCGGGTGGCGAAACGAAAGACCTCGCGGCCATTCATGTGTATGTAGTGCAGCCCTTGGGCCACGGTTTCGGCGCTGGCAGGATGGCGGCTGCCGCCAGCGGGAAGCATCAATAAGTCACCACCTGAGCCATCGGCGCCGAGGACGGCGGAGAGGACACCCCCCGGCACATCGCTGGCTTGCAGCAGCACCGCCCCCGCCCCGTCGCCGAAGAGGACGCAGGTGTTGCGGTCATCCCAGTTGATGATGCGAGAGAGGGTCTCTGCGCCAATGACCAATATCTGGTCGTAGGCTCCCGAGATGATCATTTGGCTGCCAACAGCCAGAGCATAGACAAAACTTGTGCAGCCAGCACTCAAGTCGAAGGCGCCAGCCCTGGTGGCCCCCAGAGCATCCTGCACCAGGCAGGCTGTGGCCGGGAAGGGATAATCGGGGGTGGCAGTGGCCACGATGATCAGGTCCAGCCTGGCCGGATTGGCATTGGCCACCCGCAAGGCGGCCTGGGCGGCCCTGATGGCCATGGTTGCCGTCGTCTCCTTAGGGGCCGCGATGCGCCGCTCGACGATGCCCGTCCGCGCCCGGATCCAATCATCCGAGGTGTCAACCATACTGGCCAGGTCATCGTTGGTCAGAATCTCGCTGGGGACATACATACCCCAGCCGACTATCTGAGCGTATCTTGCCAAGAAAGCGCCTCCTCAAAAGACCAGTATTGGGGTTATGGCCCGGAGAGTCACCCCTCGAACTTGCGAAAGATGAGACAAGCGTTGTGGCCGCCGAGGCCGAAGGAATTGGACATGGCTATCCGCAGGTTGGCAGGACGGGCCTCATTCGGTACATAGTCCAAATCGCACTCCGGGTCGGGGTGCTCGTAGTTAATGGTGGGGGGGATGAGACCTGTCTCCAGGGCCTTGAGGCAGGCGATGGCCTCTATCGCCCCGGCCGCTCCCATAAGGTGGCCGGTCATTGACTTGGTGGAACTGACAGCTACCTTGTAGGCATGGTCGCCGAAGACGCTCTTGATAGCTGCCGTCTCGCTTACGTCATTGAGCGAGGTACCTGTGCCATGGGCATTGATGTGGTCAACGTCGTGGGGCCTCAGTCCAGCATCGGAAAGGGCCATGCGCATGGCCTGGGCCGCCCCGGTTCCGTCCACCGCGGGAGCAGCCATGTGATAGGCATCGGCCGAGGAGCCATAGCCGATGACCTCGCCGTAGATCCTGGCCCCACGCGCCTGGGCGTCCTCCAGCCGCTCCAGGACCAAGATGGCGGCCCCTTCACCAATGACGAAGCCATCGCGCTGGGCGTCGAAGGGGCGGCAGGCCCGCTTTGGCTCGTCGTTTCTGGTTGATAACACTCCCATGACGTTGAAGGCCGCTACACATAGGGACAGGATGGCAGCCTCGCTGCCGCCGCAGATGGCGGTGTGGACAAAGCCACGGCGGATCATCTCTGCTGCCTCGCCGATGACATTGAGACCGGTGGCACAGGCCGAGGTGACTGCCATGTTGGGCCCCTTGATGCCAAAGGTGATGGCCACCTGTCCCGCCGCCGAATCGGGCAGCATCATGGGGATACAAAAGGGACTCACCCGTCGTGGCCCACGCTCCTCAAAGACTTTGACCTGGCTAACCAAGGTGCTGATGCCACCGATACCCGTGCCGATGACCACGCCTGTCTGCTCGCTGTTGCTTTCATTGATGACGAGCCCCGCGTCGGCGATGGCCTCCTCGACCGCTACCACGGCGAATTGCATAAAGCGATCCAGCCGTCTGGCCTCTTTGTGGCCCAAATGTTCTTTGGGGTCAAAGTCTTTAACCTCAGCAGCGATCCGGGTGGCCAGGGCCGAGGCATCGAAATGAGTGATGGGCCCTACGCCAGAATGACCTTCGGCCAATGCTTTCCATAAGGTAGGCACATCGTTGCCTACGGGTGTGATGGCTCCCAAACCTGTCACCACTACTCGCACTCGTTCTCTCACAGCGCACCTCCCTGAATCATACACAAGAACAAGGATTGCCCAACACGAGCCCTAAACCGGAAAGAGGCTTCCCACAAATTGGCAGGGAGAGCCCCCTTTGTACCCTCCGAGGATTGTCGTTCATTCGTTGGGCATCTACTGTATAACCCCT
>JABAOH010167928.1_pt1 | contig 10178 bp, 9 predicted proteins | sample 7062181 | NCBI WGS metagenome assembly JABAOH01 (sample SAMN14538630, study PRJNA623070) | marine sediment metagenome | biome: marine biome [ENVO:00000428]; feature: marine pelagic biome [ENVO:01000023]; material: deep marine sediment [ENVO:00002113]; isolation source: pool of 5 deep marine... | reverse complement strand
AACGGCCGCTCCGAGCCGCAGCTCCGGCGGCAGCCGGCCCAAGGCCGCTCCGAGCCGCAGCTCCGGCGGCAGCCGGCCCAAGGCCGCTCCGAGCCGCAGCTCCGGTGGCAGCCGGCCCAAGGCGAGCCCGAGTCGCGGATCGCGTGGAGGCGCCAGGAAACGAGATTGACCATCCGGGGACAGTCAACCCCCTCAGATTGGCCCCGAGGCGAGCCGGCGGATAAACCGCCGGCTCGTTTTTTTTGGTTCCTACCCCGCTGCGCAGACGCGGCGGAAGCCATCCAGCAGACGGCGTGAATCGGCGCGCAGCGTCGCGTCGATCGCGGTGACGTCGATCCCGTTCCGCGCCGCGAACTCGTCGCGCGCTTCCGGATGGAACTGATACGAGAAGATGTCCAGCGCCTCGTGCTCGAGGCCATCGAAGGGAACGCCGGCGCGACGTGCCGTCACGCGGTAGCCTTCCGGGACGTCGACGACCGTTTCACGGTGGCTGACCACGACTCGCAGATCCGCGTCCTCCGGCAACAAGCGGGAACCACGCACCTCGGTCTGCTCGACGCCGACGCGTTTGGCCCGCGAGGCCTCGAGCCAGTCGACGCGAGCACCGGCCATCTCGGCGACCAGCTGATGTCCGAAACAGATGCCCAGCAACGGCAGCCGAGTCTCGCCGGCGACGATCGGTCGAAGCCATTGACGGAGATCGGCGAGCCAGCCCAGCTCCTCGTAGACCGAAGCGGCCGAACCCATCAACACGACGGCGTCACAGGCGTAGCCGTCGTCCGGACGCGGACCGTCGCCTTCGAGCGAAGGCCGGAACAGTCTCGACTCTCCGGACCAACCTTGCCGGATCTCCTCGACGCCCTGGTCCTCGGGATTCTTCTGCGACGGGTCGATGATCCAGAGACGCCGGGCGTCGTTCAAGACGAAACCCGTGACGGGTCGGCCGCCCGGGCGGCCAGCGCCTCGAGCAGCCGGTCGTGCAGGCCGTCGAAACCGCCGTTGCTCATCACGACGACGACGTCGCCGTCCGCGGCCTCGTCGACGACGCGTTCGACGATCGATTCGACGTCGACGATGTGTCGCGCGGCCGCCCCGCGGGCGATCAGGGTCTCGACGAGCGCGGGCACGTCGAGCCGATTCTCCGCGGGGATCTGTTCGGGGCGGAACACGGGCGCGACGACGATCTCGTCCGCCGCGTCGAAGACCTCGGCGAGCCGCCGCTGAAAGACGTTGCGACGCAGCGACCAGGAGCGCGGCTCGAGGATCGCCCACACGCGGCCGTTCGCGGTGCGGTTCCTGACCGCTTTGAGCGTCTCCTCGATGGCCGTCGGGTGGTGCGCGAAGTCGTCGAACACCGAGACCCCCGACCGGACGCCGCGCAGCTCGAGGCGGCGCCGAACGCCGCTGAAGCCGTTCAGACCGGCGGCGATCTCTTCCGCGGAGAGCCCCTGTTCGTGGGCCGCCACGACCACGGAGAGCGCGTTGCGCACGTTGTGCGGGCCGCTCAGCTTCAGATCGATCTCGGCGAACGGTTGCCCGTCGCGGACGATGCGGAAGGACGACCCGTCAGGCCTCTCGGAAAGATCCTCCGCGCGCCACAGGCCGGCGTGCATGCCGTAGCCCTCGACGGTGGCCATCGCGCCCTCGGTGATCTCGCGAGTCACCGCGCACTCCTCGTAGCGGACGATCCGGCCGCGCCGCGGCACGAGGTTGATCAGCCGGCGAAACGCGAGCTGGATCTGCTCCAGATCGCGATAGATGTCGGCGTGATCGAACTCGACCGTCCCGAGCAGCGCGGTGTCCGGCCGGTAGTGCATGAACTTCGGCCCCTTGTCGAAGAACGCCGTGTCGTACTCGTCGCCCTCGATGACGAAGGCGGGGCCGTTGCCGACCGCGAATGGACGCTTCAGATCGTGGGGCAGCCCGCCGATCAGGTAGCCCGGCTCGCGGCCGGCACGGGTCAGGACCGCGGCGAGCATCGAGGCCGTGGTCGTCTTGCCGTGGGTTCCTGCGATCACGATCGAGTGCCGACCGACGAGGAAGCGGTCGTGGATCAACCGCGGCATCGAGGTGTAACGCAGGCGGCCGTCCAGGACCGCCTCGGCTTCCTCGTTGCCACGCGAGATGGCGTTGCCGACGACCACCAGATCGGGCGCCGGATCGAGGTGCGCGGCGTCGAAGCCCTCGTACACCTCGACCCCGAGATCGGCGAGGATCGTCGAGGTCGGCGGGTACAGCGCCCCGTCCGAGCCGGTAACCCGGCAGCCGGATTCGTGCAGCAGGCCGGCGAGCGACGTCATGCCGGTCCCGCCGATGCCGATCAGATGGATGTGCTCTTTCGCCACGAATCTCGTCTCCCGGGTGGAGTCATTCCACTGTGAACGCGCGGTCGTCCGCCTGCAAGTAGAGGTCCGCGAGGCGCTTGCCGACGCTCGGTCGCACCAGGTGCAACAGCCGGGCGTGACGCAGCGTTTCCTTGATCTGCGGCATCATCGCGGTGGTTTCCTCGTCGCCGGCACGGATGCAACGTTCGTAGGCCCCGAAGTCCGCCCAGTGGACGTCCTTGACCGGCGGGCGGATCACGATGTCGGCCATGCCGCGGCAGAAGCGGACCAGCGCCTGGTCGCGGATCGCGTTCGCGCGGACCATGATGTCGAGCCCGCGGTCGTAGCTCTCGCTGTCCTCGACGTTCGCGGTGATGTCGACCGCGATGACCAGATCGGCCCCCAGGCCGAATGCGGGGAGCACCGGGATCTTGTCGACCCATCCGCCGTCGATCAGGACGCGGCCGTTCATCCGCACCGGCGGGAGGATCCCCGGGATCGCCGAGCTGGCGGCGGCGGCGCGCCGCAGGTTGCCCTTCGTCAGCACGATCTCGCGGGCCTTGTTGATGTCCAGCGCGATCGCCGCGAACGGCCGCTCGAGCGATTCGATCTCCACCTCGGGAACGATCCGCTCGATGCTGGTCGCGAACTCCTCGGCGGAGAGGAAGCTCGGCCGCATGTTCGACATGCCGAAGAAGATCCCGCGGCGGACCAGGTTGGCGACCGAGAAGAACAGGCCGCCACGCTGCTTGCGCGTCTCGCGCAGGAACGAAAGCCGGTTCTTCTTGAACTCGTCGCTGCTGAGCAGCGCGCTTGCCTTGGCTTCCAGCCCGTCGATGTCCCCGGTCGCCGCCCAGGCACCGCCGACGATCGAGCCCATGCTCGTGCCGGTGACGATGTCGATCTCGATGCCTTCGCGTTCGAGCGCGCGGATCACGCCGATGTGGGCCATCCCGCGGGCCGCTCCGCCCCCGAGGGCCAGCCCGATCCGTGGGGTCAGCTTGGGACGCATCAGGGTGAGCTTCGGGCGCATCAGAACAACCAGGTGAGCGGCCGGGTCTGCGCGCTGCCCGCGACGGGCTCGACCGAGGCGACCTTGAGGCCGGACGGGCAGTCGTCGGCCGCCTCCTCGCGCAGCAAGGTCCAATCGAGCATGACGGTCTCCAGCGCCTCCACCCGAATCTCCTCCGCCTGCGCGGGGACGACTACCGGCACCACGCGCCCGATCGGAGCGCTGGCAACGTAGAACGTGGTGCCTGGCGTGAGCCCGGACAAGTCGATCTGCGAATAGGCCATCTCGAGCCGGGTCCTGAGCAGCACGCCCCCCTCCCCGACACCCCGGCGGCCGACCTCCCGATAAAACGTACCGCGCCCCAGCGCGAGCAGCTTGGTCAGCCTCACTCCGTGGCCGGTCAGCTCGACCTCACCCTCGTCGCGCGCCTGCTCGTAGACCAGCAACTCCTGCTCGAACCAGCGACGGAAGCCGTCGCGGCGCATTTCCGGGTCATCGCCCAGGGAAGCCGCGCCCGCGGCACCGGCGCTGATGCAGAACAGCGTCGCCACATCGCCGTCCTGGATCGCGCGCGTGAAGTCCACCAGACACTCCCTGGGGCTGCGCTCGGCCGTGCAGCCGGCCAGCACCAGAGAGACGGCAACCACGCCGAGCAGGCCGGTCGTTCGGGGATCGGGCATCGGCTGGATTGTATCCGCAACGTGGTGCGAAGAATGTGCGTCTTTGTGAATGCTGGGCGGATTCGCGGTCCCTACTGTGGACGAGTTTGGGTAATCAACCAGCCGCGGAGGTCAAGCGCATCCGGATCGCGCCGATCAGATCGACAAATCCTTGATACGTCGCTCGAACAGCCGTCGGGCGCACACGTCGACCCAGGTCCACGGCCGTGAGGTCAGTTCAATCCTCATGGCCGGCGTAAGTCGGGTCGGGCGCCGCTCGCTGACCAGCTTGATCATGTTGCGCCAGACGGCAAACAGAGCGGCGCGGCCGAGTGCGCTCGCCCGCTTTCGTCCGAAAGCGATGGTTTCTCGGCGATGATGCGCTTGGCTATGTCGCAACAGTTTGTGCAGCAGATCGACGGCAAACAGGGCTCGATCGCGCGCCCGCACCCGGGTCGCATCGCCCCCCGGCGAGCGATCCGGGTTGGCATGGACCTGGTGGCGGATGGACGACCCCAGCCGCCGTACGACGACACGATAGGCAGGGTGGTCGTCACTGATCAGGTCGAGCCCTCCCGGTGAGCGGCGGAGCACACATTCCAGTATTCTCTGGGTCGAGTCGACGACCGAGCCCGGCGGAGGCGAGGTCGGCTGCCGTTTGAGTGCGCGCTTGCGTCGACTTCGGCCCCGAAGTCTCAGATAACCCGCACCTTGCAAGGCATAGACGAACCAACTGGTCTGCCCCACCGCGGTAGCGATCCCGAGGCGTTCTTGTTGCGAGCGCACGAAGGTCTCGAAGTGATCGAGGACGACCGGTTCTCCGATCCCAGCCAACCGCGCTATCGACAGCTCGAGAAAACGGTGGGCGTGCTGACCCAGCCGAACACTCAGCCGCGTCACGGTTGAAGGCGCACAACCCAGGTGCCGCGCGATCTGACGATTCGCACACCCGGAAACGAGCAAATTGGCGACCGGCAGCAAGAGTTCGGGGCGTTTGAGAAAATACGAGGTTGCGAAGGCTTCCCGCGAAAAGGTCCGCCTACACGTCTCGCAGCGGAATCTGGGGATCGGCCGCCACGGGTCCCGTTTCCGCCGGTAGCTGCCCTTGTGGATTGCCCGGTAGTGACTTACGGCTAGGTGTGCTGGGCACTCCTCGTATGGGCAGTGTGGTGGTCGGAAACGATCCCGTCTTCTGCCGGGAATCGGTTGACGCGGTTCCCACATCGGTAGGGCACATTGCGAGGTCTGTGCCGTCCGGTGGGTGCCGAAAACGGGGCGCTGGCACAGTGTCCGTCCGCCCACGGACAACGACAGTCCGTCCACGGACGAGCTCAGCACAATCTTCGCACCACGTTGGGTTGACACCGCGAGCGACTAATCGCTACGGTGCTCTCTCGGGCGGATTCCCTGGAGACGCCGCAATGAGGTTGATCGCGATGGGAACGTTGCTGGCCGCCTCGGTCCTTTGCTGCGCCGCCGATAGCGGCGCGGGAGGTGCGTCCGGCGGCGACTCCGGCGAGGCGAGGCGCGACCGGATGGTCGTGACCCAGATCGAGGCACGCGGCGTCGACCAGCCCTGTGTCCTCGACGCGATGCGCAGCATCCCACGCGAGCGCTTCGTCCCCGCGCCGCTGGAGAACGACGCCTACCGGGACGGCCCGCTGCCGATCGGCCACGGGCAGACCATCTCGCAGCCCTACATCGTCGCGCTGATGACCGAGCTCATCGAGCCGCAGCCGGAGATGCGGGTGCTCGAGATCGGCACCGGCTCGGGCTATCAGGCCGCGGTGCTCGCGGAATGCGTCGCCGACGTCTACACGATCGAGATCATCCCCGAGCTCGGTCGCCAAGCCGCGGCGCGGCTCGACTCCCTGGGCTACACCAACATCCACACGCATGTCGGCGACGGCTATGACGGCTGGCCGGACGAGGCGCCGTTCGACGGCATCGTGGTGACGGCCGCGCCGTCGGAGATCCCCGAGCCGCTGCTCGACCAGCTGGCCCTCGGGGGACGGCTCGTCATCCCCGTCGGCCGCGGCAGCCAGGACCTGGTGGTGGTCACGCGCACCGAGCAGGGCCTGGAGCAGCGCGTCGAGACCCCCGTGCGTTTCGTGCCGATGACCGGCAAGGCGGAACAGTAAGCCCTATAATGCGCGGCCGCTGACGAACCGGACGGAGCACGAGCCATGGGCAGCAAATTGATCACGCCACGCGGCGAGGACTACGCGCGCTGGTACACCGACGTCTGCACGCAGGCGCGACTGGCCGACTACTCGCCGGTCAAGGGCTGCATGGTCATCCGCCCGCACGGCTACGGCTTGTGGGAGAACATGCAGGCGGCGCTGGACGGCATGTTCAAGGAGACCGGCCACGAGAACGCCTACTTCCCGCTGTTCATCCCGAAGTCGTTCCTGGCCAAGGAGGCCGAGCACGTCGAGGGCTTCGCCAAGGAGTGCGCGATCGTCACGCACTCGCGGCTCAAGACCGAGGTGGTCGACGGCAAGGCGACGGTCGTCCCCGACCCCGCCAGCAAGCTCGAGGAGGAGCTGATCGTCCGGCCGACGTCCGAGACGATCATCTACTCGNNGATCATCTACTCGATGTTCGCGAAGTGGGTGCAGTCCTACCGCGACCTGCCGATCCTGATCAACCAGTGGGGCAACGTCGTGCGCTGGGAGATGCGCACGCGCCTGTTCCTGCGCACGACCGAGTTCCTCTGGCAGGAGGGCCACACCGCGCACGCGACGGAGGCGGAGGCCGAGGAGGAAGCGCGCAAGATGCTCGGCGTCTACGCGACGTTCGCCGAGGACTTCTGCGCGATCCCCGTGCTGCGCGGCGTCAAGACCGAGCGCGAGAAGTTCGCCGGCGCCGACCACACCTACTGCATCGAGGCGCTGATGCAGGACAACAAGGCCCTGCAGGCCGGCACCAGCCACCACCTGGGCCAGAACTTCTCCAAGGCGTTCGACGTCAAGTTCCAGGACGAGGAAGGCAAGTGGGAGCACTGCTGGAACACCTCCTGGGGCATGACGACGCGCATGATCGGCGCCACGATCATGGTCCACGGCGACGACAACGGCCTGGTGCTGCCGCCGCGCATCGCGCCGGTGCAGTGCGTGATCGTCCCGATCTGGCGCGGGAAGGACCCGCACGACCACATCGTCGCCGCGGCAAACCAGCTGCGCGAGCGGCTCGCGAAGGCCGGATTGCGCGTCAAGGTGGACGACCGCGACAACGTCAACCCCGGCTTCAAGTACAACGAGTGGGAGATGCTCGGCGTGCCGCTGCGGCTCGAGCTCGGGCCGCGCGACCTGGAGAAGAACTCGGTCATGACGGTGAAGCGCGTGGGGCGCGCCAAGCAGGTCGTCGCGATGGACGAGGTCGAGACGCGGGTCCCGGCGCTGCTCGACGAGTTGCAGCGCGAGATGTTCGACGCCGCGCTCAAACGCCGCGACGAGGCGACCCACACGGTGGACGACTACGAGGAGTTCAAGAAGGTCCTCGACGATCCGGGCGGCTTCCTGCTGGCCCACTGGTGCGGCGGCGACGGCTGCGAGGAGAAGGTCCAGGACGAGACCAAGGCGACGATCCGCTGCATCGCCTTCGACCAGCCCGACGAGGCCGGGAAGTGTCTGGTCTGCGGCGGTGAATCCGAGAAGAGGGTGCACTTCGCCAAGGCCTACTGATCTGTGGCAGGATCTTGGTGATGCCCACGTTCGGCCATAGGCTCCGACACGAGCGCGAGAGCCGGAACACCCCGATCCAGGAAGTCTCCGCGCGTACGCACATCGGGCTGCGCTACCTCGAGGCGTTGGAAAACAACGACTTCGACGCCCTGCCGGGCCCCCGCGGCTTCGCCAAGCTCTACATCCGCGCCTACGCGGACCTGCTGGGCTTCGACCCGCAGGCGATGATCGAGGAGTTCGAGAAGGAACGCCGCCGGCAGGCGCAGAGCGGCGAGACGGGTGCGCGGCCCGAGCGTCCGCGTCGCCGCAGGATCCGTTACGAGCCGCGGCCCCAGAAGCGGGTAGCGCCGCCGACACCGGCACCGGCACGCGCGNNGCCGTCGAAACCGCCGCCCCGGAGCCGCCGCCCGTCGAAGCGCCCGCCCCGGAGCCGGTGGTCCTCGAGCCCCGACCGCGAGCACGCGTCGACATTCGACTCGCCATCGCGGCGCTGGCCGCGATCACGATCGTGGCCCTCATCGTGACGGCCCGGTGGCCGGAACCGGCCCCGATCGAGCCCGCTTCGCTGGCGACCCCGGCGCCGGAACGAACGGCCGGACCGGTCTCCGAGCCCGTCATCGATGTCCCAGCGGCACCGCACACCCCGGACGGTCTGCGTGTCGCCGAATCGGGCGTGGGGACTTCGGTCGTCGACCTTCAACTGGTCGGCGAGACCGCTCGGTTCAACGCCGGTGCGACGGCGNNGTGTCGTCGACGGTCGGGGCGAGACGCTGCGCCACGTCTGGCTCCACGAGGGCAACGTCATCCAGACGCGCGAGCTCGCGGTGGGTAGCCCGGACTGGAGAACGTACAGCACCAAGACGTTGTGGAAGCAAGGGCGCTGGACGGTCGAGGCGCGTCGCGCCGACGATCGGGTCGTGGCCCGCGCCGAGTTCACTTGCAGCAAACCGTAGACGCTTCCGGACTACGCCAGAGAGACCTGTTCCGCTTCTGGCTCCCGCTGGCCTCGACCTGGCTCATGATGGCGTTCGAGGGGCCGTTCCTCGCGGCGCTCATCGCCCGACTCGGCGAACCCGTTTACAACCTCGCCGCGCACGGTGTCGCGTTCGCCGTCGCGGTGATCATCGAGGCGCCCGTGATCATGATGCTCGGGGCCTCGACCGCGCTGGTCGACGGCCGTGTGTCTTTCGTGAGGCTGCGTCGTTTCACGAACGCGCTCAACCTGATCACCACCGCAGTGCTCGCGTTGCTCGTCTTCACCCCGGCCTTCGGGAGAGTGTTCGAGGATCTGATCGGCCTCGACGCGCGCGTCGCGGAACTCGTGCATGGCGCACTCTTGATCCTGCTTCCCTGGCCCGCCGCGATCGGCTACCGCCGGTTCCATCAGGGATTGCTGATCCGCGCCGGTGCCCCGCGCAAGGTCGCCTACGGCACGACGGTGCGGCTGACCACGATGAGCGCGACGGCCTTCTCCCTGTTCTTCTGGTCCGACCTCCACGGCGCCTGGATCGGTGCGGCCGCGCTCTCCGCGGGTGTCCTCGCCGAGGCGGTCGCCGCGCGCATCATGGCGCACAGTGAGGTGCGCCGGCTGAGCGGTGCCGATCCGTCTGAAGGCACTCGCGTCACCTACGGAGACATCTGGAAGTTCTACGTCCCCCTCGCCTGGACCTCGGTCGTGGCCCTCGCGGCGCACCCGATCGTGACCTTCTTCATGGGCCATGCGCCGCGCTCGCTGGAATCGCTCGCCGTGCTGCCGGTGATCACCTCGCTCGTCTTCGTGTTCCGCAGCTTCGGGCTGGCGTACCAGGAGGTGGCGATCGCGATGCTGGATCGCAGGAAGGAAAACCGCGGGCCGGTTCTGCGATTCGCAGCGCTACTCGGCGGATCGGCAAGTCTCGGGCTGGCGCTCATCGTTGCGACCCCGATGGCGGGTGTCTGGTTTCAGACGGTGTCGGGCCTGACCGAGGAGCTGTATCGCTTTGCCCTCGTCCCCTCCTGGATCCTGATCCCGATCCCGGCGTTGTCGGTGTTGTTGTCGCTGCAACGCGCGTTGCTCATGCACGCCCGGGCCACGCGGCCGATCACCGGCGCGACGCTGGCGGAGATCGGGGGGATCGCCCTGATCCTCGCGCTGCTGATCCTGCGCCACGAGCTCGTCGGAGCCATCGCCGCGGCGATCGCGCTGGTCGGCGGGCGGCTGGCGGCGAACCTGATCCTGGTGGGCACGCTGCGGCTCCCCCGACGCTGACGCCGAAGCCTAGCCGGGGTCCGGGAAGGAGAACGGGCTGCGCGGAATTAACATCTCGAAGCGTCGCGCGCGCGATCACCACCGGAGGGAATAACCCCGCCATACAGCTCTTTTGACGGGCGCTAGCCCGACGACGCGGATGCGGTTTCTCGAGTGGGCGTATAAATGGACTGTCCGAGACGTAAGGGGGACGGCTCGTGACCTCAAACGCACGATTGCTGCTGACGATCGGTCTTGCCGTGGCCCTGG
>JABAOH010020433.1_pt1 | contig 10178 bp, 8 predicted proteins | sample 7062181 | NCBI WGS metagenome assembly JABAOH01 (sample SAMN14538630, study PRJNA623070) | marine sediment metagenome | biome: marine biome [ENVO:00000428]; feature: marine pelagic biome [ENVO:01000023]; material: deep marine sediment [ENVO:00002113]; isolation source: pool of 5 deep marine... | reverse complement strand
TTGGCCGACAACGCAGGCATCGGGCTTTGCAGCCGGCCGCAATAGAGCGGGTTATTTGGATACGCTCTTAACCTTATTGCTTGCATAAACAGGATTAAACTGGTAAAATTATTATACGAACCTGATAATGTAGGCGGGCTGAACTGATGTGTGAATTCTTACTCTAAAAGGTATACACTTTGCATTTGACATCTTCAGTGATTGCCCGTAAACGCTCTTAGCAAGTAGTTAAGCACAAGCAAAAAATATTCTTTAGCGAGGAGAAATTACGATGTGGAGAAAAAAAGGGTTCACCCCGTTAGAAATTAAGATTCCTGACAAGAAAAGCGGAAGATTTCCCGAAAGACACGAGAAAATATACGTCCGGCAACAATACCGGAGTTTTCTAACGGGATTCACACTCATAGAGCTGTTAGTAGTCATTGCGGTTATCGCGCTCCTGCTGGCCATTCTGATGCCCGCCCTAAATAAGGCCAGAGAGCTTGGGCAGGGCGCAGCATGTAAAGGCAATCTAAAAAGCTATACCCTCGCTGTGCAAATGTACGCCCAGGATAACGATGACAGGTTTTGTGACCCGGACTTTTGCTATTTTTCGCAAAGCGAGCGATATCCTGTGGAGTCAGGAGTTGGAGGAAGTAATCATCTTCACCTTCGCTGGTGCAACGGCGATTTGTATCTTCAGAGTCATCCGGAATACGGCGGTTCACTGTATAACTATATGAAAGATGCGAGGTCTTTCATCTGTCCGACTTATGCCCGGATGACCATCAGAGGCTCTCAGGACCAATTTTATATGGCTGATGGTGACACTATTACAAACTATAAGCCCTGGTACAATTACACAATGAACGCGTACCTCGGCCCCATAAATACACCAAGGGGTGTGCCCCTTAAAGGAGTCAGGGTAGAAAAACTCACGCAGGTAAAACGCCCGGGCGAGACCTTCTCTTTCACTGAAGAAAGTGCTCTGGTTGACACCCGATATAACGCTTCGGGTCTCAACGACACCTTCATGATTCCGGGTGATAAAAGTATGGCCGAAGGTTGGCTAAGCAGCGTTGGCGGCAGCCCTTGGCTTGTTAAACCCGGGCCGGAAGGAGTAGGCCAATTCTGGGACGTTATCGCAGGTTTCCACCATGCCCCATCCGGCAACAGGCTGGGCGGAAAAGGACATTGCGCCCTCCTCGATGGGCATGTTGCTGCTCATACTCGCGCAGAAACCTTTCCCTTATCTTGGCCAAGATGATTCACCCCGTTAGAAATAAGAACCCCCGATCGGGGAAGCGGAAGATTTCTAACGGGGTTCAGCGATTCTATCACAAACCTTCTTCAGCAAAAAGCATGGATTGCAAATGAAGTTAACAAGAATACTAACCCACCGGCGAAGTACATCTGCAACGATGTAATAGTAGGGCTGACAGTCTGCCAGTTCTTTACACATCTTACTCGTATTGTCTCTTGAGGTTTCCTAACGTACAAGCACCTATATTTTCTGCGGATTCACCACCCTGTTATAGATGCGAACATCATCGATCAGGACGGATGAAAATCTGTTTGCTCAAGCTTCAAGTAAGCAACAAATTCGACCGACAGAACTTCCTGCTGCCAGTAGCTCATGTTTTGAGGTCACTCGTCGCCTCCGATGACGTTGCCGACGCCCTCGTCGACGATGTGTTGACCGCCGATATCGTGGAACTTGTTCCCGTGAACCGTATTGTAGTCGCCCTTTAAGATGATCCCATCGCCGGTGACGCCCTCGAGCTTGTTCACAAGTAACCAGTTGTAGTCGCCGTCGACGAAGAAGCCGTCTCCGCTGATGTGCTCGAACTCATTCACGACGAACACGTTGTAACTGGCTTGGGCGCTGCTGTCAACAAATACGCCGCCCTTAACAAAGTTTGCATCAAACACGTCGTTATTAATGAAAACGTTGCTCTCCTGGATCCCAGATTCGCCGACAATCCCTGGGTAGAGCGCAATGCCAGCGTAGAGCTCGTGGCCCCCGCAATTAATGGTGTTATCTTTGAATGTCCAATTCGATGCGTCGCTGAGCAAGAGGAATCCAGAGCCAGCGGGTGAATCGTCAACATAGGTAATCACGTTGTCCTCGACTTTACATACGGCACGAAGCTCCTGTTCTAAATCCTCCGTAGTAATCCCCTGATCCATGTTGTGGCCGCCTGTTGTGATCGTATTGCCGGTTACCTCGATGTTGCCTCGGTCTCCCGAAGGCAGAAACCACGAACCGACCAATATCCCGTTTCTATAGGCTGTCGGTCCAGCCGGGCCTGCGATGATAGCGTTATCTTTGATTTCAATATTGCCCGCAGAATTGACCCATATTCCGGTAGTATTGCAGTTCTCCACTGTGTTGCCGACAACCTCGACGTCTGCAAATATACTCTGAGTGAAAACCCCCCAACCCCAGTTAGCCACGCCTGATAAGTCGATGTAATTTCCTTCGATGGTCACACTTCCCGTAACATTATTACTCCACAGGTCGACTCCCTTTCCCTCACCAGTCGAACTTAGACTAATGCTACACCCAGTCACTTCGAAACGTTTTGAGTGGCTTGTTTGAATCGCAACCATAGCCCCATCGAACTCGATTTCCCTGACTGCCCACTCGACATCAGGGTCAACGACACTCCTGAGAACTCCCCGTCCGCCGCCTTCTATCCTTGTCAGGTACTCTCCGCCAGCATCTGTTCCTTCCCCAAGGATTTCAACACTATGTGTGAGTTCGACCCTACTGTCTCCGAAATTGAATGTGCCGTGCAGATGCACTATGTCGCAAGTGTCCACCGCGTCCTGGACTGCCTGGACGTCAACTGTCGGATCATCCGCTCCATAGACATGAGTTGAAGTCTGTGATCTCGCAACTCCTTCCAGTCCTGCCAATGCCAAAACCAATACGATTGAAATTATCCTTTTCATCTTTCTCTCCTTTCAAGTCTTATAGACGTTATAAAATTGCACACGGTATGCTCATTCACCGGCTATCAGCAGACAACCTATTCAGCCGGTGGAATTTCCTCAAACAAATGCTCAGCAAGGACGATTAGGTCTTGAACGTCAACGATGCCGTCTCCCCAGGGCATCGGGCCAATGTCACAAAGCGAATTGTCCGTGCCCCAGTTGTCAACTATTATGCACATATCATCAGCGTTGACTATTCCGTCACCGTTAAGGTCAACTATTGGCTTGATGGACACCTGCCACAGGTCGTCGTTACCCACTCCGCCGGCCCGGTTAGAATCGAAGAAGAGCGTGGAACCGTCAGAGGAGATACTCGGAGCGTGGTCACTAGCCGAAGTGTTGACACTGGGCCCGAGATTCACAGGGGTGCTCCATGGTTCGGAGATGGTTGCCCGTGTCGTAATCCAAAGGTCAAGACCACCTGACCCACCGGACCGATTGGAGTGGAAGAAGAGTGCCAGGCCGTCAGCCGAAATGCTCGGGCAACAATCCTTGTAAGCTGTGTTGACGGTTGCACCAAGATTCACCGGCGGGCCCCAATCGTCGTCCGATGTTGCCCGTGTCGTAATCCATATGTCTTGATCGCCGAATCCACCGGGGGCACCGGCACGGAAGAATAGCGACAGGCCGTTAGCCGAAATGCTCGGGCAGCCGTCGACAGATGATCCGTTGACCGTTGACCCAAGATTCACGGGTGCGCCCCACGGGTCGTCTTTCACTGTCCGTGTCGTTACCCAAACATCGCTGCCACCAGCCCCGCCCGACCGGTTGGACATAAAGAAGAGCGATAAGCCATCTGCCGAGACGCTCGGGCAGCTGTCAAAAGCCGAAGTATTGACCGTTTGGCCAAGATTCACTGGAGGGGTCCATTCGTCGTCTTTCGTGTTCCGTGTCGTCATCCATACGTCGACATTACCTGACCCACCGGACCTGTTAGACCTAAAATAAAGCTCCAATCCGTCGGCCGAGATGCTCGGCGTGCCCTCGTAAGCCGAACTGTTGACCGTTGATCCAACGTTCGTGGGTTCGCCGAAGATAAAATCTGCGTGAGCATTCCCTCCGCCGCCAATCACAATAGCGGCGACAAATCCAGCAATCGTCAACCTGATTCTGTAACCATTTAACCATTTCATTTCGTACCTTCCTTTTTGCTCTTTTATTTACTTTATTTTACTTCACTCTTCTTTTTCCATCCTATAGCATATAACCTATTCATCCGGCGGAATTTCCTCAAACAAATGCTCCGCAAGAACAATCAGGTCCTGCACATCTACTATGCCGTCACCCCAAGGCATCGGGCCAATGTCACACAATTGATCGTCCGTGTCCCAGTTGTCAACTATTATGCACATGTCGGTTGAGTCAACAATGCCATCACTGTTGAGATCAACGACCGGCTCGATTGACACCTGCCAGAGGTCTCGGTCACCAGAACCTCCGGTGCGATCTGAATGAAAATAGAGCATGGAACCGTCAGGTGAGATATCGGGTGCGTCATCTCTATATTGACTATTAAGCGGTGGACCAAGATTTACTGGCTCCAACCAGTTAGAGTTTTTAGTCTGCCGCGTCGTAATCCATATGTCCCGTCTACCGTATCCACCAGACCGAGTAGAGGCAAAGAGAAGCGTCAGGCCATCTGGCAGGATATGAGGATTACTGTCTACAGCTGAACTGTTGATTGTCAGCCTGGTTGGCTCTGCCCAGGGATCATTCTTCGTTGCGCGCGTTGCTACCCACACATTTGCTACAAGAGGACCCGTGCTCGTACTACGACAGAAGTACAATTCAAGCCCGTTTGCCGAAAAGCTTACATCCCACTCATTGTCACTAGTATTTATAATTGGCCCAAGATTGATCGGTTCTTCCCAACCATCGTCTTTCGTAGTACGCTTTGTCATCCAGAGATCGCTGTATCCGTGGCCGGCTGGCCTCGTTGAATCGAAGATCATCGATAGGCCATCAGCCGAAATCTCGGGCTGTCCTTCACGAGATGCGCTATTGACTGTCGGGCCAATGTTCACTGGAGTACCCCAGGCATCGTTTAACGTTTCCCGCTTGCTCACCCATATATCCCAGTCTCCATGTCCTCCTGGCCGGTTGGACATGAAATAACACTCTAAACCGTCAGCTGAAATGCTTGGTCCCTGCTCGCGAGATGAACTATTTATATTTGGCCCCAGATTGGTGGGCGTGCCGAAGATGAAATCTGCATTCACAACCTTTTTAGTTAGGAAAAATGCCAAAACCAAAACGAGCAAAATTACCTTTTTCATTTTACTTCCCTTTCAAAAAGTTTTTATTTTCACACCGCGTACTGTGCGCAGCTTTAATAGCTTAGGTTTGTCTTTACGAAAATCTCTTTGTTTGACCGCCATTTAGGATTCACTCCTCCAAAGCGTTTTTGATATGCAAGCATTATAATATGTGTCTCCAGCCAATTGCAAGCAAAAAATGACTTCGCTGGACTGACGGTAATTGTGCAGAAATCAGCGGGAAAAAGAAAAAAGATGCACTTGGCCGTACGAATATCATGAATAATAAAATGAAATTGGCCAAAAAGCGTCCAATGTCTGCTAACTAAAAAACCGGCGAAAAGACGTGAACACACAAATACCCCATGCCCAATCCCGGCTATAATCCGGGCGAAGGTGAGGCTGCAATCCAGTTATCAGGGTCATTGCCATAATCGGATGAGACCTTGCGAGCAAGTGACTCGCCGTCACCATCCGCTTCACTCGGCCAGAAGTCAACGCCGCCGGGACAATCCTCAGGATGAGAACCATCGCTGTAGCTTACCCTGTATACAAGGACTTCAGAGTGGGCTGAATACCCCTCAACACGAGTTCGTTGTCTAAATTGTTTCTGAGTCACTTCACGGCTACGTTCTGGGTAAACTCCGTCGAAGAGCCTGCTGTGAGCTTGCCGAAAGGCTCTCGGCCTCCGGCCGTACACCTTGTCCACGCTCCTCAGCAAGAATCACAGAGATTTGTATTCCTTCCCCGATATAGCCCCGAAATCAAAAACCCGCGGCTGACCCCATTATGTGCCCTGAAGTCTGGCAGGCACATAATATGTATAATATGTGTGATTTAGGAGGGGCTTTGGGACCACGAGCTTCAGTACCCATTTGTCGAACATTTTCTCAGCCAAAAACATATTGCCTTCTCTGATCCTCTTTGCTTCGGCCTCCGCCTTTATCTTTGCTTGACCAATAACGACATTTGGAAAAGACTTTTCTATCTCATATTTCGCAGGGAATTCAAATTCATGTCTCAATTCATAAGTTGGATACGCGATTGTCCATTCACACGCTTCGCATTTGGGCTCATTGTACTCGTATGTTCCAGCTTCTATTCTCTGGATGAGTTCTTCGTACGTGTACGGCCGATAATTCGGAAGTACTTCCTTGAATGCATATCTCACCCTCTCTCCTTTTTGCAGCGGGGGAGAAAACAGTATTTTCCAAAAGAACTTGTAAGTCGTATCTATCACGCGCTCGACTTCGACCTTGACGTGTGATGGCTTCTCCATGCACTTGAAATCAAACTCCTTAGGCTTTACCGATAATCCTGGTGTGGTCTCTTCCAACTCGATGGAGTGAGAAGTAGCCTCCAACGCATCCACTAGTGATTCCATCAAGATCTCGGTCCTTTCTATAGTCGAGTCTGAGGAAGGCATGTCTAACTTTGAATGGATGTAATGCCTCAACAGGCCTGGTACGTGCAAAAGTCCAGATTCATAAGTCGCCTCAAGGTGTTTGTGTAAAGCGAACAAGAACTTTGCAATTTTCTCACTGCCTTTGCGAAGATCTGCCCTCGTGAAGGTTTCCCTTCTCTCTTCCATTGCAATAAGGCCGTCAATAGCAACCCCTTCTTCAACAAAGATGGCAATAGGCTTGCCATAGCCATGGGCCATGGCAATCTCCTGCTGGATCCAATTTGAGGATATCCAGTGATCAGAATCCAAAACTTTTTTTCTCCGTGTTACTATCGCTATCAGACAGTCGCTCTTTGTGATGTTCTCTTTGATCTTATCGCCTAGTCTTCCTACTTCTTGGTAGTCGTAGACCAAAGGCTCAATATCGAACGCTTGAATTAATTTTTTAAAATAGTCGATTATTTCGCGATCTTCCCTGGAGAAACTACAGCTCAGAAACGCTTTAAAGTATATTTCGGCCATCGCGTTACCCTCAATTATAGTCTGGCTTATTGGCGGAGAGTCGCCGTTTCTTGCACCTTTTCATCGTACCAATAAGTGGCTGTCACTGGTTTTCTCCATCTTGCGGAGGAAATTCCTCGTCAGACACACACATTGCTTCACGAACAGCCATTAGGCACTGTTTATTGCGCTGAATGGACTCGAATGTGAATGACATAGCCCACTGATCTGTATTGCCAAACAGCGCGGCTGGCGTACCGTTCGTCGAAGCAGTCTTGACAGCCACGATTTTCTTGCCAAGTTCCACGACCTTCCTAATCTCCCACTCAACCCATCGACTCTGATTCGTGTGGATTCCGACGATGCAAAGAAGATGTGTCGAAAGATTTATCTTCCCAGATATGACTCTCCGGATCACAGCCGCATCATCACTGTTGACCGACACATCGACAGACTGGTCGTAAAATTCAAGGTCGAATTCCCGGTTGCTATTTCACACCACCAACAGATTTTGTAATGCTTTTCGTGGTCATGGTCATAGCTAATAAATATCCGCTTAGACATCTTTTCTTGCGTCCTTTCGCTCGTGCAGGCATTCATACCACAACGTGTTTTCCCTACTGATTAGGGTTTCGACCCGTTCGACAAGAACCGCGAACGGATCCCCAACATCATAGGGACCCTTTCGCGTCAGGTACAGAAACTTCTCATGTTTAATCGTTTCAGCTGTCGTCCTATATTCAACCCATAGCTCCTTGAAACGATATAGGCTCACAACGCCCGCCATTACAGCGCCAGCGCTCCCCAACAGGCCGACCGTGAATTTAACCTTCCCAATGTCGGAATAGCCGACAAGTAGCGGTATCAATGCTGATGTGCCAATAACAGCACTCTGAAGTCTCTTGAACCACTTCTGATTCCACTGGCTTTTCTTGTCATACCACGTTATCTGGTCGTCAACCCTTGCCTTCAAGTATTCGTCTGCATCCATCACTCAAATCTCCGCGAATTGCAGAGACCATACTAATACTGGGATATTTATTCCATTCTCATCGTCCGGCGACGATAGCACAATAACGACCCACCATGACATCATTTCGCCACCGCATACTTTATCCATTGATGTGCGCCCAAGATGTGTGCTTCACGGTATACGCTGTATTGTCGCTCTTGATAATTCTCCCAAAGATTTTGGCAAAATTGTATTAGCTGCGGCCGGACAGGTCAAGCATTTTCCAAAAAAAAATTTCCAATTTTTTCACACTTTTTTGCTCACTGACCATTGACTGCTGCTGGCTGGGTCTAATATTGCTACTTGCTCCAGCATCTGCCTATTAACGCATCTACGCATTCACGCCTCCACTTATTCTCGCATATACACAAGTTAGTCCCATTGTCGATCCCAAAATCATCAAGAAAGCAGGGGGGATGTTGACTACCTGAAACGTCTGTTAATTTTTGCAAAAAAAACGCTGTTTTAGCCACTTGTAAAAGGTTGCTCTATCAACTTCGGCCGGAGGCTGACCTTCATTTGCTTTTGGGAAGTTTTTGTAAGCTGGTTTGTAAGCGCCTTTTTGAATGCGTTGTAAGTTCCTGTCATTACAAGACTTACTATTTTCAGTCAGCAGACTTAGAATCCGAAGGTTGCAGGTTCGAGTCCTGCCGGGCGCGTTTTCCCCTACACTGCCGCCAGCAGATAACAGATGATGTTTATCATTATATAAACCCCTTCCGGCTTGTTGACATCGAACACCTGGTATGTTTCGCGCCTACCTCAGGGTTTTATGGATTGATAGTCCCGGGTGAAGGAGCAGATGCGGTCCAGTTGTCAGGGTCATTGCCGTAATCGGCGCCTCTCTTGCGCGTAAGTGATTTGCCGACGCCATCAGGTTCACTCGGCCAGTGGTCAACGCCGCCGGGACAATACTCAGGATGAAAACCATCGCTGTAACTGACCCTGTCAACGCGAATATAATAACGTGTCCCAAATTCGTCCACGTCACCGGGCATCGAAAGCTCCAACCTCTCACCGCCATTATTCAACCTGCCACTGTAAGGGCCGAGAATCTTCTCAACCGCGACAGCCGGGTACCGCCAGGCAAACGCCTCCGGCTCCTTGACCACTAACAAGTATCCGCCGGCAGGTATCGTAACTGGCACATCGTCCGGGAACGTAAATTCAATACCATCGGTGAACTTCCACGGCTGAGCTTTGTCATAATCATACAAGGTCACCGGCTCAGCGCTGATGTTGTGCAGCTCGATGTATTCATACTGGTCATTGGTATATGAGCCGCCGTCAGGCCAGTCCGGATTGTACATAATCTCGTTGATGACTATCGGGCCGACCTTCGGATAAGCATTTGCAGAACCCGGAGTATTATGAGACATCGGAACAAAATTAAAATTGCCGGTACTGGGCTTGTAGTAACGGCCAAACGATACATCTGTTTCCGAAGCACCGAAATCCTCGACCTGCCGATAGCCCGTCAAGACACCACCTTCCGCCGAGGACAGATATAATTCTTCACCATTCTCGTTCAAAGCAAACGGCTGATAACAGCCCGGGTCACTTGGATTATTGAAATGCAGGTCTTCATAAAAAACAATATATCCATACGCAGCAATCCTTGTCCCCGCGGCAATCCGGTATTTGGTCGGATTGGAACTGCTGTCACTGAGGAACCAGCCGCTAATGTCAATAGTAGTATCTGTAGTATTATGCAGCTCAATCCAGTCCGCAGCATCGGCGTGTGAATGTGCCAACACCTCGTTAATAACAACCGAACCCGGGTTGGGGATAATACCGCTGTCATCTTCGCCCGGCGAACCGCTGAGATATGCACTTGCACGCCAGGAATCTTTCTCATTCCAACCGTATAGATCTGTGTTGTCAGGATCTATTACAGTTAAAGAGAAACCATCTCCATCAGTAATAGAACGCCAGCCGTCCTTGTAATCAAAGTCCAGAATGGTTTGACCAATAGCATCTTCCAGTCTGATTCGTTCTCCTGCATTGTTCAACCTACCGGAGTATT
>JABAOH010009149.1_pt1 | contig 10178 bp, 7 predicted proteins | sample 7062181 | NCBI WGS metagenome assembly JABAOH01 (sample SAMN14538630, study PRJNA623070) | marine sediment metagenome | biome: marine biome [ENVO:00000428]; feature: marine pelagic biome [ENVO:01000023]; material: deep marine sediment [ENVO:00002113]; isolation source: pool of 5 deep marine... | reverse complement strand
TTACCTAAGGCTGCATAAGTGATCAGCAGAGCAACCTGGATTCCGTGCTTTAACCCAACGACCTTCGGGTCCATTCTTACTTCTTTGTAAAACTTCTCGATCCTGTGGCGGAGATAATCCAGGTCAGCTCTCGCTCTCTCCAGACGCTTTTTTGTTCGAATGATCCCCGCATAATTCCACATGGTTGACCGGATGGAAATCCAATCCTGATTGATCAAAGCCGGATCAACCTCTTCTCCTTTCTCGGGATAATACCATTCGTGGATATCCGAGGGTTTATAGGATACTGCAGGATTAAAATGGGAAGCTATGTATTTGGAAGCCCTGGTTCCCCATATTAGGCCTTCTAAAAGAGAGGTTGAGGCTAAACGGTTTGCACCATGGACGCCGGTACAAGAGACCTCGCCAACAGCATATAGTTTCCTGAGCGAGCTTTTTCCCCATTCATCAACGAGAATCCCGCCGCAGCAATAGTGAGCAGCAGGAACGACGGGGATGGATTCCTTGGTTATATCTATTCCATACTCCATGCATGTCTTATAGATGTTGGGAAACCTTTTCTTGATATCAAATTTCGCATAAGAAACCAAATCAAGGTAAACATAACTTGAATTACTGTTTGTCATCTCCTCATAGATAGCCCTAGTCACCTCATCCCGTGGAGCCAGTTCTCTCTTCTTGTTATAATTCTCCATGAAGGTCTGTCCCTCTTTGGTCTTCAATCGGGCACCTTCTCCTCTCACCGTCTCTGAAATCAAAAAACCATCTGCATCCCGATGAAAAAGAGAGGTAGGATGAAACTGGATGTATTCCATATTTACAATTCTGGCTCCTGCCTTATAAGCCATAGCATAGCCGTCTCCGATGGCTCCCTTAGGATTGGAAGTATAAAGATAGACGGTTCCGCAACCGCCGGTAGCCAGGATCGTGTAGTGGGCAAAAATCGTTTTAACCTTGCCGCTTTCGTTGTTTAAAACATAAGCTCCGATGCACTGAGGCTCTTCATAATAAAACGTAGGATTCTTGGAATGATGAGGCACAGTCAGTAAATCCACAGCGGTATGATCAGCGAGAAGCATGACATTGGAGTACTTCTGTAAAGTTCGGACAAATCTTTCCTCGATTGTCTTACCTGTCGTATCCTTTATATGGAGGATCCGTCTCCGAGAGTGTCCGGCTTCCTGGGCATAATCTAAAGAATCGGGAGAACTCCTGGCAAAAGGGATTTTAAGGTCTTTAATCAAGATGTCTTCTACTGCCTTTTTCCCTTCACTAGCCAGAATATCAACAGCAGCTGGATTATTGATACCATCACCAGATTGCATGATATCTTCTTTCAAGAGCTCTGGATGGTCATCGTGTCCCAGAGAAACAATGCCACCTTGGGCATAATACGTGTTTGACTCTTCAAGCTTTGAATTTTTGGTTACCACGATCACTCTCAGGCCGCTTTTTGCTGCTTCCAGGGCTGCGCTAGCTCCAGCAATCCCACAACCAATTACCAGAATATCAGCAGTTAAACTCTTTTCTTCACTCATAATCGCCTATCTCAAAAACTCAATGCTTATGTCCACAGATTTGTAAGAATGAGTTAAGCTTCCTACTGAGATAAAATCAACTCCAAGAGAAGCTATCTCTTTGACCCTTCTAAGGGAAACTTTGCCTGAGACTTCCAAAGGAACTTTCCTTTTCACCCATTTGACAACTTCTTTCATTGCGTCTTTCGACATATTGTCGAGCATAATCATATCAGCCCCGCTTTGGACAGCTTCTTGAACTTCTTCTAAACTAGTGGCTTCTACCTCAACTTTCACCCCGGGCTTTATTCTTTCCTTTGCACTCTTTACTGCCTGAGAAATGCTGCCTACAATCTTCAGATGATTATCCTTGATCAACACCATCTCAGAAAGATTGAAGCGATGATTTTCACCTCCACCCATCTTCACCGCATATTTTTCTAGGCTTCTCAATCCAGGTGTTGTTTTACGGGTATCAAGAATTTTTGTTTTCTTCCCTTGAAGCGCCTGCGCAAAATTCTGAGTCGTGGTGGCAACTCCAGACATCCTTTGGAGAAAATTAAGAGCTGTTCTCTCTCCTTTGAGGATGGAAACTGAACGTCCTTGAATCACGGCTAATGTCTGGCCATTTCTGAACTTTTGGCCGTCATTTAATCTTTTTTCAAAAACAACGGATGGGTCAATTTTATGGAAAACTCTCTCAGCAACATCAATCCCTGCCAGAACACCTTTTTCCTTGGCCAGAATTATTGCTTCTGATTCAGAATCTGCAGGGATAACGCTTTCAGAGGTGATATCACCCTGAGGCATGTCTTCTTTTAAAGCAGCCTCGATGAGTGTATCTGCCGCATCTTCTTTCATTTGAACAAATTATAGATTTTTCCCGTTCGCCAGTCAAATCCCGCATTTGCCTTTCCAAATGCTATTTATTAAAATAAGCACGCTCTTTCTAAAAATCAAAAGCTAAAGTAGACTACAAAATTAAAGGTTTCTTTGTATCTCGCGAAAGAAATCTTGACTATTAAGCGATTTCAGTGGAAATAAGCAACGCTTTTTAACTGGGGATTGGAAAAATGAAAAGGAAAATAACAAAAGCATCGGATTTAAGAAAAGCCCAATACATAAAAGACATCCTAAAAAAAGACGCCAAAGACTTAAAATTTTGTGTTCTAGGGGCTGGACACGGCGGTTTGGCCATGGCTGGCCATCTAGCCATTAATGGCTTCAAGGTCAATCTTTATAATCGGGGACGAAATAAAATTAGACCAGTTATACACAGAAAAGGCATCAAAGTTGAAGGAGAAGTCAAAGGATTTGGAAAGATTGAACTCGCCTCGACCAATATACAAGAATGTATCAAGAGTGTTGATGTCCTCATGATCGTTGTGCCAGCCAACGGTCATCGTTTCATGGCCGAAGCCTGTGCGCCATATCTTAAAGAAAATCAGGTAGTTATCCTCAATCCTGGCCGGACAGGAGGAGCACTAGAGTTCTATAACGTCCTCAAGCAAAAGAATCTAAAGCGGTTTCCTTTTATCGCAGAAGCACAAACATTTCTTTACGCTTCAAGAGCTCTCGGGCCGGCACATGCCAGGATATTTTCTATCAAAAATTCTGTTCCCCTGGCCACCCTTCCAGCTTACTGGATCCCTGGCGTTTTAAAAATCATCAACAGAGCGTTCCCCCAATTTATCCCTGGAGATAATATTTTCAAAACTAGTTTTGAAAATATTGGTGCTGTATTTCATCCCGCCCTCACGATTCTGAATGCAGGCTGGATCGAATCGACTTACGGCGACTTTGAGTACTACATTAAAGGAGCAAGTTCATCTGTTGCCCAGGTTCTAGAAAAATTGGATAAGGAACGCCTGGATGTTGCCGCCGCTTTGGGCATAAAAGTTATGAGTGCCAAAGCCTGGCTTTACACAGCTTACAGTGCTACAGGAGATAACCTCCATGAAGCCATTCAAGATAACCCTGGGTATCTGGGGATTAAGGCTCCTGACAGACTTCACCACCGCTATGTCGATGAGGATGTGCCTATGAGCCTTGTCCCTATCGCTTCTATCGGGGACATGCTCAAAGTTGATACACCAACCATAAAATCAATAATCCGACTTGCTTCAATAATGAGGGGTATAGATTTCTGGAAAAAAGGGAGAACCGTTCAAAAATTGGGAATTAAGGGGATGTCTATCAAAGAAATTCGTCTTTTGGCTGTGACAGGAGAAATATAAGTGGGATTATCCAACAAAAAAAAAATTCTCGGGGCGTCCGTAGGCAATTGTGTTCATGTCGCAGGCATCCTGAATTTTTTAAAATTAGCTGAACGCTACGGCTATGAGACTCTTTTTTTAGGTCCCGCTGTTTCCGTAGAAAAAATATCAGACGCCATAAAGAAGCACAATCCAGACCTTGTTGCTCTTAGTTATCGCTTAACTCCAGATGTGCTGGAAAAATTACTGCTTGCTTTAAAAAAAGAGGTCGAAAAAAACAGCTGGCAGGAGAAGACATTCATATTTGGAGGAACACCGCCCACTGCCGAAGTTGCCCGTCAGAGCGGACTGTTTGAAACTACATTCGGCGGCCTCGAGCCTCGAGAAGACATAACCTCTTTTCTCAAGGGGAAAGCCGAAGAAATAAAAAAATACGAAATTCCTCCCCAGAATCTCATCGACCGCATAGTTTTCAATAATTCTTATCCTCTCCTCCGTCATCATTTTGGGCTGCCCACAGTCGAAGCCACTGTGAAGGGGGCCAAAGAAATTGCGCTTTCTGAAGCAGTGGATGTCATTTCCATAGGACCTGATCAGAATGCCCAGGAAAGCTTTTTCCGTCCGGATGATATGAAAAAGGAGCTTGATGGCGCAGGAGGAGTAGCCCTGAAGAAGCCCGAAGAGCTTGAAGCCATTTATAAAGCAACCCGTTGCGGTAACTATCCCCTGCTTCGTTGTTATTCCGGAACAAGAGACCTTATTAAATGGGCGGAGATGTCGCTTAAAACCATAAATATTGCCTGGGGTGCTGTTCCACTCTGTTGGTACAATAAGCTTGATGGCCGTTCTGACCGAACTCCAGAGGATTCCATAGAAGAAAATCAGCTAGCAATGAAATGGTACGCCGAGCACAAAATCCCTCTCGAAGTTAATGAATCTCACCACTGGAGTTTAAGGGATGCTCATGATACTGTTGCGGTAGCAGCGGCTTTCCTAGCAGCTTATAACGCAAAAAAAATGGGAATAACTCATTATGTGGCCCAATATATGTTCAACAGTCCGGCTCAAACCTCTCCTTTGATGGATCTAGCGAAGATGCTGGCTAAAATAGAGCTTATCGAATCTCTTCATGATAAAAATTTTATCAGCATTCGCCAGACGAGAACGGGTCTATCCTGCCTTTCTCCCGATCCTGATGTTGCCAAAGGCCAGCTCTCATCTTCCTGTTTGTTCCAGATGACCCTGGAACCAAAAATAGTCCATGTCGTTGGATTTAGCGAAGCAGACCATGCAGCAACTCCTTCAGATATAATTGAAAGCGCCAAAATTACGCACGGAATCATAAAGAATTTCTCTTTGGGTGCTCCTCAAATTCTTGATGATCCGAGGATAAAAGAGAGAAAGGAGATGCTTGTCGAGGAGGCGAAATATCTGCTCCAGGCACTTAAGAACCTCGCTCGTGATAAAGTCAAGGACCCCTGGATTGATCCCAAAACTCTTGCCCAAGCCATTCACAAAGGCTTTCTTGATGCTCCTCATCTTGCAGGTAATCCGTATGCAGCCGGCAAGGTTCTCACTCAAATCAGGGATGGAGCCTGCTATGCTGTTGATCCTCAATCAGGAAATCTTTTAAGTGAAAAGGAAAGAATCTCTCGAATTAAATGAAAAATCTTCCCTCTCTTGCTTTTGAAGACCACTTCAACATTTCTCCCAGTGACCTCCAAAAAATCTTGAATATCTCGCTTTCCCGCGGCGGCGATTTCTCAGAAATATACCTGGAGTATAAAATCTACAATTTTATAAACATGGAAGAAGATATCATCAAAGAGACAGCAGAGAGCATAAGTCTTGGATTGGGTATAAGAGTTTTATCGGGCGAAAAAACAGGATTTGGCTATACCAATGACCTCTCCTTTGCTAAAATCAAAAAAGCTGCCCTTACAGCAGCTTCTATCGCCTCAAGCCGCACCTCGAGGGAGGCTTCATCCCTGAATCCAGTCCAGTATCAACATAACTTTTACCCAGTCCTTGAGTCACCTCATAAGGAATCTCTTGAGAAAAAAATATCCTTTGTCAAAGAAACCTATCATTCTGCCCAGAATTTCAATCGAAAAATAAAGAAAGTGAAGGTTTCCCTCCTAGACCACACTCAGTTCGTGACCATTCTCAATTCAGAAGGATTAAAGGTCTCCGATGCCCGACCTCTCATGAAACTGGCTTGTCTAGCTGTTGCTGAAAAAGGGAACAAAAGAGAGGCAGGCTTCTCTGGCGGAGGAGGAAGAGTAGGCATGGAATATTTCTCTAACCTCACTCCCAAGGAAATAGGTCAAGATGCAGCCAAGGAAGCCCTGGAGCTTCTCGAAGCGGCCTTGCCACCGGCCGGGGAGATGGCTGTTGTGCTCGCTCCTGGTCACAGCGGAGTTTTGGTTCATGAAGCAGTTGGACATCTGCTCGAGGCAGATTTTAATCGTAAAAAAACCTCAATCTTTTGGAATAAGATGGGAAAAAAAGTAGGCAGCAGCCAGGTTACGATCTACGATGATCCTACTATCCCCTATTTTCGAGGCTCTTATAATATAGACGATGAAGGAACAATCCCCAAAAAAACCCTTCTCATCGAAAAGGGGAAAATGGCAGGTCTTCTTCAAGACAGGCTTTCAGCCAAATTGATGCAAAGACCTCTCACTGGTCACGGCCGAAGACAAGACTATTCAAGCATTCCTATTCCAAGGATGAGCAATACGTATATAGACAGAGGAGAGCACTCCCCTGATGAAATCGTTAAATCTGTGAAAAAGGGATTTTATGCCCACAAATTCCTGGGAGGTCAGGTGGAAGATTCAGGAAAGTTCACCTTCTCAGTCAGCTCAGGCTATCTTATTGAAAACGGAAAACTAACCGCCCCCGTCAAACAGGCATCTCTTATAGGAACAAATATTGATATCTTAAAAAATATTGAAATGATCGGCTCTGACCTTAAATTCGGCCTTCAAACAGGAACCTGCGGAAAAGAAGGCCAGGCTGTTCCGGTTATCGATGGCTGTCCCACGATAAAAATTTCCAGGATGACAGTTGGAGGACAATAGTGCAAAGGGAAACTAAACCAATCGAGCTTAAAGAACTGGCAGAAAACCTGGTGGTTTTCGGAAAAAACAACGGAGCGGATGAAGTAGAAATATCCATCCTGGATGGCTATGAATTCAGTGTTGACGTAAGATTAGGAAAAATTGAAAATCTGGTTGAGGCAGGTTCCAGGTCTTTAGGCTTGAGAGTTATCAAGGATAAAAAAAATGCCTTTGCCTCTTCTTCAGATTTGTCCAGAGAGACACTCCAGCACCTTGTGAAAAATGCGGTAAAGCGGGCAAAATTAGCCAGCCCTGATGAATTCTCGGGACTCCCCGCTCTCTCAAAAAAAAGAATTGACATTTCTTCGTTAAGACTTTTTGACCCCGAAATCCCAAACCTGGATTCTAAAAAAAAGATTGCTCTGGCTACAGAGACTGAAAAAATCGCTCTCAAAGATAAGAGAATCACAAACTCCCATGGATCAAGCTTTGAAACCAGAGAAATCAGAATAATTTTTGCAAACTCGAACGGCTTTCTCGAGGAATACGAGCAAACATTTTGTGGCCTGAGCCTTGGTCTGCTGGCTGGAGAAACAGACAATCAAGTTGAAGACTCTTGGTCATCTTCAAAGCTCCATTTCAAAGAGTTAGATTCGCCAGAAGAGGTTGCCAGAAAAGCGGTGGAGAGGACAGTGCGCCAACTTAAACCAAGGAAGATAATGACACAAAAAGTTCCTGTTATCTTTGAACCCACGATGACCTCCTGGCTTCTTGGTTTTCTTTTTGCCTGTGTTTCAGGGGTGTCAATCTACCAGAAAACTTCCTTTTTGGTCGATAAACTCGGAGAAAGGATTGGGAATGAAAAAGTGACTGTTTATGACGACGGCCTTCTGCCCGGGAGGCTGGGCACAAGACCCTTTGACGCCGAAGGCGTACCCAGCCAAAAAACTCTGGTTGTGGATAAGGGAATACTTAATAACTACCTATGCAACACTTACGCCGCCCGGAAGCTGAAGCTCAAATCAACAGGAAGCTCAAGCGGTACCAGTGTCAGCCCCAGCAATTTTTATCTCCAAGCCGGAAAAATCGCTCCAGAAAAAATCGTCTCCTCCCTGGAAAAGGGCTTAATCCTCATCAGAACCATAGGACACGGACTCAATCCTATAACCGGGGATATCTCCAGAGGAGCATTCGGATTATGGGTTGAAAAAGGAGAAACTGTCTATCCGGTTTCAGAGATAACCATCTCCGGGAATTTGGGAGAAATCTTGAATAATATTGAAATGGTCGGTAATGACCTCGACTTCCGCAGTCCTCTCTCCGGCCCGACAATAAAAATAAAAGAACTGACCGTAGCCGGCCAGTAAGCAAGCGAAACATTACTGAAAATAATTTTCTCCTTTTATTCTCCTTTAATAATTCATTCCAAAAACATAGCTCTCTAATCTCGAACGAAATTTATCACCTATCACCTGCTTCTAAAAAAGTTTAATTTTATGCCCAACCTAAAGGAATATCCACTAAAGTCTAATACAGCTTCTCTTACATTTCTAAATTCATCCCCACTTGGCCTTGATGGAGAAATTATTAAATCAGGCCAATATTCATCAAACCACTTTTTCTCTCCAATATATAGAATTCCTTCTTCTTTTCCCTCATCTGTAATAATTTTAGTTCCTTTCAGATTTTCCATTCTGGCGTATCTTCCCTGAAATTCCAATACTACAGATAAATCACCCAGTATTCTGTATTCAAATCCAATTCCGCCATGAAACCCAAATCTTCTGGCATTTATGTCATATTCCCATTCCTCTGGTTCAAACGGCCAAATAAAAAACTCGGGTTGAAATTCATGGTATTTATATAAAGAAGCTTTAGAAATATAGTAATCTACCCCGCCGTTCAAGATAAGATTAATCCTGCGAACAAGAGGAATGGTATAATAAGTGCCTAATTTTAGATTCACTGCTGAAACTTCGGATTCAGTTGAAATAGTGTGAAAAAGGTCCATATCATGGATGGGAAAAGGGTCTGTGAATTCAAAACGGCTTTCATTTTTCTCAGATATTTTTTCTATCCCAACACCAATAGCGAATTTTGAGCTAGCATCCAGCCTTAACTCTCCCTCTACGGTTTTCTTGTAATTGTTAAGTCTTTTCATCTTGTCCCCTTCGTAGCTTGTCATCTCTGATAAGTAACTATCAAATGCTTCTAGATTTTTGTTGATATCTCCAATACTTATATAGCGTGGTCCCCATTTGACATCAATGCTAAATTTTGGCTCGAAACTTCCTATTCCTTTTGGGCTAGCAATTCTTGTAAAAAGTACTAATGAAATAAATAATAATCCCAAAGTTATCACTCTCTTTTTTTTAAATACATAAATTCTCATTTTTAATCCTTTTAAGAAGCCAGAACTAAAGGAAGGAAATTAATAAAGGCCACTTGAGTTGAAAACAATCTGACATCCCCGTATTTGCCTTTGATATTATCACTCTCCACTTTATCCGTTAAGGCCTCAAAGGATCCATGACAAAAAGTTTGATGAGATGGGTGTATAAGCCACTGATTGCAAAGGGAAAATAGGCGCCTGAAGCGCATGCTGGCGGATTTAAGCCTCGATAAGCAAATGCTCCAAGATGTGTGCCTCTCAAAAAAATTCTGATGCCAGATCAGAAGCTTAGGTAAGTGGATCATCTGAGGGAGGCGTATTGGGTGAGCAAGCGGCTGGCATACGATGTGATCAAGACCTGACGTCCGTCTCACCAGTACTGTTCGCAGAGGTGCATTCAGCTTATGCGTTGAAGAAGGAGAAATCGCCTATATTGCCTGAGGAATAATCATCTCCAGAAATCTGGGTGGATTCTGAATGATATGGAAATGATTTAGGTAAGATTTCGACTTTTGGATTGCCCTCTCCGGTTTGACAATTAAGGCTAGCGAAATAACCGAATCCAGGCAGGAAGGATGTAATCTATTATTTTTTTTATTTTTTCTTAGTTAAATATGAAATAATAACAACTACAACTCCCAAACTCATCAGTACCCAAGCAAGGATGTCCATGGATGAGGACTGGGTAAATATTCTTACGAGAAAGCCCCCGATCAGCAAGACCATGCCAAAAATACGCATTTCTGCTCCTCCTCTTTAACTATTTATTACTTAATCCCCCCTGGGATAATAGTCAATTCTGTAGATACTTGATTCATCATGCCCATCTTTTTCTTTCTGCAGGGGCTTGATTTATCAAGCCCACCTATATTTATGTAGGGGCTTGATTCATCAAGCCCACCTTTATTTATGTAGGGGCTTGATTTATCAAGCCCACCTTTATTGAATCTAAAGATGGAAATCATAAATATATTTTCATTATTTAAGC